>Ga0068707_1000681_pt1 | contig 22808 bp, 20 predicted proteins | sample YNPNPMetaG_FD_66600 | JGI IMG/M metagenome (GOLD analysis project Ga0068707, IMG submission 66600) | Anoxygenic and chlorotrophic microbial mat microbial communities from Yellowstone National Park, USA - YNP NP MetaG | ecosystem: Environmental > Aquatic > Thermal springs > Hot (42-90C) >...
GTTGAGCGAAAAATCCCGGTTACTGAGGCCTGACTGGCGCATTGGCCGAGGCTTGGTCCGGCTTTTGACTCGCGATTCCCTCTACAACAGCCGTGCCAAATCACTCGCTAAAGATTTGGGGACGATTGTCCAGTGCCTGTTTGTAATTGCCGAGCCGGGGCTGTTCGTGGTAATTGCATTGCGCATGCGATGGAGCAATGCAGGGATAGCGAGGTGCGACATCGGTAGCGTTCAAGCGCGCCAACACCGGCCTGCATTCATCGCTGCGATCGGATTGCAGACTGCAAATGTGAAACGTCCTGCGGGATTCAAAGACCCATGAACGAGACTTCCAAGACCGGGCGAATAGTTTACTGGAATCGGATTGTTCTGGGCCTTTTCTGGGTTGTGGTCGGACTTGCTTGCATCGGTCTGATTTTGTGGCGGGATGTGCGGATGACAAAACTTGCTCCGGTGCCGGTGATGGCAGGGATTGTACTGATTACCGCCGCGTGGGGGTTTTACACGGGCAAGAAGTGGGGGCGGGTTCTGATCGGTGTTGTAATGGCTTTTGTTGCGCTGTATTGCTTCGATCGCCTGCTTTATCTTGGATTTCGGAAGATGTTCAACTGGTTTTTCTATTTGTTGTGCGCGGTTTTGGCGGTGGCGTTTTACACGTGGCTGTATCTGTTCAGCGGCCTTGACCGGGGCGGTCCCGTGGAACCAGAAACCACTGATGACGAAATCCAATTGTGATCGGCGCGGCGAAACCTTGCCATCAGGTCCATGGGAACCAGTCAAATCCAACCGGCAAAACCGCACACCCCGTGGCAGCAAGACTCGCAGGCACATGTTGAGCTATGAACACCAGTGAATCCCCGCTCGTGGCAATAATCATGGGAAGCAAGAGCGACTGGGAAGTGATGCGGCACGCTCGTGATTTGTTGAACCAGTTTGGCGTGCCAAACGAGTGCCGCGTGCTTTCAGCCCATCGAACGCCACATCAAACGGCAGAGTACATCTCGAAAGCAGAAGAACGCGGATTTGAAGTCATCATTGCGGCTGCCGGAGGCGCAGCACATCTTGCGGGCGTCGCGGCAGCTCATACATTGTTGCCCGTGCTGGGTGTGCCCATGGAAAGCGCTTCGCTCAAGGGTATTGATTCTTTGTTATCAACCGTTCAAATGCCGGGCGGAATTCCTGTCGGCACATTCGCGATTGGCAAACCCGGCGCAGTAAACGCAGCTTTGTTCGCGATAGCAATACTGGCCGGGAAACGACCCGAGCTGCGCGACAGACTCCGTGCGTATCGGGCTGACATGGCGGCGAAGACCCTTGCTGAGGTGCTTTCGTAGATTGGCAAAGCTCCGCCTCAGACAAATCGCAAACCAGTGGATCGTTCTGAATTGTTTGCCGTCGAACGCGCCAATTGACAGCAATCCCATCAGCGCGGCGCAGCCGCAACCAAATGATCTCGGCAAGGTAAACGCGTTCGTTGCAAGCTTGGCACTTTGTCGCGCCGCGCTGAACATGGCGACTTCGTCGCCCACGGGGGAGATGAGATTGGGATCAACGGCCGAACAGCCTGAAGACAAAAGTCTCGAACGACCCGCTAATCTGCGATGTCCGCGCAATTATCGAATATCACTCCAAAGACCGCATTGTCGTGATCGCACTATTCGTTGCCTGAAAGCAGACAATGACAAATTGAGCAAACTCGCAGTCTGAAAATCTTCGCAAATATTACCGATCTCTCAATATAGTTAAATCAGCGCGGCGCAGCCGCAACCAACTTTGACAAACCTGTGCTTGCCTGTCTCAGGCGCACCGCTAGAATGCAGGGCGGTTTGCGAACGCTCCAGAGAGGGGCGGCTTGTTCACAACTCAGGCATGGTCAGGTCATTTGCATTTACCACGCAGGGAAGGCTTCATTCGAAGGACATCGAGGCTTTTCTGATGCCGACGTTGCTGACTGACACAAACCTTTTCCTGTGGGTTGACCTCGAAAATCCCACGCCCGAAGAAGCAAAGTTTTACCTCGAAGATGTGTTCCATTTCCACCCGCTGTCGATTGAGGACTGCGTGACGGAAAGCCAGGCGCCCAAGGTCGAGGAGTATCAGCCGAAGGAAGGCGACCGCTTCACGCCGTACATTTTCATGGTGATCCATGCGGTGGACTACAGCCGCAAAGACGGCGTGTTTGCCACCAAAGAACTGAACTTTTTCCTCGGAAAAAATTTTCTTGTGACCTATCACGTTGTCCCGCTCAAGAGCGTCGAGGTAACGGCGGAGCGTTGTCTCAGAAGCAACGTCCACATTGCCAGAGCGCCGGACCGCGTCGCTCACAATTTGCTGGATGTGTTGGTTGACAATTACAAACCTGCGCTTGAAGAACTGTCATTCGAGATCGGTGAACTTGAAGCCGAGGTCTTGCAGCATCCGGGACGGGAAGTGCTGAACAGGATCATCCAGATCAAGAAAGAAGTTTTGCACCTGCGGCAGATCATTGGCCCGCAGCGGGAGGTCCTTGCCAGATTTGCAAGGGGCGAGTTCAAGCTCATACGCGCGCATCTTGTGCCATACTACCGGGACATTTACGACGCGCTTTTCCACATCGAAGAGCTGGCACAGGGTTACACCGATTCTTTGACTGGCATCCTGCAGGTGTACCTCAGCATGAGCGCCAACCAGACCGGAGAAATCATCAAGTTGCTCACATTGATCACCATTGTGACCACGCCGATGATGCTGGTGGGCACGTGGTACGGCATGAACTTTCGGAACATGCCCGAACTCGAACACGGGTACTGGTACGCCACAGCATTTACAATCTTCGCAACTGCTCTGACCTACTGGTTTTTCCGGCGAAAGAACTGGTTCTGACGCTGCAACTGAAACCACCCATCATGGCAACCGCAAGCAAGTCCGGTTTCTTGGACAAGGTCCTCGGCAGGATCGCGCGCCTTGACACCGACGGTTTACAACAAATCGTCGAGCGTCTTGCGCGGGAACGAAACTTCCTCGAAACGTTGCTGCATACGATCGAAGATGGAGTGTTGGTCGTCGATCCCAACGGACGCATCGCTTACCTGAACCAGGCAGCAACCCGGCTGCTCGGAATCCAGTCGGATGCTGCCACGGGCCAACCGGCAGCCCAGGTTCTGCCTGACCTCGAATGGGACAAGGTGGTCGCGCTTGTGGAAAACGCGGGGCCGGGCGTTCTCAGGCTTGAACTCGAGGTGCAGTATCCGCGCCCGCGCCTGTTGCGTTTGTTGGCCGTTCCGCTCGCCGGCGAAGGCCAGAAACCTGTCGGCGTCGCCGTGGTCATCCATGACGCAACCGAAGCGCGCCAACAAACGGTCGCCACAGTCGAAAGCGAGCGTGTTCAATTACTGACGCTCTTGGCGATGAGCGTTGCCCATGAACTGGGCAATCCTCTCAATGCGCTGAGCATACATCTCCAATTAATGGAGCGGGAACTGAACAAGCTCCGATCACACATGGCCGCCGAGCCGGTTGAAAAGCGTGCTCTCGGTCGGCGGCGGGTGCATGCCCCTGTTCCCGATGCAACAGTCGCCGAGAGTGTCGATCGGCTCGAAAAATACCTCGGGGTCGCCAAAGGCGAGATTGCGCGTTTGGACTACATTGTTACGCATTTTCTTCAAGCTACGCGTTTCACGCAGCCCAAGCTCAGGCCGACATCGCTCAACGACGTTGTCAACAACACAATCGAGCTGTTGCGGCCCGAGCTTGACAACCGGGGGTTGATCGTCGAGGCGCAGCTCGCAAAACATCTGCCAGAGGCATCGCTTGACCCCGACCAGATCAAACAGGCGCTTGTCAACCTGATAAAGAACTCGATGCAGGCCATGTCCAAAGGCGGCAAGGTGACACTCGAGACCGGCGTGCTCGGTGACGGTGTCTGGGTCAGCGTGGCTGACACGGGCGTGGGAATCCCACGCGACCAGTTGAATCGGCTTTTTGAACCGCTTTTCACGACAAAGAAAAAAGGTTCCGGGCTGGGATTGATGATCGTTTACAGAATTGTTCGCGCGCATGGTGGGCGCATCGAGGTCGAAAGCAAACTGGGAGAGGGAACCACGTTTCGGCTGTGGTTTCCGTTGCCCGGACGCGGGGTGCGCCTGCTCGAGGCAACCAGCGCGTCGTCTGCACAGACCGCTTAGCCGGGCTTTTCTTTTCGGCATGGCCGTGTAGAATAACGACATATGAAACAGGTGATTGTTTTTGTTTCATGCCTGACAACTTTTGTGTGGCTTTCACGGAGCGAGTCAGCAGCGCCAGCCCCGGGCGAGATTCTGCCTGTGGCGCCGGTGCCGCCGGCTCCCACAAGCACAGTTGTAAACGGACCGGGAATTCAGTTCGCGGAACTGGTTCATGATTTCGGTAAAATCGAGTCCGGCGCATCTGTAAAACACGAATTCGTTTTCACCAACACCGGCAACGCCACACTCGAGATAATCTCCGTTCGCACAAGTTGCGGATGCACCACTGCCGGCGCGTGGGATACGCGAGTTGAACCGGGCCAAACCGGGCGCATTCCGCTGCAGTTCAACACGTCCGGTTTTTCCGGTAATGTGACAAAGACCGCCACGGTCACCTGCAATGCCGCCGGCCAAAGCAATATTTTTCTCCAGCTCAAAGCCCAGATTTGGAAGCCCATCGACATCAGTCCCTTGTCAGTCTATTTCAACATTCCTGCAGAAACGTTCACCAACGAGACAAAAACCGTTCGCATCGTCAACAACCTCGAAGCGCCCCTGACGCTTTCTCCGCCCGAATGCACAAACAAAGCGTTTCGAGTCGAGCTGGCAACCGTCCGGGAAGGCAGGGAATTCGAGCTGCGGGTAACATTGCAGGAGGCATTGGCTTCGGGTTTTGCCCAGGCGAACATTTCGATGAAGACCTCGTCCACGAACACGCCTGTGCTGTCGATTCCAATCTATGCGTATGCCCAGCCTGTGATAATGGCAAGCCCATCGCTCATCAGTTTGCCCCCGGGGCCTCTGGCTGCGCCCGTGAGCCGGTCAATCACAATTCGCAACACGGGAACCAACGCGCTTGTCTTGTCTGACCCGATGATCAACATTCCCGGCGCAACGCTGTCCGTCAGGGAAATCCAAGCAGGCAGAGTTTTCTCTGTGACTGTGACAATTCCCGCGGGTGTGCAACTCCAGGCCAATCAACTGGCCGAGTTCGCTGTCAAATCCAATCATCCAAGGTTCCCGGTGATCAAGGTGCCGGTGACACAACCCGCCCGGGTGCCGACGGCTGCAACAACCGTTCCGACGCGCCCTGTAACCACCACCAAACCCACCGTGCGTACCACGCCCTTGCCAGTGGTGCCAAAACCGCCTACGCCACCGCAACCTACATTGCCGCAGCTCGTCCCGGTTCAGCCACAACAGCCCGATTGAGCAGGGACGCGGAGGTGAAAAACACAGGGTTCCATCTGACCGGTGCTCAACCCGAAAGACGAATAGTGAACGTTTTCATCGAAGCGTTCATTGTTGGCGTGGTTGGATTCGCCATTGCCATGGTGGCGAACAGCTTGTCACCAAGAGGATTGTCTCTCACCCGCAATTATTTTCCGCCCGCCCCTGCCCAAAGGGCACCCGCCACAAACCACGCCGCTGCCGTTGCAAGCCCGGCGCTCCTGGCGACAAACGCGCCCCCCGAAAACAAGCTCGCTGCGCGATTGGCAGCGCGCGGGCTGCGCCTGATCGAATTTCCCGAAGTTCGGCAGTTGTACGAGGACCCGCGCCGCGAACAGGAGTTGATCGTCTTCGTTGACGCCCGAAACGAACAGTCTTATCTCGAGGGCCACATCCCGGCGGCTTATCATTTCGATCATTATTATCCCGACAAATACCTCCCTGCGGTTTTCCCGGCCTGCCAGCAAGCTGAGACAGTGGTTGTGTATTGCATCGGCGGGGACTGCGAAGACAGCGAGTTCGCTTCGGCGTACCTTGTCGATGCCGGCATCCCGGCGGCGCGGCTCAACGTTTTCGCCGGCGGATTTGAAGCATGGAAAACCAACAGCATGCCGGTTGAAATCGGACCGCGCGGCAGCGGTGAACTGCAGCAAAAACAACAATGAACCCGCCGCTCGAAAGAACGCGCTCTGCCCGTGCCCCGGATTTGGCAACGTTTCTTGCCCGGGTGGCAGTGGGCAGCCTCTACGTTTACATGGGGTTGAGCAAAGCTCTGTATCCGGTGGATTTCCTCAAATTACTGCGACAGTATAACCTTTTCGAGTCGGCGTTGTGCTTGAACATTATCGCGGCCAGTCTTCCATGGTTCGAAGTGTTCTGTGGGCTTCTCCTGCTGTTCGGGGTGGCGGTTCGGGGTACTGCGCTTGTTTCATTGGCGACGTTGGTGCCGTTTACAATTGTGGTCTGGAAGCGCGCATTGGTTTTGCAGGCCGCCAGCCAGATTCCGTTTTGTGCAGTCCGGTTTGACTGTGGCTGCGGAGCCGGCGAAGTCAACATTTGCTTCAAGCTGCTCGAGAACTGCGTCTTGATGCTTCTTTCGGCGTGGTTGCTCCTGACACCACGTCTTCGGGCCTGTCTTTGGCCTGAACCGTTAACAAGACTGAGGCTCAAGCAAGCTGGCCGTGCGACCCAATAATGTCCCAGGCGCTTTCCTTGCTCCTTGGGCATTGCCGCAAGCTGGTACAGAGCACGACTTCGGCCCTTGATCCGCCTGAAGCAGGGACTACAAATCGGAGCGGTTCGTAGTGCAGGCTTTAGCCTGGCGCCCTCGCCACGCGGATTTACCAAACACCCTTAGGTTGTCCCGATCGGTCATCGGAGCGCCAACGGCGCGATCCCTACCAGCGCCTGGCAACGCCCCACGATAAGCCGCCACACCTCACCTTCCACAATCCAAGGGCCGAAGACCCGGCCTGTTACAGCGCCCCTTTCCCGTGTTTGGCGCTGCCACGTCATGGAATTTGAGCATCGATAGCAGACTTTGTGATTGTCCGATTCCCTTCTCTGGCAAGGATTCAATCACCGATGCGAATCCCATCGCCCACCGAGGGGGACTAAGTCGCCTCGAGCAGGGCGGCGCAGCAGATTGGTGCTCTTGCAACCATCGCCTTTATCTCGCCTCGACTGTTCGGTTGCGGCTGCGCCACGCTGCGCCAATTGGGCTTGTCAGTTGCGCGGGTTTGGCCACCATGCCCCGACGTGAGCACACCAACAGACGTAAGACTTGTCGGTACCACGCTGTATTTCATTCCGGTGCGCACTCGCGTCCCGCTGAAGTTTGGCCCCGAAACACTCACGGAGGTCGTATGCGCGCGCGCGCGCGTTGAGATTGAGAATATAGCGGGGCAGCGGGGCGATGGCTGGGGCGAGACGCCGTTGAGTGTGCAATGGGTGTGGCCCGGCAAGTGCACGTACAATGAACGCTGCAATGCACTACAGCATTTCTGCGCCTTGCTGGCCAGGGCGTGGTCCGAGTTCAAAGAGGCCGGGCACGCTCTGGAATTGGGTCATGCGTTCCAAGAAGGACCGCTGCGGACGTTGCTGGCGGACTTCAACAGGACCGCCAACAAGTGTCCCGAGCCAATGCCCTGGCTTGCCGCGCTGGTGTGCTGTTCCGTATTCGATCAAGCGCTGCACGACGCCTACGGTCGGCTGGCAGACGTTCCCATTTACGAGACGTACCGCCCGCCGTTTTTGAATCGCGATCTGTCTGCTTTTCTTACCCCGGCGGAAGACAGCAATGTGTCATTCAAGGGACTGTATCCGTGCGATTTCCTTGTTCGCTGTCCGCCGCAGCGGCTTCGAGCATGGCACCTTGTCGGGGGGCTGGACCTTTTGGAGCCGCAGGAATTGCGCGGTGATGAACCCAACGACGGCTATCCGGTTCTTCTGACGGATTGGATTCGAAGCGACGGTCTGAGGTGTCTCAAGGTCAAGCTGCGGGGAAACGATAACGTCTGGGATTACGATCGGCTGGTGCGGGTGGGGTCGATCGCGGTCCAGAACGGGGTTGATTGGCTCAGCGCCGATTTTAATTGCACAGTCACCGAACCGGCTTACGTAAACGACCTGCTCGATCGGCTCCGGGACGAGCATCCCCGGGTTTACGGGATGATACTCTATGTCGAGCAGCCGTTCCCATACGACCTCGAGCGAAACCGAATAGACGTTCGCAGCCTATCGGCACGAAAACCGTTGTTCCTCGACGAAAGCGCGCATGATTGGCGTCTTGTGCGACTTGGTCGGCAATTGGGATGGTCGGGCGTCGCGCTAAAAACCTGCAAGACGCAAACCGGCGCCATACTTACCGCGTGCTGGGCAAAGGCGCATGGGATGTCCCTGATGGTCCAAGACTTGACGAACCCGATGTTGGCTCAGATTCCGCATCTGTTGCTGGCTGCGCATGTGGGCACAATCATGGGCGTCGAGACGAATTGCATGCAGTTCTACCCTGAGGCATCAAGACCCGAGGCGGTCGTTCATCCAGGGGTTTACCGTCGGCGCAACGGCGAGGTTGACCTGTCCACGATCAAGGGCGCCGGATTTGGATATCGGGCAAGCGAGATAAAGAGGCAATTGCCGCCGCCGGCTGCCAGCTACGGCGTCTGACCGGACCTTTCCGGAGAATACACAGCCAGAGTGTCAAGGACGGCCTTTGTTCTGGGAACCTCGTGAGTGCGGAATATGTCTGTCTTTCCCAGTGCAGCCAAAACTGCAAAGAACGGCTCTGCACAACGCACTTCCTCGCCAAAGTATTCGAAAGCGTGCGGGAGGGCGTGGCACACCGGCCAGCCAAGGGTTCGGAACCTGAAAGTGTTGAGAAAAACCCGCATCTGATGCCGGACCCGAAAGGCGCTGTCCTGCAGATTCCGGTAGTAGAATCCGAGGCCGGGATCGATCACGATCTTGTTCACCCCGGTTTTCACAGCGTGGTCGGTCTGTCTGGCGAAGAACTCGTACATGAGCTGGATGGGATCCCTGCTGAAATCAAAATCGCCCACGTCGCGCACATTTCGCCCCTGCACGTAACAGATGATGACGGCAGCGTCGTGTGCGGCAGCCAGCCTGAACAGTTGATCGGCGTGTTCGGTCCCGGTTACGTTTAGCACGCAGGCGCCGGCCTCCAGACATGCCCGCGCAACCGCGGGTTCATAAGTTTCAACCGACACGAGCATGCCGGCCTCTGCCAAGCTGCGCACCACGGGAACCAGCCGGCCTGTTTGCAGTATTTCGTCTGCCCGGGCCGCGTGCGCCAGCGAAGATTCAGCGCCGACATCGATGATGTCAGCGCCCTGGGCAACCATCACCCGCGCGCGTCTTACTGCCTGGTCAGCGCTCAAGCAAACGCTTTCCCGGTACCATGAATCGGGCGAAAGGTTTATCACGCCCATTATCGCCGGGCGCAGCGCAAAGTCGAACACGCGACCGCCCAACTCGATGCGGGCTACTCTGCTTTTGAGCGCGCCGGGGAAATCAGCGACCAGCGCCGCGAGATGTTCAATGGCTAGCATGACTCACTCCTTTGGTGAAGAACCGGCTTCGAAAACCAGGTTTGGTTTGAGCAACTGAGCGATATCTTCGCGGCTCTGAGTGCACATGGAGCTGGTAACCTGGGAATCTGCCATCATGTCGGTTTTGATTTGAAAACAGCAGGAAAAATCAACCGGTTAACTGGCACGCCCGGCGCGATTCGAACGCGCGACCCTCTGCTTAGAAGGCAGATGCTCTGTCCAACTGAGCTACGGGCGCGTCATTGGCGCCTTCAAAAACAGGCGCTGCAACCGTCAACATACTGCCGAACACGCCGGTTTCCAGCAAGATGATTCCGTTTTCGAGGCGGTCCACAGTGAAGCGCTCAGCGCGGCGCAGGCGCAAACTTGCGCAAGTACTTGATTGCGACGCGCAGGTCCTTTGGCCACGGCGAATCTATCACGAGGGGTTCTCCTGTGATCGGGTGCGGCATTTCGAGCCTGACAGCGTGCAGAGCGACGCGCTTGATCAAGGGCCGTTCCTCCGCGCCGCGCTTGAATCTGTAATTAGGTTTGAGTCGCGACAGAAACAGCGGAAGACCGCCATAGGACTCATCTGCCACCAGCGGCATGCCCGCACGCTGAAGGTGAACTCGAATCTGGTGCGTGCGGCCCGTGACCGGTTCGCATTCGAGCAGCGTGTAGCCCGCGAAATTCTCGATCACTTTGAACCGCGTCAGTGATTTCTTCCCGTTCTTCATGTCGATCCGCATCAGCCCCGGTTTGTAAGGATCGGCGGCAAGTGGGGCATCGACCTCGAAATGTTCATGTTTGGCCGTGCCATGGGCGAGGCCGACATATCGTTTCCCGGGTTTTTCGGTGCTGAACATGTTGACCAGCTTGACGAGCACGGCCTTGCTCTTTGCCAGAAGCAGAACGCCGCTTGTTTCAAAGTCCAGCCGATGTGCATTTGCCAGATACACAAGGCCACGTGCCCTGGCCCACGTCTTGCCCGCGCTTATGCCGGTGTGCAGCAAACGCATCAGGTTCGGCCTGTCGGGATCATAACGATCCGGCGAAGTCAAAAGCCCCGCCGGCTTTTCTACCGCCAGCAAATGCTCGTCTTCAAACAGCACCGGAATCTCCCAATAGCCGTGTGTTTGCGGCCACGAGAGCTTGAGCACCGCGCTCGACGTCATGGGACTTGTGTCATGCATTGTGTTTGTGGGCTTCGAGCCCGATCAAGCAAAACCAAGATCGTTGTTCACACCCTGCAACGCGGTGATCACATGCTGGATGTGATCGTCAAGTGGCAAACCAAGCAACGCAGCGCCCTTCTCGATCGCCTCGCGGCTCACTGCGGCGGCAAAAGATTTCTGCTTCATCTTCTTGCGGACGCTTGAAGGTGTCATGCCTGTCAGATGTTCCGGGCGGACGTAGGCAACTGCCATGACAAAGCCGCACAGCTCGTCCACAGCGTAAAGTGTGCGCCGCAACAGAGTGTCAAGCGGGTACTGGTCATGATTCCAATCAGCGTGCGACATGATCGCCGTGACGAGTTCTTCGTCCAGTCCGCGTTCGCGGAGAATCGCAGCTCCGGCGCGTGTGTGTTCGGGCGGATTTGGCCAGCGCTCGTAATCGAAGTCGTGCAACAATCCGACAACGCCCCATCGTTCGACGTCCTCGCCGAAGTGCCCGGCGTAATGTCGCATCGCTGCTTCAACTGCGAGAGCGTGTTTCCGGAGCGAGTCTGACAGGGTGAACTCGGTCAAAATTTTCCATGCTTCGTCGCGTGTCATGATGCTGCAGACTATTCGCAAACTCGGGAATGACAAGCGTGGATTCCGCGGCGAAAGCAGAGTCGGTCCAAGCGAGTCGCATCCGCCAAAACGGTGCACCTGATGTTTCGTCCACTTGATTTGCAAACAAAAATGCATATCTTTTGCACCGGAACTCTGAGAAGGAGGGCAGAGTCGCGTGACCAAACCATGATCGCAGTGGTCGCGAGTCTCCCCGCCAAACCGGAACGTTGGGATCGTGTACCTGCGAACCGGCTCAAAGTTCCAAGAACAACAAAAAAGCAAGGAGGTATAAATGAAACACAAGATCAACATCCTGTGCGGTACATGGTTGCTGGCCGTTGCAGCTCTGCTGGCACCCGCATGCGGCTCGGACATGTCAAGCCCCGGCGCAGCGAAGCAGCAGGCCGCAGCAGCAATCCAAAAGACAAGCAAGGAAAGTGCGCCGTCCGTGCGTGCAACACGTGGCAGCCGGTATCCAATCCGCGGCAAGCTCCGGTCCGTGAACGTGGCAGAGAAAACGTTCACGCTTTCCGGAGCGACCAAAGACCGCGTCTTTGTCACGGATGATACCACAGTCATCACGAAGAACGGCAAACCGGCCACGCTCGCCGACGCTGTCCCTGGGGACGAGGTGGGCGGTCTGGCCGAGAACCTGCCTGACGGCAAGGTCCTTGCCATCAAAGTGCGGTTCGGCCCGAAAACGGACGAGGAGAATCAGACCTCGAACCGCAGATCGGCCAACAGCAGAAAAAACAACAGCAAATCGAACATGTAAGCTGACTTGTTACTAACCTGAGTTTGAATTCTGGGGCGAGCCGACGAACGCCGCCACGGTGTTCGTCGGCTTCCGTTTTGTTCCGACCGGGCTGGCCACGCGCGGCCATGCTTTCACCGTGGATTTGAGGAAATCCGTGCTTCGGCCCAACCAAAGAAGGCAGAAAGATCAATGAACAGAAATACGGGCGACAGAAAAATGTTTGGCAGAAACATCCTTGGCAGAAACATTGTTGGCAGAAACGTCGTTGGCAGAAACATCGTTGGCAGAAACATCGTTGGCAGAAACATCGTTGGCAGAAACATCGTTGGCAGAAACATTGTTGGCAGAAACATTGTTGGCAGAAACGTCGTTGGCAGAAACGTCGTTGGCAGAAACATGACAGGCAGAAAAATTCATGGCAGAAAAATGAGGGCGAGACCGATGTTTGGCACCGCCGCACACAGTACCTCAGCGCGGCGCAACCGCAACCGAAGGATCGCGGCCAGATAAACGCGTTCGTTGCAAGTTCCGCGCTCCGCCGAGCCCTGCCGCCCGAAACGACTTCGTCGCCAACGGAACAGATGAGATCGAGATCAGTGAGCGAACGGTTCGCAGGCAAAAGCCTCCAACGATCCGCCCATTCGCGATTGCTGCGCAGATTTTCCAAGATGGTAGTACGGGCTGCTGCCGGTATCGGAAACTCGCCTGCCCCCGCCAAACGAAGAAAGACGCGGTTGTCATCGGTTGCCGGCTTTGGTAACATGCACTGCGTGCTCGAAGACCTTGCTCGTCAACTCCGTGATCAGAAAAACCTGACCGAAGAACAGGTTGGTCTTGCCGTGGCCGAGCTCGTCAGTGAGTCGGTTGACACCGAAACCAAAGCGGCTTTCCTCAGCGCCCTCGCACAAAAGGGAGAAACACCCGATGAAATACTGGCTTTTGCGCGCGCGTTGCGTGCGATGGCAATAGTCCCGCCACTGGACGTCGAAACAAGGGCGCGCGGCGTGTTGGACGTGGTCGGCACTGGAGGAGACCACGCCGGAACTTTTAACATGTCCACAGGCGCTGCCATCCTGTGCGCGGCAGGCGGTGTGACCGTTGCAAAACACGGGAACCGCGCAGTGACCTCTCAGACAGGCAGCGCCGACGTCCTCGAAGCTCTCGGCATTCCAGTCGATCTCTCACCGGGCGAAGCGGCTGTTGCATTGCGAACGTCTCGGTTCGCCTTCTTTTTCGCGCCGCGTTATCACCCCGCCTTCAAGCAAATCGGCCCGGCGCGCCGGCTTTGCGCCGATCGTGGACAACGCACGCTTTTCAACTATCTCGGGCCGCTTCTTAATCCGGCGCGACCGACCGCGCAGTTGATGGGCGTGCCCAAACCGGAGCTGTGCGAGCCGCTTGCGATTGTTCTTCGGGCCCTGGGAGTCCGTAGGGGCATGGTTGTTTGCGGCCAAATCGCCGAGACAGCGGGTGGCCCGGCATCCATTGATGAGGTTTCAACACTGGGACCTACCGTTGTTGCAGAGTTCTACGAGGAAACAGATGTGCATGTCACAGAGCTTGCCCCGCACTTCTTCCAACTGGAACAAGGGCGGTTGGCCGATTTGCGTGGCGGTAACCGGGAAGAAAACGCCGCCATCCTGCGCCGGTTGCTGCAAGGCGAGGAAAAAGGGCCCAAACGTGACGCGCTGCTGTTGAACGCAGGCGCAGCGTTCTTTGCCGCCGGCCATGTAAGGTCAATAGGGGAAGGATGGGAATATGGCTCGAAGCTTATTGACAGCGGTGCGGCTGCGGCCAAGCTCGAAGAGCTTCGCAATTTAAAGCGTTAACCCGGAAATTTCAGCACCTCACCTGACCAAGACCATGACACCCAAAACTTCATTCCGGTGTGATTCCAGAGCGGGCTGTACGGTTCTGCAATGCACGACGGGTTCTTGCCGATGCCGGTGAGGGCGCGCCTCGCCAAACGTTGGTCGCCAAAACCGCGTTCTTTGGTTTCTTTGGTGTTTACATGGAACACACGCTTGTTACGATTCTTGCCGCACGAAAAATGAAAAAGATCGAGGCCATCATCAAACCGTTCAAACTTGAAGACGTTAAGGAGGCACTTGCCGCCTTGGGCATCGAGGGGATGACGGTCATCGAGGTGAAAGGCTTCGGCCGCCAAAAAGGGCACACTGAGATTTACAGAGGCAGTGAATACACCGTCGATTTCCTGCCCAAGATCAAGATCGAAGTCGTGGTAGCCGATTCTTTGGCAGCACCAGCAGTCGATGCCATCGTCAAAGCAGCCAGAACCGGCAAAATTGGCGATGGCAAAGTGTTCGTTTCAAGCATAGACAACGCGGTTCGCATCCGCACTGGCGAGCTTGATGAGCAGGCAGTTTGATCCGGAACATTTACAGATTCAGGGCTTAATAACGCGCCTGAAAAGCGGCGGAACGGGAGCGGCGAGGCTGTGAATAACTTGCGAATAAGAACTAACATGTTCTTCTGGTTTTTCCGGCACGCAGGTCCTACAAGAACCGCCGCGTACCCAGACAAGCGCCGGGCGAATTTGGGAATTGGCGGGCGGAATCGCCGGCCCCCGGCGGATGTGAGTTGCAAAATGTTCAATTTCAACACGTTAGAAATGTTAAAAAATCGGTTGCAGACTGCAGCTCGAATATTAATCTGCTGCATCCGGCGTAATCGGTCGCTAACGTGCGTAAAGACCGTGGAATCGGTCTGTTACAATAGTGCAACGGTCGGTGGTGAATAATTCTGTCTGCGGCGCGCGACAAACCATACCAAGGCCTATGCATACGCATGTCGATAGTTTTTGGCCAGAAGCGCAGCGCATACTGCGCCAGATGTTGAAACCAGACATTTACAGCCTCTGGTTTTCCGGTTTGTTGCCCAAAAGCGTTACTGAGGACGAAATCATAATTGGGGTGGCAAACGAGTTTTGTGAGCTTTGGCTCAGGAACAACTATTTGACGCTCCTTCAAGATGTGGTTGCACACGCGTCTGGAAAAGCGTTGAAGGTGAGGTTTGAGGTGAATTCACATCCAAGCCAACAAATGGCAGAGCGGGAACAGAACCCGTTGAGCGTGACAGAACCTCGCGAAACTGACAGGGGGAGTGTATCGGAACCTGTACAGGAAACCGGGCCGCGCGATTCGGGTTTCAACCCAAATAACACATTCGAGACCTTCGTTGTGGGAGATAACAACAGTTTCGCCCACGGAGCCGCACTTGCGGTTGCGCAGGCGCCGGGAAAAGCCTACAACCCGCTTTTTGTGTACGGCGGCACGGGGCTTGGCAAAACACACCTGTTGCACGCAATCGGTCAATACGTTGTCGAACATCGCAAGAGATCGCGTGTCGTTTACCTCACTTCGGAGCGTTTCACCAACGAGTACATCGACGCCATTCAGTCAAACCAGTTGGCCCGCTTCCGACGCAAGTATAGGCAGGTGGATGTCCTGTTGATCGACGACGTGCAGTTTCTTGCGAACAAAGAGAGAATTCAGGAGGAGTTTTTTCACACCTTCAACGCGCTGCACGAGGCGCGAAAACAGATTGTGCTTACCTGTGACAGACCGGCAGGGGAAATTCAAAACCTCGAACATCGGCTTGTCTCGAGGTTTGAATGGGGATTGGTTACGGACCTCAGACCGCCGGAGTTCGAAACCCGCGTCGCAATCCTCCGGCGCAAGGAACAGGCTCTGGGCGTCCATCTCCCCGAAGAAGTGATCAATCTGATAGCTTCCCGAATCCGCTCGAATGTTCGCCGATTGGAAGGGGCTTTCATACGGGTGGCATCCTACGCCTCGCTCACGGGGAATCCTGTGACGGTTCAGCGCGCCGAGGAGCTGCTCCATGAGGTCCTTTACGAGGAAGGCCGTCAGACAATAACCATCGAGATAATTCAGAAGCGCGTGGCTGAATACTACGACATACGGCTTGCGGACATGACCAGCAAAAGGCGCCCCGAGAACATCGCCTTCCCCCGGCAGGTGGCAATGTATTTGGCGCGCGAGCTGACCGACAGCTCATTAAGCGTTATCGGCGAAGCATTCGGCGGAAGAGATCACGGAACCGTTCTCCACGCGTGCAAACAGGTGAAGAACAGAATGGAAACGGACCAGAACGTCCGGGAAGCCATTCAACACCTGAAAAGAGAACTTCAGCGATAGCCTCGAATGCCTGGCCCGACCTGGGGGCGGAAACCCCGTGAAATCGCAGCAGGCCAACTGCAGTTTACGTTTCCATTTGCGGCAAGAAATGGGGAACGTTTGGCAATGCAAGGCAAGAGGCCAATGACCGCGAAGCGTAGAGTGCAGCGGAGTTTCGCAACGCTGCGGCTGAGCTTTGGTGAAAGGCTGAGAGACGGCGTTCCGCGCTTCACGCTTTGCGCTCGGACAGTAATGGCATGAAATTTGCCTTTTTCATGAGTCGCGGTCGCCATAAGTGTTTTTGGTTGAATTCTGAATTGACATATTATGCTTGAATCACTGCTTTATCCTCAAACTGTGGCGGTGGTGGGAGCCTCGCGCAACCCCGGCAAGGTCGGTTACGAGCTCCTGCACAACCTTGTCAAGGGCGGGTTCAAGGGCAACATTGTGCCAATCAATCCCGAAGCATCCGAAATCCTCGGAATCAAATGCTACAAGAGCCTTGACCAGTACCCCGGCAAAATCGATCTTAGCGTGGTCGTTGTCGGCGCCAAACTTGTCAAGGATGCAGTCCAAAGCTCGATCCGCGCAGGCGCAAAAGCGATCGTCGTAATCACCGCCGGATTCAAGGAAGTTGGCGCCGCCGGCGCCCAGGCCGAGAAAGAACTCGTTGAAATATGTCGAGCGGCGGGTGTCAGGTTGATGGGGCCCAATTGCCTTGGTGTGCTCAACACGCACCACTCGATGAACGCCACGTTCGCCCCAACAGTACCACCAACCGGACATATCTCGGTGATTTCACAGTCCGGTGCACTGTGCGTGGCAATTCTCGACTGGGCAGCCAGCCAGAAACTCGGCCTCGGCAAAGTAATCAGCTTCGGCAACAAGGCCGACCTCGATGAAGTCGATTTTATTCAGGCCCTCGCCTCGGACGAGCACACAAAAGTAATCGCCGGTTACCTGGAAAGCATAAAAGACGGCAACAAGTTCCTGCGTGTGGCCGAACAGGCCGCAAACATAAAGCCCGTCGTCGTGCTCAAAGTTGGCGTTACACAAGCCGGTGCAAAAGCCGCGTCTTCACACACAGGCAGTTTGGCCGGGGCCGACATCGCATACGGCGCCGCTTTCAAGCGCTCGGGTGTCATCCGCGCCGAATGTTTCGAGGCGCTTTTCGATTATGCGCTTGCTTTTGCCACACAGCCGGTCCCGAAAGGCGATCGCGTGGCCATCATCACAAACGCCGGCGGCCCGGGCATCATGGCAGCAGATGCCGCTGAAACCATGGGACTGAAAATGGTCCAGCCAAGTGACCAGAGCAAAGCAAAGCTCAAAGAAGCTCTCCCGCCTACCGCTGCTCTGGGAAACCCAATCGACGTCATAGGCGACGCCGAACCCGAGCGATACATCAAGGCGTTCGAGATCATCCAGGAAGACGACAACATCGACGCAATCATTGTTGTCGCGACACCGCAGAACATGACAAGGCCGCTTGAGCTGGCTGAACGCCTTGCCGCCGCACACAAGGGCGCCAAACCTCTCCTCACCGCGTTCATGGGAGGCGAAGAAGTAGCCGCTGCCAAAGCGAAACTGATGGAACTCGGCATCCCGAACTATCCTGCTCCCGACCGTGCAGTAGCGGCGCTCCGCGCAATGTGCGATTACGGCGCATGGAAACGTCGCCCGGCAAGGCTTGTCAACCGATTCCCCGTCAACCGCAGACGCGTTGACCGAGTCATTCAGTGGCACATCCGAAGCGGCACCCAGCAGATCGGTGAGGTCGAAGCCAAGGAAATCCTGCGTGCCTACGATTTTCGAATTCTGCCCGGCGCACTCGCCCGCAGCGCCGAGGAAGCCGTCGATATCGCAAACCGCATCGGTTACCCGGTCGTCCTGAAAATCTCTTCACCGGATATCATCCACAAGTCCGACTTCGGCGGTGTCCGCATCAACCTTGCAAACGCCGAACAGGTGCGGGACGCCTACGACCTGACAATGCTCCGCGTTCAGCGCCGTGCGCCCAATGCTTACATCCGCGGCGCTTACATCGAAAAGATGGGGCATCGCGGCCGCGAAGTCATCCTTGGTATGACACGCGACCCGCAGTTCGGCCCCATGCTCATGTTCGGTCTGGGCGGCATCTTCGTCGAGGTCATGAAAGACGTCACTTTTCACCTCGCTCCGATTACTTCCGATGAAGCGATGCAAATGCTGATGGGCACACGCTCATACGCATTGTTGAAAGGCGCGCGAGGACAGGCGCCTGTCGATCTGACAGCCCTTGCAGATGCACTTCAACGCATCAGCCAATTGGCAACCGATTACCCCGAAATTAAAGAGCTCGATATCAACCCATTTATCGTCGGTGAAGTCGGCACCGAAGCCTATGTCGCCGACGCTCGCATGACTCTCAGCCCGGTTTCACAATCGTGATTAACATGAGCAGCTCAAATCTCACTTACGACCCGAACTGGCAGGAAAAACATCGGTCAATGATCGCCACGCCAGAACAGGCAGTGGCACGGATCCGGCCCGGACAACGCATATTCATCGGCACCGGTTGCGCCGAACCATTGCGGCTGGTGAGCGCTTTGACCAAACGCGCCGCCGAGCTCCCGGACACCGAAATCGTCCATTTGCTCACTTACGGCGACGCGCCCTACGCGCACAAGGAAATGACGCAGTACTTCCGCGTCAACAGCTTCTTCATCGCCGAAAACGTCCGCGGCATCATCCAGGAAGGCCTCGGCGACTACACCCCAATCCACCTGTCCGACATCCCGCGTTTGTTCAATTCCGGCCAGCTCCCGCTGGATGTGGCATTGATCCAGGTGACACCACCCGATGAGCGCGGATTGTGCAGCCTCGGCATTTCGGTCGATATCGTCAAGAGTGCCGCCGAAAACGCGTCGCTGGTGATCGCACAGGTCAATCCCAACATGCCCCGTACACACGGCGATTCGGTCCTCCACGTGTACGACCTCGACATTCTGGTGCCGGTGGACGATCCGCTGCTTGAAGTGCCTCCGCCGGAAATCACCGAAGAAACCCGCCAAATAGCCGAAAACATCGCTGCACTTGTCGAGGACGGCTCGACAATCGAGGTCGGCATCGGACGAATCCCCCAGGCTCTCTTTGGTTTCCTCAAAGACAAGAAAGACCTCGGCATTCACACCGAGATGATATCCGATCGCATCATCGAGCTCGTTCAGGCCGGCGCAGTCACCGGCATGCGCAAATCCCTCGACCGCGGACAAATCGTGACCAGTTTCTGCCTCGGCACGCGGAAATTGTATGATTTCGTCAACAACAACCCAATGTTTGCGTTCCACCCGACAGAGTACGTCAATGACCCCTACATCATAAGCCGCCAACATAAAATGGTGGCCATAAACGTCGCACTCGAGGTCGATCTCACCGGCCAGGTCTGCGCCGACTCGATCGGCACACGCTTTTTCTCCGGCGTCGGCGGACAGGTCGACTTCGGACGGGGCGCGGCAAAAGCGCATCGCGGCAAAGCCATTATCGCCATGCCCTCGACGGCCAAAAACGGCACGGTCTCCCGCATAGTGACACGGCTCAGCCCGGGCGCAGGTGTCGTGACCACTCGCGCCGGAGTCAATTACGTGGTCACCGAATACGGAGTCGCCTATCTCCACGGAAAGAGCATTCAGGAACGCGCACTTGCATTGATTTGCATCGCGCACCCGAAGTTCCGCGCTCAACTTCTGCGCGAAGCCATCGAAGCCAAATATCTGGCGGCTTCAATGGCCGAGGTCGAAGGAAAAATCCTCGTCGCTCCCAAAGAACAGCGCAGCACTTACGTCCTCGAAGACGGCACACAGATCAATTTCCGCCCCATACATCCGACAGACGAGCCGAGAATGCGGGATTTGTTCTACGCGCTTTCGCAGCAGACGATCTACTACCGCTTTATGAGCCACAAGCGGTGGGTCAAACGCACCGAAATCCAGGAGTTCGTTTACGTCGATCACAGAAACGAGGTCACAATCGTCGGTACACTGCCCGAAGCGCACGGCGAGGACATCATCGCCGTTGGAAGCTACTACCTCGATCCCAAGACAAACCTCGCCGAAGTCGCATTCGTGGTTCATGACAAATGGCAGAACCGCGGAATCGGCACCTACCTGCTCAGGTACCTCGGACGAATCGCCCGCAGAAACGGTATCCGTGGATTCACCGCCGAGGTTTTGCTCGACAACAAACCAATGCAGGCAGTGTTCGCCAAGAGCAACTTCAAACTCACCACCCGATTCTCGGGCAACGTCATCAGCTACGAAATGGAGTTCGAATAAGGGTTCTTGACACTTGCCCGGCGCTCTCCATAGGTTCTCACTTCGCACCGAGCTGCGCCGCGCACAAGGCGCAACCATGGACATTCGTCGATGAACAAAGGCAAAATCGTTCAGGTCATCGGACCGGTCGTGGACGTCGAGTTCCCCGACCAACTACCGGCCATTTATAACGCCCTTACGGTGGACTATGTTTTGCCCGACCGCGGGCCGACGCGCCTGGTGTTGGAGGTTCAACAGCATCTCGGCGACAAATGGATCCGCTCCGTCGCAATGTCCACAACCGAAGGACTGAAACGCGGCTATGAGGTGGTTGACACCGGTGGCCCAATCCGCGTCCCCGTCGGCGACCAGGTCATGGGCCGAGTAATAGATGTCACCGGTAACCCGGTCGATGAGCTCGGGCCAATCAAGGCCGAACGATACAACCCCATCCACCGCCCAGCACCGTCGCTCCTCGATCAATCAACCTCACCACAGGTTCTGATGACCGGAATCAAAGTCATCGACCTGATCTGCCCGTTCCTCAAAGGCGGCAAAGTTGGCGCTTTCGGCGGCGCCGGCGTCGGCAAAACCGTCGTCATAATGGAGTTGATCAATAACATCGCCAAACTGCACGGCGGCGTGTCAGTGTTCGCAGGTGTCGGCGAACGAACCCGCGAAGGCAACGACCTCTACCGCGAAATGTGCGAAGCCGGTGTCATCAATCTGAAAGACCTCGGCCAGTCAAAAATCGCTCTGGTGTACGGCCAGATGAACGAGCCGCCCGGCGCCCGTTTGCGCGTCGGTTTGTCCGGCCTCGCAATAACAGAGTTCTTCCGCGATGAGCGAAGCCAGGACGTTCTCCTTTTCATCGACAATATCTACCGGTTCTCGCAGGCAGGATCCGAGGTGTCAGCCCTCCTCGGTCGCACCCCGAGCGCTGTCGGCTACCAGCCAACACTCGCCGCAGAAATGGGCGAACTGCAGGAACGAATCACCTCAACAAAGAAAGGCTCGATCACCTCTTTCCAGGCCGTGTACGTGCCGGCCGACGATTTGACCGATCCCGCACCGGCCACGACCTTCGCGCACCTTGACGCAACAATCGTCCTTGAACGCTCAATCGCAGAGCTCGGAATCTATCCCGCAGTCGATCCTCTCGCTTCAACCTCCAGAGCACTCACGCCGGAAATCGTCGGACAGGAACATTACGATGTCGCCCGCGGCGTGCAAAAGGTCCTCCAGCGATACAAGGACCTCCAGGACATCATCGCAATCCTCGGCATGGACGAGCTTTCGCCCGAAGACAAATTGACCGTTCTCCGTGCCCGCAAAATCCAGCGGTTCCTCAGCCAGCCGTTCTCAGTCGCTGAAGTGTTCACCGGACGACCCGGCAAACAGGTCTCGGTGGCTGACACCGTCAAAGGATTCAAGGAAATCCTCGAAGGCAAACACGATGATGTCCCCGAGGGCAACTTCTACATGAAAGGCACGATCGAGGAAATCTACGAAAGCTAGCATGGCGGGTGCCCTATGCCCAATACCCTCAAACTCGAAATCGTCACCCCTGAAGGAATTATCTGTTCCGAACAGGCCGAAATGGTCACGCTCCCGGGCGTGGAAGGCGAGCTGGGCATTTACCCGCTGCATACACCCTTGATGACAGAAATCGTGCCCGGCGAAATCATCGTCAAACGCGGCGGCAAAGATTACTACCTCGCAGTCGGCCCCGGATTCGCCGAGATCACAGGCGATCACGTATCCGTCCTCACTGACATGGCAATCCGCGCCGACGAAATCGATGAAGCGCGAATCGAGCAGGCCCGCCGCGCAGCCGAAAACCGCTTGCGTGAACGATTCAGTGAAGCCGACGCCGCCGCCCTCAACGCCGCTCTCGCCCGGTCCATCGAAAATCTCCGCGGCAGACGTCGCGCCCGCCGCACCGGCCCACAGTCGTGACCGGTCGCCTCGCCAAATGCAGCCAGCCCGCTCCGACACTCCACAATAGACCGCAGGCCAACAATTGCGGACGGGTAAGTCATGCGCCGTGATATCAGTCTGCCTTGATTCGCCTGCCTGCTTGTCACGGCGCTGATCATACTGCGACGCGCTCCCCTTACCCCGCATATTTCATACCCTCGGCAGTCTGCATAACTGTGCTGAGGAATCGATCATTCTTGCGAAAACTTTCAGGCTGCGAGTTTGCTCAGTTTGTCAGTATCTGCTTCTCTGGCAGCGAGTAGTGCGGTCACCACAGTGCGGTCTTCGAAGTGTTAGATTGGATAGTCTGCCCGGAACCAAATATGGGGACAGACACTGAGTATCTGCGACCGGACT
>Ga0068707_1000686_pt1 | contig 22740 bp, 12 predicted proteins | sample YNPNPMetaG_FD_66600 | JGI IMG/M metagenome (GOLD analysis project Ga0068707, IMG submission 66600) | Anoxygenic and chlorotrophic microbial mat microbial communities from Yellowstone National Park, USA - YNP NP MetaG | ecosystem: Environmental > Aquatic > Thermal springs > Hot (42-90C) >...
TCGAAGTGGTAGTCGGCGATGCGGTCGCCGTCGGGGTCCGCCGGCGGATTCCACCGGAAGACCACGGCGGTGCCTTCGGCCTCGCCCCCGTCCGGCGGATGAAGGGGGGCGAAGAGGCGATCGAAGACGCCGTTCGGAATCTCCTCCCACGCCTTTCCGTCCGGGGAGACGGAGAATTCCGCCCCGGGGCCGTCCGCCTCCAGCCTTCCCCCCACGAAGACGTAGGGACTGCGCATCGTCCAGAGGATCAGGCCGGTCTTGCCCTCCTCGGCGGCCAGCCCGTCCGGGCCGGACCGGACGTGCTCCACGAGGGAGGCGCCCCGGCGCCAGGTTTCCTTCGAAAGGTCGGGGCGGTATTCCCAGAGGCCGTTGCAGACGGTGTCCGGGTAGAGGGGGCGCTGGCCGCCGTGATACTTGACGGGATCGAGGTGTCCCCAGCGCCAGACGAGGGCCTCCCCGGGCCGGAGGGTCATCCCCATGGTCGTGTCGCCCCGGCAGTTGCGCTCCCCTCCCACGGCGCCTTCGTAGACGTACAGGGAGGCCGCCTGCTTGTCGGCGGCGCGCGTGTCGGGGAAGAGCAGGCCCTGGTTGTGGGTCCGCTTGACGAGGTCGTGGTCGCGGACAAGGTCCTGTTCTCCCGCGACGGTCCGGTTGTCGCGGAGCCGGTAGACGGCGTGCGTGTCGCCGTCGAAGAGGTGCCACCCGCCGTCGTAGAAGACCTGGGAGATGCAATGTCCCACGGCCCGCGCGGGGGCCACCCGGAGCCCCGCCCGCCGCCAGAGCCCCGCCAGGCAGATGGAGTCGTTGCCGCAGGTGTTGTAGCCGTAGACGTTGAAGACCTTGACGGGGTCCCCGAGCTCGTTGTTGTCTCCGCCGAAATGGTACCGGTGCCGGGTTTCCTGCCACCACAGGGCGAAGGCCTTTTCCCCGTCGCTCATGCCGGGGGCGAGGGCCGCTGCCACGATCTCGTCCAGGGTCCGGAAGTCGTTCCTCCCGTTGGAGAGCCAGGGGTCGACCACGCCGGTCTCCCCGACGTTTTCCATCCGTACCGAGCGGTTGGATTCCCAGGTCTGCTCGCAGGCCCCCTCGCGGGACATCCCGCAGCCGAGCGGGGTGCGGCAATTCCGCCCGTCCATCGTGCCGCCCTGGACCACGGTATACCGGTGTTCCCCCCGGGTGATTTCCTCGACGTGACGCTTTCGGACGTCGGCGGGATGGGAGCGGGACGCCCAGGGTTCCTGTCCGCCCGCGGCGGGCCCGAAGGCCGCCGGCGCCACGGCCGCCAGAAGGATCGCTCCCGTGCGCACGGACGTCCTCCCTTCGCCGGTCCCCGGGGCGGGGGCCGTTGTCTAACAAAGATACGCCGGCCCGGGGCGGAGGGGATCACGCGGGTCTTGAGTCCGCGCAGGGGCGTGCTAGGATGGCCCCGGCCCCGCAGCGCGGGCAGGAAGGGGTGTCGGCGCCCGCGGTACCGGCCCGGGGCGGAGGAAACCCGTTCATGCTCTTGCGGACCTTGGCGGCGGGCGTCCTGGCGGGGACGCTGGTGCCTCCCGGGCGCGCGGCGGCGGACCGGCCCAACATCGTCGTCATCCTCAGCGACGACATGGGGTATTCGGACGTCGGCTGCTATGGGGGCGAGATCCGGACCCCGAACCTCGACGCCCTGGCGGCGAACGGGCTGCGGTTCACCCAGTTCTACAACGCGGCGCGCTGCTGTCCCACGCGGGCCAGCCTGTTGACGGGGCTCTATCCCCACCAGGCGGGCGTGGGCCACATGATGGAGGACCGCGGGGTCGAGGGCTACCGGGGTACGCTCAACCTCCGGTGCGTGACGATGGCGGAGGTGCTCCGGGCGGCCGGATATTCCACCTACATGGTCGGAAAGTGGCACGTCACGCCGCCGGCCAACCGGGACCACTGGCCCCTCCGGCGCGGGTTCGACCGGTTCTACGGGACGATCCAGGGGGCCGGGAACTATTACGACCCCTACACGCTCGTTCGGGACGACCGGTTCGTCAGTCCCTATGCCGACCCCGAGTACGCGCCGGAAACCTACTATTACACCGACGCCCTCAGCGACCACGCGGTTCGTTTCCTCGCCGACCACCGGAGGGAGCATCCCGGGCGGCCCTTCTTTCTCTACCTGGCCTACACGGCGGCGCACTGGCCCCTGCAGGCGCCGGAGCCGGACATCGCCCGGTACCGGGGGATGTACGACGGGGGCTACGGTCCCGTCCGGCGGGCCCGCTTCGAGCGGATGAGACGGCTCGGGGTGATCGAGTCGGGCGGGGATCTTTCTCCGCAGGCCGAGGATTGGGAACGGGTGAAGGACAAGGCCTGGGAGGCCCGCTGCATGGAGGTCTACGCGGCGATGGTCGACGTCATGGACCGGGGGATCGGCCGCGTCGTGGAGCAGCTGAAGAAGGAGGGGATTTTCGAAAACACGCTGATCCTCTATCTCCAGGACAACGGGGCCTGCGCCGAGGGGATGGGGCGCGGCGGGGCCGGGAAGCCCCGGCCGGAGCGGCCGCCCTTTCCCCCGATGGCGCCGGAGGCGCTGCAGACCGAGATGATCTTCCGGCAGACCCGCGACGGCTATCCCGTGCGCCAGGGAATGGGCGTGATGCCCGGTCCCGCCGACACCTTCATCGCCTACGGCCGCGGCTGGGCCAACGTCTCCAACACCCCCTTCCGCGAGTACAAGCACTGGGTGCACGAGGGCGGGATCGCCACGCCGCTCATCGTCCACTGGCCCGCCGGGGTCCGGGCCCGGGGAGGGATCTGCCGGGATCCCGCCCATCTGATCGACCTCATGCCGACCATCGTCGAGGTTTCGGGGGCCGCGTACCCGTCCGAGTTCGAGGGGCGGAAGATCAAGCCGATGGAGGGGACGAGCCTGGTCCCCCTCTTCCAGGGGCGTTCCCTCCCGGAGCGGACCCTCTTCTGGGAGCACGAGCGGAACGGTGCCGTTCGGCGCGGCCGATGGAAGCTGGTGGGGAAGAACGTGCTGGGGCCGGACGGGCCGCGGGAGGACCGGTGGGAACTCTACGACCTCGAGGCCGACCGCACGGAGCTCCGCGACCGGGCGGCGGAGCAGCCGGAGCGGGTCCGGGAGCTCTCCGCCCTGTTCCTGGAGTATGCGCGCCGTTGCGACGTGCTGCCCCTGCCGGCGGCCTCCGGCGGGGGAAAGAAAGGAGCCCGGTAGACATGAGACGACCGATCGCAGCCGCCCTCGCCGCCCTCCTGGGGGCCTGTTCGTCCGCCCCGCCGCCGGGGGATAGGCCGCTCCCCGCCGGCAACGATCCCCGCCGCGTGGAGTGGTTCCGGGATCTCGCCCTGGGGATGTTCATCCACTGGAGCTTCGATTCCCAATTGGGCCTGGTCATCAGCCATTCCATGGTGGGGGCCTCTCCCGACTACCTGGATCGCTTCATCGGCGAGCTCCCCCGGACCTTCCATCCCCGGAAGTTCGATCCCGAGGACTGGGCGCGCCTCGCGCGGCTGGCGGGAATGAAGTACGTGGTCTTCACCACGAAGCACCACAGCGGCTTCTGCATGTTCGACACGAAGACCACCGATTTCAACGTCCTGAACACGCCCTGCGGGCAGGACGTCACGCGGAAAATCGTGGAGGCCTTCCGACGGCAGGGGATCGCCATCGGCTTCTACTTCTCCCCCGACGACTTCTGGATGCTCCGGAAACTGGGGATCGAGATCCAGCGCGAGGTGCCCTCGGTCCGGCCCTCCCACGTGCCGGCCCTCATGGCCCACGACCGGGCGCAGCTGCGGGAGCTCCTGACCCAGTACGGGCCCGTCGACATCCTTTTCCTCGACGGTCCTCCGGAGGGCCTGAAGGAGCTTGCCTGGGAGCTCCAGCCGCAGGTGGTGGTGACGCGGGGGGAGATGAAGACCCCCGAGCAGGAGATCCCCGGGGTCCCCTCCGCCGGGCCCTGGGAGGCCTGTTTCACCATGGGGACCCAGTGGCAGTTCAAGCCCTCCGAGGAGTACAAGTCGGCGACCCGGCTCATCGAGATGCTGGTCGAGACGCGTGCCAAGGGAGGCAACCTGCTGCTCAACGTGGGGCCGCACCCGGAGGGGGAAATTCCCTTCGAGCAGGAACGCCGCCTCCGGGAGCTGGGCCTCTGGGTCTTCGTCAACCACGAGGCCATCTATGAGGTCCGACCTTGGGTGGTGACGAACGAGGGGAACGTCTGGTACACGAAGGCGAAGGGTGCCGACACCGTCTATGCCATTGTGACAGGGGCGCCCTGGGAATACGGCCGGCCCGTCACGATCACCCTCAAGGGGGTGCGGGCCACGGAGCGGACGGACATCGAGGTCCTCGGCCAGAGCGGCCGCGTCCTGGAGTACAAGCCCGGGATCAACCCGCGCGCCGTCTGGAAGCAGGGCGAGGACGGCCTGCGGATCACCGCCATGCGGGCCCAGCGGCTCACCAACGACCGCTCCTGGCCCCACCCGGTGGTGCTGAGGATCACCCACGCCGCGGCCCCCGGCCGCTAGGTCCGCCTAGCGCCGGAGCGCGGTCTTGATCTCCTGGAGCCCCACGCCGAGCGTCGCGCGGGCCACCGGGTCGAGCGCCTCCTCCGGACCCTCGAGGTGGATCGTCCGGTGGAGGTGGACGATCGCCTCCCCGGGCTTCAGGGCCGCGCCGGGCGAGGAGGTCTCCAGCTCGTAGAACGGCCCCAGTTGCTTTCCGCCGGGGGTGACGGGGCCGTCGTTGTAGCTGTTGACCACGTCCCCCGCGAAGGGGTCCTTCTGGAACTCCCACATCGAGTTGACGTAGTCCGCGGGCCCCGTCGGCGGGTTGAATTGCACGAGGGTCAGGACCCGGTGGGCCGCGTCGTAGCTCCCCGCCACGGGCCGGGCGCGCCGGGGCGGGATCCCGATCTTGCTGCGGTGCTTCCCGTCCCCGCTGAAGAAGAGGACCCCCTCCCGGACGACCAGGCGGTCCGGCGGGACCTTCCCGAAGTAGGCATCGTTCACCACCGGGCCGAGCCGGGACTCGGGGCCGGGGACGAAGGGGATGACGACCGTGGTGGCCGGGGAGGGCTTGAACATGCCCAGGATCCAAATGGACAGGAGCCCCGTCTCCTTCGTCCAGGGGACGTCCCCCCGGTTGGCGATCCGGTTCTCCGACTCGAAGCCCACCGCCTTCACCCCCGCCACGGGGGCCGTCCCCACGTGCTTCCAGAGGTCCTCCCGCGAGAGGAGCCGCACCTCGCGCTCGATCTCCACGTCGAAGGCGAAGCCGGAGTAGTTCGTCAGCCGGACGCGCCGGCGGAACCGGGCCCGGTCGTCCGCCTTCGTGACCAGGCCGAACGGCTCCGTGTCGATGCAGGGGGGGGTGAACCAGTGCTCGAAGTCGAAGGGGACCCCCTTCCGGAAGAAGATGGAGAACTGGCCGCCCTCGGGACCCATCCAGAACCGGTCCTCCCCGCCGTAGCAGTTGATGTGCGGCTCGGTCCTCCCGGAGGCGATGAGGTCGTAGTTGATCCAGCCGTAGCTGGACCCGCCGGGACCGTCGGCGGTGCTGGTCATCACCCGCCCCTGCATCGAGGGAGCCACGGCGGCCTGGGCGGCCCCATCGGGCGCCCGGAGCACCAGGAGGTCCCGGACGTGCTTCCGGAGGAACTCCACGTCGTCTCCGAACGTGCCGCTCTTGGCCGGGGAGCTCATGGCCGCGCATCCTGAAAGGAGGACGAGAAGGGCCGGACCGCCGAACCGGGGGATCATGGACGACCTCCCTCTGTCGCGTTGGCGTGATTTTTTACCATAAACCCGGCCGGAAGGTTAGCCTTATCCGCCTCTGCCGTTCCGGCTTGCCTTGGCGGGTCTGGAATTCTAGAGTGTCCCCCGGATGAGCGCCACGATGAAGGCGGCCCTGCTGACGGGGCTCCGGGAGCTCCGGATCGGGGAGCGGCCCCGGCCGCGGATCGGGCGGCCCACGGACGTGCTCCTTAGGATCCGGGAGGTGGGGGTCTGCGGGTCCGACGTGCACTACTACGTGACCGGCCGGATCGGCTCCCAGGTGGTGCAGTATCCCTTTCCCGTCGGCCACGAATGCGCCGCCACCGTCGAGGAGGTCGGCCCGGAGGTGCGGCGGGTCCGGCCGGGGGACCGCGTGGCGGTGGAGCCGGCGATGTCCTGCGGGGCCTGCGACCAGTGCCGGGCCGGACGTCCCCACACCTGTCGCCGGACGCGCTTTTTGGGATGCCCCGGGCAGGCGGACGGGTCCCTCTGCGAGTTCGTGGTCATGCCCGAGGAGTGCTGTTACCCGGTCCCGGAGGGGCTGACGCTCGAGCAGGCCTCCCTGGCCGAGCCGCTCTCGATCGGGATCTATGCGGTCCGCCTGGCGGGGGACGTCCGGGATCGGAGCGCGGCGATCCTGGGATTCGGCCCCATCGGGATCAGCGTCTTCCTCGCCGCCCGGGAGGCGGGGGTCCGGGCCCTCTACGTCACCGAACCGATCCCGGAGCGCGCGGCGGCGGCCCGCCGCCAGGGGGCCGCCGCGGTGGCGGATCCGGGCCGGCCCGGGGCGGTCCGGGAGCTCCTTGCCCGCGAACCCCTCGGGATGGATTTCGTCTTCGAGTGCTGCGGGCGGCAGGAGGCCCTCGACCAGGCCGTGGAGATGCTCAAGCCCGGAGGGAAGCTCCTCTTCATCGGCATCCCCGAGACGGACCGCGTCTCGTTCGCCTGCGATCCCATCCGCCGGAAGGAGATCTGCATCCAGAACGTCCGCCGCCAGAACCACTGCATGCAGCCGGCGATCGATTTCCTCCATCGGCGCCCCGGGATCATGGACTTCGTCCTCACCCACCGGTTCCCCTTCGAGCGGACGAAGGAGGCCTTCGACCTGGTGGCGGAGTACCGGGACGGGGTGATCAAGGCGATGATCCACGTGGCCTGAGCGAACCTCCCCTCCGCCGTCCCGTCCCTGCCGGGCGTAGCATAGTCAGGAAGGCGTGTTCCCCATGCTCTGCCCCGTGCTCTTGGCCTGGGCGGCCGGGCTGGCCCGGCCCGTTCCGCAGACCGATCCCAAAGGCGTGGCCCCCGACCCGAAACGGGTGGAGGAGATCGCCCGCTGGCTCCCGGAGCGGCCGCAGGGCGTGGGACCGACCGCCGACGACCGCCCGGGGTGGAAGGAGATCGCCGCCTTCCTCGAGGAGGACCTTCTCCGGTCCGCCGAGAAGGCGGCGGAACGGCCGTTCCGGCCCTTCGACGACGAGCTCTACCTCGACTTCTCCAGGACGGGCAACCGCACGCGTTACCAGGCGGTCTACTTCGCGCGCTGGAGGGATCTCAACGCCCTCGTGCTGGCCGAGTGCGTGGAGGGCCGGGGCCGCTTCCTGCCCGCCCTCGAGCGGGCCGTGGACGCCGTCGGCGCCGACCGCACGTGGGTCCTCCCGGCCCACGACCGGTCGCTGAACAACTTCCACGGGAAGCAGGTCGACATCGACCTCTTCTCGTCGGCGGCGGGGTGGTACCTGGCGAGCGCGGACTACTGGCTGGGGGGCCGGCTGTCCGAGCCGTGCCGGAAGACCCTTCGCGAGAACCTGGACCGGCGGATCGTCCGGCCGATCGTCGACATGCTCGAGGGGAAGCGGCCCCCCAACGGCTGGCTGACCGTGACGAACAACTGGAACGCGGTCTGCTGGGCGAACGTCGTCGGGACGGTCCTGGCGGCGGTCGATCCCCGGCCGCTCCGGGCCCTCGTCCTGGCGGGGGCGGAGAGGAACGTGCGGCATTTCCGCTCCGGGATCACCCCCGACGGCTGGTGCAGCGAGGGCATGGGCTACTGGAACTACGGCTTCGGGCACTACCTGATGCTGGCCGACCTGGCCCTCCGGGCCACGGAGGGGCGCCTGGACCTGCTGGCCGATCCGCACGTCGCCGCGATCGCCTCCTTCGGCCGGCGGGCGGAGATCGTCCGGGGAAGGTATCCCTCCTTCGCCGACTGCTCCGTGGACGCGGCGCCCTCCCCCGGGCTTCTGGCGCTCATCGACTGGCACTTCGGGGGCGTGCGGCCCGCCCTGCGGCCGGGAGGCCGCGACCCCGCGCTGGCCGTCCTGCTGGCCCGGCCGTACCGGAGTCCCCGCGCGGCGGAACGCCGGCCCCCGGCGTCGGAGACCGGCCCGCGCACCTGGTTCCCCGACGCCGGCATCCTCATCTGCCGGCCCGCCGAGGGCGTCCGGGGCCGCTTCGGCGCGGCGCTCAAGGGGGGACACAACGCCGAGCACCACAACCACAACGACGTCGGGTCCTACAGCGTCGTCCTGGACGGCGTCGCGGTCCTGACGGATCCGGGCTCGGAGGTCTACCAGGCCAGCACCTTCGACAGCCGCCGGTACCAGAGTCCCGCCAACAACTCCTTCGGCCACCCGGTCCCGCGCGTCGCGGGGAAGCTCCAGGTCCCCGGCCCCAAGGCGCAGGGGAAGGTGCTCGAGACGGAGTTCAAGCCCGAGGCGGACCGGTTCCGGATCGACCTGTCCTCCTGCTACGAGGTGCCCGGGCTGGAGGCGCTCACCCGGGAGTTCCTGTACCGCCGGGAAGGGGCCGGGGCGCTGTCCGTGCGGGATTCCTTCCGGGCGGCTCGACCGATCGAGTTCGAAACGGCCCTGGTGACCTACGGGAAGGTCCGCCGGATCGATGCCTCCACGCTGGAGGTTTCCGAGGGGGGAAAGGCGGTCCGGGTGCGGATCGAGGCGGAGGGGAGGGAGCTGAAGATCGGCGAGGAGCCGCTCGAGGCCGATTACGGGTCGCGCCGGAAGCCCCTGCGGGTGGGGATCGCCTTCGCGGGGCCCGCCGCCTCCGGGTCGATCACGGTCACGATCGCCCCCCTTCCCTGAGGAATCCCGTGGAGATCGTCTGGGCGCTCGCGGCGGCGTGGACGACCGACCTCCCGGAGGCGTGGCGGGAGGCCTGGCGGGACCCGCCGGCCGAGCTCCGCCCCCTGCCCATCCTCCACGGGATCCCGTCCGGTCGGGCCTCCCCGGAGGCCCTCCGGACCCTGCGGGACGCCGGCATGGGCGGCGTGGTCTGCAACGTGGCTTTTCAGAACTACCTCCGCAGCGAAGCCCACTGGGCCACGCTCGTCCGGGCGGTACAATCCTGCCGCGAGCTCGGCCTGGTCGCCTGGATCTACGACGAAGAGGGATACCCCAGCGGGGCCGCCGGGGGCCGGGTCCTGGAGCGGGACCGCACCTGCGAGGCCCAGGTGCTGGCCTGCGGCCGGAATCGCCCCGACCCCTTCTTCCTCCGTCCCGCCTACGAGTTCACCCATGCGAGCAACAACTACCACGCCTCGAGGCGCTACCCCAACCTTCTGGAGCCCGCGGCCGTGCGCGGGTTCGTGGAGGCGACCCACGAGGAGTACGGACGTCGCCTGGGGGCCCATCTCGGCACGACGGTCCGGGCCTTCTTCACGGACGAGCCGTCGCTCATGGCCGTCCACCTGGGCCAGCTCCCCGAGGAGGTCCGCCGGAAAGTCCGCGTGATCGATCCTCCGGATCCGCAGGCCGTGATTCTTCCCACGGTGCCCTGGTGCGCGGACCTTCCGGAGCAGTACCGCCGCCGGCATGGGGAGGACCTCGCGGCCGTCCGGCGGAGCCTCTTCGAGGGGACCGCGGAGGCCGACCGCGCCGTCCGGCGCCGGTTCTGGGCCCTGGTGGCGGATCTCCTGGCCGAACGGTACTTCGGGCGGATCCGGGACTGGTGCCGCGCCCAGCGGGTCGCCTCCTCGGGGCACTGCCTGTGGGAGGAGAACGTCCTGCACCACGTGCCGCTCTACGGAAACCTGCTGAAGTCGCTGATGCGGATGGACATCCCGGGGATGGATATGCTGAGTTCGGACCCCGCCGCGGTCCTCGGGAACGGGTGGCTGACGGCGGCCCTGCCCGCCTCGGCGGCGATCTTCAACGGCGGCCGGAGGGTGATGACGGAGGTGAGCGATTTCACCCAGGTCATGGGAGGGCAGGGACCGGCGACCCCGGAGATGATGCGGGCCACGGCGGCGTGGCAGGCCGCGCTCGGCGTCACCGAGTTCACCACCTATTATGGGGTCCTGGGGCGGATCCTCTCGAATCCGCCGGCGGGGGCGGAGGAGACGGGCCGCGAGTACGGCCGGTACGTGGGCCGTCTCAACGCGATCCTGCGGGAGGCCCGTCTGGAGCCGGACGTTCTGCTCTATTATCCCATCCGCGACCTGTGGTCCGAATACCTCCCCGTGGCCGATCGGCTCACGCTGGAGAACCAGTCGCCCCGGGCTCGGCAGGTCGTACGTTCGTTCCTGGGACTGGGTCGGAGGATGACGGCGGGGCAGGTTTCGTTCGCCGTGGCGGACCACGAGGTGCTGGCCGGGGCCGAGGTGCGCGGGGGGGCAGCCTGGCTGGCCGGGCGCCGGTTCGGGGCGCTGGTGCTGCCGGCCGGGGCGGAGCTTCCGGAGGAGGGCGCCGCGGTGGCGGCGAAACTCCGGGAAGCGGGGGGGATCGTGATGCAGGACGGGGATCCCGCTCGGCCGTTCGACCCGGAAAGGCTCGCCGCGGCCTTCCCCCGGGGACACCTCGAGCCGAGGAGCGGGACCGTCCTGGTGGGGCGGTTCCGTCGGGAGGGCCGTCCGATCCTGGCGGTGGTGAACGTGGGGAAGGATCCCTACCGGGGCCGGATCCGCGTGGGGGCCGGGGCGTGGCAGGCGGCGGATCCCGCCTCCGGCCGGGTGGAAGAGCTCGGCCCCGCCGAGGGCCTCGTGGAACTGGTGCTCCTTCCCCGCTCCGCCTCGGTCCTGGTGGGCCCTCCGGAGTAGCAGGGGGCGGAAGAAAGAAAGATTCTATTAATTGATATAAAGCATTATTTTCGTGTGTAACTATAATGTGGGTTCGCGTGATATAGGATTAGTAGCGATTTTCTAATAATCTGGGGCGGGCCGCTCGGCCGCCGCCCCGGGGAGGAGATCGCCATGGTCCGGAATTGCACCCGCCGCGAGGCCCTTCAGAGGCTGTCCGCTCCCGTCTTCGTCCCCGCCGCGGCCCTGGGCCTGGGGGGACGGGTCGCCCCCAACGAGAAGATCCGCCTGGGGGCCATCGGCCTCAACGGCATGGGCCAGGGCAACCTGAAAAACTGCGCCCAGTATCCCGATGTCGTGGTCACCGCCCTCTGCGACGTCTACCAGAAGCGGCTTGAGGCCGCTCTGGCCCCGCACAAGGGCACCGCCCGCGGGTACCACGACTACCGCGAGCTTCTGGGGTCGAAGGAGGTGGACGCCGTCATCATCGCCACCCCTCCCCACTGGCACACCCTGATGGCGATCCACGCCGCGGAGGCGGGGAAGGACCTCTACCTCCAGAAGCCCATGTCGATGTACCCCGACGAGACGCTCGCCATCCGCAACGCCGTCCGCCGCCACAGGCGCATCTGCCAGATCGGCACGCAGATCCACGCCGGGGCCAACTACCGCCGCGTGGTCGACTGGGTCCGCAGCGGGAAGCTGGGGCCCATCGGGGTGGTCCGCACCTTCAACGTCCTGAACCAGGGCCGGGAGGGCATCGGGAAGGCCCCCCCGCAGGACCCGCCCCCCGGCTTCGACTGGGAGCGGTGGCTGGGGCCCGCCCCCGCGATCCCCTACAACTCCCTCCTGGCGGCCAACAGCTACAACCATTCCTTCTTCTGGGCGTATTCCGGTGGTCACACCCTGGGGTACGGCCCCCACATCGTGGACCTGCCCGTGTGGGCCCTGGAGCTGGGCCCCCCCCTGGTGACGTTCAGCACCGGGGGGCGCCACGTCGTGGGCGGGGACGGCGACGCCCCCGACACCCAGGAGGCCGTCTGGCAGTACCCGAAGGTCACCATGACCTGGATGATGAGCTTCGGCAACAGCTTCGGGTTCGACGACGGCCGCGGCGAGCCGGCCCGCCGCCTGGGCATCTACTTCCACGGCGTCAACGGGACCCTCTTCGCCAACTACGGTCGCCACCAGGTCATCCCCGAGGGGAAGTTCATGCCCGATCCCGAGCCCCCGCCGCCGGTCATCCCCCCCTCCCCTGGCCAGGAGCGGGAATGGCTGGACTGCATCCGGTCGCGGAAGGAGCCGAGCTGCAACGCGGAGTACCACGCCAACGTGAGCCTGGCCCTCACCTTGGCGAATCTCTCCTACGAGCTCGGGGGGCGCTCCATCCGGTTCGATCCGAAGACGGAAAAGATCGTGGGGGACGAGGAGGCGGCCCGGAGGGCCCGCCCCGTCTACCGCGACCCTTACAGGTTTCCCGTCGAGTACCTAGAAAGGGCCTGAGCATGATCGCTTCGGGAATCCTGCTCTTGGCGGCCTGGGGAGGACCGTCCGGGGACGGCGAGCTCCGGGCCGGCGCGGCGGCGGAGAAGATCACCCCGCCCCTCGGCATCGGGATGGCCGGCTATTACCACAAGCGGGCCGCGGAGGGCGTCCACGACGATCTCCACGCCAAGGCCCTGGTCCTGGAGTCCGGCGGGACGCGGGCCGCGATCGTGGCCCTCGACCTCATCAGCACCCCCCGCTGGCTCGTGGAGGAGGTGCGCCGAGAGGTCGAGCGGGACCCGGGGATCCCCCCCGAGACGGTCCTCGTTCACGCCACCCACGCCCACACGGGGCCGGTCCTCCCCGGAAGGGGGCCGCGGGACGAGATCCTGGGGGCCGACGCCGATCCGGCCCGGCGGTACGCCGCCGAGCTGCCGGGGAAGATCGCCCGGGCGGTCCGCCGGGCCTGGGAGGCCCGCGTCCCCGCCGCCGCCTGGTCCGCCTCCGGCCGCGAGGACTCCATCGCCTTCAACCGCCGCTACCACATGAAGGACGGCACCGTGGGATGGAACCCCGGGAAGCTCAATCCGAACACGGTCCGGCCGGCCGGACCCGTCGATCCCGAGCTTCCGGTGGTCCTGTTCCGGGATGCGAAGAAGAAGCCCCTGGCGGTCAGTGTCAATTACGCGGTGCATCTGGACAACGTCGGGGGGCTGGAGATCTCCGCCGACCTGCCGGCCACGGTCGCGCGGCTCCTGGAGGAGGCCCTCGGGGCCCCCCTGACGACGCTCTACCTGACCGGCTGCTGCGGGGACGTCAACCACATCGACGTGAACTGGGGAGAACCCCAGAAGGGGCACGGGAACGCCGTCCGGATGGGGACGATCCTGGCGGCGGAGGTCCTGCGGACGCTCCCGCGGCTGAGGGCGGCCGAGCCGGGACCGCTGCGGGCCCGCCGGGAGGTCGTTCCGCTGCCCCTTCCGCCCGTGACGCCGGATGAGGTGGAACGGGCCCGGGAGGTCCGGGAGCGGGTGCGGCAGGGGAAGGGGGCGAAGTTCATGGAGCAGGTGGAGGCCTTCAAGGTCCTGGACGTGGCGGCCCGGGAGGGCCGGCCCCTGGAGGCCGAGGTCCAGGTGATCTCCCTGGGCCGGGAGATCGCCTGGGTGGCCCTTCCGGGGGAGATCTTCGTGGAGCTGGGACTGGCCGTGAAGCACGACTCCCCCTTCCGGACGACCCAGGTCGCCGAGCTGGCCAACGGCTCGGTGGGTTATGTCCCCTCGCGGAGGGCCTGGGCGCAGGGGAACTACGAGGTCGTCAGCGCCCGCTGCGCGGAGGGGTCCGGGGAGCTCCTGGCGGCCGCGGTGGCCCGGCTCCTGAGGGCGAACTTCACGGCCGAGTAGGAGGCGGCGCCATGGTCGGCTGGGTGGCGATGGTGGTTCTTGCCGGTCCGGAGCCGGTCGAGCTCGTCCGGGAAGGACGGCCGGTGGCGGCGATCCACGCGGGCGAGGACGGGGTGGAGGCTGCCGCCGAGATCGCCCGGTACGTGGAGAGGATGTCGGGGGCCCGGCTGGAGATCCTCCGGGAGAGGCCGGCGCCGGGCCGGCCCGCGATCGTGGCGGGGGCCCTGGCGCGGGAGATGGGCCTGCCGCCTCCTCCGAAGACGATCTCCGGGGACGGCTACCGCCTCCGCGCCGGGGAGGGTCGGGTTCTCCTGGCCGGGGAGACCCCCGAGTCCACCTACTTCGCGGCCTGCCACCTCCTGGAGCTTCTCGGGTGCCGCTGGTTCTTCGACAACCCGCTGGGGGAGGTCGTGCCCGAGGCCCGGACCCTCGCCGTGGGGCCGCTGGAGGTGGAGGAAAGGCCGGACTTCATCTCCCGCAACGTCTGGGGACCGAACTGGCACTCGAGGACCTGGCAGCGCCGGAACCGCCTGGGGGGACTGGCGATGCCCACCGGCCACGACTGGAACCACGTTCCCTCCGGGAAATACGGCCGGGAGCATCCCGAATACTATGCGATGCGCGGCGGGGAGCGGAAGCCGGGGGCCTGGCTGTGCACCTCGAACCCGGAGGTGCGGCGTCTCTTCGCGGAGGCCGTGGCCGCCCAGGTGCGGGGCCGGGGGGCGACGGCCGTCTCTATCTCGCCGCCCGACGGGACGGGCTACTGCGAGTGCCCCGCCTGCGTCGCGGAGGACGTGCCCGGGTACCTGGAGCCGAGCTCCGGCCGCATCGCCGTCTCCGACCGTTACCATCGGTTCTACAACGCCGTGGGCCGGGAGGTCCTCAAGGCCAATCCCGAGGCGATCCTGAACTTCTACGCCTACGCGGACTATTCCCTGCCGCCCCGGGAGGTCCGGGACGCCCCGCCGAACCTGTGCGCGTGGGTGGCGCCCATCCGCTTCTGCCGGCTGCACAGCCTTGCGAACCCCGCCTGCCCCTCCCGGCGTCGTTGCCGCGAGGTCGTGGAGGGCTGGGCGGCGGCGGTCTCCCGGATCGGCTGGCGCGAGTACAACTACGTTCTGGCCGAGCTGTGCCTCCCCTTCTCCAAGGTCTCGATCTGGCGGGACGACCTTCCCTACCTGAAAAAGAAGGGCTGCCTGGGGATCAACATCGAGTCGCTGGCCCTCTGGCACCTCTACGGCCTGAACACCTACCTCGTCGCCCGCCTGGCCTGGAAGGCGGACGCCGACGTGGACGCGATCCTGGAGGACTTCTACACGAAGTTCTGCGGGAAGGCGGCCCCGCACGTCCGGGCCTACTGGGAACGGATCGACCGGGCCTGCCGCGAGGCGGGGGTCCACGCCGGCTCCTTCTACTATGCCCCGGCGGTCTGGACCCCGGCGCTGGTGGAGGCCTGCGGGGCCGACCTCGCCGCCGCCGACCGCGCCGCGGAAAGCGACCTCGTGCGCCGCCGGGTGGAGATGTTCCGCCTGGGGCTGGAGAACGTGAGGTACTACCTCGCGCTCCGCGAGGCGGTGGGCCGCTGCGACTTCGAGAAGGCCAAGAACGTGTACGACCGGTGGATGGCGCACATGGACGCGATTCACGCGGCGGGGATCCATCCGGTGGGCGAATACCGGAGGGGCTACGCCCCGAGATTCCTCGGTCCCGCCGTGGAGGCCGGCTTCGCCCGCGTGACGGGCGGGCGGAGGATGGTCCTTCGGCTGCCCGACGAGTGGCTTTTCCGCTACGATCCGAGGGACGAGGGGGAGACCGCCGGCTGGGCCCGGCCCGAGGCGTCTCCGGAGGGCTGGCGGCGGGTCCGGACGTACTCGGCCACCCTGGACGAGCAGGGCGTGCCCGAGGAGCTCACCTGGATGTGGTACCGGACCTCCTTCGCGGCACCCGCGAATCTCCCGGAGGGACCCCTCCACCTCTGGTTCGCCGAGATCGACGGGAGGGACGTGAAGGTCTTCCTCAACGGCGAGGAGGTCGGCGGCTTCAAGGCGTCCCGCCGGCCGGGGGAGGTGGAGATCACGGGGAAGCTCCGGGCGGGACGGGAGAATCATGTGGCCGTCAAGATCGACCACGGGAGGATCTCGGAACTCATGCTGGGGGGGATCCTCCAACCGGTCATGGTCTACGCGGGGACGCGGCCGGAGCCCCCGCCGGAACCGAAGCGGAAGTAGGGATCACCCCGCCAGTTCGTTGCAGGTGCGGTGGAAAAACTCCACGCAGCGCCGCACGTGCTCCGCGGCGCCGGCCGGGGGGCCTTCGTATTCGATCGAGAAAAACCCCCTGTAGCCCTGGGCCTTGAGCTCGGCCAGCTGGCCCCGGACGTTGGAGGTCCCCTCCCCCCAGGGGACCTCCCTCTTCCCCGCGTCGAGGTCCTTCGGATGGACGTGGAGGATCCGGCCCTTGAGTTTTCGAAGGGCCTCCACCGGGTCGAGGCCCCCCCGGATCCAGGGGGCGGGGTCGGCGCAGATCCCCGTCCGGGGGCCGAGATCCTTGACGGCCTCCAGCATCTTCTCCGGCGCCCCCCCCTCGGCCGGGGGGTGCAGGGCAACGTACATTCCCAGCTCTCCGCAGAGCCGATCGAGGGCCGGAGCGGGGGGCGTCCGGGTCACAACGACCAGGACCCCCACCTTCTTGGCGTTTTCCAGAAGCTCTCGAGCGGCCGGTTCCCCCGCCGGCACGGCCACGGGGCCGTAGGCGGGCATCAGGAGGCGTTTCTCGGAGAGCCGGGTCTGGGCGGCCTGCCGGGCCTCGTCGTTGTTCAGGTCCAGCTTGAGCTCGGGATCCTCGCGGTCCAGGAGGTGATCGGGCCAGCCCTCGAGGGATCGGGTCCCGAGGTCTGCACAACGTCCCACCACGTCGAGGAATCCGAGGTCGCGGAAGGTGTAGGAGTGAAGCACCAGGGTCCAGCCCAGGCGGGCCGCCCCCGCCTCTCCGCGGGCCTGCGGGTGGAGCCGGGCCGCCGCCAGGAGCGTCCCGGAGGCGCCGGCCAGGAGTTCCCGTCGCGTGGGTCCCGGGGAGGTCATGGATATCCTTTACCTCATCCGCGGCCCCCTTTGCAAGGTCGGCCCTGTGGTTTTCACGACGCTCGGCGGAAACGGGATCCTCGCCGGCCGCCGGCGGGGGGGAGGACCGGCCGGCCCCCGGAACCCGGGGCGGCCGGGGACGGGCCGCCCGATTCCGGTCCCGCGCTACCGGGGCTTCCACGACCGGGGGTCGGCGACGACCCGGATCCGGTCGCCCGTCCCCAGTTTCTCGTACAGCCGCCGGGTCCACTCGTAGGCGGGCGGGACGGCCCGGACGAAGGTGATCGGCCGGGGGTGGAGGAGCGCCAGGTTCTGCGGCAGGTCCCCGATGCGCAGGATGCCCAAAAGCTCCGGGGTCCGGGGATCGGCGTGGCTCTCGGGGGGATCGGCGAGGAGGACCTCGGGCACCTGCGGGTCGAGGAGGGCCGCGTAGATCGCCAAGACCGCGGTGGCGCCCTGGCCGTACAGCGCCACCGGCCCGGTCCGCGCCTCGCGCCGCACGAGTTCGACGCCGCACAGCAGGTCGTACACCTGCCGCTCGGGGAGCGTCTGGCCCAGCAGGGGATAGACGCGCCGAAGCGTCCAGAGATAGCCGGGGCCGACCGAGGTGATGCCCGTGTTGCGGACCTCGACCGCGGCGGTGGCGAATCCCGGGGGGAGGGCGGGCCGCGAGGGGCCGCCCCCGGTGAACGTGTGGCGCGCCTCCGCCGGGATCGCGAAGGCCACGGTGGGGACGGGCCAGGCCGCCTCCCCCGGCCGGGCGGTCCGGACCCGGAGCGTCAGCCCGTCGGAGGTGTCGAACACGCCGGTGGTGAACACCGTCCCGCCCTTGTCGCTGCCGTCCGCGCGCCATTCGCGGAGGCGGGGATCCGCCGGGTTCGGGATGTGCCGGAAGGTCAGCTCCCGCAGCCGCCGGAGCGCGGCCTCCTGGTGGGCCCGCCAGCCGGCGGGGTCGTCGACCGCGGGGGGATCCGCCCGCCGGACCAGCAGCGTGTCGATCTCCCGCATCCGGTCGTTCTCGGGACGCTTGCCGCCGAAGACGAGCAGGTTCTCTTCGGGCTCCACGAAGTCGGTCACGTCCTCCTCCACGGGGGCCGGATCGTCCTTGAGGTGCCGGTGGAACCACGAGAAGATGGCCTTCCGGAGCCTGGGGGTGTAGCCGTGGGGCGCCAGGTCCTCGACCAGGTCGAACTTCTCCGGCACTCCCAGGGCCGCGTATTGGTGCCGGATGCGGTGGGCGGCGTCGCGGTAGCCGTAGGGCCGCCAGAGCACGTCCTCGCTGCCCGAGGCGATCAGGAACGCCCGCGGGGCGATCAGCGCCCCGAGGTCGGGCCAGCACCAGCGGTAGTAGTTGATCCAGAACGCGCAGTCGCAGTGGCCGTCCGTGGCGCGGTCCACGACCACGTGCTCGATGCTCCCGCTCTGGCAGACGGGGACGACGACCTTGACCCGCTCGTCGGCCGCCCCCAGGCACCAGGAGATCACGCCGCCGCCGCTCAGGCCGGTCACGCCCATCCGCTCCCGGTCCACGTCCGGCCGGCTTTCGAGGTAGTCCAGCGCCCGCATGGCGTTCCACACCTCGGTGCCCGCCGGGGTGTAGCCCCGGCTGAACCAGTCCCAGCGCTCCGCGCGGTAGGTCCCGTGGTGGAAGCCCTGCGATTCCCCCAGCTGGATCGGGTCCAGCACGAGCGCCACGTATCCGTGCTGGCCGAACCAGCGGGGATTGGCCTGGTACGGCGGGTTCACCTTCCCCTTGGAATGGCCGCACAGGTAGAGCACGGCGGGCCGCCTCCCGGCGGCCTTTGCCGGCCGGTAGAGGTTCCCGATCACGTAGGCCCCGGGCAGGCTCTGGAAATGGATCTTCTCGACGACGTAGTCGCCGCGCTCCAGGACGCCGGTGACGGTGGCCTCCAGGGGCGTGCGCTCCGGGAGGGGCGAGAGCCCCAGCATCTCAAGCCAGCGCTCCCGCCGCCGGGCGAGGGTCGCCCGCCAGACGTCCGGGGGCAGGGGCGCGGCGAGGGAGGCGCTGGACACCTGCCGGGCCTGCCGGCACACGCTGGCGTAGATCGACATCTCCGAATCGTCGGGGGTGGCTGGCACCCGGCCGCAGAGCAGGCACGCCACGACGATGCCGCCGAATCGCGCCATGGGATCCTCCTTCCCCCGCCCGCCGCAGCGGGTCGGGGTTCGGCGTCCTTTGTGCCGCCGGGCGGCTCCGGGCGCAACGGACGGCGACTCCCGGCCCTGGAAGCCCGGGAGGGAAACCGCGGAATCCCCGTCCCCGGTGCCCTTGCCCTCAGCGACCCTCCAGGCAGGTCACCTTCCCGTCGAGGGAGGTCAGGAAGAGCCTTCCCCGGGCGGCGATGAGGCCGTCATGCACGGGGACCCCCTCCAGGCGGAGTTCGGCGAGCTTCTTGCCGTCCTCGGCGGAGACGGCCCAGAGGAGGGCCCCCTGTTTCCCCTCCAGGGCGGCGGCCTGGTCGGAGAGCTTGGCCTGGACGGCCGGGTCCGGGAAGGCCTTGAGCGCGGCCTCCTCGTCCACGAGGTCGGGAGGGCCGGCGACGAAGAGGACGCGGCCGGCCAGGGCCATCGCCCGGGCCAGGAGGGGAACGTCCTGGGCCCAGGCCGGCACGATGCGGGCCGTGGGGGGCGAGGCGACGGAGGAGGCGGGGGCCTGGGGCCCCTCCTTGGGCGCCTCCGCGGGCGGGGCGGGCTCCCCCTTGCGGTCCGCCCGCCGCGCGGCCTTCTCCTTGCCGGCGCCCGCCGCGGGGGCCCGCTCGATCTTCGGCGCCTTGTCCGAGGCGAAGAGGCGGTACTCCATGGGGGTCGTCCACCGGTAGTATTGCGGATCGCGGCCGAACCCGTAGACGCGGGCCTCGTCGAAGACAAGCGGGCGGCCCGCCGGGGTGTAGCGGCCCGCCAGGTAGTAGCCGCCGGCGCCCGACTTCCACACGCGGCCGTAGACCCAGTAGGAACGGTGCCACCAGGCGTCGTCCAGCAGACCCGTGGGACAGAAGAGGTGCTGGTACTCGCCCGTCTGCTCGGACGCCTCGCGGTTGGGGGTCTCCAGGTCCAGCGGCCGGCCCTCGAGGTCGAACCGCTGGGATTTCATGTAGAGCCATTTCCCGTCGGAGGACAGCACGTCCGCCATCGCCACGGGCATGTTGAGCCCCTTGAGATGTTCCTGGAGGTTGCGCCCCTCGGCGTCGCGCTCGTCCAGGACGACCTCGGCGAGCTTCCTCCCCCCGGCGGGGTCCAGTTTCAGGAGCCGCAGGCCCCCGTCGAGGAACCTCCAGCGCCCGGCCACGGCGTAGAGGGCATCTCCGGCCACCAGGACGCTTCCATGGACCGGCCAGGCCGATTCGACCTGTTCGAAGGCGACGAGGCGGCGGTCGGCGGGGGCCGCCCGGAACCGCCAGGCGAGGGCTCCGTCCGAGGCCCGGAGGGCGTAGAGGAACCCGTCGGCCGATCCGAAGAGGACGCGGCCCTTCCACACGGTGGGGGGCGAGTCCACGCGGCCGCCGGCCTGGAAGGACCAGAGGGTTTTTCCCGTGGCGGCGTCCAGGGCGAGGACGGAATGCTCGTCGATGCGGGCGACGTAGATCCTTCCCCCGGCGGCGACGGGGGCGCTGAGGCGGCCGCCCAGGGAGGCCACCCAGGCGGGCTGGAGGGAGGCGGGGACGGGGGCGGGCGTGGACCCGCTGCGGAGGGCATCGTGCCGGTAGGTGGGCCAGTCCGCCGGATCGGCGGCCTCTTCGAAGGGGCCCTCGTAGGCCGGGCCGCGCTCCAGGCGGCCCTCGTCGGACCCCTCGCGGGGGACCGCCCGCGAGGGCGAGGCGGGGGCCAGGGCGTTGAAGCCGTACAGCTTGGCCTCGAGGTAGCAGGCGCAGGGGTGGGGAGGATTGAAGACCATCCCATGGGCGGGGAGCACGCCGTAGAGGCATCCGCCCCGGACCCAGTGGTGGATCTCCCAGTGCTTTGCGGCGGGATCCACGAACTCGATCCCGGTGCGGCTGGTGAGGATGTATTTCTCGGTGGCCTTGGCGCGGTAGCAGCGGTGGTGGAACCAGTGGGTTTCGACGTCGGGGAGGAAGCGGCTCCGGACCTCCCCGGTGCGGGGGTCGAGGCCGAGCATCTCCCCGGAGTCCTTCCCCTGGGCGATGGCCGGGAGCCATACGAGGCCCCCCACGACGAGGGCGTCCTGGGGCGTCCGGTGCCCGGAGGGGGGATGGGGGACCTTCCAGAGGACCTTCCCGTCCTCCGCCGAGAGGCCGTGGATGACGTTTCCCGTTGTGGCGAACTCCTTCGGCCCCAGGCCCTTCCCGCCCCCGGAGAAGAGCACCACGTCGCGGTGGAGGACGAGGGTGGGGGCGAAGCTCGTCGGCAGGGGGCGCCGGGCGGCCAGCGGTTCCGAGCGCCAGCGCTCCTGGCCCGTCCGGCGGTCCAGGCAGACGACCCGTTCGCCGTCGTGGAAGACCACGTGGTGGGCATCGGCGGCCAGGGTGAGGGGGAGGACGGCGGGCTGGGGGCGGCTCCAGAGGGCCCTGCCGGTGGCGGCCTCCCAGGCGGCGATCCGTCGGGGGCCTTCGGGCCAGGTGTACTCGAACTGGCGGGGCTCGGCCGGCTGATGGAAGGGCTTGTCGTTGACCACGGCCAGGAGCATGCCCTCGAGCAGGAGGATCTCCTCGGTCCCGGCGGAGCCCTCGAACGTGCGCCGGGTCTCCCCCGTGGCGGCGTCGAGGGCGCTGACGGGGGCCTCCAGGCCCAGGGTGACGTAGAGGACGTCTTCCCCGGCCACGAGGCGCCGGGTCAGCTGGGCCGGACCGCTCTTGAGGCGGAACAGGGTCGTGTGCCACTGGGAGATCGGCCGCGTCCAGAGGATCGTCCCGTTGAAGGCGTCGCGGGCCACCAGCCGCCAGTCGGGGGGAAGGAGGATCGAATGGGGCGGCGCGTGGTCGAAGATGTAGAAGATCCTTCCCCGCGCGGCCACCATGGCGCTGATCGAGGACATGTGGTCGTGGTGGCGCGAGTAGCGCGGCCCGGCGATCCACTGGAGGTGCCGGGGGGGACCCACCTGGAGGTCCCGGCTCACGGCGTTGTTGGAGGGATTGTGGAGGTAGTGGGTCCAGTCGTCGAGGTCCGCCGGCCACGGCTTGACCGTCCTGCGGCCGCCGACGAGCGCCGCCCCGCCGGGCCGGAGGACCCGCAGGATCTCCTCCGTCGGGACGTTCCCCGGGTCGTCGGCGACCACGAGGTTGACGAGGTTGTCGATGTAGGGGAGGTGCCGGCCGTCGAAGCGGTCGATGGAGACGGGTCCGTAGATCCCCCGGGACCGGACGTGGGCGCGGGCCCGTTCGACCCTGGCCGGGTCGGTGTCCAGTCCGTGGACGAGGAGGCCGGGATGGGCCCGGAGCGCGGCGGTGAGCGTCCCGTCCCCGCAGCCGAGGTGCACGACGAGGCCGCCCCCGACAATACCGGCGGACCTCAGGATCTCCGCCGCCCGCTCGGAGGCGTCCTGGGCCTCGGCTGGGGGGGCGGGGCGGAGAAGGACCAGGAGCATGGCGAGGGAAACGGGCCGTCCGGGGACGTTCATGAGAATCCTCCCGGGACCGGGGGATCCGGTCCCACCTCTTGTGAACCCCTCCGGAGAAGGGCGGTTGCGGGACTTCTCACGGTTTGCGGACGACGGACAGAACGGCGGGTGTGGCTCGAGGGCGGCCTCGGCCCGCCGCCCCGTTTCCTGGGCCGGTGCCGGGGCGAGGGCCGGGTGAATGGCGGCCGGCATGAATCGTTTCCCTTTCGGGTCCCCTAGAATATACGGCGGTCCTCGGACGGGGCATGTTTTCTGGGGGGAGCGACGCGGAGGAAGTCGCCCCTTCTGGGGCACCCTTCCGGAGGATCGGGAGGGAGGCCCCGGGGGCCCCCGGGCGGGAGGGCGAGATGAAGGGGTTGAGCCGGCGCGGTTTCCTGGGGACGG
>Ga0068707_1000690_pt1 | contig 22703 bp, 20 predicted proteins | sample YNPNPMetaG_FD_66600 | JGI IMG/M metagenome (GOLD analysis project Ga0068707, IMG submission 66600) | Anoxygenic and chlorotrophic microbial mat microbial communities from Yellowstone National Park, USA - YNP NP MetaG | ecosystem: Environmental > Aquatic > Thermal springs > Hot (42-90C) >...
CATCATCATGGATGGGAACGGCCGCTGGGCCCGGCGGCGTGGCCTCCCCCGGCTGGCCGGCCACCGGGCCGGGACCGAGAACATCCGCCGCATCGTCGAGGCCTGCGTGGAGGAAGGGGTCGAGATCCTCACCCTCTACGCCTTCTCCACGGAGAACTGGTCCCGGCCGGCCGAAGAGGTGCAGGGCCTGCTCAGCCTCCTGGGCGAGGTGATCGAGCGCGAGACGGAAAACTTGCACCGGAACGGCGTCCAGGTGCGTCACATCGGCCGTCTGGCCGGCCTGCCGGAGGAGTTGCAGCACAAGATTTTGCAGGCCGTGGAGCGCACCCGCGATAACCGGAGGCTCATCCTGAACGTGGCCTTTAACTACGGCGGCCGGGCCGAGATCGTGGACGCCGCCCGCCGCCTGATGGCCGCCGGGGTCCCCCCGGAGGAGGTCACCGAGGAACGCTTCAGCGCCGCCCTCTATACGGCCGGCTGCCCCGACCCCGACCTGATCATCCGCACCGCCGGCGAGATGCGCCTGAGCAACTTTCTCATCTGGCAGGCCGCCTACAGCGAATTCTACTCCACGCCGACCCTCTGGCCCGACTTTGACCGGGAAGAACTGCGCCGGGCCATCGAGGCCTACGGCCAGCGGGTCCGCAAGTTCGGAGGGCTGGAAGAGAGATAGGCACGGTTGGGAATGCCGCCATGCTCCGTCTCCGCCTCCTCAGCGCCGTCGTTCTGATTCCGGTCATCCTGGTCCTGGTGGCCCTGGGAGAACCGTATCTGGCCCTCCTGGTCGCCCTGGTGGCCGGGCTGGCCCTGAACGAGGCCTATGGCCTCTTTGAAGCGGCCGGCCTGCGCCCGGTGCGCTGGGCCGGCTTCCTGAGCGCCCTCCTCTTCATCCTGGCCGCCCTGACCACACCCCGGGAAGGCGGCTGCGGCTGCCTGGTGCGCCTGCCGGGAATGCCCGAAGCGCCGCTCCCCTGGACCCTCCCCGGCCACGTGGGCATCGGTGCGGCCCTGGCCGGGGCCATCCTCCTCACCCTGAGCGGGCAACTCCTGCGACGCGACCGCGGCGGGGCGATGGCCTCCTGGGGACTGACCCTCTCCGGGACGCTCTATGTCTCCTGGCCCCTCTCCCACTTTATCCTGCTCCGAGAAATGGACCGGCCGGATTTTGTCCCTCCCTTCTGGCAGGCCCTGGGCGGGCCGGCCCTGGGGGTCGGGTTCTGGTGGATTCTGGCCCTCCTGGCCCTGGTCTGGCTCTGCGATACGGCGGCCTATTTCGTCGGCATGCGCTGGGGACGGCACAAGTTGAGTCCCTACCTGAGTCCCCAAAAGTCCTGGGAGGGGGCCGTGGCCGGCCTGCTGACCGCCGTCGCCGTGGCGCTGGGGTTGGTTCCGCTCCTGGGGCTGCCCCTCTCCTACCCCTGGGCCGCCGTCCTGGGCCTCCTGGTGGGCCTCCTGTGCCCGGTGGGCGACCTGGCCGAATCGCTCCTCAAACGACAGGCCGGGGTCAAAGACTCCGGCCGCCTCATCCCCGGCCACGGAGGGATGCTCGACCGGGTGGATAGCCTCCTCTTCGTGGTCCCGGTCGCCTACTACTTCCTGACCTGGGTGCTCCGGTGAAGCGCCTGGCCATCCTGGGCAGCACCGGTTCGATCGGCCGGCAGACGCTGGAGGTGGTGGCGGCCAACCCCGGACGTTTCTCCGTCTATGCCCTGGCCGCCGGGAGCGATGTGGAGGCGCTGCGCCGGCAGGTGGAGGCCTTTCGGCCGGCCCTGGCCGCCCTGGGGAACCCGGATATCGAGGTGAGGGACTTTCCCATCCCCCTGTTGCGCGGCGAGGAAGGGCTGGTGACGCTGGCCACAGCGCCGGAGGTGGAGTTGGTGGTGGTGGCGACGAGCGGCGCGGCCGGCCTGGCCCCCACCCTGGCCGCCATCCGGTCCGGAAAAGAAATTGCCCTGGCCAACAAGGAGGTCCTGGTGATGGCCGGGGAAATCGTCGCCGCCGAAGCCCGGGCCCACGGGGTCACCCTGCGGCCCGTGGATAGCGAACACAGCGCCATCTGGCAGTGCCTGTTGGGAGAGGCTCCGAGAACCGTGGAACGCCTGATTCTGACCGCCTCCGGCGGGCCCTTCCGCACCTGGCCCAGGGAACGCCTGGCCCGCGTCACCCCGGAGGAGGCCCTGGCGCACCCCATCTGGAAGATGGGCCCCAAAATCACCATAGACTCGGCCACCCTCTTCAACAAAGGGCTGGAAGTGATCGAGGCCTATCACCTCTTCGACGTGCCCTATGAGCGCATCGAGGTGGTGGTGCATCCCCAGAGCCTGATTCACTCCATGGTCGAGTTCTGCGACGGTTCGGTCAAGGCCCAACTGGGCTTCCCCGATATGCGGCTGCCGATTCAGTACGCCCTGGGCTATCCGGAACGCCTTCCCCACCGCTATACCACGGTGAAATGGGCGGAGGCCGGCCGGCTGGATTTTGAACCGGTGGACGAGGAGCGCTTTCCCTGTCTGCGCCTGGCGCGGGAGGCCGGCCGGGCCGGGAGGACCTACCCGGCGGTGCTGGCCGCGGCCGATGAGGTGGCCGTGGGGCTGTTCCTGGAAGGGCGCATCGGCTTCCTGGACATCCCCCGCCTCATCGCCGAAGCGCTGGAGGCCCATCGGCCGGCCGGGCCGGTGGACCTGGCCTCCATCCGCGCCGCCGATGCCTGGGCCCGCTCCTGGGTCGAACGGTCCGCCGGGGGTTGAGCGCCTTTACCTCCCTCCCCCCAGCACCAGATGGGCCACCTTCCGCCCCAGGCGCACGCTGTAGTTGGTGCCCCGGTCCTCGGGGAAAATCTGGGTGGTGTTGGCCAGGTAGAGGTTGGGCACCGAGGTGCGGTGCGGAGGGATGCGTTGGGAGTAGCCTGGAGTGATGATCGGCTGGGCGGCCTTTTCCTCGAAGCGCCAGCACTCCTCGATCCAGTCCAGGGTGAATTCCGGGTTGATGCGCTGAAGGCCGGGCAGGTAGGTCCGGAGCAGTTCCTCGGTGGAGAGGGAGAAATAGGGGTGGTCCGGAGCCAGGTAGTTGGTCACATAGAGGAGATGGCGGCCGCCGTAGACCTCGGGGGGGATGTAGTTGGTATGCTCGATGGCCCCGACGAAGGGGCTTTCCCGGTCGCTGATGTTCAGCCAGTAGATCGAACTGAGGGGACGCCGCATCTGAAGCACCAGGCAGAGGGCGGCCTGATAACGCTGCTGCCGCAGGAGGTTTCCGTATTCGCGGGAGAGAAAGGGGGCGATAGTGCGGAAGGTGGTGCTGGGGACGGTGGCAATGACCACGTCGTAGGGGCCGACGCGCCGCTCTCCCCCCAGGAAGACACCCCAGACTCGCCAGCCTTCCACCATCAGGAGTTTCACCGGCGTTTCCAGGTAGATCTTGCCCCCCCGGTTCCGAATCTCGCCGGCCAGGGCGTCGATGAGCACCTGGAAACTCCCCTGGGGGTAACCCAGGCGTTCCGCGCCCAACCCCCTGCGCGAACCGCCGCGCAGGTGGACCTTGCCCCAGAACCAGGTCATGGAGACCTGGTCGTAGGCCTGGCCAAATTTTCCTAAGAGAAGTGAACGCCAGAGCACCTCATAGGCCTGCCGGCCGGCCCAGCGGGGAATCCACGCATCCGCCGTAACCTCTTCAAAGCGCCGCCAATTGCGGTAGTGCTGAAGGAAGAAGATGATCAGCCCCAGCCGCAGCCGGTTGAGGGGATGGAGCGGGCGGAAACGCAGGAGGTCCAGCGGCGTGGTGAACGGGTAGATGCGCCCCTGATAGAGGAAGCCAACGCGGGAGGGAATCCAGGAGATGCGCCCCCGCAACCCCAGTTCCTCGGCCAGGGAGAGGATGTCCCGGTCGCTCAGGAAGAGGTGGTGGTAAAAGGCCTCCAGCCTCGTCCCGCCGACGGGGAAAGTGCGGGCCTGGCCGCCCAGTTGGGAGGAGGCCTCGTAGAGGTCCACCTCCTGGCCGGCCTTGAGGAGTTCGTAGGCGGCGGTCAGGCCGGCAAAGCCCCCGCCGATGACGGCCACTTTCATGACAGGTGTTCTCCTTCGGGAGGGCCGGGGGCATCGGCCGCGCCGGCCCGTTCCAGGGCATACTCCCTCTCCACCCGCCCCCAGGAGAGGCCCTTGCGGGCCATATAGTAGGCTCCCAGGGCGGTGATGGGAAACCAGAGGGCCACGTGCAGGGCAAAGGTGTAGGCGGCGGCCAGGGAGGTCGGGACCCCGGAAGTCTCCAGCACCTTGATGCCGGGCCAGTCGAAGGTGCCCACATAGCCGGGGCCGGCCGGCAAAGTGGTGAAGAGGTTGACCACCCCGTTCATGAGCATAAGGATGTAAAAGGGCACGACAAAGGGAAAGGCGTGCATCACGAACCAGTACTTGACCGTCTCGGCCAGCCAGACGACCGCCGAGGTCACAAAGATCATGCCCATGTCCCGGGGGCTGCGCAGGCAACGCAACCCCTCGACGAAGCGGTCGGCGATGCCCTGGACCGGCCGGCGGATCCCCCGGGGCAGGAGACGCTCAAAAAGCCAGGTATAGAGGGCCTGTGTCCGGCGCGGCGACACGGCGATCAGGAAAAAGATGCCCAGGGCGCCGAAGAAGGCGATGGTGAAGATAACCACCCAGCGCCGCCACTCCGGGGTGATGGCCGTGCTCAGGGGCAGGCCGATGAAGACAAAGAGCAGCATGATGATGCCGTCAAAGATGCGCTCGGCCAGGATGGTGGCCAGGGAGGCGCTGATGCTCACCTGTTCCTCGCGTCGCAGGACGTAGGCGCGCAGGAGTTCTCCGGCGCGAAAGGGGTAGAGGTTGTTGCCCATGTAGCCGATGCAGACGATGGGGAAAAGCCGTTTCAGCGGCACCCGGCCGAGCGGCCGGAGCATATAGTGCCAGCGCCAGGTGCGGGCCCAGACGCCGAAGAAGTAGACGGCCACGCCGGGAATCACCCAGAGGTACTGCGCCCCCTGCAACTGCTCCCAGACCTGGTCCAGCTGGCCGCGCATGTCGGCCAGCACCCGGTAGAGGAAAAAGGCGCTGATGGCCAGGCCGAGATAGACCTGCCAGCGTTTCCGGAAGTGGGCTTTCAGCCGGCCGGCCCATCCTCCGGTTGTCTCCAGCCGTTCCGAGCGGGCTTTCATCGTCTCCTCGCCGAACCTTCGGCCGGCCCATCATAGCGCCAAAGCCGCCGGCTGTCAATCCGGATGTCTCTGAGGTTCGGACACGAGTTCGGACACAGATAACCAACGGGGACCCCCGATGGGGTAAAATTAACCCCAAGGAAAAAACCATACACAAAGGAGGTCCCCATGGCTAAGTCTATCCCAATGCGCCGATTTATGCAAGCCTGTAGGGGCGGGGTAACCCCGCCCGTACCCCGCCCCTACTCTTCGATGACGAAGCGGTCGCTGCCCAGGCAGCGGAGATTGGGGGAGCGATCCTAACACGCCTGACCGATGAGCGCACGCCGCCTACATCCTGCGTCGGGTAGACCCTCGCCAGGCCCTCTGGCGTCTCTTTCAGGAGCAGGCCGAATGGACCCGACCGAGGTGGAGCGTCCCCAGGCCCGGAAGACCGCGTATGTGGACACAAAGGCTTTTGGCTCCTGCTCCTGGCTACCCCGTTTCGCGGGCGAGCCATCCCTTGCGGCTTCCTCACCTATTCCTCCAAAACGATTGCCTCCCAGCCGGGAGGGAAATGGAAGCGCTATTCCGGCCTGAACGGTCGCTTTCCCCCCGTGAGTGGCAGGCCATTGTCGGGGCGGCTAAGCCTGGCCATCGTTCACCCCCTTGTCCCAACTCATGTCTGAACCTCAGGGATGTCTCCGGTCAGATTCCCCAACCCTCGCGTAAAAAGGCCAGCACCTTTTGCAGGACCTCCTCCTCGCTCAGGTCGTCGGTCGGCAGGTAGAGGTCGCACCAGGCGCGGGTCTCGGCCAGCCGGCGGTGTTGTTCCGCCACCATCTCCTCGTTCCAGTCGGAGCGCCCCAGGCGGGCGTTGATCGTCTCCGGCCGGGCATCCAGATAGATCAGGATGTTGGGCGGGCCGTGGGCCCGCCACATCCCGGTCACGAAGGAGTGTTCCTGGGCAATGCTGCGGGCGTTGTAGCCCCGCGCCCGCAGGGCCTCGGCCAACACCGTCTTCCCCGAGCCGCAGACGCCCACGATGGCGATGCGCGGCGTATCCTGAGCCATCCGGCCCTCCCTCATCGCCCCAGCATCCGACGCAGGAAGAAGAGGCTATCGGTCACCGCCTCCTCGTTGCCCGAGACCTCCAGGACCAGGCGAGGAGGCTGGGGGTGCAGGGCCAGGAGCGGCAGGAAGCGGGAGAAATCCACCGTGCCCTGCTCCAGGGGACCGTGGGCATCCAGCCGGCCGTCGTTGTTGTGCAGGTGGATGTAGGCGACATGCTCCCCCAGGACGGAGAGCCATTCCTGGGGCGGCTGGCGGGAGTAGATGTTGGCATGGCCCACATCGAAGCAGGCCCGCACGGACGGCGAACGGATGGCTTCCAAAAGGTCGCGCAACAGGGCCGGGTGCGGCTCCCAGACATTTTCCAGGAGAAGGCGCAACCCCAGCCGGCCGGCCTCCTCCGCCATCCCCCGCCAGAAGTCGGCGCTGCGCCGCAGCCAGCGTTGCTCAAAGCCCGGGGCGCGGATGAGCGGGTTGTAGCCGGTGTGAAAGATCACCGTTCCGGCCCCGACCTCGACGGCCACCGCCAACGCCCGACGGTAACGCTCCCGGCAAAAGGCCACCAGCCCCCGGTCGCGCAGGCCGGGGTTGAGGTCGGAGCGCGGCCCGTGCAGGGCGCGTTCGCCGGGAATCTGCTGAAGGAGGGGAGATAGTTCCTCCAGCCGGCCGCGCCAGTCGCCTTCCAGGAGGTCCGGGTCGGCGAAATCGCCCACCTCCACCCCCAGGCCGTAGCGCCGGGCCAGGGCCGGGACAAAGCCCCACCCTTCCCGCTGGCAGGCGATGAGGATGACGGGTTCGGCCATCCTATCCTCCCACCAGCCGACCGGCCAGTTCCTCCAGGGAGACGGTCCGGCCGGCCTGCACCTGTCGGCGGGCCGGCCACCAGGCCGGGAGAAGGAACAGGCCGGCCAGTTGCCCCCGCAGCCGGGCCCGGGCCGCCGCTCCCCGCCAGTTCCGCAGGGCCTCCCCCGCCACCCGCAACTGCGCCCGCACGATGGCCCCCCAGTGCCGCCGCAGGAGCGGCCCCGGCATATTCTTCCAGAGCACCAGGAGGGTGTTGCGACCCACATAGTACGAGGCCAGCGTCCCCCCGCCGGTGGCGCTCACTTTATGGTAAACTACGGCCTGGGGGACAAAGCGGCAGCGGTAGCCGCGCAACTGCGCCCGCCAGGCCAGGTCCACATCTTCCAGGTACATGAAAAGCCGCTCGTCAAAGCCCCCCACTTCTTCCAGCAGGGACCGCCGATAGACGGCCGCCGCCCCACACGGCCCCCAGACCTCGGAGGCCTGGTCGTACTGTCCCCGATCCTCCTCCCAGGCCCCCCGGTTGCGAGGGATGCCGTCCACCCCGTAGAGGTCGCCGGCCGTATGGAGGAAGTTGGGGCGATCCCAAAGGCGGATCTTACTGGCAAAGAAAGGAAACTCAGGATAGGCGGCAGCGGCTTCCGCCAATGCTTCCAGCCAGCCGGGGTCGGCCCGGGTATCGTTGTTCAGCAGGGCGATATTCCGGCCGGCGGCCAGCCGCAACCCCCGGTTGACCGCAGCCGCCCATCCCCGGTTGCGGGACAGTTCCAGCACCTGCACCTCGGGATAGTGCCGGCGCACCCACTCAGCGGAGCCGTCGCTGGAGCCGTCGTCCACCAGAATCGTCTCGAAATCCCGAAAGTTCTGGGCGCGCAACGCCTCCAGGCAGTCCGGCAGGTGCGCCCGGCCGTTGTAGTTGGGGATGATCACCGAGATGGAAGGCATATCCGGGCCGATTTCGCCTTAACTCGTCGGCACGCCTTCGCCCAGGGCGGCCCGCGCCTCGGGCTGGAAGAGATACCACAGGGCCAGGGCCCCGATGGCCGTGCTGATGGGCGGGACGGCGAAGAGGTCCACAATGGCCAGGACGATGGCCCCCAGACGGGACCAGGGCTGCAACCTCCAGAGGCCCCAGCCGACGGCGGCGTGGGCCGCGCCGTAGAGCAGGAGGAGAAGCAGGCCCAGGAGCGCCACCAGGGCCACGATGGGCAGGGCGATGTGGCCCGGCCGGTACGGAGACACGGCTACGGCCACAATGAACGGCACCATCGCCAGGACGCAACACCCCAGCAGGCTCAGGCCGGCCACCAGGAAATGGTAGATGCTCAACAGGGCGATTCCATCGGGACGTCTCATCGGTTCCTTCCTCCTTGTTCGTCGTCAGGCACGTAGCGAAGCGGAGTGCCGTTCACGTTCATCGCCCTCCGCTACGCCTCTGGCAACGCCTCGGCAATGGCCTGACGCAGCCGGCGCACGGCGGCGGCCGGCCCCTCTTCTGCCTCGAAGACGGCCGCTCCGGCGACCAGGACCCGGGCACCGGCCCGGACCACCGACGGAGCGGTATGCTCGTCGATGCCGCCGTCCACGGCGATCTCCACCCGTTCCAGGCCGCGCTCCTGGAGGATGCGCCTCAGCCGGGCGATCTTCTCCAGGCTGGCGGGGATAAAGGCCTGGCCGCCGAAGCCCGGGTTGACCGACATCACCAGCACCTGGTCCAGTTCGGGCAGGATTTCCTCCAGAACCACCAGGGGAGTGGCCGGGTTCAGGGCCACGCCGGCCCGGCAGCCCAGGGCATGAATCTGGTCGACCAGCCGGTGCAGGTGAGGGCAGGCTTCGACGTGGACGATGAGGCCGTCGGCTCCGGCCTCGGCAAAGGGCCGGAGTAGCCGTTCGGGCGCCTCCACCATGAGGTGGGCGTAGAGCGGCAGACGGGTAACCGGCCGAAGCGCCCGCACCACCAGCGGGCCAAAGGTCAGGTTGGGCACAAAGTGTCCGTCCATCACATCCACGTGCAGCCGGTCGGCCCCGGCCTCCTCCACCGCCCGGACCTGTTCCCCCAACCGGGCGAAATCGGCCGAGAGGATGGAGGGAGCCAGCCACACCCTCCCGGCCGGGCCGGACACTTGCTCAGAAAGACAGGGCAAATATTCGTTCACGAATTCACCGATACCTGGGCACAAACCGTACTTTCGTTTCGGTCACCACCACAAACTGATCGGCCAGCCGATCACCGTAACTCCGGAGTAATCTCCCCAGTACCTGGATTTTTACGACGGCCCGCTCATCATCGAGCCGTAAAAGAATCACACCACGGTGAGGATGCCCTCCCCGATAAATTTTCTCTCCGAAATCCTTGTCGTTGGTGATCAGAATCCATTTCTCCGTAAAGGCTTTCCAAACAATAGCGTCATCATCCAGGCCGCGTGCCTGCTCATATACGGAGAAGACCTCGTGTCCCTGTCCACGTAACCATTCCGCAACAATGGGTCCAGTGCACTCATCGACAAGGAAGCGCATCTAGATGGACTCCGCGGCCAGCGGCATAAACAGTGTACTTTCCAGCGTTTTGGTTGCGAACAGAATGCAGGCCTGAATATCTTCGTAGGAGAGACCTGGATATTCCTGAAGGATTTCATCTGCTGTTACCCCATGGGCCAGCAGATGAAGAATGTATTCAACGGTTAACCGCGTCCCCCGAATGACCGGTTTCCCGACCATCACTTTGGGATCGACGGCTATCCGCCCCAACAATTCTTCATCCTTCATCGTCTTACCTCCCGCCAGCAGGCCTCACCCCGGACCATATTGCTGGCGACCTCGCGAAGTCCACAATGTCTCGCGCCGCCTCTAACATCGTCGCTATCGGGCCGAAAGTCGTCCCCCAACGCGGAGCCGAAGATGGCCAGTTCCCTGATCTGTCATCTCCGGCAGAAATCAGCCACCTTATCTCGAGGAATATGCCCACCGACACACCTCAACCAGAACAGGTATCGCGCCTTGAGCGACCCCTCCAACGAACGGGCAGCGGTTTCCGGCTTCTATTGTAGTGCAGAGAGAGCGGTCCGTCAAGGCGGATCCGCCCTGGTGAGGTAGTTCCGCGGGCAAAATTGAACCTGGACGGGCGCCGACGGCTATCCTCCGAGAATCCAGAGGGCCAGGAGAGGTGTCACGTACACCTCCACAAAGGCCGCCACCAGGAGGAGCGGAAGCACCAGCAGGAAAAAGACCTTGAGGAAGTCGGCCAGGCCCAGGAGGAGCGTTTCGCCCAGGGTCATCTCCGGAGGCGGGGCCAGGACCGAGGCGCCCATCCGCAGGGCCACGGCGGCGGCCGCAACGGCGGCCGGCACCTCCAACAGGGCGTGCGGCCACAGGAGCATGGCGATGGGGAACAGGGAGGAACCCAGCCCGGCCGTCTCCGCCAGGACAAAACCAAGTATTCCAGAGACCAAAAGCAACGGGGCGGCGGCGGCCATCCCCAGACTCACCAGGCTGAAAAGGCCGGAGAGGAAGATGGCCCGCAGGTTCTGGAAAAAGATCAGCCACGGAGCCCAGTTCCATCCCCCCAGCGCCCTCCGGAACTCGACCAGATGCTGGCGGACGACCTCCGGGGTCCATTTCCACTCCCCGGCCAACTCCGGGGGCAGGGGATGGGAACGGGCCAGAAACCAGCCGGCCGCCACCCCCAGGAAGGCCGCGGCGGCCACCACCAGGGCGGCCCCTCCACTCCGGCCCAGGATTTGGGGGATGTCGCGCCGGTAAAGCCGGCCCACCGTGAGCGGGGCCGAGGGCCGGCCGGAAAGGACGGCGGCCGGCTCCTGGCGCAGGAAACTCCGCAGGGTGCGCCAGGTCCGCCGCAGGTCGATTCGGTCGATGGTCCGCGCCAGCAGGTTCTCCCGGCTGAAAATCCGGATGCCCATCCGAATCAGGGCTACATCGGCCACCGCCTGGGCCAGGGCAACCAGCCAGAGGACCGGCCGGGCGTTCCAGGCCACCACCAGGGCCTGGAAGGTCACGATCAACGCCGCCGGCACGACGATGAAACTGGCCAGGAGGTTAGCCGCCCGCACACTGGTGGTGTTGCTGGAGACCACCACCGCCCCGGCCACCATCCCCACCGTCAGCGTCACCGCCAGACAGGCGATCTGGCCCACCAGGTCCGGGGGAATGGTGAGGCCGGTGACGCCGGGCAGGAGGAGGGCGAACAGGGCGATGGAGGCCAGGCTGCCGGCCAGGGGAAGGACCAGCGCCGCCAGCAACTTGCCCAGGTACAGGGCCCGGTCGGAAATCGGCGTGGAGAGGAGCGATTCCAGCGTGTTCCGCTCCTTCTCCCCGACGAACGATTCCAGGGCGATGACCAGGGAGAAAGAGGTCGGGAAGAAACCGACGATCATGGTGGCGAAGGGGACCAGCTGGCCGGATACCAGCCCCGGGCTGTAGCGCTCCAGGAAGTCGATGCCCGCGTTGGCCGAAAGGAGGATCAGCCAGGGGAAGAGGAAGGTGAGGATCACCACCGGGGTGATGATTCGCCAGTCGGTCAGGCTGTCCTTCAGTTCCCGCCGGGCGACCAGGAGGCTGGGGCGAAGCCAGTTCATCGGAGACCTCCCCCGTTTCGGGCCGGAGGGGCGGGCACGGATGAGGGGACCGTCTCCCCGGTCTCGCCGGTCTCGATCAGGTGCAGGTAGACCTCCTCCAGACTGCGGGGGACCTCGCTCAGAGTCACCACCTCGGCCCCGGCATCCGTCAGACGGCGGAGCACCTGGGGGTTGATGCGCTCCGGCTGCGGGGAAAGGAAGCGCACCCATCCCGGCCCCCAGGACACAATCGGCACCATTTCCTCCAGCAGGCCGGCCGGGTTACTGTCCGTGCCGTTCAGGCGCACCTCCATCAGCGGCGGGCCGAGGAGACGCCGGCGCAGCCCCTGGGGAGTATCCAGGGCGATGATGCGTCCCTGGCGGATGATGGCGATGCGGTCGGCCAGTTCCTCGGCCTCGGCCAGGTTGTGGGTACAGACCAGGAGGGTGCGGCCGCCGGCCCGGAGTTCACGGATGCAATCCCGCACCATGCGGGCGCTGCTGGGGTCCATGGCCGAGGTGGGTTCATCCAGGAGGAGGACCGGCGGCTCGTGCAGGAGGGCGCGCACCAGGGCCACCTTCTGGCGCATTCCCTTGGAGAACTCGCCCAGGCGCAGCCGGCGGCTTTCCCAGAGGCCGAAGCGGCGCAGGAGTTCTTCGCCCCGGCTCCGACAGGAGGATGAAGAAAGGCCATGCAATCCGCCGAAAAAGGCCAGGTAATCCAGGACGCTCATCCGCTCATACAGGCCGGGGAATTCGGTGAGCAGGCCGACATGCTCCCGCACCCGCACCGGCTCCCGGGCCACATCGTAGCCGGCGACCAGGGCCCGTCCCCGCGTCGGCTGGAGGATGGCCGAAAGCATCCGCACCGTGGTGGTCTTGCCGGCCCCGTTGGGCCCCAGCAGGACCACCACCTCGCCCCCGGCGACGGTCAGGGTGACATCGCTGACGGCGGTGACGTTGCCAAAGTCCTTGCCCAATCCCAAGGCTTCGATCATCGCGCTATCCCAGGTCCACGCATCCGCGCCCCATCAAGTCTCCCAGCGTTGCTAATCCACCGTCAGCGTCTTGCTCAGGTTGCGGGGGAAATCGGGGTCATAGCCCCGGGCCACGCTCAGCCGATAGGCCAGGAGTTGCAGGGGAAGGACGGCCAGAAGCGGGTTGAGGAGCGGGCCGGCCGTGGGCAAGACCACCAAATCATGGGCGTTGGAACGCAGCCGGGCATTTTCCTCCCCGATGGCGATGGCCCGCCCGCCCCGGCAGACCGTCTCGTTGATGCCGCTCACCAGAAGAGGGACATCCTCCGGGCCGACCACAAAGAGCACGGTGTAGTCATCCCGCACCGCCGAGAGGGGACCGTGCTTGAACTCGGTGGAAAGCATCCCCTCGCAGTGGGCATAGGTAATCTCCTTCATCTTCAGGGCCCCCTCCAGGGCGATGGGATAGGTCAGGCCGTAGCCCAGACAGTAGAGGTCATCCCGCTTCTCCAACACCGGCTCCAGGGGAAGAATCTGGGGTTCCACCCGGGCCAGGGTCTGCTCGATAAGGTCGGGGAGGGCCGCCAGTTCCCCGGTGGGATGGCCGCCCAGGCGCAGGGCCAGGAAAAGCAAGGCCACCGCCTGGTTCATAAAGGTCTTGGTGGCCGGCACGCTGATCTCATAGCCGCAGGCCAGGGGAAGGTAGCACTCGCTTTCGTGGCGCAGGGTGGAGCCCAAGACGTTGACCAGGGCCAGCCGGCCCATGCCCCGCTTCCGGGCCACCTCCAGGGCGTTCAGCACATCCTTGGTCTCCCCGCTCTGGCTGACAAAGACCCCCACATCCTCCGGCCCCACGGCGTTGCCGTACTGGGCGATGAACTGGGGGGCCAGGATGGGAACGGCCGGCCGGCCGGCCAGTCGGCCCAGATAGATGGCCCCCAGCAGACAGGCATGATAACTGCTGCCGCACCCGACCAGGTAGAGGTGATTCGCCCGGGCCATCCGCTCCACCATCGGGGCCACAAAGGGCGAGGCCTCCAGGAGGTGCAAAAGTTCCCGCACCCGCACCGGCTGCTCGTGAATCTCTTTCAACATAAAGTGAGGATACCCCTCCTTCGTGGCCTCCTCGATGCTCTCGCTCACCACCTCCGGCTCCCGCTCCACCCGGCTGCCGTCCTCCACCCGGCGCAACTCCACCCGGTCCGGCCACAGAATCACGATCTCCCCATCCTTCACCCGCAGGATGCGGCGGGTCAGGGGCAGGATGGAGGGCAGGTCGGAAGAGACGCAGGTGGCCCAATCGGCCAGGCCGACCGCCAGGCTGGAGCCCTTCTTCAGCGCGTAGAGGCAATCCTCCCCCACCCGGCCGATGACAAAGGCATAGTCCCCGGCCAGGTCGCCATAGGCCCGGCGTATCGCCTCCACCATGTCATAGCCCCGGTTCACGTAGCGCTCCACGGCGTGGACGCACGACTCGCCGTCGTTGGTGGAGCGGACGACCATCCCTTCGGCCATGAACTCCAGGCGCAGTTCGACGTTGTTGACCACGTTGCCGTTGTGGGCACCGACCATATCGCCGTCGGAATCCAGGTGGGGCTGGGCGTTGGCCCGAGAGGGGGCGCCGAAGGTGGCCCAGCGCAGTTGCAGGATGCCCCGCCGGCCGGCCATCTCGGCCAGGTTCAGGCGCTCGGCCACCTCGTCCACCCGGCCCACATCCTTGCGCAGGTCGATCCCCTCGTCGTCCAGAGTGGCACAGCCGACCGAGTCGTAGCCCCGGTAGGAGAGGCGCCGGCCGGCCTCGATGAGAATCGGCCCCAGGGTCCGCCGATGGTCGGTGACGATGCCGAAGATGCCGCACATACCGTTCTCCTAATTTTCTCCACGTCCAGAAAACGTTGCCCTATCGTGTAACGTGCAACGTTAACGAGGATGGGATCGCCTCTCCGCAGATGGGGAAAAGGGCCTCAGTTCGTCTCCACCTCCTGAAGGGCCACCCCGGTGTCCTCCGGCGGGACCAGGGACGGTTCGCCGGCCAAACGGAAGACGATCTGCTCGTCCACAGCATCCACAACGATGGTATCGCCGGCATGGAAGCGGCCGTGCAGGATGGCCTCGGCCAGGGGATCCTCCAGGAGGCTGGTGATGACCCGCTTGAGCGGCCGGGCGCCGAAGGCACTATCGAAGCCGCGCTGGGCCAGCAGGTTCACCGCCGCATCGGTGACCTCCAGGGTGAAGCCGGCCTCGCGCAACTGTTCTTCCACCCGGCGCAGTTGCAGCCGGGCGATCTGGCGGATGTGCTCGGGGTTGAGGGCATGGAAGACGACGATGGCATCCACCCGGTTGAGGAACTCGGGGCGGAAGAGGTCCTTGAGTTCGGCCAGCACCTTTTCCTTCATCGCCTCGTACTCGCGCAGTTCCGCCGCCCTCTGGTCGCTGCGCGAGGAAAAGCCCCAGGTGGAGCCCCGGATGATCTTTTCGGCGGCCACGTTGGAAGTCATCACCAGGACGACGTTGCGGAAATCCACCTTGCGCCCCTTGGCGTCGGTCAGGCAGCCGTCCTCCATCAGTTGCAGGAGGAGGTTGAAGACGTCGGGGTGGGCCTTTTCGATTTCATCCAGGAGGACGACGCTGTAGGGGCGGTTGCGCACGGCATCGGTGAGTTGCCCTCCCTCGCCGTAGCCGATATAGCCGGGGGGAGCACCGACCAGCCGGGCGGCCGTGTGGCGTTCCATGAACTCGGACATATCCAGTTTGATCAGGGCATCCTCGGTGCCGAAGAGGAACTCGGCCAGGGCCCGGGCCAGTTCGCTCTTGCCCACGCCGGTGGGGCCGAGGAAGATAAAGGAACCGATGGGCCGGCGGGGGTCCTTGAGGCCGGCCCGTGCCCGCCGGATGGCCCGGGAGACGGTGCAGATGGCCTCGTCCTGCCCGACGATGCGCTTGTGCAACTCCTCCTCCATACGCACCAGGCGGGCCGATTCCTCCTGGGCCAGACGGGTCATGGGGATGCCCGTCCACATGGAGGCCACCTCGGCGATGTCGTCGGCGGAAACCACCGGGCGCGATTCCATGGATTGCCCACGCCGCAGTTCCTCGATGCGTTGCAGCAGCCGGTTCTCCTCCTCCCGCAGGGCGATGGCCCGCTCAAAGTCCTGTTGCTCCACAGCGGCATCTTTGCGCCGGCGCAGCGTCTCCAGTTCCTGGAGGGCCTGGCGCAGGGGGGAGGAAGCGCCCAGACGGTACATCCGCACCCGGGCGGCCGCCTCGTCCATCAGGTCGATGGCCTTGTCCGGCAGGTGCCGGTCGCTGATGTAACGGGCCGAAAGGCGGGCGGCGGCCATCAGGGCCTCGTCGCTGATTTTGACCTGGTGAAAGTCCTCATAGCGAGGGGCAATGCCGCGCAGGATGTGGATCGTCTCCTCCACCGAGGGTTCGCTCACGTAAACGGGCTGGAAGCGGCGCTCCAGGGCGGCGTCGCGCTCGATGTACTTGCGGTAGTCGTCCAGGGTGGTGGCGCCGATGCATTGAATCTGCCCCCGGGAGAGGGCCGGCTTGAGGATGTTGGCCGCATCCAGGCTTCCCTCGGCCCCCCCGGCCCCGATGATGGTGTGGAACTCGTCAATGAAGAGGATGCTCCCGGTTTCGCGGATCTCGTCCACCACCCGCTTCAGCCGCTCCTCGAACTGCCCCCGGTACTTGGTCCCGGCCACCACGGCTCCCATATCCAGGGCCAGGAGGCGCTTGTTCAGGAGGGGCTCGGGCACCTCGCCGCGGACAATCCGCTGGGCCAGCCCTTCGACGATGGCCGTCTTCCCCACGCCAGGGTCGCCCACCAGCGCCGGATTGTTTTTGGTGCGCCGGGAAAGGATCTGGATGACCCGTTCGATCTCGGTCTCGCGGCCGATCACCGGGTCCAGCCGGCCGGCCCGGGCCGCTTCCGTCAGGTCCAGCCCCAGGGCATCGATGTAGGGGGTTTTGCTCTGCCGGGTCTGCGGGGCGGATACGGCCGCCGGCACCTCCTGGAGAACCTGCAGGAGACGTTCCCGCACTTTGCTGGGGCTGACCCCCACATTGTCCAGGATGCTGGTCGCCACATTGTCCTGCCCCCGCAGGATGCCCAGCAGGAGATGCTCCGTGCCGATGTAACTGTGGCTGAGGCGACGGGCCTCCTCCACCGCGTATTCCAACGCCTTCTTGGCCTGGGCCGTCAATTCCCGCTCCTGGGAGGTGGGCCGTTCCGGGCGGCCTACCAGCACTTCGATGGCTTCGCGCACCTTCTCCGCATCCACCCCCAGTTCGGCCAGGACCCGGGCGGCCGTGCCCTCCCCCTCCCGAATCAGGCCCAGCAGGATGTGCTCGGTGCCGATATAGCGGTGGTTGAAGGCGCTGGCCTCTTCCTGGGCCAGGCTCAAAACCCGTCTGGCACGCTCGGTGAATCGGTCCAACGGACTGCCCATTCAAGCCCTCCTCGGCGACCCGTGCCCTCGCCCGGCCTCAGGAAAAGGCTACCCGGCCGGCCCTGAACCTGCTTCCACGCGGCTGTCCCCCATATCGTGTTGGGCCCGACGCAGGCTCAGGCCGATGCGGCGGTGGGCAGGGTCGATCCGAATCACCCGCAACGTCAACACATCTCCTTCCCGGACCACCTCGCGCGGATGAGAAATCGGGGTATCGGCCAGTTCCGAAAGGTGCACCAGCCCCTCTACCCCGTCCTCGATGCGGACAAAAGCCCCAAAGGGGGCCAGTTGCGTCACCTCTCCCTGGACCAGTTGCCCCAGTTGATACCGTTCGGCAATCGTTTCCCAGGGCTCCGGCTGGGTGCGCCGCAGGCTCAGGGCGATGCGCTTGCGCTCGCGGTCCACCCCCAGAACATAGACATCGACCTCCTGGCCGACCTGGACGACCTCGGTGGGGTCCTCCACCCGCTTCCAGGAGAGTTCGGAGAGGTGAACCAGCCCGTCTGCCCCACCCAGATCCACAAAAACGCCAAAGTTGCAGATGCTGCTGACCACGCCGTGGTAGATTTTGCCCACCTCCAGCGTCTCCAGCAGTTCTTCCTTCCGGCTTTCCCGATACCCCTGCAGGGCCTGACGCTGGGAAAGGACGAGGCGGTTGCGCCGGCGGTTGATCTCGATCACCTTCAGCGGGAGGGTCCGGCCCACCATCTGGGCCAGGTCTTCCGAAGTGGGAACCCGCCGGCCCGCCCCCATCCCGACAATCTGGGAAACCGGGACAAAGCCCCGAATGCCACACAGGTTGACCAGCAACCCGCCCTTGTTGTAACCGTCCACGGTGGCCTCGATCAGCCGGCCTTCGCGGTAAACCTCCTCCAGCCAGCGCCAGCCCTTCTCCTGGCGCGCCCGGTCGATGGAAAGGACGGCCCGGCTTTCCTCATCCTCGGGACGCAGGACAAAGACCAGGATGGAGGAGCCGACCTTCAGATCCGCCAGTTCTCCGGCCTGGGCGGCCTTGCGAAACTCCCGGCCGGGCACCACCCCCTCCGATTTGGCCCCGATGTCCACCAGAATCTCGTCCTGGCCGATCTCCATGACCACGCCTTCGACGACATCCCCGTAATTCAAGGGGGAATAGGTGTAGTTGGGGTCTTCCAGCATCTGGAGCCAGGACTCGGCGGAGGGCCCGGCGGCAACCGCGCCGGCCGGCCTGCCCTCCCCCTGAGCAACCACCTCTTCCGAACGGCCGGATTCCCGGTTCGATTGAGTTCCCTCAATACAGGTATTCTCTTCCATACCCTGCTCCTCAAAGAGGTTTTGCCCCGGGCCTGTTCCGGGAAGGAGAGGCCCGGCTATCCCTATTATACGAAATTTCGGAGAAGAACGCAAATGTGTGGTGCGTGGTGCGTGTTGCGTGTTGCGTGAATCCGTGACCTCCGGGGTGACTTCCGGCACTTTTATCTATGACCCGGGAGGGGGTATCCTGGAGACGGTAGAAAAATGGAGGTGACCGATGTCCGATCCAATCCTTGAGGTTCAGGAACTCTACAAGGCCTACGGCGACATCCAGGCGGTGCGCGGCGTCTCCTTCCAGGTCGGCCGGGGGGAAATCTTCGGACTCCTCGGCCCGAACGGGGCCGGCAAGACCACCACCCTCTCCATGCTCACCGGCCTGTTGGCCCCGGACCGGGGGCAGATCACGGTGAACGGCATCTCCTTCCGGACCATGCCCAACGCGGTCAAGGCCCGCCTGGGGCTGGTGCCCCAGGACCTGGCCCTCTACCCCACCCTCTCCGCCCGCGACAACCTCCTCTTCTTCGGCCGGCTCTATGGCCTGGGGGGAAAAAAGTTGCGCGAGCGCGTGGAAGCCGTCCTGGAGGTCGTCCAACTCACCCCCCGCGCCGGCGACGCCGTGAGCACCTTCTCCGGCGGCATGAAGCGACGGCTGAACATCGCCGTCGGCCTCCTCCACGAGCCCGAACTCCTCTTCCTGGACGAGCCGACGGTGGGGGTGGACCCCCAGAGCCGCAACGCCATCTTCGAAAGCGTGGAGGCGCTCAACCGCGCCGGCCTGACCATCCTCTACACCACCCACTACATGGAAGAGGCCCAGCGCCTCTGCCACCGCGTCGCCATCATGGACCAGGGCCAGATCATCGCCCTGGATACGCCGGCCGCCCTCATCCGCCAGTGGGGCAGCGGCCTCATCATCGCCGGCCTGCCGGAGGATGCGGCAGAACGGCTGCTCCCTCCACTGGAAAGCCACCCGGCGATCAAGGGCATCCGTCGGCGCGACGGCCGGCTCTACCTGGATACTCGCCACACCCAGGAGGCCCTCCTGGCCCTCCTGGATGCGACCAACCGGATGGACCTTCCCCTTCGCTCCCTGGAAATTCTGGAAGCCAACCTGGAGACCGTCTTCCTGCACCTGACCGGCAGGCGGCTCCGGGATTGAACCAACGGAGGTAACCATGCTTCGGCAAATTCTGGCCATGACCTGGAAAGACCTGAAGATCTTCTTCCGCGACCTGGGCGGCGTGGCCCTGATCTTCCTCCAGCCGTTTATGTTCATTCTGGTCATGAGTTACGCCCTGAGCGGCATGTTCACCGCCGGCGACGGCGAGATCCCCCTCCTGGTCGTCAACGAGGACCGGGGCACCCAGGCGGCAGCCGTGCTCCGCCAACTCGACGAGATGGAGGCCTTCCAGGTGGAGACCACCTGGGAGGAAAAGCCGCTGGACCAGGAACGGGCGGAACTCCTGGTGGCCGAGGGCCAAAGGAGGATGGCCCTGGTCTTTCCACCCGAGTTTTCCGAGACGCTGGAGCAGATTCCGGGCCTGGGAGAACGGCGCACGGCCCGCGTCCTGGTGATCGTGGACCCGGCCACCTCGAGCCAGTTCGTCGAGCCGATTCTGGGAACGCTCCGGGGTCTGATCGAGCGGCAGACCCTGGCGGCAACGGCCCCGAAGGGGCTGGACCTGCTCCTAGCCCGGCTGAGCCCGCAGATGCCCGCCGAGCAACGTCAGGCCATCAAAATCGAGGCCCAGGAAGCCATCACCGGCGGTTTTCTGGGAGGAAGCGAACCGGCGGTCGTCCTGGAGAAAAAGGCTCCGGCCGGGATGAATGTGGAACAGTACCCGGACACCTTCCAGCAGAACGTCCCCGGCTACACCATCTACGGCATCTTCTGGATCGTGAGCCTGCTGGCCGGCTCGGTCCTGGAGGAAAAGCGCCTGGGGACCTTCCGGCGGTTGCTGGCCGCCCCGCTTCCCCGGGCCGTGATGCTGGCCGGGAAACTCCTGCCCTATTACCTCATCAACCTGCTCCAACTGGTCATCATGCTGGGGGCCTCGCACTTTCTCTTCGGCCTGGAGTTGGGACATTCGCCGGCCGGCCTGGTGCTGGTCAGCCTGGCGGCGGCGGCCACGGCCACCGGCCTGGGCGTGCTCGTTTCCGCCCTGGCCCGCACCGAGGCCCAGGTGGGCGGGTTGACCGTCCTCCTCCTGCTCACCCTCTCGGCCCTGGGGGGATGCTTCGTCCCACGCTTTGTGATGCCCTCCTGGCTGCAGACGGCCGGGTTGGTCACCCCCCACGCCTGGGCCCTGGACGCCTACCAGGACCTCCTGGTACGCGGCTACGGACTGGTGGACGTCCTCCCCAAGGTGGGCGTGCTGGCCGGCTTCGCCCTCCTCTTCTTCGCCATCGGGGTCTGGCGCTTTCGCTTCGAATAGGAGTGCGGTATAATAGGGCTATGAAGAGAATCTGGCTGGTACAGCGCAGCACCCTTCCCCTCCTCCTCGTCGCCTACCTGACCTGGGGCGCCGTAGGGGCCATCTGGTGGAGCACGACGGAGCGGGAACATCCCACCGCCTGGGCCGGCGGCGGGATGCTCCTGCTCTTTGCCCTGCTCATGGCCCTGAACCCCGAGGTCCTGTCCCCCTCCTGGCGCCACCTTTACCTGGCCGTCCAGAGCGCCCTGGTCGCCGGCCTGCTCCTCTTGGAAACCCGGGCCTGGTCCGCCATCCCCATCCTCTTCTTCATCCTGAGCGCCTTCGCCATGCTCCTCTGGCCGCGCCGCCGTTCCCTCGGCTGGCTCTGGATCGGCCTCTTTGCCCTGCTCACCGGCGGAATCCTGACCTTCCGGCTGGGATGGGGAAACGGCCTGCTGACCCTCCTCCCCTACGCCGGGGGCTATGCCTTCTTCGGCGTCTTTGCCGACGCCCTGGCCCGGGCCGAAGAGGCCCACCGCCGGACGCAAAACCTCCTGGCCGAACTTCAGGAAGCCCACCGCCAGTTGCGAGCCTACGCCTCGCGGGTGGAGGAACTGGCCGTGGCCGAGGAGCGCAACCGGATGGCCCGCGAGATGCACGACGCCCTGGGCCACCACCTGACCGTCGCCGCCGTACAACTGGAGGGCGCCGGGCGGCTGATTCCCTCCGACCCCCAACGGGCCGCCCGGATGGTGCACACCGCCCGCGAAGAGGTCCGGGAGGCGCTGGACGAGTTGCGGGCGACCGTGGTCGCGCTCCGTGCCCCTCTGGAAGCCGGGATGCCCCTGCCGGAGGCCCTGCGCCGGCTGGCCGAACACTTCCGCGCCGCCACCGGTCTGGAGGTACACCTGGTACTCCCCTCCGAAACCTTCGACCTGCCGGCCGCCCACCACCTGACCCTCTACCGGGCCGCTCAGGAGGCGCTGACCAACGTCCAACGACACGCCCAGGCCGGGCAGGTCTGGCTGGTGCTGACCCTCCATCCCGACCACCTCACCTTCCTCATCGGCGACGACGGCCGGGGCTTTCCTCCCGAGGCGGAGGGGCGGGGCTTCGGCCTGAGAGGACTCCGGGAACGCCTCGAAGCCCTGGGAGGAACCCTGCACCTGGAAGAACGTCCCGGGGGCGGGGCGCAACTCCACATTGCCCTCCCTCGCCCCCAGGAAGGCAGCGATGGCTGAGACAATTCGCATCCTTCTGGTGGATGACCAGCGGCTGATCCGCGAGGGGCTGCGCGTCCTCCTGGAACTGGAACCGGGCCTGGAGGTGGTCGGAGAGGCCGGCGACGGGAAAGAGGCCCTGGAAGCCTATGCCGCCCTCCAGCCCGACGTGGTCCTGATGGATGTGCGGATGCCCGGGATGGACGGCGTGGAGGCCACCCGCCGGCTGCGCGAACGCTGGCCGGAAGCCCGCATCATCATCCTGACCACCTTTGACGACGATGCCTATGTCTTCGAGGGGTTGCGGGCCGGGGCGCTGGGCTATCTGCTCAAGGACGTCTCCGGGAACGAACTGGCCAAGGCCGTTCGCACGGCGGCGGCCGGCGGGGCGCCCCTGTCCCCCTCGGTGGCCCGTAAGGTGGTGGCCGCCTTCTCCCGCCTGTCTCCGCCGGCCCGTCCCCCCGATGAGGGACTGCCGGAGCCCCTCTCCGAGCGGGAGAAAGAGGTCCTCCGCCTGCTGGCCCAGGGGCTGACCAACCGGGAAATCGCCAGGCGGCTGGTGCTGGCCGAGGGCACGGTGAAAAATTATGTTACGACTATCCTCCAGAAACTCGGCGTGCGCGACCGCACCCAGGCCGCGCTGCGGGCCCGCCAGATGGGCCTGCTGTAATCACCCAGGCGAGAAAACCATGTCCGAACAGAAAAGGTGGCCGTCCGGGATAAGAAAACGCCTCCGGGGAGCGGTGCTCT
>Ga0068707_1000699_pt1 | contig 22569 bp, 18 predicted proteins | sample YNPNPMetaG_FD_66600 | JGI IMG/M metagenome (GOLD analysis project Ga0068707, IMG submission 66600) | Anoxygenic and chlorotrophic microbial mat microbial communities from Yellowstone National Park, USA - YNP NP MetaG | ecosystem: Environmental > Aquatic > Thermal springs > Hot (42-90C) >...
ACCAGTGGAAGTTGAACTATGAATTCATTCACACCTATACCTACTACGTACCTTTTGAGGAAAGGTTAGCGCTTGACGATTATTTCAACAACTCGGTATATCGTTCGGGATGGACCTACAAGGGCTATGTTCTCGGCACACCTCTCATTACCTCTCCGGTACTACTTGCAGATACGCTCATCGGGCGAAAGCTCACAAACAACAGAATAATTGCACATCATGCAGCAGCAAGCTATACAACCGGCAGATTATCCCTAATCGTGCAATACATTTATTCCCGAAACTATGGTAACAGCGAGGTCATATCCACATTGACTTCCCCCATGATACAGCATAACATAGCACTGCAGGCCTACATTAACGAAATTTTTCCACGTCTTTCGCTAAAAACCATGATTGCGTATGACAAGGGAGAACTGCTCGGGAACCGTTGGGGATTCAACCTAAGCCTGAGCTATCGGGTAGAAAAAATGTTTTAGCAGCAAGGATCACCCTGTAATAATTCCTGATAAAGCTTATGGTATTCCTCGGCATTCTTCTGCCAGGTAAATTGCTGGGCGTACTGCCATGCGGCTTCACTACGGTTTTCATCAAACAGGTTCATTCCCTGCCTAAATACCTCAAGCATGTAATCGGGTTCGAACGAATGCCAGAAAAATACGTGGTTACCACCAATTTCTTTTAGACTGGTACGATCGGAGCAAAATACCGGCTTTCGGTTGAGCATAGCCTCCACCACCGGCAAACCGAATCCTTCGGACATGGAAGGGAAAACAAAAGCAGCACAATACTGGTACAGATACTGTTTCTCGGCCTCAGTAACAGGACCCGACAGTATTACGGTATCCCGAAGCTTAAGCTGGTCAATCATCTTACGCAGGTAGCTACCATAAGCCGTATTGTTTTCGCCGGCAATAACAAGACGGTATCTTCCGTCAAGCAGCTTGATAAAAGGCAGCAATACATGAAAGTTTTTCTTGGGCAGGCACTGACCGATGGTAAAAAGGTATGGAACCTCATCCGTTAAAAAGGAAGGCTGCCGAGGAGGTTCGGTAGGAAGTTCAACCCCATTATAGATAACCCGCAGAATCTGATGTGGATAAAACTTGAGGTGTTGTTCACAGGTTTGCCGGGTAAAATTTGAAATAAAGACCACTGCATCGGCCTTATCGACCATTCGCTGAACATCTTTTAAATAATGCCTTGCCTTTCGCTTATTTTTGGTAAATAAGAAATTGAGGTCGTGAATGGTTAATACTTTTTTGCTACTCCATGCCACGTGGAAAGCCGGTGTTTGATGCAACAGGTGTAATACATCAAAATTGTCGTAATGGGCTGGTACAAACCTGTATAGATCATTTAACCGGAAAACCTGCCCATGCCGTAGATGTTGATGACCATTTTTCCCGTAAACAAGATAACTAAATTCAAGCGAATTATTTTGGGAAGCAAATTCCGACATAGCCTTGCTAAAATCGATTGAAACACGACCCAGTCCACAATTGGGCCGATGAATCTTATCGAGCAAAATTGCCACCTTGGGATGCCGCTGGAGGTGCTGCGAGGTTATGCAATTGTCAGTAAGATAAACAATTTTATCGGCAAGAATTCCGACATTTTTCAGCGTAACCTCCCGATTGACAAAGATCTTCTTTATCTGTTTATTGCGCATCAGATAATGTACAACCCTGTCTTCATCGGGCAAATTTTCACCTATATGAAAATATATATCAGCCTTCAGGCCAAACTTTAAACATAAGCTGATGAGACGTGCATCGAACAGGTTGTTTACAACAAAAGTGCGAAAACGCAATTGCCGGAATATTCTTGCCAGATGTAATATATACATGGGGCCCAACCAGATCAACAGTCGAGTTCGTTGACCAATAAAATTTATATGCGTTTTTTTACACCGCCGTATCAGTTCCGAACCACAGGAAGCCATGAGCACTATCTGAGTACATGATTCGTCGGCCAAACGGACATCTTGTAGATACTGTAGTTCAAAAGGAGGGGTAAAACGACGGGAGGTAAAAAAGCATATGCGGTAAGGGGGGCGTTTTTTTTCTATGTCAATGATTTTTTTGAGCTTAAGATACTTAAGAAAAACCTCGTAGGCACCGTTTATGCTGATTACAAAGCCATAGAAACCGTCAAGGACACCGAGTTTGATGAAATAATCACGAAAAAAACGCCAGACAGGTTTAATCAGAATAGACCAAATACTGGTTCGAAATCCCTTGTAGTAGAATGCCTGCGACTGCAGCTCCGAAAATTTGTTTATTTGGGTAATCTGTTGGCCTATGGTATAGAAGGAATAATGCAGCAGGTCGCCTTTGATATGTTTTACCCGTGCACCTTTGTGCATAACAAAAGCATCGTGGGGATTAATTCCCTCCCACTGTCCCTTACGCCGGTCGTACAGACGAAGTTTTCTCGAAGGGTACCAGCTGGTATACCGGATCCACCGGCCACAATAATTGGTCAACCGGTTAAAGGTATAGCCATCGTGCGTCCAGTTGGTCTTGACCTGAATTATCGATTGTCGTAAGGTTTCCGAAAGGGCCTCGTCGGCATCGAGCGAAAGCACATAATCGTAGGTAGCCTGATCGGTAGCCCAGTTTTTTTGTTCAATATAACCTTCGAATTTATGCTGAATAAACCGTGCATTATAGCGTCGGGCTATTTCCTCCGTTTTATCGGTCGAAAAACTATCAACAACAAGAATCTCATCAGCTACGTCGACCAAAGAACTCAGACAACGTTCCAGGTTTTTTTCCTCGTTGAGGGTTATGATTACGGCAGAAATTTTCGGCATCTTACGTTATCCTTTAAATAACGTAACAAACTTAAAATAAAATTTTGTTTTACCGAATTTTAAATTTCTTCATTATTATTGACCGAAATGTAATCAGCCATGGTCGTATTGTTGACAGTAACGGAGGCAGACTGATTATCAGTTTTTTGATGGGTTATCCATTCGTAGTGATTGATCAGATAAGTATAAAATTTAATATCGGAATCGATAATTGTCCCATTTACCCGGTAACGATAGTAGTGCCTTACAGAGTTTGCAGGAACAGTCCCGATATAATCGGTACGTTGGATGATTATATGAGGTACTTCGGCCCAGCGGGCACAACGAGTGATGAAGGATATTTTATCGGCTTCGTCGGTAACTATAGCTGCCACACGATAATTCTTCAGGTAGCTTATAAAACGCCATGCAGAAAAAAATGCGGGGACAATTTTTTTACCGGATGAGGTGATGGGGAAATAGTTCATCCGGGCTGACTTTGCCTTTTTGAGTATCGACGAACCAGCTGGAGCGACCAAGGAAAGTTCTACCCCTTTTTGCTGTAATCCGACCATATAGGCAAATAAAGATTCAGCGGCTATACTCCATTCATCTGAATCCCAGTAAAAACAAAGCCTGAAAGGCGATTGTCTGCGTTCGGTACGGATTCGGTGATAAATTTTCAGATATTTAAGATAAACCTCATAAGCGCCATTGACACTTATAACAAACCCATAAAAACCATCGAGAAATCCCAACTTGATAAAATAATCCCTGAAAAACCGCCAGATGGGATGAAACACTACATGCCACAGAAAAACAGGACGCAAGCCTTTCCGATAGTATGAACCTGCAATAATTTCAGTAAAATTATTGATTTGTTGGAGATGTTGTTCGATGGTATAATAGGAAAAGTGCAGCAGGTCGCCCTGCAAGTGCTGGATAGTAGATCCTTCGGACATTACGAACTGGTCGTGGGGGTTGATTCCGTCCCATTGTCCCTTGCGTCGGTCGTAAAGACGCAATTTTTGTGATGGGTACCAGCTGGTATGTCTTATCCAGTGGCCACAATAGTTGGTTAAACGGTTAAAGGTATAACCGTCGTGCGTCCAGTTGGTCTTAACCTGCATTATCGATTGCCGCAGGGCTTCCGAAAGGGCTTCATCAGCATCGAGGAAAAGCACATGGTCATATCGGGCCTGTAGAGTAGCCCAGTTCTTCTGCTCGATGTACCCTTCAAAAACGTGCTGCACGAAACGCACATTGTAACGCTTGCAGATCTCTTCCGTACGGTCGGTCGAATAGCTGTCGACTACCAGAATTTCATCGGCAACTTCCTGTACACTTAGCAGGCAACGTTCTATATTGCGTTCCTCATTGTAAGTAATAATCACTACCGAAATGCGAGGCATGATCGTATATTTTGTGAATCCAGATTAGCTAAGATGACCAGACATGAAAAACGTTGCTTCTTTATATTTAAAACGTAGAATTGAGAAAAATATTTTGCTTTTTGCCAACAAAAAAATACTTGCTTAAATCTTATGGTACAGCCCAAAATAAATATTTATGCAAAAATATCTTTGAAATTCCCTAAAAGAGTGTTACACTTGCAAATTATTTGAATAAAAAATGCATATTTATAACTTTTTTAAAATAAAATCATTATGGCAAAGATGACCACACAGGATTACATTGCACGTGAGGACAAGTATGGGGCACATAATTATCATCCCATACCGGTTGTGCTCACCAAGGGGAAAGGCGTATACGTCTGGGACGTTGAAGGCAAACGTTACTTTGACTTTTTGTCGGCATATTCGGCCGTAAATCAGGGGCATTGTCATCCGCATATTATTAAAGCATTGACGAAACAGGCCAAGCGTCTGACGCTTACATCACGTGCCTTTTACAGCGATGCACTGGGGGAATACGAAGAATACGTTACAAAATATTTTGGGTACGATAAGGTATTGCCCATGAACTCGGGTGCCGAAGGAGACGAAACAGCCCTAAAACTTTGTCGTAAATGGGCCTATAAAGTGAAAGGCATTAAGGAGAATGAAGCCAAAATAATTGTTTGTGAGAACAATTTTCATGGCCGAACGATTACTATTGTTTCAATGAGTACCGACCCCGATTCCTACGGCGGTTATGGTCCGTTTACTCCCGGCTTTATCAAAATTCCGTACAACGATATTCCTGCCCTTGAAAAGGCTTTGGAGGATCCAAATGTTGCAGGCTTTCTGGTCGAACCCATTCAGGGTGAAGCAGGTGTTTACGTACCCGACGAAGGATATCTGAAGAAAGCATACGAACTGTGTAAGGCAAAAAATGTTTTGTTTATCGCCGATGAAGTACAAACGGGATTAGGCCGTACGGGTAAAAAGCTTTGCTGCGACCACGAAGGGGTTCGTCCCGACATTCTCATTCTCGGTAAGGCACTCTCGGGCGGTGTAATGCCTATTTCGGCGGTTTTGGCCGACGATCCCATTATGCTGACCATTAAACCGGGTGAACATGGTTCGACCTTTGGAGGTAACCCGCTGGCCTGCAAGGTTGCCATCGCTGCACTCGAAGTTATCGAAAAGGAAAAACTTGCTGACAATGCTGCTCGACTGGGTGAAATTTTCCGTAACGAATTAAGAAAAATCAAATCCGACATGATTGAAGTAGTTCGCGGAAAAGGCTTACTCAATGCAGTTGTCATTAAGCCCAAAAATGGCAAGGAAGCATGGGACGTATGTCTGGCTCTGAAAGATAATGGTCTACTGGCAAAACCCACCCATCAGCATATTATCCGCTTTGCTCCACCGCTGGTAATTACCGAAAAACAATTACGTGAAGCTATTGACATCATTGCCCAAACCTTTGACCAGTTCAAATAATTCATCAAAAGGCTGAAGATTAATCTTCAGCCTTTTTTTATTTCATTTCACTTATTCTTAATTTTTCCTCAACATAATCTTCTTTTTTGCTGAATTAATTAAACTGCCTCCTAACATTTTTCAAAAAAAGTCTTCCATTTCCGGTATAAAATTACCATTTGGATCGGCCTATTCCATACTCTGCAATTTTGCAGCAGCACTGATCTAAATTTTTATCAGACTTTTAACAAGAATTATTCAGCGATGCTATTAATCCCAAAACAAGAATGTTATTTTTACGGAAATTTTAAACACCACCACCTATGAAGATAATAGCTGTTATTTTGTGTCTTACAGCAGGTAGCACGCTGCTGGGACAGTACATGGACATCCGGATAAACCAGTTGGGATACTACCCTGAGGCTCCAAAGATAGCCATGATAAAACAAACACAGGCCACCTCATTTAGCGTGTTAAGGTTGCCCGACAGTGCCGTAGAATATAACGGAAATCTTACGGCCGTGAAATACGATGCTGATTCCGGCGATTCAATCCGATGGGCTGATTTTTCAGGACTTACTACCGAAGGTCGCTATTGTATCCGATTATCGACAGGCACAACCTCATTAGCTTTTCCAATTTCGGCAGATATCCTGCGCGAGGTTGCCTATGCCTCGTTACGCAGCTATTACTATCAACGCTGCTCGTACGAACTCATCCAGCCATACGCAGGAATATGGTCGAGGAAAGCGGGTCACCCCGATACTTCAGTAATCTATCATTCATCAACCGGCCGGACGGGTAAGGGACGATCGCCCAAGGGTTGGTACGATGCCGGCGATTATGGTAAATATACGGCAAATGCGGGCATCAGCGTAGCCAACCTATTACAGGTTTATGAGCTGTTTCCGGACTATTTTGCCGATTCAACCGTTTCTATTCCCGAGTCGGGCAATGGTATCAACGACTTGCTCGACGAGGTACGATTTGAGCTCGACTGGCTAGCTACCATGCAGGATACCGATGGCGGGGTATTCCATAAAGTAACTACGGCCAATTTTTCTGGCTTCATCATGCCCGAAGCCGACATTGCCGATCGGTATTTCATTGGTAAGGGAACTGCAGCTACCCTCGATTTTGCAGCTATGATGGCTATGGCAGGGCGTATCTACCGGCCTTTCGATTCGGTTTTTGCAAACCAGTGTGTGAATATGGCCCGAAAAGCATGGCAATGGGCAGTAAAGCATCCCTCAGTTGCCTTTAAAAATCCTGCCGACATCCACACCGGCGAATACGGTGACAATAGCTTCGGAGACGAATTTTTGTTGGCAGCCAGCGAACTGCTTATCACCACGGGCGAAACTACCTATGCCCAGTATCTCCAGTCAAAATCCTCTTCCTTACAATCCTATTCGATTCCGGGATGGTCCAATGTATCAGCACTTGGTCTGCAATCGTTGGCAACCATCCCCAACAGCCTTGACTCCAATTTGCTTGCCACGGTCAGGAATGCTATAATCTCCCGTTGTAAAACGCTTAGGAACGAAATCAGCACCAGTCCGTACCGCATTACCCAAACCGGCTTTTTCTGGGGCAGCAACGGTGCTTATGCCCAGACAGGGGTAACCTTGGTCTATGGATTTAAGCTTACCGGTGACAGCTCATACCTAAAAGCAGCAGCCGAACTGGCCGATTACCTGTTAGGAAAAATGCTACCGGCTACTCGTTTTTTACCTATTATGGAACAGTTCCGGTAATGAACCCCCATCATCGTCCCTCGTATGCCGACAACATTGTCATGCCCATTCCAGGATTCCTTTCGGGAGGTCCCAATCCCGGCCGGCAGGATAATGTACAGTATGCCTGGCTGCAACCGGCCAAGTCATTTGCCGACGTTATGGAATCGTACGCATCGAACGAAGTGTCCATCAACTAGAATGCGCCTGCTACTTTTCTGCTCGCCGCCCTTGACCACTATTATGGCAACAAACAGAACTACATTTACCCGCCTATCCATACAATGCCCAATTGGCCCCCAACAATCACACTTACTGCCCCTGCATTGGGCTGTTCTCTGAAACAAACCGATTCGGTAAGCATCCAGTTCTCGTTGCGTGACCCCGACAACAATGCCAGCTTTGTTGAAATATACGTCGACAACAAATACTACACTACCGTACCGGCCGGAACGAAAACGCTGAAATTATATCCACTCCCCGTTGGCGAACATATTATTTCGATCTACGCCTTCGATAGCGAAGGGAAAGGGCATGAGAAGAGTACAAGATTCAAGGTCGTATCCGCCGTAAATGTCAAAATTGAAAAAAATACTCCGCTCATGAGCCTCTTCCCCAATCCTGCCGAGAACCGCATAACCATCAGCATAAATCCGCCCGCCGACGGGAACCTGCGCATTGAAATCACATCGACCGCTGGAAAATCAGTAGTAAGGCTGGATAAAGAAGCAATAACCACGACAGCAATTGAAATACCGGTGGACCTAACGTATTTCGGGCGGGGAACCTACGTTGTCACAGCCTATCTCAGTAATAAACGCTTGGCTCAGGCAAAAATGATTGTGAATTAATCCAAGTTTTTTATATCTTTGAACCACTAAACGTTTAACTTTCTCACGGCTTATTTAAAAATGTAAGAAGGGCACCCACTGGGTGTCCTTCTGTGTTATTATTAAAACATTACAAAAGCGCTATAAAACTATGCTGCAGCCCAACCGTTGGCGATAGGCGTAAGTGCTTAGTAAAGCACCTTAAATTTATCGCCGGTATTCCGGATGATAGCTCTATACCATTTTTCGGGATAAGGAGGATGTAATACCTTGCGATCGTTGGTTTTTACATTTCCATCGAGATATTTTACGAGCAGAAAATGCCCCAGATCTATCCATGCACGGGTGACGGCTTCGGCATGATACTGTGAATAGTGGGTAAGCGAATCGACAGCCTGTTGAGGAACAGTTGCATACAATGCCACCATTTGCTGTTCAAAAGCCGGCTGGTTGTCAATAAAATATTTTTCGAACTTTTGCTGCACTTGTTGAATATCCACTATCATATCGGAATAGCGCAGGTAGGCAAAATTGCTCACGTAATTGAATGCCCAGAAAGCAGCCGTAGGGGAATAGGTAAATAGGTCGCCATTTTTTTCAGCCACACAATCAGGTACTTTGGTTATAGAACAGTAAAAAGGCATGTACACGGTACTGTAGGTATCGTCGACACCAAACCAGATGACGCCACCAACGGGATTGGGCAGCCAGTTGCGCGACTGCGATATAAAAGAGAAGCCAGTTTGCTGGGTTGAGATGGCTCGTTCATTAAAATAGGTAACCGAATCGACTGTCCATGTGAGAGGTCGCCAGCGATAAGGGCAAGCAAAAGGTCCGGCACCGATATCCTGAGTCATATCCAACTCAGTACCCTCGAAATGATCGCGCATGAGGGCAAACATATCACTCAGGCTGATTTTTTTATCGGGTTTGATAAAAAGCGGATAGGGTTGTGCCCCCTTAATCCCTATGGCATAATCGACCGGAAGATTGAGCGATGGGGCAGCCCTGCGGAAAACGCTGTACACCCGTGCCTCACAAAAACGCTGAGCTTCAAAAGTAAGTGGTGCGTAGGCATCGGCAAAACTAAAATCTTTGTCGTTGCCCTTAAAATATCCTTTTTTTCGTGCAAAACTGATCACATCGGGTGCGTAACGGCAATTTTGCGGGTCGTTGAGGGGAAACTGGCGTATGCGGGACTGATTGGCATGAGCGCAAATATATCCGTCGGGCACCCGCATAGCTACCCATACTATTCCCTTCTCATACACTTTCTTTACCCGCCCCTTGGCATCTTTGACCATCTGCGGTGATCCCTTGCCGATAAATTCCATAATCCACACTTCATTGGGGTCGGCTATAGAGAATGATTCTCCTGTGCTGTAATATCCATAACGATTAGCCAGCGCAACAATGGTATCAATGGCCTCACGTGCAGTACGGGCTCGCTGCAGGGTAATGTATATCAAACTCCCGTAGTCAATTAGGGCAGTAGTGTCGCGTAATTCCTCACGGCCACCAAAAGTCGTTTCCCCTATCACCAACTGATACTCGTTCATATTCCCCACCACCTGATAGGTACGTCGAGCCTGATGAATTTTACTTAGATATTTGCCAGTATCCCATTCATATACATCGAGGAGTGCCCCCGCAGGATAGTCCTGAGCCGGCTTATAGTACAGCTCGCCATACAGCGAATGCGAATCGGCCGCATAGCTTATCATTACCGACCCATCGGCCGAAGCCCCTTTGCTTACCAATATGTTGGTACAGCCAAATACTTTTATTCCTACTCCTAAAACAAAAATTCCCGTTAACCAGTATGTTTTCATCCGAAAATAATTTTTAAGTTACTAACTACCATTTGGTTGCGCTAAGTTTCTTTTATTAGCTCGTCGGCCGGATGGAACTCGCATGTTATAAATTTTTATCGGTTTGTTGTGTTGACAGCGTCAACATGCTCGTTTCATAAAACCTAAAATTTATGACTGCACAAGTCAATTAAACTTATTTACCACGACGTCAAAAATAAACTTTTCGGGCGGGATAAAACAATGAATGCAAATGTTTTACGGCAGTTTTTTTCTTTATTATCACCTAAAGTAAATAATATGAGATTGGACAAAAGCTACCTTTCTCCTTAAGTTTCTCTGAATTCTCAGATATTTACCACAGTGAAAAAACCTCAAAATGACAAACTCCGCCAATTGCATTACTGTACTTCGAATGCTATACCGAAGAAATCGGCAATTTCTTTGACATCTTTGGCAATAGCCGGTACCAATTCAATTCCGTCGCGTGCAATTCGTTCTTCGTTATCGAACTCAGGTTCACCGGGGATGATTACTTTTTTGCCGGGCACAGGTTTGGCATTTTTAAAAGTTTCTATCCATTGGTCCATTTTTGCTTTAAAATGGTCGGCGGGTTGAAAGGCATCGATACGCATGGCCCCAAAAAAGTGTCCTGTACCCTCCCCTACCTTTTGTTCCAATACCGGCAAGTAGGCTACCGATGGGGGCACAAAAGGTCCGAAATTGGCTCCCGACAATACGGCCGAGAAAATATCGATAGTAGCTGCCATACAAAATCCCTTGTGCGATCCATGTTCGTAATCACCTCCCAGGGTAAGCATCGACCCTCCCTTAGAAAGTATCCCCGGATCGGTCGAGGGATTTCCGTCTTTATCCTGTACATACCCCAGCTCGCAGTTCAATCCTTTTTTTTCCATCACTGCCAGTTTGCCTCGAGAAATAGGCGTGCTTGAGAAGTCAGCTACAAATGGCCTATATTTGCCCGCCGGTATAGCTACTGCCAGAGGATTGGTTCCCAGCATACGCTGAATGGAAAAGGTAGGTGCCACAAGTGGATTGGCGTTGGTTACCGAAATACCAATCATATCCTCCTGCAAAGCCATCATGGCATAATAACCAGCAATGCCGTAGTGATTTGAATTACGGGTTGCTACCCAGCCTGTCCCCACCTGACGTGCCTTCTCCATGGCGATCTGCATCGAACGATAGGCAGCCACCATGCCCACCGCATTATCGCCATCAACAACAGCCGTACTCGGTGTCTCATGTACCACCCTGATCCGGGGACGAACATTGATACGTTGGGCCTGCCACAGCTGAAAATAATCCTTCAACCGCAACATCCCGTGCGAAGGTAAACCCCTGAGTTCGGCCCGGATAAATACATCGGCAATAACGGCAGCATCGTCACCGGGACAACCCATCTTCTCAAAAACCTGCTGCACAAATGTTTTTAAATATTCCGCTGTGTACATCGTAATTTGTTTTTAACTTCTGGCAAAGATAGAATTAATATCAAATTAAAATTACTGAATGATTCTTTTTAGAAATTAAGCCTGACCACAGGATTACAACAACAATTTTTTTCCCTGATTTATTCGAAAAAAACAATATAACTCGGTAAATGCTGAAATATTCGCATATTTTGATGTACCCTCACCCGATTGAAAAAAAATTAGTAGGTTTGCCAACCAAATGCGAAAGCTATGATAAAATCCATGACGGGTTTTGGAAAAGCCACCCGTAGCTATGGCAACAAAACCCTTTCGGTCGAAATTCGTTCGGTAAACAGTAAGCAGTTCGATTTATATCTGAAATTGCCCAATGGCTACAAGGAGAAAGAACTGGACATTCGCCAGCTTTTGGCGCAGCACATAGAGCGAGGAAAGGTGGAATGCACCATTACGCTAGAAGAAAACATCCAGGCCGCAAGTCTAAAGTTGAATGCAGCAGTAATAAAAGACTATTTCAATCAAATCGGATCTATTGCCCGTGAACTGAATATCGAGCTTACCGATCGCATATTAGGGACAGTACTTCGCTTGCCCGACGCTATGTCGGCCGAGGATGAGTCCCTAACCCCGGAAGAGTGGGAAATGATAGTATCGGCGATATCGGCTGCCGTGGAAGCATTTGACGAATTCCGCACTCAGGAAGGACAGAATCTGGCCAACGATATGCTGTCGCGGGTGCATCTCATTCAGCAATATCTTTCCGAAATAGAACCTTTTGAAAAAGAACGCATTGAACGTATCCGTACCCGCATACGCACCAGCCTAGCCGAAGTATTTCCCAACAACAATATCGACTCCAACCGGTTTGAACAGGAACTGATATATTACTTGGAAAAACTCGATATCACCGAAGAAAAGGTACGATTGCAAAATCATTGCAACTACTTTGTACAAACCCTCCATGAACCTGCCTCGAACGGAAAAAAACTTGGTTTTATCGCACAGGAAATGGGGCGTGAAATCAATACCATAGGTTCAAAAGCCAATGATACCAATATTCAGAGACTTGTGGTAATGATGAAAGACGAACTGGAAAAAATCAAAGAACAACTGGGAAATATTCTGTAAAAAATACCGCTGGAAGATTTGACAACAATTATAAATTTTAAGTGTTATTCTGCAAAACATTTTGCCATGGTATTTGACATTGAGATGATTAAAGCTTCGTACGAAGCCATTGACAAAAAGATGCCGCAGATCAGGCGAGTGCTTGGTCGACCAATGACTTTAGCGGAGAAGATACTATACACCCATTTGGCAGCGGGACAGGAGCTGCGGACTTTTGCACGGGGAAAAGATTATGTTGATTTTGCTCCCGACCGGGTAGCCATGCAGGACGCTACGGCTCAGATGGCCTTGCTTCAGTTTATGCATGCTGGCCGGAAAAAAGTTGCCGTACCCACCACCGTTCATTGCGACCACTTGATTATGGCCAAAAGCAGTGCCAAAGAGGATGTCGAAACAGCCAATATCACCAACAAGGAGGTTTACGATTTTCTGGCCTCGATATCCAACAAATATGGTATTGGTTTCTGGAAACCGGGAGCAGGAATTATCCATCAGGTTATTCTCGAAAATTATGCTTTTCCCGGCGGAATGATGATTGGCACCGACTCGCACACCCCCAACGCCGGAGGACTGGGAATGATTGCTATTGGCGTGGGCGGAGCCGATGCTGTTGATGTGATGGCCGGTATGCCTTGGGAACTTAAATTTCCAAAATTACTGGGGGTCAAACTCACTGGCAAGCTTAACGGCTGGACCTCTCCCAAGGATGTGATCCTGAAAATTGCCGGTATACTTACCGTAAAAGGGGGAACAGGCTTCATCCTCGAATATTTTGGTCCCGGCGCTGAAACCATTTCGGCCACCGGCAAAGGAACCATCTGTAACATGGGCGCTGAAATCGGCGCTACTACCAGTATTTTTGGCTACGATGCTCGAATGGAAGCCTACCTCAACGTTACCGGACGACAGGAAGTGGCTAAACTTGCCAATACTATCCGCCAACATCTGATAGCCGACCCCGAAGTATATCAGGATCCCGAAAAATATTTTGACCAGATCATTGAGATAAATTTATCGGAACTGGAGCCCCATATCAATGGACCTTTCACGCCCGATAAGGCATGGCCTCTGTCGAAATTTGCGCAGGCCGTTCGCGAAAATGGCTATCCCGAAGAATTGTCGGCTGCCCTGATAGGATCATGCACCAACTCGTCGTACGAGGATATGACAAGGGTTAGCTCGATCATAAAACAGGCCCTTGACAAACAATTGCCTATTCGCAGTGAGCTCATCATCAATCCCGGATCAGAAAACATACGTTATACGCTCGAGCGGGATGGTATCCTGAATCTGCTGGAAAAAGCCGGCGCCAAAATCATGGCCAATGCTTGTGGCCCCTGCATCGGCCAGTGGGATCGACCCAATGCCGACAAGGGCGAAAGAAATTCGATCGTAACCTCCTTCAACCGTAATTTTGCCAAACGTAACGATGGCAACCCCAACACGCATGCTTTCGTTGCTTCGCCCGAGATTGTGGCTGCTCTGTCGGTGGCCGGACGCCTGACCTTCAATCCGGTAACAGATACCCTGATCAACGAAAAAAATGAAGCCATAAAACTTGAACCACCCACGGGCGAGGAATTGCCTGCATACGGATTTGGTTCCGAAGCATTTGGTTATCAGGCACCTGCTATCGATGGTGAAAACATACGCGTAATTGTCGATCCTAACTCCGAACGCCTGCAATTACTTGAACCATTCCCAGCCTGGGAAGGAAAAGATCTGAAGGGTCTCCGGCTGCTCATTAAAGTTAAGGGCAAATGTACTACCGACCACATTTCCATGGCAGGTCCATGGCTCAAATACCGCGGACACCTCGACAACATCTCCAACAACCTGCTTATCAGTGCTGTCAATTATTTCAACGACAAAACCAACAGCGTAAAAAACATGATCACGGGTGAATATATGCCCGTACCAGATTCAGCCCGGCTGTACAAGAAGTCGGGGGTAGGTACCGTAATTGTTGGCGATGAAAACTATGGCGAAGGTTCCTCACGCGAACATGCCGCTATGGAACCCCGACACATGGGCGTACGTGCGGTAATTGTCCGTTCATTTGCACGCATTCACGAAACCAACCTGAAAAAGCAGGGGATACTTGCCCTTACCTTTGCCAACAAAGACGACTACGATAAAATCCGCGAGGACGACAGCATCGATATTCTGGGACTGGAAAACTTCGATCCCCAGAAACCCTTTACTGCTGTGCTTTATCATGCCGATGGCATCACCGAAACCATTCAGCTCAATCATTCTTACAATGCCAACCAGTTTGAATGGTTTAAAGCCGGTTCAGCACTTAACCTGATTAAGCAACAGCAGCACAACCAATAACTCTACGCTGAAAAAAAATTTAACAACCGATAGCCACCCAAGGGAGTTTTTACTCTCCCTTGGGTGTTACTTCAGCATTTAAAAGTGGCCACTGTAACGCACATATCATCGCTCCCTTTGACTACGATTAGGAAGCGATTGGTGGCCATGCAATTTTTAAAGGCTGAATAATAGCGAAGGGAAGATGGTAAGTTTTGAGAAAATATCAATACGCTTTTGCTTGCGGTTACCTGCGGCGAGGTTGGAAACATAGTTGGGCGGAGGCATAAAGGATCAATTGCGCAAAAACCCGCCGCAGCTAACATCCGCCTCTTAGCTTTCTTACCTTTTCCTTCAGCTTGGGTGGAAAATCCGAGTACTTTAAAATTCTTCTTTTATGAATGTAACCGATCTGTTCGCCTCCATCTTTTTTGTAAACAGGCCACCAATCAGAACCACTAACCGGAGTATAATAAAAAATCTCATTCTTTACAAATTTCCCTACAATGATGGCAGAATTCTTGCCTGGCTTCTCCCTTATGTTGGTGTATCCATCAGGATCATTAATAATTCCTGGTCGTTGTAATTTTTCAACTTTGATCCCTTCTACTAAATCATCTAATGATTCTCCATTAGGTAGCCAAATATATAATATTTGAGTAGGAGTATCCTTATTCATTTCAAAAAAAATGAAATTACCATTCGGAAAAGTAAGCTCTAAAAATATATTGAAAATTCTTGCCCCTCATCAGATAAAGAAGCTAAATTAATCTGTTGTTCGATATAAAAATAATCAAAATCCTGTGTTAATAAAGATTTATATTTTCTTATTTCAATTAGTTTATACGATATTAGCATATTATACTTTTCAATTACTTCATTTTCTAACTGGTTAATATTAATATTTTTTATTTATTATTCCATTTTTAATTAAAAATGGTACTTCAAATCTGGAGAAACATTAGCATAAATATCAGAAAATTCATTTATAGTATAATTTCTATTGGAAAATAAAGCCTGATAAAACTTTTTGACACTTTCTTTATAAAAATTTTTATCCTCACCATAAATGTTGATTACTATCGTTAGTGATAGCATAATAAAAAATCTTATTTTGCTCATATGTGTTTTAAAATTTTTTATTATTTCTCAATATTGTATAACTATTTCTTCAGGATATTGAAGAAGTTTTAATGAGGAAAGGAACACAAATCATAACTATATAAAAGGCAGAAGCCTGATACATGAGTATCAGGCCCTACGGTCGACGAAGCCGTAGCCTCGTCAATGCAAATATACGACATTTTTTAAAAAAGTTATATGACACCTGAAAAATTTTTAACATTATTAACAAAAAAGTGCAGAAATAAAAACTTTTCTGCAAAACAAGCTACCACGCTATATTGGTAAGATGGCAGTTGATTTCTTTCAGGATAATTTCCGTAAAGGTGTCTGGCAAGACGCTTGTGTAACTATAATTATTTAGATTTCATAGCTAGTATTCTACAAAAACATCGATACTTTTGTTAGCCTAATTCTATTTTGAAAATCATAGATTTGACCATATTTATCTATGAGGCTAATACACCCCACTTGATTGAGCAGGATGAATTAAGAAACCTGTCCGCTATGTTCCTTTATAGGGATCCCAGACCCTATCGGGGGCAAGACTTACATAAAATCCTATTCCAAGCCTCGTAAAACGTTCGTCTGATGTTGGTTGATAACCATATGCGGTGTATTTTCCGCGGGGTAGCGTATAATATGCAGGAGTACCGCTACCACTCGTTGCCTTATATCTGGCTACTTCTGTTGCTTTGCGAGAAGCCGGGCGCCTGCATATAATTATCAGGGCTGAGGAACAGGCCCAGCACAGGATCGTAGATACGGCCGTGCGACCCCTCCCTTCACCTACGCTCATATAGCGGCCGGTGGCTATACATTTTCAAAGAACGATTAATAGCAAGTGCAAGATAGTAAGTTTTGAGAAAATATCAATACGCTTTTGCTTGCGGTTACCTGCGGCAGTCAGGAGACGGCTGGTTATCTGCGGCGAAGTTGCAAACTTCGATGAGCAGTGGGCATTTTTAATCTCTCTTGTCCTTTCGGAAGGTGGGTAATTAAAGATGGAGACGTTATACTTTCCAAGAAGTTCAGCAAATGTTCGTCTGGTAAGTCCAGCCAATTCAGCAGCTATGCGCAGGAGCGGGCACTTCAACGGCGCTGTTGGAAAACAGTTCATTAGTCTCGGTTTTTTTCTAACCCGATCAGAAATATACAACCCTGCTTATTCCCGACCTTGATGCATTCTTTGTCCTGCAGGAGCAGACGAAGCAACCCGTTTGTAAGAACTACTCTCGCGTCATTTTTTCGATTTCGAATGCTTACTCAATGTTCAACACCCGATTCCGAGGATATCGGACTGTATAACGCAACTGCCATTCTTTTTTTCCGAACGGTTCGATCTGGATGGTCCATTTTACCTCACCGTTTTCGGCATTGAATATTCCCCCCGACAATTCATCGGCCTGTACCTCTATCTCGCTGTTGGTCGAAACCGGGACCTGATCGAACAAATTTAATCTTATGGGCTGTTTTTTATTGTTTTTAACCGAAATCTGCCATGCACGGGTTACTTCTTTCTTGCTGCCCAACAGCTGTTTTCGGGTAAAGTCTTTTACCTTCTCCCTGCGTACCTGTACATTTTTGTCACGTCCAAGCGAAATATTGAGCGTATCCTGCATCGATCGAACGTCCAGAATCGTTTTGCCCACAAAAGTGTTTTCATAAAAAATATTGGCTTCTCCCTCGAGCAGATTGTATTGTTCCCAGTTGACAAGGTAAGCCGTCAGGAAAGCATCTTGGTCAATTTTAGGAACGCAGTAATATTCATAAACGGCGTCCAGCTGTCGGGTATCAATGTCGACCGTAACACTTTTATTATCCGGCAACAAGGTATACGGGGTTTTAATTTCAAATTCAACAGCGGTTTTATTTTCCACCTGTTCGACAGGCAATGCTGCAGAGGCTGTTTTCATGGATAGGCTCTTCTTTGGGGTTCGTACGGAAGCACTTTCTTCTCCATCACCGTATCCTACAATTGCGACTTCAGACAATTCCAAAACGGAAGGTTGCAGGTAAAAGTTGATATTGGGTTTATCGGCACGTTCTTCCTGCGATTGGTAACCGACATAAGATGCCTCGAGTATGGCGTTATTAGACGGGATTACTATCGAATAGTATCCGTTGGCATCGGCAACGGTTCCAATGGTTGTTCCCTTAACTACCACGTTGGCTCCCGGCAAGGGTTCGTTGGATCCTGCATCAATCACCTGTCCTGAGACTTGTCCCACGAAGCCGAAATAGTGGGGTGGTGCAAGATTATAATCCAGATAGTATGTTTGCAACTGAGGGGCCACATGGCTCAGTTTAGGATCCGACGAGGATAATTTCAGCTTTACATTTCGCCACTCCTCATTTGTATTTTGCCTGACATTAGCCTTATAGACAATCTGAACAGGTTAATTGATGCCTGTAACCCGAATATCGTACGAAGGAAACCATCCTGCATTCTGCACAAAATACGACACCTCAAAATCACAGCGCACAGGTACATCGGTACGAACTTTGACCAACACCTCTCCGACAGGTTTGGGTTTATTCGTGCTGAGCTGCCGAATCTGCTTTTCCAATTCTTCTTTCTCAGCCTGTAGCCTCTCAAGATTAGCTGTAAGATCCAACAAACCTGACTTAGCCGCTGCTACCCTATCCCTGTAAAAATCGGCTGTTTGCTTAAAATTGTTCAGACTCAGCTCCTGATTTTTTCCTCCGATCACCTGATTATTCCGCAAAAACTCCAGCTCATCGTTAACTACCTCAATATTAACATTTTCCTGTTTTATCTTATTTTCGACATTTTTCAGCCGGTTCTTTAACGATTCGAGTTCTTTCGAATACTTGATGCTATCGAGAAAATTGAACTGGTGATTTACCGACAATATCATGACCTCACCCTTGGCATTCACCTGAAGACTTTTTGCATCCATGTATGGCGACAAACCGGTGAATTTTAACACCGACGTTCCCTGAGGAATATCTACGCTCTTTTTTCTAACCACCTGTGCCCCGTTGATAAAGATGGTCACTTCATCGGGTTCGGTTTTTACCGTGAACTCATCTTCCTGAGCCGACAGGCCTATCGTACCCAGCAGTAAGGTTAAAAGAAGGAATCTCATTTTTCCCAATTTTAAAAGTTTAGTATGTCGCTTAGATGCCTAAGAACTAAAATAGTTGCAACTGGGATAACAAATATAATTGTTTTGCATTAACAAACAAATAATTGCAAGATCTGACGCTGCACCGCTGGCAGAAGCCGTAAAAGTTCACAATCTGTTTTTACAGCTCCGACGTTTCTTGCATGGTTTTAAAACCTTCGCCGAGAATTTCGTTGGTATTAATGATGGTAATGAAGGCCCGCGGGTCGATTTGCTTGATTTTTTCTTTCAAAAGGAAAGCCTCCCGGCGCGACATATTGGAGAAAATGAGTTTTTTCTCCTGATCGGAATACATTCCCTGTGCCTTGATGAGGGTAGCTCCTCGACCAATATCAAAAAGGATAACATTTTTCACCTCATCGTAATGGTCGGTAATGATAAGCAGGGTTTTATTATAATGAAGTCCCTCGAGGGTAGTATCAATAACCTTTCCCGAAATGTAAATGACTGTCCATGAGAGCAGGGGTATTTTCCAGTCCTGAAAGGCCGCCAGACCGATAAGTACGATGGTAGAATCGACAGCAATCATGAGCTGTCCCAAGGGCAGGTGCGTATATTTTTCCAGAATCATCCCGATGATATCGGACCCCCCGGAAGTAGCTCTGGTTCTGAAAATTACCCCCAACCCAAGTCCAATGAGTACACCGCCAAAAACAGCCGAAAGCAAGGCTTCGCCGGGCACCAATGGTTCTGAACCCCAGAAAAATGTAAGCAAGTCGATAAAAAACGAGGAAAGCACAAAACCAACTATGGTTTTCACCCCAAAACGCGGACCGAGTATCTTTATCCCCAAGATGGTAAGCGGAATGTTCATGATTAAACCCATGGTACCAATGGGTAAACCATCGGGAGCAAATGAAAACACTCCCCGGGTAAGATAGTGAATTACAATAGAAATCCCATAGACCCCCCCGGGGACAATACGGTAGGGCGTTATAAAAAAAACAAAGCCAGCAGCCAAAATTAAAGCCCCTATGGTTATCTGTGCATACATTCTAAACCATTCGCGGGTAAACATCCGCTCGGTATTGATAAACCTGATCTTCATCTGTATTTTTATTTATTGATTGAAATTCGGTAAAATAAATATTTTATCAGATTGTTGGCCAAATGAACTCGCAAGTGAAATATTTTCAGCCAGAATGTGTTTTACATACGAACCACTTCTTTTAAAATTTACATTTAAGTCGAAACAACCCCTCAGCCAGACGAAACTTACAAGTTTGTTTAATCAGTTTATGGTGTTCATGCACCAACACGATCGTTTTAAATGACAAAAACTGCGCAATTTGAAATATTCCCCTGCTGGAACCAGTAGCAATCAAGCACTTACCTATGCTCAATTGTTGCTAAGGTAACCCAAAAAAGGATTATTTCAAAAATGTTTAATAGCAGTTTTTACCCTTCGGAATTCAGAACTTTTTCTGGTAAAAATGACAATAGGGAGTGGTACCCTTGTGTTGATAATATTGCTGATGATAGTCTTCGGCAGGATAAAAGGTGGTTGCAGGAGATAATCTGGTAACCACAGCGTAGCCCTTGGCCTTGAGCTGGTCTATCAGTTTTTGTGCTATATTTTTTTGCGTATCGTTGAGGTAGAAGATTTCCGAACGGTACTGGTCGCCGATATCGGGTCCCTGTCGATTGATCTGGGTGGGGTCATGTATTTCGAAAAATAGTTTGGCAAGTGCCTCGTAAGTAGTTTTCTGAGGATCGAAGGTAACCTCCACGGCTTCGGCATGACCGGTGGTATGCGAGCATACCTGTTCGTACGTAGGATTAGCCATATGGCCTCCAATGTATCCTACCCGGGTAGAAATAACGCCGGGAGCTTTTTGCATGTAATATTCCACTCCCCAGAAACATCCACCGGCAAATATGGCTTTCTCAACCGTAGCGGGCGTATCGGGAACGAACTGTAAGGAAATGGAATTAACACAATGCCGTACATTTTTCGGTGTAAATCCCTCGCCTTCAAATACATGTCCAAGATGAGCGCCACATCTTGCACAAAGAATTTCGGTACGACGGCCATCGGCATCGGGCTGGCGTTTTACGGCGCCGGGGATTTCATCGTCGAAGCTTGGCCATCCGCAATGTGCCTCAAATTTATCTTCCGACCGATACAAAGGGGCATTGCAGCGCTTGCACAAATAGGTACCCTTGCCATCGAAATGCACGTATTTGCCACTGAAGGGTGCCTCAGTTCCTTTGTATAGTATAACCCGTTCCTCTTCGGGGGTAAGCTTATTGTATTGCATAGTATCAGCATTTTGGGAAAAACATCCAAAATTAAGCGAAAATATCAGCAAAAAAGAAAATCTTACATATCCATTCATATGACTATGAGGATTAGGGGGCCAGGCGCAGTATTTTCCAACCGCCGTTTTCGGCCCGGTAACATATACGATCATGAAGCCGGTTGGGTCGCCCCTGCCAGAACTCAATGGAGGTGGGGATGAGCCGGTAACCTCCCCAGTTTTCGGGACGGGGAATCTGTCCTCTGGCATACTTTTTTCGAAACTCAAAATGCAACTTTTCAAGCCATGAACGACTTTCAATAGGCTGGCTCTGGGGGGATACCCATGCTCCCAGCCGTGAACCCACCGGACGGGTTTCGAAATAGGCATCTGACTCGGCAGCCGATATTTTACCGACATTCCCATGAATACGCACCTGCCGCTCAAGCTCCGACCAGTAAAATACCATGGCTGCCTTGGGATTCTGATCCAAATGTTGAGCTTTCAGACTATTGTAGTTGGTAAAAAAAGTAAACCCACCATTTTCAAACGACTTAAGCAACAGCATTCGGACGCTGGGGTTACCCTCCATATCGGTTGTTGCCAGAGCAAAAGCATTGGGTTCGAAAATTTTTGCTTCATAAGCTTGATCGTACCAACGCTTGAACAATACAAAAGGATCGGCAGGGACACTACGCTCATCAAGCTCCTGCTGTATAATATTTTCACGGATGTCGTAGATGCTTAACATTTAGCCAATTTTTTATTTAAACATTTTAAAACAATAAAAGTTGTTGGATACAAGGTTTAAGTTTAGGCAAAAGTAAGGCTATCGTCTGTACTAAAATAAAAAATGGGAATTTCCCATTCATGTATTGGTATACGTAATAGTTGAAAAATTAAAACAGAAATTAAGTCATGCACTTAGCAAATATGCTAAATATTACTTAACATTAATTCTTTGTGTTTAAATGCATTCTTCACAATATTAACTAATTAGTCGCCCCTTATCAACACAATAAACGATTGATTGTTAATAACTTAATAAGATTTTTTTAGTAAAAATTCTGCAAGATTTTGTACATTAGAGCCAGAAACCTTGCAAATTTTTTTAAA
>Ga0068707_1000701_pt1 | contig 22529 bp, 17 predicted proteins | sample YNPNPMetaG_FD_66600 | JGI IMG/M metagenome (GOLD analysis project Ga0068707, IMG submission 66600) | Anoxygenic and chlorotrophic microbial mat microbial communities from Yellowstone National Park, USA - YNP NP MetaG | ecosystem: Environmental > Aquatic > Thermal springs > Hot (42-90C) >...
CGAGGCGCTCGGGGACCTGGATGACGGGCAATCCGGCGCAGCCGTGGCTCTCGGTTGCGGCCGCGGGGTGGTCGTTGGCGGCGTGACTCGGGCCGCTCCGCAGCACGACGGCCGCAGAGGGGGTCGACGTCGCTCCAAGCGCCTCGCACGTATGCCTCGCGGAGGAGGATCCTGTGCTGCGCCCCGCGGACGCTCCATCGCATCCCGGCCTGCCGCATCCGGACGTGCACGACTTGGCGGTGGACGGTGATCATTGTGACCCGCGGCCGACACCAGCGCAAGCCCGGTGGGCGGGACCTGCAAGGTCCTCGGACGGGGCGGCCGGGAACCCGCCGCAAGCCCGGGCGACGGCACGGCCCCTCGCGGCAGTGCCATCCGTGAGCCGATTCGACATCGGCATCGCCTCCCCGGCCTGCTTTCTCGCCTGGCGGTACGGGATCGCCAGGCCGAGAACCGTCCACGAAAGTGGATCAACTCCGGGGCGGACATCGCGGGAGCCGTTGCGCCGGACGCCACGGGGGCAGGTCAGCGGCGGCGGCGCCGGGCGAGCGGGGCGAGGAGCGCCAGAAGGGGGAGGACGGCGAAGCCGCCCCGGCCGGCGGGGACGCGACAGCCGCAGCCGTCGCCCTCGATGTAGACGTAGATCACGTCGGGGCCGCCGTCGCGCCGCGCGTCGCCGTCGCGCGCGTCTCCGGCGTCGTCCGTCGTCGCGCCGTCGTCCGGGCCGCCGTCGGTCCCGTTCTCGGGCACGCAGACGAGGGCGCCGTCCACGCAATCGGAGACGCCGGGGCCGCCGCCGTCGGTCGCGCAGGGATACCCCTCGCCGAGGCCGGCGGGGGTGCCGTTGTCGACGACGCCGTCGCAGTCGTTGTCGAGGCCGTCGCAGATCTCGGTGGTGGCGGCCGGGGCGTGGCAGGTGAGCCAGCCGGCGACGCAAGCCCGCCGCCCGACGGCGCACTCCCCGACCGCCCCCTCGACCGTGCAGGCCGCGTCCGGCCCCGTGGGGTCCGGACCGTCGCAGTCCGACCAGGCCGACCAGCGGCAGCCGTCCATGCATTCCCGGCGGCGCGAGCCGCAGTCGCCGCACGCCTCCGTCTGCGTGTCGCCGGCCGAGCAGACGCAGGAGGTGAGGTTGATCCGACGGGCACCGACGAAGCCGGAAAGCGAGCGGTAGCGGTGCACGATGCCGTAGGCGCATCCGCGCGCCTCGACGATGTCCCACGCGCCCGCGGTGTCGCGACCGCCGACGATCAGGACGACGTGGCTGGAGGTGGCGGCGGCGTCGGCCGGCCGAAGGCTCGACATCGACACCGGGTCCCAGTACGGACTGTCGGAGGTGAAATCGTCGGCAACGTAGCGGAACACGTCGCACGCCTCGACCGCCACCGGGTCCGGCACCTGCCAGGCCTTGGTGACGAATCCCGAGCAGTCGGCGCCGTAGCGGCCGCTGTGCGTGCAGTCCGGACAGCCGGTTCCGCCCGGATGGATGGTGCAGGTGCCGGGGCTGCACGAGGCGAGGTCCGGGTTGCAGCGGTCGCGGCACCAGCACTCGCCGCCCCAGGCGTACGAGAATCCGACCGCCGACAGCCCGCGACAGACGATGTCGTCCGGCGTCTCCACGGGCGGGTCGGCGCGGACGGGGTGGGACGCGGCGAGCGCGAGCAGGGCGAGGAGCGGTGCGAACGCGGTTCTCATGGCGCCCTCCCGCCCCAGTCGATCAGCCGGACGCCGTCGCCGGCGAACGCCATCTGCCACAGCCGGCCGTCGGGACCGAGCCGGAACTCGACACTCTGCTCCAGATCCGTGGCGACCCACGGGCTCTCGCTCCGCCCCACCTCCCGCAGCGCCTCGTCCAGCACCACCATCCGGTACCGCTCGCTCGACGGACGCCACGGCGGCTCCGCGGAACGCTCGACCTCGTCCAGCACCACATGCACGCGACCCGACCGGTCGGTGTCGAACCAGACAATGCGCTCGATCGGCGTGCCTCCCTTGAGCGACACGCTGCGCTCGGGCGTCCGGTCGACGCGGCCCCCGATCGACACCCAGGCGCCGCCGCGATCGTCGAGGGAGGCGCGGAGGCTGCGCGCGCCGTCGATCGGCCGGCCGAGGACGACCAGACGCTCGCCGGGGCGCAGGTCACGGTCGAGCACGCGCACGCTGTGGCGGTGGTGGACCTCGAGCCACACGCCGTCCGGCCGCGCGAGGAGGGCGGTCACCGCGCCGCCCCGCTCGATGCCGCGGCCGACGAGCGGCACCTCGGCGAGGAGGTTGCCGTCGAGATCGAGGGCCAGGAGGCGGGTCGTGACGAGCCGGTCGAGGACGATCATCGCGCGCCCCTCGAACTGTTCGAGGTCGTCGAAGGCGCGGCCGGGGAGGGGAACGGCGCCGGCGACGCTCCCCGACGGATCGAGGCGCAGGACGCGCTCGTGGACCTGGTCGAGCACCAGCATGCCGCCGTCGGGCAGCGGGGCGAAGGCGGCGGGACCTTCGGAGGACGCCTCGCGGCCGATCCCCCGGCCGGCGACGGAATCCCAGGGCAGGACGGCCCACGTCCGGGGCGTCTCCGGCACCCCGGCGGGCGCCGGGGCGACGGCGGGATCGCAGCCGAACGCCGCCCAGGTTCCCAGCGCCAGGAACGCCCGTTTCGTCCACGTTCGCATCGGACCTGCCTTTCCCCGGGGCGGCGTTCGCGCCGTCCCGGCTACTGGTCGCGCACCAGGATCAGATCGGCCGGCGTTCCTCCCACCGTGACGGTGAGCTCGTAATCGACAAGGCTGCGGTTCGCACAGTCCTCGCCGGAGCCCACGTAGACCTCGACCGTGTAGAGGCCGCCGGTCGCGGCGGTGAACTCGTACCGCGGGCAGCTCCATTCGGGCGGCGGGAACGTGCAGGGGAAGTCGTCGTCCGCCTCGTGGAGCTCGCTGTCGTCCGGCCGGCGGACCCGCAGGCGGGTGTCGGCGGCGGTGGCGGCGGCGACGGTGTCCACCTGGAGGAACACGCTCCCGCCGCTCGGGACGACGAAGGCGAAGACGTCGCGGATCGAGGCATGGCTGCAGCCGCGGAGCGAGGCGCGGGCGGGGCTGGTCGCGGCGTAGCCGAGGGTCAGGGTGGCGGCGCCGGCGGCGCCGGTCGTCGCGCCATCGACGAACAGGTCGTAGGAGAGGCCGCCGCGGACGGGGAACCGGACGAGGCCGTTTCCCGGGCCGCAGCCGACCTCGGCCTCCGGGGAGTCGCACCAGTCCTCGCCGTCGAGCCCGTCCTCGCGGACGTGGAGCACGGCGTCGAGGGTGGTGGCGGGGTGGAGGGCGGTGACGGCCATCGGGCCGTCGCGTGGGGCGACGAAGGTGAGAAGCGCCTCGGGGGCGTCGGCGGACCCGCCGCAACTCCCGCGCAGGCTGCTCGTCGAACCGCCGGTGTCGGTCGCGAAGCGCTCGCCGGTGAGCAGCGCGGCGCCGACGTCCCGGATGCTGCCGAGCCCTTCGCAGACGCCGGGGCGGTGCAGGCCGAGGGCGAAGACGCCGGCGTCGTCGTCGGCGGTCTCCACCAGGGCGACGTAGCGCGTGCCGGCGCGGGCGGCGAGGGTGACGCGCGAGCCGTGGGCACCGGGGACGGCGTGGTCGTTGCAGGCGACCGAGGCGCCCGCGCAGGACCCTTCGCGCACGTCCAGCACGGTGTCGAGGCGCGTGGAGGGGTGGCGGGTCGAGAGGAGCAGGTCGCCGTCGAAGCCGGGGGTCAGCGAGACGACGACCTCGCGCGCGTCGTCGAAGATGCCGCAGGCGGGGGTGACGAGACGGCGGCCGAGGACGGAGTAGCCGAAGAAGAGATCGGCGGCGCCGATCAACGGGGTCACGTCGGCGAGGGGGATGCAGCCGGCGCAGTCGGCGGGGCAGCTCGCGGCGGTTTCGCCGGGCGCGGAGCAGACGCCGTCGCCGCAGCGGGGGAGGGGCGCGTCGGCGTCGCGGCCGACGTCGGGGTTGGCGTCGCCTGCCACGTCGCACGCACCGTCGGTGCACTCCTCTGCATCGTCGTCGGCGCAGGCGGGGAGGCCGGCGGCGCAGGCCAGCCCGAGCAGGGGGGCAAGGAGGCGGTGATGCCCGGCGCCCATGACACAGAAAGAATACCATGCGCGGCGTCCCGGGGCGACGGGCACTCTGCCCTGTGTGCAGGGTCCGCGAAGATGTTTTTCCGAACAGGTCAACTTGTTGCAGTATTCCGTCGGGCGGCCGGACGGTCGCGCGGAGCGGGCGGCGCGGGGAGTGGGGAGGCACGGGCCGCCCCCGCGCCGGGCGGCCCGCGGGAGGCAACGATGCGCTTCCTGCTCGTCCGGCTGGGTTGACGCCCCGCGTCTCCGGAAGCAAGCTGCCGCTTCGTGAAAGACACATCGCGAGCCGACGGACGATCTCGAAGGGTCTTCCGGCGCCCCGGTCCATCCCGCGCCGGTTCCGCCGTCGCCCTGGCTCTGGCCGGGGTGTTCGCCGCGCCGGGCATCCGCGCGAGCGAGGTCGTGCCGGTGTCGCTGGCGGAGACCGTCGCCCGCAGCGAGCGCATCCTCGTCGTCGAGGTGCTCGAGCCACGGGAAAGCGCCTCGCGCTGCTTCGTCGACCATTCCTTTCGCTACCGCGTCGAGCGTGTGCTGCGGGGCGTGGCGCCGGCGTCGGGCGAGGGGGTGTACGTCGACACCGATCCGCGGGGCGACGGGACGGCGGATCAGTGCCCGGTGTCGTCTTCCTTCGAGGTGTACGCCGGCGGCGTGCGGCCGCCGTTCCAGGCGGGCCAGAAGCTCGTGCTGTTCTTCGGTGAGCGGGTGCCGTTGCACGCGTACGAATCGGCGGAACGGCTCGCGGAGATCGAGGCGCTGGCCGCTGGGACGACCGGCACGGCGTCGGGGACGCCGGCGCAGGCCCCGCTTCCGGCCGCCCCGCCGGCCGCGTCCGGGACGGCGGCCGCTCCGGGCGCGGGGGTCGCCGGTCCCCCGGAGGCGGCGATGGCGGCGGTCCCGGTCGTTCCGTCCGGAGAGCCGACCCGGCTCGAGGGGCCGGTTGTGCTGGAGAGCGGGGGACGGGCCGTGGAATCGGGGGACACCGAGCTGGTGTTCGTGTCCGATGCGCCGGGGGCGGCGGTCGCGGGGACGGCGGCGGGATCGGGCCGGGGATCGGGGAGCGGCGGAACGGTGGCGTGTCGCACACCGTGCCGGATGCGAGTGCCCAACGGGTCGTACCTGTTCCGCGTCGGTTCGCACGAGTTCGCCGTGGCGGCGACGGGCGGGGTGCAGAGGTGGGAGGTGCGGGAGCCGAACGAGGCGGCGGTGGCGGCGGGCGAACACCTGACGTACGAGGGGATCGGCGCGCTGCTCAGCGGCGGCATCCTGGTCGGCGCCGAGCTGGGTCGGGAGGGGGGGTCGGAGACGGGCGTCCAGGCGATCCTCGGCTACACGCTCCTCGGCATCGGGGCCGCTTCGATCTTGATCGGGGCGCCGCTGTGGGCGCTCTGCGGCGGGTCGGCGGAGGAGGTGGACGGTGGGGCCGGCGTGGCGATCGTTCCCGGGCCAACCGGTTTCGACGAGGCCACGGGTCGCACCGCCTGGGGTCTGGTGTTCGTGCTGGGGCTGTAGTCCGGGCGAGGGCTCGGGATTCCCCGGGAGGTCTCCGAGAATGCGGCGATGGACGGCGCGAGGTCGCTCGGATCGAGGCGGGCGGCCGGTGGAGGGACGGCGGGGGGCGGCGGTGCGGGCGGTCCGGTGGGCGTGCGCCGCCACCCTGGCGCTCGTCCTGCCGCGGGTCGCCGCGGCGGACGGTGATCTCGACGGGACCAGCGTGGAGTTCGAGGGGCGGCTGTACACGCTGTGGCGGTGGACGGACGAGGACGACGCCGCCGGCAACGAGTTCCTCTTGAACGCGGCGCGGCTCCAGGCGACCTGGAAGCCCGCCGGCTGGGTCGAGATGGTCCTGGAGCTGGGAGCCGAGGACCTGGTGCAGGCCGGGTCGGCCCGGGGCCTGCTGCGGGACGCCTGGGTGGAGCTGTCGCCGTTCCGGTGGCTGCAGGTCCAGGCGGGGCAGTTCAAGCGACCCTTCTCGCGCATCGAGCGGACGGGGCGGCGAAACCTGCGCACGGTCGGCCGCGGGCTGGCCAACCGCTGGATCGTGGAGCGCCTCGGATACGGTGGCCGGGACCTCGGCGTCGCCTTGACGGGACGGGTCTGGGACGCGGTCGGGCTGGACTATGCGGTCGGGGTGTTCAACGGCCCCGGCGAGGGGTTGCTCGAGAGCGGCGGCGACGGGTTCAAGGACCTGAGTGCGCGTCTCGACGCCCGGCCGCTGGACTGGTTCTCCGTCGGTCTCGCCGGGTCGCTCGACACGCTGGAGAAGGCGGACTTGCCGTTCCTGGTCGAGCCGGGGGTCCTCGAGCGGAATCCCCGCTTCGTCGAGGATTTCGCCTGGCTTGCGGGCTCCTGGTGGATGGCCGAGGTGGACCTGGTGTTCCGGCCGGCGGACCTGCGGTTGCTGGTCGAGGCGAGTCTCGGGGAGAACTGGTGGTACAAGGGGGCGCCGCTGACGTCGGCGGTGACGTTCGAGGCATCGTACGGGTTCGTGCTGTGGGACGGGTGGGGGGTGGGGCTGGAGCCGGTGTTCCGGGGGGAGCTGGTGCTGCCGCGCATCGCGGAACCGGCGCAGCGGAAGTGGCGCGCCACGGCCGGGGTGAACCTGCGGATCGGCGGGTCGGTGCGGGTGATGGTCGAAGGGCAGTTCACGCGGGTGGAGGGGGAGGAGCCGAATCTCGCGCGCACGCCGGGCGGGGCGGCGCCCGGCGAGTGGCCGGGTGGCTGGGAGAGCGTCAATTGCCTGCTGGTGCAGCTGGCGGTGGACGTGTAGCGAACGGTTCGTCCGGCGCGCCGGGCGACGGCGAGGGGCTGCGGCCCTGGCGTTGGGGCGTCGGTCCCGGCTGGTCCCGGCTACTGGGCCGGCTGTACCGCCTTCGGCTCTCGGCGGGGTTCCTTCCCGCCGCGCCGGCGCTGTTCCTTCTCTTGTGGTACGCGGGCGCCGCGCTGGCGGAGCACGCGCGGCACGACCGCGCCGTGGGCGAGGACCGGCCGCTCGACGCCGAGCTGTTCCAGCTCCACCTGCACGACCACCTGACGCGCGACCTGCGGTCCCTGGCGCATTCGGCGCCGCCCCGTTCGAGCGACCTGCCGACCGTGGGGTTGACCCTCGGCGCCGCGGCGCTGGAGATGCTGGCCTCCAGCGGGACGGCGGAAGGTCCGAGCGCCTACGTGGAGGGGCTGTTGCGGTTCGAACGGGAGTCGTTCCGGGTGCAGGTTCGGCTGCGCGGGCAGGAGGCGTGGCACCGGGACTATCCGCAGAAGTCGTGGAAGGTGCGCGTGCTCGACGGGCGGCTCGTTCGGGGCGCCGCGACGTTCAACCTGATCAACAGTCCGGAGCCGCTGGGATTCGACGAGGCGCTGGTGCTGGACGTGGCGCGGGCCGAGGGGCTGCTCGCGCCGGCGGCGTTTCCGGTGCGGCTGCTGTTCAACGACGCGCCGATGGGGGTCTACTACTTCGTCGCGCAGCCGGACACCGACCTGTTGCGCGCGAGCGACCGGGTGCCCGGGCCGCTGTATTCGGGCAACGACGCCACGCCGAACCCGAAGACCGGCGTCAGCCGGCTGTGGGAGGATGTCCGGTACTGGAAGCAGGTCGACGTCGGTGGCGGCGGTGCGCCGGCCGACCTCGCCCCGCTCGCCCGCCTGCTCGCGCTCGTCCGAGCCGGCTCGCAGGTCGAGTTCGCCCGTTTCGCACGCGACCATCTCGACCTGCGGCGACTCGCGCGGCTCGACGCGATCCACGTCGTGTTCGGGGTCGACCGTCAGGACTTCGGCCGCAACCACCGGCTGGTGCTCGACCCGGTCACGGGACGTTTCGAGCCGCTGGCGACGGAGTTCCGCGGCTGGCGGCACACGCGGGACCTGAATCGCGTCGAGCATCCGCTCCTGCTACGGCTCAAGGAGCTGCCCGAGTACCTGACGCTGCGGAACCGGGAAGTGTGGCGGCTGCTCCACGGTTCCTGCTCGGTCGCGGCGGTGCGCGAGCGGGCGCGGCGGACGGTGGAGATGCTGGCGCGGGACCAGGCGGCCGATCCGTACTGGGACGCCTTCGACCTGTTGCCCCGCGGCGACAATTACCTCGAACGGATGATCCGTCCGATGAGCGCGGAACGGCAGGAAGCGGTGCTGGTCGCGCGCCTCGAGGAATACGAGCGGCGGGCGGCGTACCTGCAGGAGGAGCTGTCGCGGCCGGGGATCACCTGGGTACGGAGGACGGCGCCGGACGGGGCGGTGCGGCTCGAGGCGACCGTGGACGGCAACGCCGGGTACCGGGTGGACGAGGTGACCCCGGAATGGCCGGCGAACTGCGTGCCGGCCCGGTGGCGGCTCTCGACCGAGCGGCCGGGGGGAACCGCGGCCGGCGGCCCGGAGGCGACCGTCGGGGACCTGCGGCCCGGCGAGGCGGCGCGGCCCGGCTGGACGCTCTACCCGGGCGTGGCGCTCGAGGCGCGCCGGCCGCATCCGACCCGGGGCGACGTGGTCTCCCGGATCGACGCCCGCATCTACCGGTTCCGGCTCGAGGCCGGCGGGTGCGCGCCGATCGCGGTGCGGGTGCGGGCAACGAACGAGGTGACCGGCGCCGTCGAGGAACGGACGGCGGAGCCTGCGGCCGTGGACGCGGGCGACCCGGTGGCGCCGCTTGCCTGCGCGGAAACGGTCTCCGGGCGGGTGGCGGGACGGGCTTCGTTGCACCCGTGGTGCCTGCCGGTCGAGCCCCGGCGGACCGTCCGGCTGGGTCCCGGTGTGGTGCGGGTCGACGGGACCCGCGAGTTTCGGCCGGGCGAAACGGTGTGGATCTTCCCCGGCACGACGGTGGAGCTGGCGCGGAACGCCTCGCTGATCTTCCGCGGGCCGTTGTTCGCGGTCGGGACCGCCGCCGCGCCGATCCGCTTCGTGCCGCAGGACCGGGCGTGGGGCGGACTGGCGTTGATCGGGCCCGGGACGGCCGGGTCGCAGATCCGGCACTTCGAGGTCCGGGGTGCGACGGCGCCGGTGGTGCCGCTGACGGAGACGCCGAGCGCGATCAACATCCAGGACACGTGGGGCGTCTTGGTGACGGACGGGCGGGTCCACGGCGGCCGGGGGCAGGCGGAGACGTTCCGCGCGGCCTACGTGCGGGACCTGTGGCTGGGCGACCTCGAGTTCCGCGGGGCGCGCGGCGACGCCGTGGACCTCGAGTTCGTCTGGGGATCGGTCCGGCGGCTGATCGTCGTCGGCGCCGGCCAGGAGGCGCTCGACGTGAACGGCGGCGAGGTGACCCTGGCCGACGTGCGCCTGCTGGACTGCGGCGGCAACGCCGTCTCGGTCGGCTCGGGAGGCAGGCTGCAGGCGGCGCGCGTGCTGGCGGCCGGCTCGCGCGTCGGCCTGCTGGTCAAGGCCGGCTCGGACGTGCGGCTCGAGGACGTCCTGTTTCAGGACGACGGGACGGCGGCAGTCGTGCGCGTGTCGGGCGAGCACTGGCCGGGACGCAGTCGCCTGCGGCTCGAACGGACCCACGCCGCGGGCTGCGGCGTCGGGCTGGTCGTCGAGGACGGCGCCCTCGACCCCCCGCCGGATCTGGCGCGGACGCTCCCGGCCGACGCCCTGCCAGCGCTGCGCGACTCGCTGGGGCTGTCGGCGTGGGCCGAGCTGAACGAGGCGATGGGGCGGTGGAGGGAGGAATCGCCGTGAGACGGCGCCGGTTCCTGCCCGGAGGCGGGTTCGTGCTGCTCGTCGCCAGCTGGGGCGGACTGGCCGCCTTCCTCGCCTGGGGCCTGGCGTCGCCCGATCTCGACCGGGCCTGGTGGATCCTGGCCCGGGCCGATCGGGGTGCGGTCGACCTGTCGGAGGCGGATGCGGCGGTGCTGGCGCGGTGCATCGAACGGCACCCGGAGCTGGCGCTGGACCGGCTGGGCGGAAAGCGGCGGAAACACCTGGCGCGGACCGCCGGCGGGTGGAGCGCGGCGCCGGTGTCGTATTTTCTGGCGCTCGACGGTCCGGAAGCGGGGTTGCCGGTGACGCTGGAGGCGCGCGGGGCGCGGGCGTGGCCGCTGACGGTCGAGGTGCGGGTCGGCGGCGCCGCCTGCCGGGTCGAGTTCGCGGAGGCGGGGACGCGGTCGTGCGGGGTGCCGCTGCCGCCGCTCCCCGAGGCGAGGCCGGTGCTCGGGCGGCTGACGGTGCGCGGCGGTTTCGCGCAGGCGACCGGCGATTCGCCGGCGGGATTGCGCTTCGTCGAGCCGCCGGAGGGAGCGGCGCCGTGAAGATCGCCCGGCGGTTCAATCGCTACGAGCTGAAGTACGTGCTGCACGTGCGGCAGGTGGAGCCTCTGGTGCGGGACCTGCTGCACTTCATGGCGCCGGACGAGCATGCGGACGCCGACGGGGCGTACCGCGTGACGAGCCTGTACTACGACAGTCCGGACCTGCACTTCTACCGGGCGAAGCTCGACGGGTTGCGCTACCGGCGAAAGCTCCGCATCCGCGTCTACCCGGGCGTGCGGGGGATCGACGAGACGACGCCGGCGTTCGTGGAGATCAAGCAGCGGATGAACCAGACGGTGCAGAAACGCCGGGTCGTGCTGCCGCTCCGCGCGGCGATCGAGCACTGTGCCGGCGTCCGGGACGCGGTGGCCGGCGGCGACCCGGCCGACGTCGCCGTCGGTTCGGAGATCCAGTACATGGTGCGCGCGCTGCGCCTGCGGCCGACCTGCATCGTGACCTACCGCCGGCGGGCCTTCGTCGGCAGCCGCTACGAACGGGGGATGCGACTCACGTTCGATACGCGGATCGAGGGTCGGACGACGGTGCTGGATCTGACGGCGCCGGCGCGCGGCCGGCCGCTCCTGCCGGAGACGGCGGTCGTGATGGAGATCAAGGTCGATGACCGGGTGCCCGACTGGACGACGTCGCTGGTGGCGCGCCACGAGTGCCGGCTCCAGCGGCTGAGCAAGTACTGCCTGTCGGTGGCCGCGGGTCTGCGGCGGATCGAGGCCGCGCGAGAGGAGGGGCGGGTCGTGGCGCGGCGAGGAAGCGAGGAGCGATGGACGATTTTCTGAACCAGCTAACCGATTTCACCGGTACCTTCGCCTTGCTCGACGTCGCCCTGGTCCTCGGCCTGAGCTTCGTGCTCGGGCTCGTGATGGGTTTCGTCTACCGCGCCACCCATCGCGGCGTGTCGTACTCGCAGAGTTTCGTCCACACGCTGGTCCTGCTGTGCGTGGTGGTCGCCCTCCTGATGCTGATCATCGGGTCGAACATCGCCCGCGCCTTCACGCTCGTCGGCGCCCTCTCCATCATCCGCTTCCGCAACGCCCTCAAGGAAACCCGGGACGTCGGCTTCATCTTCGCGACGCTGGCGGTCGGCATGGCCTGCGGCACGCGGTTCTACATGCTGGCGGTCTTCGCCACGATCTGGATCGCCGCCGTGATCGTCCTGCTCAGCCGGCTGCGCGTGTTCGCCAAGGTGGTCCACGAACGGATCCTGCTGGTGGAGGTGCCGGGGGACGCGAATCCGGACGAGCTGCTGGGTGAGGTCTTCGAGCGGTACGCGAAGGAGGCGAACATCATCTCCCTGGAGACGGTGCGGGGCGGCGAGGCGAAGGAGGCCGTGTACTCGGTGGTGCTGCGCCGCGGCATCAGCCCGACCAAGCTGCTGGACGAGGTCCGGGCGCGCAACGGCGACCGCAAGGCCTCGCTGGTGCTCGGCCAGCAGGAGCTGGACCTGTAGGGCCGGAGGTGGAACGGGCGCCGGCAGGACGCTCTGCGGCGCCTCCGGCCGGACCGCAACCGGAGCCGCCCCCCGCGTCGCGGCGAGCCGCGACCGCGGCGCACCGGATGGACACGTGCCGCTCGATGCCTCATCCTGTCGCCCAGGAAACGGGAGGCGCGATGGGCGGCCAGAGGGTGTGGGGGATCGTGCTGTGCGGAACCCTCGGCGCGGCGTGCGCGCACGACTGGTCTGCCGCCGCGGACGATGCGGGAATCGGCGAAGCGGACGTCGTCGTCGAGGCCACCGACGGGAACGCCGGAGAGGACGCGGCGGTCGAGGACGCCCGCGCGGAGGCGGCCGACGACGTCGAGGCCGACGAGACCGACCGGCCGGACGACGGAAGGTCCGACGCGCCTGGCCTCTGCGGCAACGGCCTCCTGGACTCCTCCGAGGTGTGCGATGACGGCAACAACACGACCGAGTGGTGCGGAGGGGAGACCGAGAGCGCCTGCCTGAGCGATTGTTCGCTGCGGCTCGGGACGTGCGGCAACGGCCTCCTCGACCCGGGCGAGGCGTGCGACGACGGGAACGCGGACAGTCTCGACGACTGCACCACCTCGTGCACGGTCAACGACCACGGCATCGGGGCGCCATGCCGGTGTGTCGCCGGTTGCAGCGACCTCGACCCCTCCGCCGGGACGTTCGAGGGGTGCGAAGGAGTGCCGCCGCCCGCCGACGGAATTGCCAGGACCGTCTGCTACCGGTCCTGGCACGCGCCCCCGGAGTTTGGGTTCTCCTGGGAGATTCGGGCGGCGGAGGGATACTGCACCTGGATGGCGGTGTCGTGCGACGGTTGGGGCTATGTCTGCGAGGCGGTTCCGCAGTTCGGGGACCCGGACACCTTCGATTGTCCCCCGGGCGATGTTCGGCGCTCTGCGACCGTCGTGGCGCCGGATGCCACGATCAGCGTGCTGTATTGCGCTCGCCCGTGCTCCTCGCAGCGCGACTGCCGCTGGAACGCCGTGGAGGACGATCAGAGTCCGTGGGTGGGGCAGTGCGGGCAATGGACCTGCATGCTTTCCGGGGGAAGCGGGCCGTCGTTCTGCGACGACCCGCGCAATTGGGGTTGAGCGTCGCGCGGCGCTCGCGATCGAGAGCCGCGGGGCAGGGTGGGTCGCGGCGCGGGCTTCGTGCGTTGCGGGGTGGTCTGGAGTGACATGACCCCTCGTCCGGGGGCTCCAGACCCCACGCCGAACCCGGACCCCGCAGCGATTCCGAGTCCTTCCGGAGTCCGGTTGCACCATCCGGCTGGTACGGGCCTTGCAGCGCCGGGTTACCGCCGGTGACGACGCTTTCGAGACGCGCCGGCGGGGAGGATGGAGCGATGGCTCGACTGCGGACGTATCTCGTGGGTTTTGTCCCGTTCCTGTTGGTCGGCTGCACGCTTCCGGAGGGCGACGCGGCGGACGACACGTTGCCGGACGAGGAAGACCTTCGGGGGAAGGAGGACGGGGTGGAGCGGCCGGTGGGGACGTTCCGGCTGGAGGACGCACAGGCGGGGCAGTTCACGCTCCTGGTTCTGAAGACCGACAAGACGTTCCATTCCGAGACGATGGTTTACTGTTTCCGGGCGCCCTGTTATCCGGTGGCGCTGGACGGGACGTACCGGTACACGCGGTCGGGGCACCGGCTGTACATCCGGTTCCAGGATGCGGCGGGTCGGGATGCCGGGCGCTACGCGTACGCGTTTGACGGCGAGACGTTGCGGCTGCGGCGGACGTACACGGACACCTGGTTCGAGATGACGGCCTCGTCGGAGGCGTGGTGCGGGGTGCCGGACGACTGCGCCGTGCAGAACCTGGTCGCGCCGCGGTGCCTCGGGTTGTGGACGTGCGAGGCGAACGTCTGCGCGTACGACTGCACGCCTCCGGCGATGGCGTGCGAGGAGGCGGGCGGGAGTTGCGTGGCGGTAACACCGGAGAGCTGCCCGGCCGGGACGACACCGGCGGACGCGACGCGCTACACCTGCGGCGCCGACGGAGCGCTCGGGGTGATGTGCTGCCTGCCGGACGAGCTGCCGAGCCCGTGCGAGTCGGCGGGCGGGAGCTGCGTTGCGGTGGTCCCGGACGCCTGTCCGGCGGGTACGGTGCCGGCGGATGCCGAGGAGTACCCGTGCGGGCCGGAAGGGCGGGTCGGGGTGATGTGCTGTCTGCCCGCGGCGGAGTGCCGGCCGGTCTGTCGGGCGGTGGGCACCCGCAGCGAGGGGTGGTACGACGGGTGCACGGGTGAGCGGATCTGTTTTGCGCAGTGCGACGGGGCCGAGGCCCGGTGCGGGGCGATCGGCTCCCGGAGCGAGGGATGGTATTCCGCGGCCGGAGCTCCCACCGGCTGCGGCGGCGGGGCGCTGATCCGGTGGGATCAGTGCGCCTCGTAGCGAAGACGACGCGCTGCCCCGCGATTCGAGCCGGGGCTGCGATCGGCTCGTGCGCGCCGGTCGCAGCCCCGGTTCCGTTTCCAGGTCCCGCACTACGGTTCCCCGGGACACGTCGAGTTGTCGACGGTCGGGATCGGAGCGCAGATGCCCGCCTGGCACGTTTCGCCGTGGGTGCAGGTTCGGCCGAGGCAGGCCGCCGCCAGGGTCACGGCGACGTCGCGGTCAACGTCCGGCTCGAACCACGTTCGCACGGTTCGCGCGATGCGCTGGTGACCGTAGGCGTCCAGCCCGACGACGGAGAGGAGGAAGTCTTCCGGCACGAGCAGGTCGTCGCCGGGTCGGACCGAGAAGGTGACGAATCGTTCGCCCGGGGGGAGGCGGAACACGTGGGCGACGTCGGGCCGCGAGACATGATCGATGACGAGGCGCACGAAGGTGACGTCGTCGGGCACCCGGACGTCGAGGCAGACGTGGACGAGCAGCGCGGTGCGGTCGGGGGCGCAGGCGGGCCCGGTGGCGGCGAGCAGCGCGAGGGGGAGCCAGGCGCGGCGAGCGCGGTTCACCAGACCACCCAGTTCCCGCCGCTGCCGTCGCGCGGGCCGTCCGCGGTTCCCGCGACGCCGAAGTAGATGCCCGTGGCGGCGACTCCCCCGACCGCGACCGCGACGATCGTCCAGAACCACCAGCTCGCGTACCAGGCACTCTCCGCGGTGCCTTCGCCCTCGGACGTGGGAGGCGGGAGGGGAGGCGGCACGGGCGGCGGGAAGCGCGGCGGGTCAGGCTCCGCGGGCGGCGGCTCGGGGATCCAGCGGTCGTTGCGGCGGGCCAGCCGGTGGCCGGAGGGGGCCTCGGCTTCGATGACGTAGTCGATCGGGTGGCCCGCGCGCACGAGGTCCTCCGGCAGGCGAGCCTCGAACAGCGGACCCACGGCCACGAACGGCCGGCGAACTTCTTCCTCTCCGTCGGGGCGCGGGACGGCGAGCCACAGCCGATCGACGGCGTCCGCGCCAGCCTCGATCCGGACCGTCAGGACTCCCTGGCGGACGGCGGGCCCCGGGACAGGGCGGATGTCCACGTGGACCGGATCGTGCGGCTGCCGGAACGCCTCCTCGTACACGGCGCGCACGCGCGGCGGGTAGTCGTTGGAGAGCCGCCATCCCGGATCGCGGCGGTGCAGGGCAGCGAAGCCCGCCAGGGCGGCGTCGCGGTCGCCGAGGTACACGCGGCAGGCCGCTTCCATTTCCAGCGCCCGGTTCCGGTCTTCCGCGGGGAGGTCGGTCCGGGCCAGGACGCTCTCCAGCCGCCGGAGGGCCTCTTCGTAGTCGAGCGCGTCGAGGGCTTCGTAGGCGGGACCGAGGGGGTCGGGGGGGACGCCTTGCGCCCCGGCCGTTCCGGCGGCCGCCAGCGTCGTCGCGGCGGCCAGGGCGGCGAGCGTGCCGGAGACCGGCCCACGAGGAAGGCACCGTCGGGGACCGTTCATTCCTCCTCCCCCCCCGGGATCAGCCCGTGCCGCCGCAGCAGCCGGCGGAGATGCTTGCGGTCCAGGCCGCCGACGCGGGAGGCGAGCGAGATGTTGCCGCGGCAACGTTGCATCAGGTCGGCAAGGTACCGCTTCTCGAACGACGCGGTCAGCTCTTCCTTCGCCTCGGCGAACGTCGACTCGGTGCGCACCCGCAGCTCCTCTTGTTGCACGGCCGGACCGATCTGCAGGCGCAGGTCGCAAAAGCGGGGCGCGCGGCTGCCGGAGAGTGCGACGGCCCGTTCGATCACGTTGCGCAGCTCGCGGACGTTTCCGGGCCACGAGTGTGCGGTGAGCCGGTCGAGGTTCGGGCCTTCGATCGGTCCGGGGTCGGTGATCCCGAGTCGCGACAGGATGCGCCGGACGATCGGTGCGATGTCCTCGCGCCGCCGGCGGAGCGGCGGGATCCGCACATGGACCACCGACAGGCGGTAGAACAGGTCGGCACGGAACCGCTCCGCCCGTACCTCGGCCTCCAGGTCGGCGTTGCACGCCGCCACGACCCGCACGTCGACCGGCCGCGGGAGGTCGCTGCCCACCGGCTTGACGGCGCGCGATTCCAGCGCCCGCAGCAGCTTGGGCTGCAGCTCCAGCGGCATCGCGGTCAGCTCGTCGATGAACACCGTGCCGCCGTTCGCCCGGACGAACGCCCCCGGCCGGTCCGAGGTCGCCCCGGTGAACGCGCCGCGCACGTGACCGAACAGCTCGCTCTCGATCAGGTCCCGCGGCACCGCGCCGCAGTCGAAGACGACGAACGGCCCCGAGCGGCGGGGGCTGGCCTGGTGCAGCGCCCAGGCGACGAGCTCCTTGCCCGTGCCGGTCTCGCCCTCGATGAGCACCGTGCTGTCGGTCGGCGCCACCTGTTCGAGCACGGCGAACAGGCGGCGCATCGCCAGGCTGACGCCGTCCAGGTCGCCGAAGGCCTGCCGCGCCGACGGCGCGATCGCCTCCGGGCTGTCGTCCGGCCGCAGGACGAACGAGGTCCGGCCGACGCGCAGGACGGCTCCCGGCCCGACCACCGCCTGCGTGATTCGTGACCCCTCGTAGAACGTGCCGTTCGTCGAGCCCTGATCGACCACCTGGAATCCCCCGGGCACCGCCTGGATGGTGACGTGATGCCGGGAGACGGTGGGGTCGTCGAGGGTCAGGTCCGAGTCCGGGGCGGAGCCGACCGTCACGGGATGGCGTCCGACCCGCACGGATCGGCCGCAGGACGGCCCATCGATCACGAACAGCGAACAGCGGATCGGTTCGGGCGAATGGGCGCCGGACGCCTCCCGGTCCACCTTTGTCTGTTCCTCGGAACGATACGGTCGCCGGCCCACGGCCCCTGAGTATAGGAACTCCGGGCGCGGAGGGAAGGGCCAACCGCCCGGACGTCCTCCGGGATGCTCCGTCCGCCGCGAATCGGCGATGCTCGGGACGACGGAGCCGGGTCATGAGTCGCTCGGCGGGCGACCGGGAAGCCCGATGTCGTGGCCTGCATCCCCTCGCATCCGTCGGCCATGACGACCGACCGCCGGCCGCTCAACGCCGGCCGGCTCGTCTGCGGGACGGCGTGCAGCACGGACGGCGCGTCACGGATCTTCTTGCAGGTCGAAGCGCGTGCGGACGAGCTGGCCCGGCAGGACGCGGAGGGTCCGCTCGTGGCGCCGACCGGCGCCGTCGACCAGCACGAGCGGCTGGTTGCCGGCGGGCAGCTCGACGTCGATCACCGGCGTCTCCCCCAGCCGCCGGCCGCGGTGGAAGACGACCGACCAGGGGCGGCTGTCGATCGTGGCGCGGCCGTACGCCGCGGAACCGGGTCCATCGCGCCGATGCGCCTCCCGCGACGCGGCGGCGTCCGCCGGGGCGTCCGGAGCGTCGGGCACACCGGCAACGGCATCGGCGGGAGCCGCGCCGGCCTCGGACGAAGCGAGGGGGCCGGCCTCGGCGGTGTCGGCGCCGGCGGCCTCGGCGGGGACGGTCCCGCTCGCGTCCGGCGGCGTTCCCGGCTTGCCCGCCTTCCGGGGCGGTCCGGTGGAGGGCGGTGGGGCGGGCCCGGGGGGTCCTGTTGCGACGCGGGAGTCGAGACCGACGGCGCGGTGGTCGCGCGTGGCAAGCCAGGCGAGGAGTGCGAAGGCGGCGACCACCGCCAGCACGGCGGCGGCCAGGACCCAGCGCGTCCCGCGGTTCCAGCTCCGCCAGCTCGCCGACCATTCCGGCGCCGGGAGCCGCGCCTCGACCCGCGCCGCCGTGACCGGAACGCTCGGCGCCGGCCGCGGGTCGGCGGAGTCGCCGGTGGCGGGCTTGCGGATCGGTTCGGCGACGATCACGGAGGTCGAGGGCGCCGCGGCGGAGGGGGACGCCGAGAGGCGCGGGGGCCGGGGTGTCGCCGCCGGCGGCGGCAGGGCCTGGGCCTCGGCGAGGGTCGGGGCGACCTCGAACGCCGAGGGGCCCCGGGGCGAACAGACCGCGGGAACCTCGGCCGCCGTCGCCCCGTCGCCTGGCACCGGCGTCCCGGCCGGGACGCCCGGCACCACCCGCACGGTGGATGGCGGCCGCTGGGCCGCCGGCAGGGGCGCCTCGTCGCGGATGGAGATCACAAGCGTCGGGGCGAACCGGGACCGGACGAGCTCGCCGAGCGCCTGCTGGTTCGCCAGCATCCGCTGCTCGGCGACGAACAGGTCGATCGCCTGCGCCATCTCCTCGGCGCGCGGAAAGCGGGCCGCGGGATTCTTCTCGAGCGCGCGGAGGGTGATCCGGTCGAGGGCTTCCGGAACCTCCGCCCGCAGCCCGCTCGGAGGCGGCGTCGGCTGTTCCAGCACCGCCGTGATCACATCCATCGGCCGGTCCTGATCGTAGAGGTTGCGGCCGGTGAGGGTTTCCCACAGAACGATGCCGAGGGAGTAGATGTCGGTGCGGGGATCCAGCGGTTCGCCGCGGCACTGTTCGGGCGACATGTAGCGGACCTTGCCCTTCAGCACCCCCCGCTCGGAGCGCTGGAAGCCGGCGCGCGCGATGCCGAAATCGATCAACTTCACCTCGCCCTCGAAGGAGATCAGAATGTTGCTCGGGCTGATGTCGCTGTGCACGATCCCGAGCGGCCGGCCGAGGGGGTCGGTCGCACGATGGGCGTAGGCGAGACCCCGGGCCGTGTCGGCGATGATGCGCAGGGCGATCGGGATGGGCAACCCGTTCCCCGAGAAGACGGCGAGGAGGCGGTCGAGCGACGTGCCGCGGACGTACTCCATCGCCAGGTAGTAGCTGTCGTCGATCCGGCCGAAGTCGTAGACCTGGGCCACGTTGGAGTGGGTGAGGCGGGCCAGGATCGCCGCCTCGTTCACAAACATCCGGACGAACTCCTGGTCCTCCGCCAGATGGGGCAGGATGCGTTTGATCACTAGGTCGCGGGCGAAGCCGCCGGGTCCCGTGCGCTGCGCCAGGTACACCTCGGCCATGCCGCCGCGCCCGATCCGGGCGACAATCCGATAGGGACCGAAAGCGGAACCTTCCTCCAACTCCATCGGAGCCGGCTCCCGCGCCGAACAATCCCACCGTAGCGGCCCCCCGGCGGCGGTGTCAAATCGGCGGCCTCGGCGCTTGCCGGGCTGCGGGCGCCGAGGCTATCCTGCGGTGGCATGGAATCGGGCGGCCCGGCGGGCGGGACGTCGATGCGGCGAGGGGCGTCGAGGCGGGGCGTCGAGGCGGGCGTCGCGCTGTTGTGGCTGGTCGCGGCGTGTGCCCCCGCCTGCGGCAGCGACGAGGCAGGCTGTCCGGACTTCGACGGCGACGGATACGGCTCCCGGCCCGACCCGGCCTGCCAGTTCGCGGGCCTCGACTGCGACGACCGCGACCCCTGGGTCAATCCGGGCGCGCAGGAGATCTGCGGCAACGGCATCGACGACAACTGCTTCGGCGGCGACGACCCGTGCAACGCCGCGCGCTGCCGCGACGCCGACGGCGATACCTACGGCGACGGGCCGCTCTGCCGCGGGCCGGACTGCGACGACTCCGACGGTTCGATCCGGCCGGGGGCGGGCGAGATCTGTGGCGACGGGATCGACAACGACTGCTACGGCGGGGACCGGCCGTGTCCCCCGGCCTGTATCGATGAGGACGGCGACGGCTACGGCACGGGAGCCGGCTGTTGGGGTCCGGACTGCGACGACTCCGCCACCTGGGTCAATCCCGGCGCCGACGAGATCTGCGACGACGGCCTCGACAACGACTGCATCGGCGGAGACGCGGTCTGCCAGCCGCGCTGCGGCGACGGCTGGCTCTCGCTCGGCACCATTCCCGGCGACGAAATGGTCTGGCTCGGCGACGTGATCAGCCCCGACCCCGACCTGGGCGCCCCCTGGATTCTCCTCAGCTCCGGCGTCGTTCCCGGATCGGACGCCACCGTGTACGCCGGCTGGAGCTTCCACGCGCTGCTCCGCGATTGTGTCACCGACGTCAGCGTCTTCGTTTACGCCTTCGACGACAGCACGCTCGGAAACGGCGCCAACATCTCCTTCGACGCCGGGGACGGGACGGCGGGCGACTGGATCGCCAACATCGACCGGGAGGAGATGTGGTATGGGGCCGTGACCTCCCCGGCAGGTCACCTCGACTGCGACACCACCTCGTGCTGGATCTGGATCGTGCTCACCGCCGTGACGCTCGACTATACCCACGTCCGGGAGGCCGAAGTCGCGATCTACCTCGACGACCTCTAGACTCGAGACCTCCCCGTTCGGCGTAAGATGCGTCCGTGCCGGGGAGATAGGGAATGAAGGAAGGAGAGGTTCGCATGAGACATCTGTCGGGCATCGTGATCACGGTGTTGGCCCTCGGGGCCGGCGCGTGCGACAAGAAGTCGGAGGGTGGCGCCGAGCCGGCCGTGGGGTCGGGAAGCGGGTTCCATCCGTTCGCGAAGGGCGGGTTCGCGACGGCACCGGCCGCCGAGGCCGGCGGGGGAGGGGCGGAATCCGCCTCGACGGGCGGTGCGGCGGAGCCGGGGATGGAAGGAGCGGGGTCCGCCGCGGCCAGCGGTGCGGCCCCGCCGGCCGCCTCCGGCGAGAGCCGGCCGTCCGGCGAGCAGGTCGGCGGCCGGGTCGCCACGGCGCCGGAAGAACCGGCCGAGATCCAGCCCCCGCGCCTTGGCTATGTCAAGGGAACCGTGCATGCGATCGACGGCGACGGCACGCACCCCGTTGCCGAGGGGGCCGTGGTGCTGCCGGGGACGGTGCTGGTCGTCGAGCCCGAGGCGCAAGCGGAGCTGGATCTGCCCGACGGGTCGGCGGTCGACCTCGGCGAGATGACCGAGTTGCTGATTCGCACCGCGTCGTTCGACGGCGAGACGCGCGAGATCGATCTGGCCGTGCTCGACGGCACGGTCCGCATCCACGCCGCTCCGAACCCGGCCGAGGGATCGTTCTTCCGCGTGTCCACGCCGTCGGGAACGACCGAGGTGCAGGGGACGGTGTACGCGGTGGAGGTGGGCGGCGGCCAGGACGGGTGGCAGGTGGCGGTCTTCGACGGTCGGGTCCAGGTGCGCGCGGGCGAGGCGGTGCGGGTCGTCACGCCCGCCAAGCCCGGCGTCCCGGCGGCGGTGCGGATCGGGCCCGCCGCGGGCATCCGGACCGTCGAGGTCGAACCGGCGCTCGTCGACCGATGGGCGGATTGGACCGACCGCCAGGCGGACGACCTGATCGAGCGCTACGAGATCGATATCCAGGCACCGGACCGGGTCGAGGCGCCGGCGCTGCGGGTGGAGGCGCAGCCGTACTGGGCGCCGCAGATCCAGCTTCGGCGGGCCCGCATTGCGGCGCGGGCTCAGGTGCTGGTCGCGGCGGTCGGACCCGAACGGCTCGTGGTGCTCGACACGCCCCGGGCGCGATTCCTGCTGGCCCGGCAGGCCTGGGTTCCGGCGGTCTACGTGCCGCGCCAGGCGCGGCTCGAGCCGGCGCGCCGGGTACGCCTGCAGGCCTGGGAGCTGGCCGTTCCGGTCCGGGTTGCCCGGCGGGCCGAACTGGCCCCGACGCTGGTCGAGCTGCGCGGGGCCTGGGTGGACCGCAAGGGGCGCGTCCGCTACCACGGTCGCGGCCATGGGCCCGCCGTGGTGGTCGTCACGCCGCCCGAGCCGACGGTCGTTGTCGGGCTGCCGACGGTTGCGGTGGGCGGCGGTGTCGCCGCGGGCGGCGCCGTGGCGGGCACCGGCGCCGCGGTGGTGGTCAAGCCGCCGGCCGTGACGATCCAGGCACCCTCGGTGACGGTGGGCCTGCCCGGCGTGCACGTCGGCGGCGCGGTCGTCGTGGGGGGCGGGGCTCCGGGCGCGGTCGTCGTGGGAGGCGGTCGAGGGCACGGCCGCGACCGCGATCGGCCCCGGGCGGTCGTCGTGCCGCCCGCCGGGCCACCGCCTCCCGTCGTGGTCCCGCCCGCCGGCGGGGGAAACCGGGGCCGCGGCCACGGGCGCTGAGCCGCCGGGCCCCGCGCGCGACGACCGCCGCGCCCGAGGTGTCCGGACGCGGGCGGAAGGGTCGTCCCCGAAAGGGAGGTGGGTTCCGCTGCGGGCGACCGGGCTCCACCAGGCCGCGGATGGGGAAGGGGCTCTCCCGGCTGCTGCGGCCTCGCCGCCGCGAAGGCCCCGAGGGGGCCCCGAGGGGCTCGATGTCGTACGCGCTCCGGGTGGAGTTCAATCCCGTCCCGGGGGAGACGGGGTTGGTTCCGACCGGTGGCGCGACCTCGGGCGGCGCCTTGAGCGAGCCGGAGGGGGCTGTTAGAGTCCCGTTCGTGCCCGCGATCTGTCCGACCTGCCAGCGACG
>Ga0068707_1000702_pt1 | contig 22519 bp, 18 predicted proteins | sample YNPNPMetaG_FD_66600 | JGI IMG/M metagenome (GOLD analysis project Ga0068707, IMG submission 66600) | Anoxygenic and chlorotrophic microbial mat microbial communities from Yellowstone National Park, USA - YNP NP MetaG | ecosystem: Environmental > Aquatic > Thermal springs > Hot (42-90C) >...
TGGCCAGTACAAAAAGGGGATGCTTAGGATTTAAGGTATCCCTTAATGAGAAGAACAAACTTCCCTGATTTTGTTCTTTTAGCTTAGGTGTCATTTTAAAAAAATTTGCAAGGTTTCTGGTTCTAATGTACAAAATCTTGCAGAATTTTTACTGAAAAAATCTTATTAAGTTATTAACAATCAATCGTTTATTGTATTGATAAGGGTCGACTAATTTAAAATCTGCAATATCTATTTGATGCATGATGCAATAAAATCATATCAGCGCAGCTTCATTTCTTGAAATGCAGAAAATTTCTTTCGGAGGTCACATGGTTGCAGTGATATCCCTAATGGAGTCGTCTGCCATAATTATTGGGTATAATTTTGATGATGATATACGATGCAGATGTGCGAAGCAAGATAAAATTTGCCGAAATAATCAAACCTTCTTTCCCATTTGATAAAGTTTTACACACAGATCAGGCACAAAATGTCATATCAAACGTTTTATAAAAGCCAGATGGTGGGTGTATATTTGTCTGTCGGCATGAAGAATGCCATACTCATCAAAAGTGCTGATTTGGACAAAGTTAGAAGCATGGATGATGAGCGATGACGAGATCAGCAAGCCCACATGGACAATTCTGCCTTCGGCATTCTGAAAAAAAGCGAGATCGGCTGGACGGATGTCTGCAAAAGAATCGACAGTAATACCCTTTTGTGCTTGCTGCGAAGCATCGCGGGGCAAGGCTATTCCGCCCACCTTAAAGCAGGTTTGTATGAGTCCCGAACAATCGATCCCAAAGGTCGAACGTCCTCCCCACAAATAGGGCACATTCACCAATTGTTTGGCCATGCCAATAATCCTCTCTTCGACCGACAAAGATGATAATACAGGCACATTACCGGCACAGATGTAGTTCCGATCAAGTAGACTAAACTTACCTGTGGCAGTATCGAGGTCGTACATGGTACTACCGACAGTAAGATACCGGATTTGTTGGTCCTTATCGTCACGGACCGGCAAAATGGGAACATTTACCACACTTCTGGGCAAATGCATCAGATATTCATATTGCTGATCGGTCAATACATAGAGCGAAGGTCTATAAACCCAGCCTTCGTATTCATCGAAATCACAGCGAACCCTGACCCATTTCCCCTCCTCTCGGGTAATTTGACAGGTTTCGCCAAATAACAACTGGCTGACCATTTCAGACCTGTCTGTAGCCTCAGCACGAACAGGTATATATGTTTGAGTACAAAGTGCCGGCATTTATTCTCCTTTTACTTTTATTTACCAACAAAATAATATAATTTTAAGCCAAAATAAAAGAGCAGGACTTGAAAAAAAATTTTTACATAAAATTCATAGAAAAACATTGGTTGGTTATCTCCTTTATTGCAGCTGGACTTTTGTTGTTTTCATTCTTCCCCCGAGGAGGAAAATTCAAGTACGAATATCAGAAAGGTAAACCATGGCTGCATGAAGTACTCATTGCCCCTTTTGATTTTCCCATTTATAAAACAGATGAGGATCTGGCCAGAGAAAAAGATAGCATAGTCCGGAATTTCCCGGCTTATTTCAATTATAACCCCAGAATATGGCCTGAGAAACGTGAACTTTTGGCCAAAAAATTGCCAACCCTGTGGAATGATTTTGCCAATAATTATCCATCACAAATTCCTGCTGGTATCCGTGAAAAAACGGAACAAAAGGTTTTGGATCTTCTGGAAATGGTGTACCAGCATGGTATTCTGGAGTTACCAGACGAAAACTCTGCTTTTTCAAAGGAATCACCCACGCTGAATATCGTTAAGGGGAATATTGCTCAGGAAGTCGACCGTTCGAACGTTTTTACCCCCAAACAAGCCTACGAGTACATACAGCACGAACTTGAAAATTTTAATGATGAGATTGTTTTTTCGTCGGGTGTAAATCTGATGCCCTATTTTCAGAGCCTGCGGTTAAACCAATACCTTGTGCCCAACCTGTTTTACGATGCTTCGACTACCGAAAAAACCAGACAAAGCGCGCTGGACAATATTTCCCTCACCGAAGGAATGGTGATGGCTGGCGAACGAATCATTTTTACCGGAGATATTGTCAATAACCGAAGTTATAAAATTCTGGAATCGTTAAAAAAGGAGTATGAAGAACGGATGGGATTTTCTCCCAGTTATTTGACCGTCATGTTGGGTCAATTGATTATAGTGACATTTTGCCTTATACTCCTATACGTTTACTTCCGTAAAAATTTTCCCCATCTTCTGTACTCGCCCAATGCTACTGTTTTCATCCTGCTAATCATTGTCCTGTTTGCATTAATTACCTTTTTCATGTTACGCTACCGTACTGTAGGGCTATATATGATTCCCTATGCTATTATGCCGATTTTGTTAAAGACATTCTTTGAAGCAAGAATAGCCCTGTTTGTATACCTCATTGCCATGATGCTGATAGGATTTATTGTACCCAATAGTTTTGAATTTCTTTTCTTGCACATGACCGCAGGTATAGTTGCCATAATGAGTTTGAGCAATGTCTACAGAAGGAACAAAATGTTTCTGACCTCGGTATGGGTAATTGTTGCATATTTCTCGGTATACACGGGCATATTGCTTTATCAGGAAGGAAACGTAAGTAACCTCAACATCGACAATCTTTTTTATTTTGCTGGCAACGGACTGTTAATTATGTCGGCCCTTCCCCTGATCTATATTTTTGAACGTTTATTTGGTTTTTTGTCCGATGCTACGTTGCTCGAACTATCGGATACCAACCAGCCCCTATTACGAATGTTGGCCGAGAAGGCACCCGGAACCTTTCAACATTCACTACAGGTAGCTAATCTTGCCGAAGAGGCCGTATACAGGATTGGTGGCAATCCTCTGCTGGTAAGAGCTGGTGCGCTATACCACGATATCGGGAAAATGGAAAATCCCGCCTACTTTATTGAAAATCTTTCGGACCAGTCTAACCCACACGAGAAGCTTAGCTTTGAGGAAAGCGCAAAAATCATCATTGCACATGTGGAGAAAGGAGTTGAACTGGCATTGAAATATCATCTGCCCGAAGCCATCATCCATTTTATCCGTACCCATCATGGCACTACCATGGCCCACTACTTTTATCATGCTTATATCCGGATGCACCCCGATGCAGAGATTAACCCCGAAAAATTCACCTATCCCGGACCCAAGCCTTTCTCACGCGAGATGGCCGTAATAATGCTGGCCGACAGCATTGAAGCCGCCTCGAGAAGCCTGAAAAAATATAGCGAAAAAGATATTCATTCGCTGGTTGATACCATTGTCGACAATCTGATGAAAGACAAGCAGCTCAATGACACAAACCTGACGCTCAAAGACATAGAAACAATAAGAAATACCTTCAAGCGCCGTTTGATGAACATTTACCACACGCGAATCGAATATCCGGGCGTCGGGATACGTGCTACCTGATCATCCCTGCCCCTACCGTTTCGTTAGTACCTTCATCAATAAGAATAAGGCTTCCGGTGGTACGGTTTTTTTCATAGGAGTCGTACACCAAAGGCTGAGAGGTCCGGATACGTATTTTAGCAATTTCATTCATCTGTAAGTTGTTTCCTCCCGGCAACTCCTCAAGCGTATTAATATCAACCTTATACACTATTTCCTTAACAATACAGCGCATACCGGTAGTAGTATGCCGCAGATAATACTTGTTACCCACCTGCATGGGCTTTTCGTTGAGCCAACACATCATCAGCTCAATATCCTGACCCACAGTAGGCAAATTATCGGATCGGACGAGCATATCCCCGCGTGAAATATCAATATCATCTTCAATTTGGATGGTCACCGACTGGGGAGCGAAGGCCTCCTGAAGAGTTTCGCCATAAAAGTCGATCGAACGGATACGCGAGGTAAAGCCCGAAGGTAGTACCGTAACCGGTTCCCCTACGCGGAATACACCGCTGGCAACCCGACCGGCATAACCCCGATAGTCGTGATACTCGTCAGTATTGGGTCGTATAACATACTGAACCGGAAAACGCGGATCGTCGAAATTGATATCGCTGGCAATATGAATGGTCTCGAGCAGATGCATTAGGCTAGGACCATCGTACCATGGCATCCTGTCGGATTTATTAACTACATTGTCGCCTTTAAGCGCACTGATAGGGATAAAACGGATATCTTTTACCGATATTTTTGCCGATATACTTTCATAATCTTTGCAAATACCATTGAATACTGCCTCGCTGTAGTCGACCAGATCCATCTTATTGATACACACAATGATATGAGGTATGCGCAGTAACGATGCAATGTACGAATGTCTGATGGTTTGCTCTACCACCCCATTGCGAGCATCGATTAGGATAATAGCCACATTGGCCGTAGAAGCACCGGTAACCATATTCCGGGTATATTGAATATGACCCGGGGTATCGGCAATGATGAATTTTCGCTTAGGAGTAGAAAAATAACGATAAGCCACATCTATGGTTATACCCTGTTCCCTTTCGGCTTTTAATCCATCCGTTAGCAATGCCAGGTTTATCTGTTCTTCTCCCCGACGCTTACTGGCCATTTCAATCGCTTCGAGCTGATCGGCAAATATAGCCTTACTGTCGTAAAGCAAACGACCGATAAGCGTACTCTTGCCATCATCCACACTACCGGCTGTAGTAAAACGAAGCAATTCCCTGTCGAGATATTCTTTTACCAATTCATTGATCGTTCCCATTTTTTATATGCTAATATTTTATTGAAGTTAGACAATACCCAAACTTGATATAACCAAAAACTATTTTCGGAATAAATTAAAAATACCCTTCTCTTTTGCGGTCCTCCATAGCCGACTCAGATCGCTTATCATCCCAGCGGGTACCCCGTTCCGTGGTCTGCGACACTGCCACCTCACGGATAATATCTTCGATCGTATTGGCGGGCGATTCAACACCTCCCGTACAAGTCATGTCGCCAATGGTTCGGAAACGCACCTGTTTTTTTACAATTTTATCGGTACTCTTGAGCATGATATAAGGGCAGTGAGGGAGCAATACGCCGTCGCGAAGAATCATTTCGCGCTCGTGGGTAAAATATAGGCTCGGAATTTCAATATTTTCGAGATAAATATACTGCCAAACATCGAGTTCGGTCCAGTTGCTGAGGGGGAACACGCGAAAATGTTCGCCAACATGCTTACGGCCGTTAAAAATATTCCAAAGTTCAGGCCGTTGGTTCTTGGGATCCCATTGCCCAAATTCGTCACGATGCGAAAAGAAACGCTCCTTAGCTCGGGCTTTTTCCTCGTCGCGACGACCGCCGCCCAGGGCAGCATCAAACTTGAATTCCTCAATGGCATCGAGGAGAGTAACGGTTTGCAAAACATTCCGGCTTGCATTGGGCCCCTTTTCTTCAACTACCTTACCGGCATCGATGGTATCCTGCACATAGCGAACAATACAGGTAGCCCCCGTCTTTTCCATCAGCCGGTCACGAAATTCGAGTGTTTCGGGAAAATTATGCCCCGTATCGATGTGCAACAAAGGAAATGGAACCTTTGCCGGCCAAAAAGCCTTGCGGGCTATATGAAACATCACAATAGAATCTTTACCGCCACTAAATAACAAAGTAGGCCGCTCAAATTGCGCTGCTACCTCACGTATAACGAAAATGGCCTCCGACTCTAATTCCCTTAAATGATTAATTCGCCAAATTTTTCTTTCCATAAACCTCAATACCTATTATATTATGTTACCTGTTATTCCTAAAAACGATTTGCGAAAATAATTAAAAGCATTTTAATCTATGTGATATTCTTTTTTGTATCTGCACAATTCCCTTATAATCAATAAAATAATAAAATAAATAAAAGTATTAAAATATTTTTTTACAAAATTAATCAAAAAATACTTAATACATATATGAATTATATGATTTTTTTATATTTTTGTCCAGTAATTGATATTTAACCTATATGGAAAATAGGAAAAGAAGTATTGCTAAAGCCATTTCCTGGCGTGCTTTAGGCACCATAGACACCATGCTTATTTCGTGGCTGATTACGGGAAAACTTGTACTGGCAGTTAGTATCGGCACCACCGAATTGCTCACCAAAACACTGCTGTATTATGTGCATGAAAGAATATGGAACCGAATCAAATTTGGCCGAAAAGCAGATGAAGATTATGTAATTTAAAAATAATCGAACATGGAAAAATCATTTATGCCAATCGCCATTGATGTACATAATAAAAAAATATTGCTGATTGGAGGAGGACGGGTTGCCTACCACAAAATTGTGAGTCTGCTCCCATACGCCAACCATATTCATGTAATTGCCAGAGAAGTCGACACACGAATTCGCAGTATCCAGCAAGTAAGTTGGCAAGAAAAAGAGTATGAACCCAAAGACTTGGAGGGGGCCTTTTTGGTTTATGCTTGTACAAACGATCATGAAACCAACATGCGCATTAAGAATGATGCTCACCAGAAAGGTATTCTGATTAACGTTGTGGACACACCAGCTGAATGCGATTTTGTGTCTCCTGCCATTTATCGCAAGGATTATTTAAGTATTGCGGTGAGTTCCAACGGACAGGACGTAATGCGGTCAATTTCTGTTCGCAACCTTATCCGACGTTTTTTTGAAACCCCCAATTAAATTATAGAATACCATGATATATCACTACCAATATAATGTCCGTCATACCGACGTTACCCCTTGGGTTGAAAAGTTTCAGCACGAAGGCAATACGGTAATAATAAAAACGTGCTGGAGACTTGAAATTTACAGGGGAAGTGGTCCGGTTAACGAAGAAACCGTACGGCACCTATACCGGGTTGTTGCCGGACTGGACTCGCCGGTTTTAGGCGATGGGGCTATTCAGCACCAGGTAAAAATAGCCTATCAACAGGCAAGTCAACAGAAGAAACTCGATAAATTCATGCACCGACTTTTCCAGAGTGCCTTGCGCACCGGGAAGTTGGTTCGCAATCAGACCAACATAGCGCAGGGTGCGGTAAGTTACGCAAATGCTATGTATCATATTGTTGCTCACCGAGAACATGTACCGCTATCTACCTGCATTGCTGTTGTAGGAGTTAATGAAATTACCCGCAATGTATGTAAGTTTCTGCTCAAAAAAGGGTATAAAAATCTCTGTCTGTATAATCGAAGCATTACCCGTGCTGAAGCTCTTGCTCAGGAACTGCAGATAGCTTATGGTCCATTGAGTGAACTACCGGAAGCCCTCAAACAGGCCAATGTTTTGGTTGCCGCCGCTGCTGCCCCTGAAAGTATCATAGATGCAGCATACTTTGGTTCAACAAACTACCTGATTATTGACGTGGGCGTGCCCCCCAATGTCGAACAAACTATAGTCGAAAAATCCAATGTAACTTATTATGGCATCAATGCTATTGAGCAACAAATAAACCAAAACTTCTCTTTCAGGCAAAAAGAATCTGCTGAAGCCATGCGCATTGTCAATGCTCAGGTTGAAAAATTCATGCAATGGCAGCAATCAGAGATGAGTCGTCTGGAACGTCCGGTATTCCATTTGATAGCAAACAATTAATACCAAAGTCTATGAAAATCAGGGTAGTTGCACGGAACAGCCGTCTATCCCTTGCACAGGCGCAAGAGGTAATGGCAAAAATCAAGGGGGTTGAATGGAAACTAATTCCCATGGCCTCCTATGGTGACAAACATTTAGAAATACCGCTAACGGAAAACATAATGCCCGACTTCTTTACCAAAGAACTCGATGAAGCATTGCTCAACGACGAGGCCGACATCGCCATACATTCGGCAAAAGATGTACCCTATCCTCTGCCGCAGGGCCTCGAAGTTATTGCACTTACCGAATGCCTTGCCAATGCCGATGTACTGGTTTCGAGACGTAAAGAGAAACTATCACAGCTAAAATCAGGCGCTAAAATAGCTTGCAGTTCACCCTCGCGACAACAGCAAATACTAAAGTTACGCCCCGACCTCGAAATAGTCGACATACGTGGCAATATTGACCAACGACTTGCTAAAGTCTTCAATGGAGAAATCGATGCACTGGTGGTTGCCGAGTGTGCCCTCAAACGTCTCGAACTTGAAGAATTTATTGCAGAAACTCTACCCATTAAAACCCATCCTTTGCAAGGGCATCTGGCAGTTGTCGCCAAAGCAGGTAATGCTCAATTGAAAAGTTTATTTTATCCGCTGGATATCCGAAAAAATTATGGTAAAGTTTCACTGGTCGGTTTTGGTCCGGGCAACCCCGATTTGCTCACCGTACGTGCCTTGCATGCTATTGACGAAGCGGATATTATATTCTACGACGACCTACTCGATGCTTCGGTTTTAGTCAATGTCAATGCCGATCTGGTATATGTCGGAAAACGACGCGATAAACATGCCTATGAACAGGACGAGATCAATGAGATGATGTATAAGGCAGCCACTGCCGGTAAACAGGTGGTACGACTCAAGGGTGGTGATCCAATGATTTTCGGACGAGGAGGTGAGGAATACGATTTTCTGGCTTCAAAATTTATCCATGTCGAAATCATTCCCGGCATTACTTCGGCCCTGGCTGCAGCAGCTACTCAGGCAATCCCCCTTACACGCCGCGAACAGGCTCGAAGTGTTAGTCTCTGTACAGCCCACGATATCGAAAATCTGCCCATACCCAATACTGATACCATTGTATATTACATGGGAGCGCATCATGCAGTCGCCATCGCTCAAAAACTGATTGAATCGGGCAAAAAATCAACCACCCCAGTCGTCATCGTTGAGTCGGCCGGAAACGTTAACGAACGATCCATCCATACCAACTTGCAAGAATTAGCCTCCGGAAAACTTGTAGTTAACTCGCCCGCCCTGATTATTGTTGGCGAACACATTACCCACACAAGCTCTACCGGACAGGGCAAACAAAATAAAATTCTCGTCACCGGATCGTCTGCCAAACCATACGAACATCTGGGAAAGGTAATACACACCCCCTTGATCCAAATCAAGGATGTAGAACCCTCAGAACAACTGCATCAGATTATTCAAAAAGCTCATCAATACCACTGGCTTATTTTCACCAGCCGGTGGGGTGTAGTACACTTCCTCTCGTTACTCAACAAGGTAAAAAAAGACATTCGCATTTTTACCAATGCCCAGATTATTGCCATCGGCAAGTACACGGCCAGCATTCTGTCAAAATATCACCTGCATGCCGACTGGATTGCCAGCGATGAATCCTCATCGGGCATTATTGACCTTTTTATGACCCATTCGTTGGTAGGAAAAAATATTCTTATCCCATGCTCTAATCTTTCTCCGGCTACCATGCCAAATCTACTGAGAAAAATGGGCTATCATGTCGATTCCTTGATAGTATACGAGAATCATGTACCCGATAATATTCAGCCGGTCGACCTGTCCGAGATCGATATCATTACCTTTGGCTCACCCTCGGGAGTCAAAAACTTCAAAAGGATTTACAAAAGTATTCCCGATCACATCCAAGTCATTGCCAAAGGTGAAGTTACTAAGAATGCCCTGTATGCGCAGGGACTACTCCCATTTGAGGACTGGGTAATATAACTAAATGGGCATAATAATAAAATCTTTGATAACCATGAACTTTAAACGTCATCATCCCTACCGGTCAAACGAAGAGGTACGAAATAACCATGCAGAAGTACAGCTGCATACCAGTGATTTTATCTATCCCCTGTTTGTTCGTGAAGGAATCCGAGAAAAATTACCGGTAGAAAACTTTGAAGGGGTTTATCATCATACTACCGACAGTCTGATAAAGGAGGTAGAGCATGCCTTATCACTCGGTATCGACAAAATATTGCTTTTTGGCATTCCCGACGATGGAAAGAAGTCAGAAACGGCCAGCTACGCTTACGACGAGAAAAACATTGTGCCACAATCGGTTGCTTTGCTAAAACGACATTTTCCGGAACTTACAATTTTTACCGATGTTTGCCTTTGCTCATATACTACTCATGGACACTGCGGTATTATTGAGAATGGATTGATTGACAATGACAAGACAATAGAAATACTGGCAAGGGTAGCCGTATGCCACGCTTCGGCCGGTGCCGATTTTGTTGCTCCATCAGCTATGATGGATGGTCAAGTATGGGCTATACGGAATGCTTTGCAAAATAACGGCTACAATAAAACCAGGATCCTTGCCTATGCTGCCAAATATGCATCAGCATTTTATGGGCCATTTCGTACTGCCGCCTTATCGGCTCCGGCCTTTGGCGACCGTAAAACTTACCAACTCGACTATCGCACTGTCCGACAGGGGATCTCGGAAATTGAAGCCGACATTGCAGAAGGAGCCGATTGGATTATGATAAAACCAGCCCATACCTACCTGGATATGATCCTCCGCACACGACAACTCTTTCCCGAGATTCCGGTTGTAGGATATCACGTTTCGGGTGAATACATGATGATCAATCTACTGGCCGAAAAAGGACTGGCCGACCCCATGTCGGTCCTGTGGGAAACCCACTATGCTATTAAACGTTCCAGTGCCGACTATGTTATTTCTTATGCAGCTCCCATACTGGCAAAACAACTAAAACAAAAATGAACATGACTGAAAACAACACAATGCAGTCGCAAAAGGCTTTTGCCGAAGCCAACCGGTATATACCCGGAGGAGTAAACAGCCCCGTTCGGGCTTGGAAACAGTTGGGTGTATCCCCTATTTTTATTCAAAAAGCTAAAGATGCCTTTCTCTGGGATATAGACGAAAATAAATATACCGATTATTGCCTATCGTGGGGCGTGTTTATTCTGGGACACCGGCATCCTTACGTTATCAAAAATGTTAAACAGGCGCTGAAAAAAGGAACCAGCTACGGGGCGCCTACCCTTCAGGAAACTGAACTTGCACGTCTGATCTGCAACCGGATACCCTCGATTGATAAAGTACGTCTGGTAAATTCGGGCACCGAAGCAGTAATGACAGCTGTGCGTCTGGCACGTGCCTACACGGGTCGAAATGTAATCGTAAAATTCGACGGATGCTACCACGGACATTCCGACGCCCTGCTGGTAAATGCCGGTTCGGGATTAAGCACGCTGCAGCAGGCTTCAAGCAAAGGAATACCGGAAGATACTGTCCGCCACACTATCAGCCTGCCCTTTAATGAAACCGAACCAAGCACCCAATTCTTCGAAAAACACGGCCACACAGTTGCCGCCATCCTGTTGGAGATTGTACCCGGAAACATGGGGGTGATCCTTCCCAAACCCGAATTTATTGAACGTATTCAGCAATTAGCAGCACACTACAATTGCCTTATCATTGCCGATGAGGTAATCACCGGATTCCGACATCGATTGGTCACCGCCCAGCAGGAGTATGCCTTTAAAGCCGACCTGACTACGCTGGGAAAAATCATCGGTGGAGGTTTTCCCGTAGGAGCCGTCGGCGGAAGATCCGAAATCATGGACCTGCTGGCACCCATGGGACCAGTTTATCAGGCAGGCACGCTATCGGGAAACCCCATTGGTGTTGCAGCAGGAATAGCTACGCTATCGTTGCTGGCACAACCACACCAGCTTAAAAAAATTTTTGACCAAATGTCGTATTTCGAAAAAAACATGCAACTTCTGTCCCAAAAATATCAGTTCCGCTTTCACGCCTCAGGGACCATGTTCAGCATTTTCCTTACCCCTGAAGAAATTATTAACCTTCAGTCGGTATCCCGTATTCCCGATTCACTTTTTGCTGAGTTTCACCAGCAACTGCGACAACTCAATGTGTACTTTGCTCCCTCAAAATATGAGGCCAACTTTATTAGTCTTGCACACAATCATAAAATATTGGATGATACCTTGAATAAAATTGAATTTACCATCAAAAAAATTTATCCCTATGGACACCACAAGTAACAACAAGCCTGCATTAAAAATTATGGGCAATAACGAGTTCATTGAAGATGTCATAAAAAAAGCAAGTCTTGAGGAACTTTACTGGCTGCATGGTCTGCTTAGTGGTATTATTGGCACGCGCACACAGCAGATTTTTCAGGCAGGCAGTGCTACAGCTACAGCCTCATCGCCGTCAACCGCAGGAGCAACCTTGCTGGTTGAGGAAATGCATACAGTACCTGTAACTGAAACCTATACGGTACTTTTTGCAACGCAAAGCGGCAACAGCCGAAAGGTAGCTAAAATGCTCGAAGCTAAAGCCAATGAAAATAACATCCCTGTAAAAGTGCTGGATATTGCCGATTATCCACCCCACCAGATTAAAAAAGAGAAAAACCTTATCATCATCTGCAGTACCCATGGCGAAGGCGACCCTCCCCTCTCTGCTGAGGAATTTTATGCCTATATTCACAGCAATAAAGTGGGTAAACTCGACGGGTTGCAATATGCAGTACTGGCACTGGGCGACAAAAGCTACGTAAATTTCTGCAAAACCGGTAAAGATATTGACGAACGCCTGCATGCACTGGGGGCTAAGCGTATCATTTCCCGAGCCGACTGTGATGTAAATTTTAAACCAACTGCCGAAAAATGGATTAACGAGCTAATTTCGGTACTTTCGGAAAAACAAAACCAAACCCGGCCATCAACTAACATTACCTTCCATACGACTACCGAAGCTGCCCCTGCAGCAGCCAGAAATTTGGATATCTTCACACGGGAAAAGCCTGGTACACTTACCGTCAACGAAATCATCCACCTCAACGGACGTGGTTCCATCAAAGATACTCTGCATGTTGAACTGGCCGACGAGAAACAGCAAATCTTCTATCAACCCGGCGATTCATTGGGCATATACTTCCGCAATAATTCCCTGCTGGTCGATGAGATATTAAAATATCTGAAATGCGATGGGAAAGAAATGGTCATTTACCAGAATGTCCAAATGTCGATTCGTGATTGCCTTGAGCAAAAGGCCGAACTCACCCTGATCAACCGTGATTTTTTAACAAAACTGGCCGAAGTGTCGGGTAAGACAGAAATTAATGATCTTGTCAACGATACTAGAAAACTCAGCGAATATATCTACGGACGCGATGTACTGGATGTGCTGCAAGATTATAAGATAAAGTTTAAGGCGCAGCAACTGGCCGACACGCTCTACCCAATTCAACCCCGCCTGTACAGTATTGCCTCCAGTCCGCTGTATCAGGAAGGCGAGGTTCATCTGACCATTGGAAAACTTCAATACCAGTTCAATCAACGTCAAAAAACAGGCATGTGCTCATACTTTGTTGCAACTGAATTAAAACCTGGCGATGCAGTCACCGCCTTTGTACATGAAAACGAAGGCTTCCGACTTCCTTCCGACAACGCCCCCATCATTATGATAGGACAAGGCACCGGCATTGCCCCATATCGAGCATTTATGCAGGAAATCGAGGCCAGAGGACTTTCAAATAAAACCTGGCTGTTTTTCGGAAATCCCCACTTTACAACCGATTTTCTGTACCAAACCGACTGGCAACAGTGGTACAAGAAAAAACTGCTGACACGCATTGACCTGGCATGGTCGCGTGACCAGGCTGAGAAAATTTATGTGCAACACCGACTTAAACAAAAAGCCCGGGAAGTATTCGAATGGATCGATGATGGAGCTCATATATACCTTTGTGGCGGTAAAAAAATGGGTAAAGACGTACAGGATACCATCCTAAGTATCATTCAGGATATCAAAAGCATCAGCAACGATCAGGCCAAAGAATATCTGAAAAATATCAAACGCCAGCATCGTTACCACGAAGACCTCTATTAATTAACAATAAAAACAATAATACTATGGCAAACCATAACAATAATTTAAGCGAAGTGGAGAAAATCAAGGCTGCCAGTAACTATCTGCGCGGCACCCTCAAGGATAGCCTGAACGATGAGATAACGGGTGCAATTGCTCCCGATGATACCAATATTATCAAATTTCATGGCAGCTATCAACAAACCGACCGCGATCTTTCGAGCGAAAGAAAGAAACAAAAGCTTGAACCCCTGTACAGTTTTATGATTCGGGCTCGTCTCACAGCAGGTATCATTTCGAGCAGCCAGTGGCTTACAATTAACGAACTGGCCGACAAGTACGGTAATGGTACCATGAAACTTACCACCCGCCAGACTTTTCAATTGCATGGTATACTCAAACGCAACCTGAAAAAAACCATTCAGGAGATCAATCACATCATGATTACCACCCTGGCCACCTGCGGCGATGTCAACCGAAACGTGATGAGCAGTCCTAACCCATACCTCTCGCGCATACATTTCGAAACATTCCTCGACGCCGTGCGCATCAGCAATCATCTGTTGCCTAAGACAAGTGCTTATTACGAAATATGGCTGGATAAGGAAAAAGTAGCAGGCAACGGATCCGACGAAGAACCCATTTACGGTCCTACCTACCTGCCGCGAAAATTTAAAATAGCCATTGCTGTCCCCCCCTACAACGATACCGATGTATTCTCAAACGATATCGGCCTCGTAGCTATTGCCGAAAACAATCGCCTGACAGGCTACAATGTGCTGGCGGGCGGAGGAATGGGCATGAGCTTCGAAGACCCCGCAACCCACCCCCGTCTGGGCGACGTGCTCGGATACGTACCAAAAGAAAAAATGCTGAAAGTTGTGGAAGAAATCCTCAAAATCCAACGCGACCGAGGCAACCGCAGCGACCGTAAATTCGCCCGACTCAAGTATACCATCGAAACCATGGGGATTGAAGCTTTTAAAAAAGAACTTACCGAACGATCGGGGATTGAACTGGAGTCCCCTCGCCCCTTTGAATTCATCTCCAATAACGATCGCTTTGGATGGACACAAGGCGATGATAAACTATGGCATTATTGCCTCTTTGTCGAAACCGGAAGAATCAAAGATGCTGAAAACTATCCGCTAAAATCGACCCTTAAACTGATTGCCGAAAAATTTCAACCTACCTTCATCATTACGGGAAATCAAAATATCATTATAGCCAATGTCGACGAAAATGCCAAAAAAGAAATAGACACCCTGCTTCAGGATATTCTATCCCGTAAACCGCTAACCGGCTTACGGCAACATTCTCTGGCCTGCACTGCCCTGAACCAGTGTCCACTCGCATTTGCCGAAGCCGAACGATACCTGCCCTCGCTCATCGACAAGATAGACCAAATTCTCTTTGAACTCCACCTTGAAAATGTACCCATCAACATCCGCATGACCGGATGCCCCAATGGTTGCGCCCGACCCTATTTGGGCGAAATTGGACTCGTAGGACGGACTATCGGCAAATACAATCTGTATCTTGGAGCAAATGCCCAGGGATCAAGGCTCAATGTACTATATCGCGAAATGGCCGACGAAGATACTATCCTGACCATTCTCAAAGATATCCTACAGCAATATGCTGCTCAACGCCTCGAAAATGAACGACTGGGCGACTTTATTGTACGCACAAAACTGGTACAGATTCCCTTTGTAGTTCAAAACCTGTAACTACAACATTTCTAAGACACCTCAACCGCTACCCATTCACTTCACTACAAAGCCAGCCGCCACTCAGACCCGTCGGGATAGAAGCCCAACGGGTCTTTTTTTGTGAATTGGAAAGAGAAAATACATTCCCTAATATCTGTTCTTTGAAATAAACCTATCAGCGGGGGCAATATCACCGAAATATCCAGCCTCCCATCCCATCACCCTTTAGCCCTTATAAAAGTAAGTATTAATTTTCCCATCTGAAATGGGACGGGCGTAAACTTCCAATCCTTTTTCCTTAGCCATGTTGGCTAGTGGCGCTGGATAAAACGGGGCCACAATCACAAGTACCTTACCCGACGGAAGCTGCCGAATCATCTCCATTACCTGTCCCAACGGGTGCTCTCCTGCTTCAACCAGAGGGGTTACATCAAATGTGACATGGATTGGGGCAACATCTACCCATACAGGCATCGGCAGGTCCGTAGGATTGTCGGAGATAGCACCTAATACGTCCTGCCCAACCGCTTTTCGCAAGGTGTTAACAAGCGTTTCAACAGTAATACCAGCCATCTGTGCCGCTTGCTGAAGAGTGGCAATTCTGGCTACAGTTCTCCGAAGCACCGGATTTTTCAAATGCCCGAATTTGGGCGAAAGCTCCAGCAACTTCTTCTCAAGGTGAGGGAAAGCCTCCAGCAACTCCCCTACTTTTGTTTGCGGTGTTATGGACAACATAGATTTATGGTTTTTCATAATTGAGTATTCGCCTTTCCCCTTCGAGTGATCGTATTTGGGTTGCATCCTGAGTAAATTCAAGCGTTCCCATATAGTTACCTTCCCTGTCCCGAACGGCAAAATATTCGATATAGATAAACCTGCCGTGAAAATTGATCCAGAAAGCAGCACTATTTTGTCGGCCCGATTTAAAATCCGAAAGTATCTGTTCAACTACATGTACACTTCCCGGAGGATGACAGAGTCGAACATCTCTGCCCAGTATAGCCCTTGTCCGTGGAAAAACACGTTCGGCCGAGTTGGAAAAGAAACGTACCTTGTCATCTTTATCAACAAAGGTAATATCTATCGGTAAGGTCGCCAAAATGGCCTCAAGCTCATCGATACGAAGTAAACCGGTGCTCAGCATAATCTTGCCGGCCATCACCCCCCGATCGTTTGCTTCGACAATACCATCTGGCACCCATGCTACCGGAGGATCGTACAAACAGTACCCGATTTCAGGGATTTGTCTGTAAATATCGTACCATTCTTCGTCGATCAGCGTATCCATACACATGGGGAAAAGTATTTCCTCTTCCTTCATAATCATCTCTTCGATGGCACGAATAACAGGCTGAACAGCCACTTCAATCAGAACTGCAAGTTCAGCAGGTTCGATCTTTCCCTCAACTTTCATAGCCTCACGGGCTGTTTTCAACAGATTACGGACCTCATCATGTTTTCCCCACATTACTTTAGGCGGACCGGTCAGCCCATGCTTTTCCATGTAGGGAAATAGCAAATGCTCTTTTTTTAGATAATGCTTTTCAACATCCGATATATTGTTCAATGTTGCGCGGATCTGAAGCATTACCGCTTCCCAGTTGTTTGAACTTTTAGTCTCAACGGTAGCAATTAAAGCTTGCAGGCTGGCAATTTCCTTTTCCAATGATCTGTTTTCCTGCTTAAATATATCGACCGGATGCCCCTGCGGTATAACCTTTGCCGTGCTCATATCTATACTTCCCTCCAAAACCTGTGTATGTACATCGCACAGCTGTAGAATATCTTCAACCGGCACCCCTTCGGCAATCAATTGCTGCTCAACTTCCACCACATCATTGTAGGGAATTGAGGGCAGTATTGCTTTTAACCGACTCTTTACCTGTTCGGGTGCTACACCCTGATGCAGCTGAAGTAACATGTGCTTGAGCAACTCTTTCCGCTTCGTTGAATTATCAATGTATTCACTCATAGCTTCTTTATTTTAAGTATTTAAGTATTTAATTACGCAAATATAATTTACAAATCTGTAAGTCTTTACATCGAATATTAAAAAATAAGTTCTAAATTTGAATATGATTTAAATTATTGATTATAATATTTTTACAAAACACTTATCATCTGTTTCAAAACTTACTTACCTTTTCCGTGGTAGATTTCCTGAAAAAACTTTATAATTGTACTCAATACACTTAAAAATCGGTATGTGGAATTAAAGGGATGTAAATGAAGAAAAAAGCGACAAAGCTTAACAAATTTCCAAAATTGATTCATATTATTAAATAGATATTCCTATGCAAACAAACATCCAACTACAAAACACAGAAGCATTCAGGTGAATACCTATTAAATCCGGCGAAGCCAGAGATTCCTGGCCAAGGTATTCCGGACAGCGATGGAAACTTGCCCGTATTGTAGCAGTAGCCACAGGCATACTCGTTACCTTACACGGCCAAAGTCAGGAAACGAACACTGCTACCCTCGATGCCACGCAAGCACGCTATCGTATCAGCAGGTACATTTACGGTCATTTTACCGAGCACCTGGGGCATTGTATCTACGGTGGGATATGGGTAGGGAAAATTCCACAATTCCCAATAAAAATGGGATTCGTACCGATGTTGTAGAAGCTTTAAAGCGCATAAAGGCTCCCTTAATTCGTTGGCCGGGAGGCTGTTTTGCGGATGAATATCACTGGAAAGATGGGATAGGTCCGCGTAACCAACGCCCTACGATGATCAATACCAACTGGGGGGTGTGACCGAGGACAACAGTTTTGGCACCCATGAATTTATGGATTTTTGTGAACAGGTGGGGGCAGAACCTTACATCAGTGGCAATCTGGGCAGCGGCACTGTTCAGTAAATGTCGCAGTGGGTCGAATATCTCAACTCTTATAATATTAGCCCCATGACCGAACTCCGCAAAAAGAACGGCCGCGAAAAGTCGTGGGGTGTAAAATTCTGGGGCTTGGGTAATGAATCATGGGGATGAGGTGGTAACATGCGTCCCGAATATTACGCCGATGTAGCCATGCAATATGCAACCTTTCTGCGTAATTACGGCAAAAATACGCTCAACAAGATTGCAGTCGGTCCCAGCGACGACAATTACTACTGGACCGAAGTGGTGATGAAGCAGATGAGTACCAGTATATGGAAACTTTCGCTACACTCCTATACCTGGGGCAACAACGAGACGGCAACCAACTTCGACGAGGCTAAATGGTTTGGAATGCTGCAACGCACCATGCGTATGGAAGAATATGTTACAAAACATGCTGCCATCATGGATAAATACGATCCCTCCAAATCGGTTGCCCTCGTAGTGGACGAATGGGGAGCATGGTACAACGTTGAACCCGGTACCAATCCGGCTTTTCTCTATCAGCAAAATACCCTTCGCGATGCACTCATTGCTGGTATCAATCTCAATATTTTCAACAATCACTGCGATCGCGTAAAAATGGCTGCTGTAGCCCAGCTGGTCAATGTGCTGCAATCGCTCATCCTTACCGACAACGAAAAAATGGTGCTTACCCCAACCTACCATGTCTTTGATTTGTACAAAGTCCACCACGATGCACTGATGGTGCCGGTAGAACTGAAAACCAACTCCTATACCTGGGGAAACAATAGCATTCCGTCCCTCAACATGTCGGCCTCGATCGATGCCAGAGGTAAGCTAAACATTACCATCTGTAATACCGACGCCAAACAGACCCAGCCACTGCTATGCAACCTGAAAGGATTTAAGGCTGCTACAGTCAGCGGGAAAATTCTCACGGCCAATACACTCAATGCACACAACACCTTTGATCGACCCAATGAGGTTAAAATTACCGATTTTACGCAGTGCGCCGTCAAGAACGGAAATATCGAAGCCAAAATACCCGCACATTCGGTTGTGCTGCTGCAGGTGGATGGGACCTTTGAGGGACGTAAGCGATCACCCCACCGCAGAAATTGCAACAAGGGCTCCAGTATAAGCTGTACGAAGGTCAGTGGAACCGACTGCCCGACTTCAGCCAGCTTAACCCTGTGCAATCGGGTATAATCAAAGAAATTGTAATACCCGACAATATTCCGGCTACCAACGTCGGCATCGTGTATGAAGGATACCTAAAGGTTGACCAGGACGGAATCTACGAATTCTCGGCCATTTCCGACGACGGATCCCGTGTCGAAATTGACGGGGAAGCGGTGGTTATCAATGATGGCTTACATGGCATGATTGAAAAAACAGGAAGTATATTTCTGAAAAAAGGCTTTCACACTATACGAATCGAATTTTTCCAGGCCGGCGGTGGCTGGGGATTAAATGTATTCATGACAGCCCCGGGAAGCGAAAAAAAACCTGTTAATCCGCAATCACTCTTTTGCCCCTGAATAAAATTTAAAATGCTTAGCATCTTCAAGATGCTAAGCATTTAGATAAAAAAGCCGGCGCATTAACATGAATGCAACCGGCTCAAAAACAAGAAAAGGAGGAAATTTTACACCTGTTTTGTTCTTGATTTTACAACACTTTGCTCATGAACCTCATTGGCACGTCCCGAGGGATCGGTATTTTTCTGCCAACGGGGAATCCATTTATAAACCGACTTGGCAGCTGACTCTGAAGGATAAAGTTTTTCAAAAATACTGCGATAAAAATAGGCCTCTTTAGTAGTAGGTGTATTATAAGGAAAACGTTCAGCTGCTTTTGCAAACTCCTCATCCGACACCTGCCGATTGCAGTAGTCAACCAACGAATCGATCCAGCTATACCCTACCCCATCGGAAAACTGTTCCTTTTGCCTCCAAAGGATATCGTGGGGCAAATAGGGGTCGTTGGGATCATCAAAAGCTGCACGCAGAATATATTTTTCAGGTTTTCCTTTCGAACGGTCGGGACGTTTGTCGGCACCACGAATATTCATAGCCACATCGAGGAAATACCTATCGAGGAAGGGTACTCTTACCTCCAGACCAAAGGCCATGGTCGACTTGTCGGCACGTAAACAATCGGCCGTTGAGAGTAACCCGACACGTCGGATGGTTTCCTGAGTAAATTCCTCGTCCGATGGTGCATTGTGAAAATAGAGATAACCGCCAAAAACTTCATCGGCACCTTCACCCGAGAGCACTACCTTAAATCCGTTCTGCGTAATATAGCGAGCCAGAAAATACATTGGAGTCGATGCACGAATCGTAGTCACATCATAAGATTCGAGATGCCAGATAATCTTTTCGAGCGCTGCAATCCCTTCCTCGACAGAAAAGGTTACCTCGTGATGTTTTGTTCCGATAAATTCGGCCACCCGCCGGGCAGCTTTCATATCGGGAACATCGGTACTAAGACCTACCGAGAAAGAATGCAGTTCCTGATTTGTACCGCGCAGCAAACGTTTGGTAATGGAAGAAATAAGGCTTGAATCAAGTCCGCCCGAAAGCAGAACACCCAGTGGAACATCACTCATCAGACGCTTACGGGTAGCTTCGGTCAGGAACTCACGCAATTTATTCAGATCTGCTGGATCGGTACATTGGGTATAATCGTGATATTTAGGCTGATAATATTTTACCAAACCCGTTTCACCGGTGTAATAGTGCCCCGGAGGGAAGGGCTCTAACCATGTGCATTGGTCTTCAATGGCTTTAAGCTCTGACGAAAAATATAAATTTCCTTCAGCATCCTTACCGTAGTAAAATGGTTTTACACCGATAGGATCACGTGCCGCCATGAATTTATCGCCGTCGACAACCACAAAAGCCCAGTCACCGTCGAGTTCATTACAGAAATCATACCCGAATTTTTCGTACAGATGAACAATAACTTCACTATCACAGGTAGTACGAAAATTATGGTCGGCCAGTTTGGTTCGCCGAAGATGCATATAATTATATATCTCACCATTATGGATGACGTATGCATTGTGAGTTCCGCGTATGGGCTGCCTACCGGTATGCAAGTCCATAATCGATAAACGCTCATGGCTCAGTATATATCCGTTGGGCAATTGAAGAAATCCACTTTCGTCGGGCCCCCGATGTTTCATTCGTTTCGACATCTGCCTCACAACCTCAGGGTCCTTTTTACCAATTACTGCTAATATACCACACATATGAAAGAAAAATTTAAATTTGTAATCCGGTTAGTTCTTAAACCAATAATTATTGACTTACTTTTGTTACTAAAAACGAAACAAAAATAGTGTTTTTTTATAAATTTCACTTAAAAAATTGATATTTTTAATCAGAAAATAAATTATTAAAACAAATTAACACTTATCATCATGGAAGAACAGATTCATATTGATAGTCTTGACAAAAAAATTTTGTCGATTATTCAGGGGAATGCACGAATTCCGTTCTTAGAAGTTGCCAGAGAATGTGGAGTATCCGGCGCTGCTATTCACCAGCGTGTTCAAAAGCTTATGCGACTTGGCGTGATCACGGGTTCGGAATTTGTAGTTGACCCTAAAAAACTGGGATTCAACACCTGTGCATACATTGGCATATATCTTGAGAAGGCAGGCTTATACAAGGAAGTAGTGGCACAGCTAAAAGATATTCCCGAAATAGTCCAGTGCGACTATACTACAGGCAATTATTCCATATTCGTAAAAGTATATACACGGGACAATCTGCACCTGAAAGAGATTCTGGCAGACAAAATTCAGTCGATTCGCGGTGTTGCCCGAACCGAGACATTTATCTGTCTGGAAGAAAGCTTTGTACGACAATTGCCTGTATTATAATTTTGATTTTAAAGTTATTTCGTGTTAAAAAAGATTTTTCATTCCAACTGTCGAAAATCTTTTTTTAGCTTTACATTTGCATGATGGGTAAAAAGTACGTCTTTGGTTAAGAAGTGCTTTTTGACTCAGGAAGTTGAAAATGCTAAAAATAACATACCCATGGCCAGAATTATTTCAATTGCAAACCAAAAAGGCGGGGTAGGCAAAACTACCACAGCGATTAATCTGGCAGCAAGTTTTGCTGTTCTGGAACGAAAAGTACTTTTAATAGATGCTGATCCGCAGGCCAATGCTACTTCGGGATCAGGTTTTGACACGCGGAGTATTCAGCG
>Ga0068707_1000707_pt1 | contig 22394 bp, 20 predicted proteins | sample YNPNPMetaG_FD_66600 | JGI IMG/M metagenome (GOLD analysis project Ga0068707, IMG submission 66600) | Anoxygenic and chlorotrophic microbial mat microbial communities from Yellowstone National Park, USA - YNP NP MetaG | ecosystem: Environmental > Aquatic > Thermal springs > Hot (42-90C) >...
TCCGGGCCCGTCCTCCACCGGCATAAAAAGGTTTCGGGCAGTCCCCTCCTCCACGAAGTTGGTGATCAAAGGACGATAATAAGGCCTGTAGGGCTCGTCACTGAAGATGATGATCTCGCCTTCCGGGTCTAGATTTTTGAGGGTCTGGGCCGCGGTCCAGCCGGCGGCGCCGTTTCCGACTATGGCATAGCGCATGACTCCCCCTCAAGTTTTTGTGACAGGCTTTTCAGCATGGTTTGGGGTTAAATTTGCGACCTTGGAAATCGAAAGGGGGAGACCGGATGGCAGACATGTACCTCAAGCCTAAGATATTCCTTGGCTTTGTGATTCTGCCCCGGCCTCCGCCTGGTCCGGGATTTCAGGCCAGTTCTTTGGACCGGGCCAACACCTCCGCGGCGTGGTGGCGCACTCCGGCGGCGAAACCTTCGGCTTCCCGATAGAGCAAGGCCCGGGTGGGACAGGCCGCCACGCAGGCCGGGACTTCCCGGTCCGGACAAAGGTCGCATTTTACCGCCACCTTGTGCTCCTTTTCCCGGCCCACCACTCCGTAAGGGCACACCATGAGGCAGGTCCAGCAGCCCACACAGGCCCCTTCCCGGCGGCGCACCGCCCCCCGTTCGTCCCGGTACAGGGCCCCGGCAATGCAGGCTTCCATACAGGGGGCCGGGTCACAGTGCCGGCAGGTGAGGGGGACATTCAGCCCCAGGCCCCGTTCCACATAAAGACGGTATCTCGGGGCGGGAGTCTCGCCCAGGGCCCCAAACAGATTCTGGGACCGGGAATGGGCCACGGCACAGGCCAACTGGCAACTGCGACAGCCCTGGCAACGGTCCAGGTTTACAAAAATTTCCTTCATAGGCCCAACCCTGCCCTTCTCTCCCGGATAGCCTCCAGGAGTTTGGCGGCGGCAACTCGAGGGTCAGTTTCCACAATGAAGTATCCCCCGAGAAGGCCCTTGATATCCTGGGTCAGAACCTTGGCCACCAAGGGACTCCCCAAAACCGGGGGAATCACCCCCACATGGGTGGGAAGGCCCGCGGCCACCGCCCAGGTTCCGATGGAGATGGCCTTTTCAGTAGTGGCCTCCGGGGCGCTGGCCACCACCGGTAGCTGGTCCACGTCCACTCCCAGCTTGTTGGCCACCGCCACCGCCACCTGCACCGGGCGGCTGTTGTCCACACAGGAGCCCATGTGCAGGACCGGAGGTAAAGGTCCTGGGAGTCCCGCAGCCTGGCCCACCGCGGTGAGCACCGCCTTGAGGCCCTCTCCGGCATAAGTGTGGGTGGCTTCCGAAGTCAGCCAGCCATGACGGGCGAAGGCCCCGGCACCGCAGCCGGTGGCCAGAAGGAGCACGTTTTCCCGGGCCAGTTCTTTGGCCATGGTGAGAAAATTCTCGTCCTGGCTAACCCGCACGTTATTGCACCCGGCAAACAGACACACACCCAGGATGTTTCCTGCCACGATCTGGTCAATGAGAGGTTTTAAGGGGTCCTCCGGGTTAACCTTGGCAAGCGCCGCCACGATGGCCTCGGTGGAAAAGCCCGCCAGAATTTCGCTCTGCTGGGCGGGGATGTTAACTTTCTTGGGATCCCGGCGCTGGAAGGCCTCAATGCCCAGGCGCAGGATGTCCAGCGCCGTCTGGCGGGCCTTTTCCTCCTTGAACTCCACGTGCAGGGCCCCAGGGATTTTAGCCAGAGGCATGGTGGTAATCAAACGGGTGTGGAAGCACTGCGCCAGGGTGGCCAAAGCGGGCATGATACACTGGTAGTCCACCACCAGGGCGTCCAACACCCCGGAAACGATGGCCAGTTCCTGGGACACGGAATGGGTGGCCGAAGGGATGCCGTGGCGCATGAGGACTTCGTTACCGGTGCAGCACAAACCCACCAGGTTGACACCACCGGGGGCACCGGCGGCCCGGGCCTCATCGTCCAGTTCCCGGGCCACCTGGGCAATGAGATCGGAGAGCACCGGGTTGTGACCATGGAGCCCGACATTCACGGCGTCCACCTTTAAGACCCCCAGATTGGCCCGGCTGATCACGGGTTGCGGGGTGCCGAAGAGCACATCCGCCAGGTCCGTGCCCATGGCGCAACTGGCAAAGTCAGCCAGGGCGCATTTGACCCCGCCCAGAAGCAGATTGACCGGGTCCGCGTCCACTCCGTAGTGGGTGCGGTGCATAACCTCGGAAACGGCGCTGTCAATGCCGGTGGGCACCACCCCCAATTTCTGAAAGGCCGCCACCCGTCCCTGGGTTACATTCACCGCGGCCCAGGTCACGGGAGTTTCCTTTTCGGAGAAGTCCTGTAACGCAGTTTCCGCCACCTGCCTGGCAAGCTCTTTGGTATCCAGACCTTCAGCGGCAAGGCCCAGACGGGCCGCCAAAGCCCGGAGTTTAACTTCATCCCGGATCGGGTAATCCGGGGCCTGGCCATGAGCGGACTTAAGCAGGGTGTGGGCTAGGTGTTTGGCGTGGCCGGAATGGGCCGCAGTGCCCGCGGCGATGGCCCGTAGCAGGTTCCGGGCCACGATGGTGTCGGCCGAAGCTCCGCAGGCCCCCAGAGTGGCACCCTCCCCGAAGGGGTCAATCCGGCAGGGCCCCTGCAGGCAGTTGCGGCAGCATATACCCAGCTCGCCGAAGCCGCACTGAGGGGTCTGCTTGGCAAACCGATCCCAGATGGTACTCAGCTCCTGGCACTCCGCCAGTTGCAGCATGGCCTTCGTGGCCGCATCCGTGCTTTTTCCCATGGTTTTTTCCCTCTGTAAGAATTTGCCCGGCAGATTCATCCTGCCGCAATAAGCTCTAAGGTCAGTCTAAAAACATGCCCCCTTTCTGTCAACTCTTACAATGCCGAAACCATTTTCCACTAGCCCCGCCTGTCTTTCTTCCGGTGAACTAGTTGACAAATCGCCACTTTTTCATTATGGTGGGGAAACTTTGGCCAGGCCGAGCCTTTTATCGAGAAGGTAGACCCCTTCAGGAACCCTGGTTTAAGCAGCTCTTCCCTTTTTTTCAGGTGGACAAGAGGCAGTCTTAATGAGTTTTGGACCCTCGGGGGATTTCGACAACAGGTATAACCGGAAAGGGGAAAAATGGACCGGAAAAACATGAGGTGGGTCGGCCTGACTGTGGCTCTTATATTGGCAACGGGGACTTTGGGGGTCAAAGAGGTGGCAGCCAGAATGTGGGTGGGGCTGCAGGCCGGCCCCAATTACATGGCCAACGCCGACATTGTGAAAAGGGTGAACGCCGAACCCTCAGTAACCTATGAAAATGTCAAATTTGCCGCCAATTTTCTGGGGGGCCTGACCATCGGCTATGACTTTGTGAACGAAGGGTTTTTGGGCCGGGACTGGCCTAACTGGATGAAGTATATCAGTGTGGCCCTGGATTTGACTTACCACAACGTCACTTTCCGGCGGCAGCAGGTGACCGCGGAGATAGAAGGCAAGGGCAAAGTTGCCGCGTTTTTCCCCAACGGCATTATCCGCATGTTCACCCTGGTGCCCCTGATTATCGGGAAATATGGCTTTTTCCCGGATTCTGAGGTGCCTTTCGGGAGGCTGCAGCCTTACCTGGGGGTCGGGGTAGGGCTAGTTATCACTGATCCGGCATTGGATGGTTTTACCACCCGGGAGAGAAACAAGGTGGACGGCGTTTTTCTACTTGAAACCGGCCTGCGCTACATGATGTGGCAGAATGTCTCCCTGGATGCCGCCTTCCGCTATCGTCTGATTTTCACCAAATTCGGCAATACTTACGACTCTCCCGGCGGTTCTTTCAAGATTAACCGAGACTGGGAGGCGCACCTGTTCAATGCCATTTTCCGGGTTGCCTACCATTTCTGAGCCGCGGCCTGGGGTCTTTTAAAATAACCACCACAGCCGGACTTCCCTTATAAGATTTGGGCCCCAGGTATCCGTCTTGGGAAAGCCGCGCTGTCGTCTTCCTGGCTCGAGGACAGACAGGGAGACCTGAAACCGAGAACCCCCTCAGAGGCGGCAGGCCCGCCGGTTTTCCATGCCGGCCACCACCTCCTCATACCTTTCGTGGATCAGCTGGCGGTCGAAGTCCCACATTTGGGCCAACAGGGCCTCTTTTTCCTCTGGGCTGAAGTATTCCATCAGCGGGATGAAAAAGTGCTGGTCCTCCTTGATGATGTGTTTGGGGTACATGGCGGTGAGTTTGTCCAGATAACAGAGGACCCGGTTTACTGCCTCCTTTTCCTCTCTGAGATACGCCTCCTTGGCCCGGATCAGCTCCCGGGTGTACTCCCGGGCCCGCTCATGCTCCTCAATAAGCTCTTCCAGGAGCTTTTTCAGGTCTGACTGGAGGTCTCTCCCGGCCAGGGCGGCAAACAGGAGCTCCTCCTCTTTGCCGTGGTGACAACGGTCGGCGTATGTCCTGAGGAAGTCCACGGCCAGGTCAATGAAAGCCGGGTCCACAAAGGCAAACTCAGGGTCCACCGCCACATTGCTGCGGAGGCGCTCCAGCTCCCGGCGCATAAGCTCCACCATGCGGAGAATGAGGCGGTGTTCCCTCATCAAGGGCTCAATGGGCTGCACGACTTGCTCCTTGTGCTTGGGGGGGGAGGGCCGACTCTTTGGTTTCCCCGGCCAACCGCGACCCCTGAAAAGTTAGGGTATCAGGGTGGACACCCGAGGAGAAGCTAAGGTCTATGGTTCCTTAATCCACCCCAGGATCTCACACCTTTACCAGCTCGTATTCCCGGGTGCCAAGTCCCAGCTTTTCGGCGTATTCCAGTTGCAGGGGCCAGTCTATCTGGGGGTAGATGTCCCGGAACTTGTCGGACCCCGGAGACAGGTCCTTAAGTTGGGAGCCCGGAAGACCGGGGGCCTGAATCACCAGGTCGGCTGAGGCCTGGTCCAGGGCCACCGGGTCAGCGGAGGCCAGAATGCCGAGGTCCCCCACCACGGGAAAGTCGTTGAAGCCGTAACAGTCACAGGCCGGGGACACCTGGGTCACGAAATTGATGAACAGGGCCCGGTCTTTTTTGTTGAGGAGCACTCCATAAGCGTACTCCACCATCTTCTTAAGGAACACCGGGATGGCCTCGTTCCATTGAATTTGGATGTTGCCGTAAGGGCAGACCGCGATACATTCAGCGCAGCCCACACAGAGCTTGGGGTCGATCACCGCCTTTTCGGTTTCCGGATTGAGGTGGATGGCCTCCGCGGCACAGTGGGCCACACACTCCCCGCAACCGGTGCATTTTTTTTCGCTGACGAAGGGGGCGATGTTGCTGTGCTGGGCCAATTTGCCCTTGCGGGAGGCGCCCCCCATGGCCAGGTTTTTGAGGGCTCCGCCAAAGCCCGCCATTTCGTGGAGCTTGAAATGACTTAGAGCCACCAGAGCTTCCGCCTCCACTATAGCTTCCGCCAAGTAAACCGTCTGGAATTGTTCCTGGTTGATGGTGACCTCCACTTCCGCCTTGCCGGTGAGACCGTCGGCGATGATGATGGGGGCTCGGGTCACGGCATAGGCAAAGCCGTTTTCAATGGCGGTGGTGAGATGGCTCACAGCCTCCAGGCGGGTGCCGATATACAGGGTGTTGGAGTCGGTGAGAAAGGGACGGCCTCCCAAATTCCAGAGTTCGTCCACCACCAGGCGCACGAAATTGGGGCGGATAAAACTGGTGTTGCCCTTTTCCCCGAAATGCAGCTTCACCGCGATGAGAGGACGCTTTTTCCTGCGCCGAACAATGCTTTTCAGGTCCAGAGCCTTAAGAAGCTTGCCGAACTTCTGGAAATTGGTCTCCTTAAGAGAGGCCCTCAGGTCCATGAAATAGACAGTGCTGGGCATTTAGTCACCTCAATTAAATCCGGCATGGGGGAAATTGTTTTTCCTTCTTCTTTTGCCCCCTCCATGAGGAGGAACAAATCATTTATCGCTTTGGTGTAGGGAAACCTAAAGCTTAAGTTAAACTTCCAGACAGCCGACATCTCCGAAAAATCCGGCAAGGGCCGGCGACGTCAGGTCCAGGACCGGCCACCATACCAGAAAGAGAGGCCACTTTTTTACGATCGTTTTCATGATCGTTCCCTCAATTGATAGGTTTCTGAATATCGGAGCCAGCCGCCCCACGTGAGGCAGGAAAACCAGAAACCCCAAGAGCGTGGTTCTAACGACTTACTATCTTGCCACCCAGTATGGTCATCACTGCCTTGCCCCGCAAACGCCAGCCGTCAAAGGGACAGTTCTTACTTTTGGAGGCGAAGGTCCTGACATCCACTGTCCATTCCCGGTTCAGGTCAATCAGGGTGATGTCAGCCGGCGAGCCGGGGGCGAGGGTCCCCCCCGGAATTCCGAGGATGCGGGCCGGCTGGGTGGACATCCGGGCCACCAGCTGGCTTAAGGTCAACACCCTTTCATGGACCAGCTTCAGGCTGAGGCCCAATGAGGTTTCCAGACCGATCAGGCCGAAGGCTGCGGCTCCAAACTCCACGTCCTTTTCCAGGACGCTATGGGGTGCATGGTCGCTGGCGATGGCGTCAATGGTGCCGTCCCTAAGACCTTCTTTTAAGGCGGCCACATCCCGGGAAGTCCTGAGGGGCGGGTTCACCTTGGCGTTGGCGTCAAAGACCGGATTCACCAGGGCGTCCTCGGCCTGGCCGCAGACCGCCATGTCAGTCAGAGTAAAATAGTGGGGTGCGGTCTCGCAGGAAACCTGGAGGCCTGCCGCCTTGGCCCGGCGAATGAGTTCCACCGCCCCGGCGGTGCTCACATGGGCGATATGCAGCCGGGCGCCGGTGAGGGCCGCCAAGGCCAGGTCCCGGTATACCATGACTTCCTCGGCGGCGGCGGGAATGCCTTTGAGTCCCAGGCGCACCGAGACCTCCCCCTCGTGCATCACCCCGTCACCCCTGAGGTTAAGGTCCTCGGTGTGAGAGATGACCAATAGGTCAAAGGTCCGGGCATATTCCAGAGCCCGGCGCATGAGCATGGCATTCATCACCGGTCGGCCGTCGTCGGAGAGGGCCACACACCCTCCATCCTTCAATTCTCCATATTCACTTAACTTTTCCCCCAGCAAACCTTGGGAGATGGCCCCCACTGGATAAACCCGGGCAAATCCCCGCCGGGACGCCTGTTCCAGGATAAAGCGGGTTACTGCGGCGTTGTCGTTAACCGGCCGGGTGTTGGGCATACAGGCCACGGCGGAAAAGCCGCCCCGGGCTGCAGCCAAAGTCCCCGTTTCAATGGTCTCCTTGTATTCTTCGCCAGGCTCCCTTAGGTGGACATGCATGTCAACAAGTCCAGGGGCCACGATGAGGCCTTGGGCCTCCACCACCTGGCGACCCTCCCGGGATATGGTCCCCGGGGGCTTAAGAGCCGCCACCAAGTTGTCCTCCACCAGAAGGTCCAGAACCTCTTCCAGGCCTTGGGCCGGGTCTACCACCAGGCCGTTGGTGATTAGCAGACTCATAAGTAAGTTCACTTCCTCCGGCTCAAAGGGCTTGGGATTGCTGCCCCTTATCAGTTAGGCCCGTTCCCCGCCGATGAGCAAAAGCAACACTGCCATACGCACCGCCACTCCGTTGGCCACCTGTTCCAAAATTACCGACCAGGGGCCGTCTGCCACCTCTGGGGAGATTTCCACCCCCCGGTTCAGAGGCCCGGGGTGCATGACGATGACGTCTTCCTTGGCCAGCTCCAGATGGCGCAGATTCAAGCCGAAACGGGTGCTGTATTCCCGCAGGGTGGAAAGGTACATCTGTCCCATGCGCTCCAATTGCAGGCGCAGCATCATGATGACGTCGGCTCCGGTGACTGCTTCCGTCAGCGAGCGGACCACCTTGGCCCCCAGAGTCTCCAGATAGGGAGGCAGCATGGTCCCCGGGCCGGCCACCACCACCTCGGAGCCCATTTTGGTGAAGCCGTGGATGTTGGACCGGGCCACCCGGGAGTGGGCAATGTCACCGATGATGGCCACCTTCAGGCCCGCCAGGGTTCCCTTGAGCTCCCGCACCGTGAGCATGTCCAGGAGGGCCTGGGTGGGGTGCTCATGCAGACCGTCCCCGGCGTTGATGACACCACATTTTAATTTCCGGGCCAGATAATGGGGAGCGCCCGAGGCCTGGTGCCGGATGATGAGCACATCCGGGGACATGGCCTCCAGATTGTGGGCGGTGTCCGCCAGAGTCTCTCCCTTTACCGCGCTGCTGGCCGATACCGTCAGGTTGACCGTGTCGGCCGACAGGCGCTTGGCCGCGATTTCAAAAGACATGCGGGTCCGGGTGCTGGGCTCGTAAAAGAGGGTCACCACCGTCCGGCCCCGCAGGGTGGGGACCTTTTTTATGGGCCGGGCGGAAATCTCCTTCAGCGAGGCCGCTGTGTCCAATATAAGCTGGATCTCCTCGGGGGAGAGCGGCGCGATTCCCAGTAGGTCTTTGCTTCGGAGTTGCATGAGTGGTTTTCTAGGGGGCAAAGTAGAGAACCATACCCCCGTCTCCCTGAATTTTTACAAAAAAAAACCTCCTTCACAGAAAGGAGGTCAGGCCCCGTTTAGTTGGAAATTTGTTCTCATAGGAGACGCTTGAGCAGTTTCGGCTATTAATACCATATTACCCCTTAGTGATTCAAGGGGGTTCCCGGGAAATTTTCCAATGGGGGTCGTTGACAACCGGAGTTCCTGTTCTTATTTAATAATCAGCCTGGCAGTCTCGCCCCCGGGAGAGGAATTGGGGACAGGCCAGAAATTAACGCCCCACCCTATCACCCGAAGACCCGGGGGAGAGAACCTCCGGGAAATCCGGAGACAGAAATCTCAAACCTTGACCTTTCTGCAAATTTCACCTGACATTGAGCAACGGGAGGTGATTCTATGGATCTGGTGCAATGGCGACCCTTCCGGGAAATCTCCCGACTCCGTCGGGAAATGGACCGTCTTTGGGATGAGTATTTCGGCCCTGGCCGCCGGGCTTTTGAGCCCCTGGAGGAGGCCTGGACTCCGGCTGTGGACGTGTCCGAGACCGCGGACAAAATTACAGTAAAGGCCGAGGTGCCTGGCCTGGAGCCTAAAGATATTGACATCTCCATCGTGGGGGACACCCTCACCATCAAGGGGGAAAAGAAGTCCGAGCGGGAGGAGAAGGGAGAGAATTACCACCTGGTGGAGCGTGCCTACGGCTCCTTCAGCCGCTCTTTGAAGCTGCCAGCCTCGGTAAATGTGGACAAAGTGGAAGCCACTTACAAAAACGGCGTGCTCACCGTGGTATGTCCCAAAAAGGAAGAGGTAAAACCCAAGGCCATTGAAGTCAAGAGCGCCTGATTCCGGCAACCTGTCATCTTGGTCAACGGGAACAGGTGCTTAGGTGAAAAAGGGGCTTTTAAGCCCCTTTTTTTCATATAGTTAGTATAGTTGGTAAGTGACCGTCCCTAAGTCAGGCTAAATTGAGGCCGCCGGGAGGGCCGGTAAAAGGGAGGCCGGGGCTGCTCCCTTCCTCTGAAACTCCTCACCCCGGGGCTGTTTGCCCCGGCTACAACTGAAATGACATTTCCTTGAGACGAGGCACCGCTAATGGAAAAGGAACTGCGCGCCCTAATTGAGACGGCCATACATCAGGAAGAGTTATCCCATGAGTTTTACCGCCGCCTTGCCAAACTGGTGACCCATCAGGACACCAAGGACACTTTGGAGTGGCTGGCCAAGGACGAACTGGAACACAAAGCCTTTCTGGAGTCCTGTCTCACCCCCACTGGCTGTATCCTTATGGGCCACCCCCGGGACACTCACCTGGCGGAAGTCATGAAAACCCCAGCCATCACCCAGGATCTCACTCCCAAAGAGGCCCTGCTGGTGGCCATGAAACGGGAGGAGGCCTCCTACCATTTCTATAAGCATCTGGCGGCGTTGCAGCCGCCAGGAGAGGCCAAGGCCTTTTTGGAGAAAATGGCCCAGGTGGAGCTGGCCCATAAAGAAAAGGTGGAATATCTTTACGCCAATGTAGCCTTCCCTGAGGTGTGGTGACCGGGCTGACATGGGGCGGGGATTTTTGATCGCCCTGGAGGGCGTGGACGGCGCCGGGAAAACCACCATGGCCGCAGCCCTGGCCGCAGTTTTGGCCCGTTTCGGCCGCCGGGTGGTCCTCACCCGGGAGCCCACTTCCGGGGTTGCCGGCCGGCGTCTCCGGGAATATCTGGCAGGTTCCCGGCGCCACCTTCCTCCCACGGAGGAACTGGCCCTCTTCCAGGAAGACCGCCGGGAGCATGTGGAAAAAACCATCCGACCGGCTCTTAACCGGGGCTGGCTGGTCATCACCGACCGTTATTATTATTCTTCCGCTGCTTATCAAGGGGCCCTGGGTTTGGATCCACAGCAAATCCTGGCGGAAAGTGAGCTGTTTGCCCCCCGCCCTGATCTGGTGGTCCTCCTCCAAGTCCCCTTGGAAGTGGCCCTAACTCGGCTGGCGGAATCCCGAAGGAAAACCTTCCAGTTGAGCGAAGACCGGGATTATCTGGAAAGGGTGGCCGCTCTCTATGACACCTTTAAGGGGGCTCACATAAAACGACTGGAGGCTTCAGGCCCGTCCTCCGAAGTGCTGGGTCGCCTTCTGCATCTGACCCTGGAGGCTTTGGATACGGGCCCCCACTGAGAAGGCCCCAGTCCCAAGACTCCTCGAAATAAGAGGAGGGGGAGCCGATTATGTGTATGTGGTTCTATGACGAAGCCGGGGAGCTGGAAGAATATCGGATAATCAAAAAAGAGATCCGGGCCGTGGAAAGGGAATACGCCGAACTCCTTAATCTTCTGGGAAAGGTGCGTCTGTCCCTAAGAAGGGATCCCCAAAACCAAACCCTGCAAATCCGGCAAAGCTATTTGGAAAAAAGGGTGAAGCACCTGGAAGAGAAATTCCCCTGGCTGACCTGGGAAACCCCCATCGAAGTGGCCCTCTTTTCGCCGCCTCACGGTTGATAACGGGAAACCCGCGGAGCAACAGGTCATTATGCTGCAACTAATTAAAGAACTGGAACAGTATGACCGCTTCAAAAGGGAGGAGCAGCCTTTGGAGATGCTCCACCTCAAACTTCGAACCCTTTGCCGGGATCTGACCGCGGCTTTAAAGACCGCCCCGGAAGACCAGGTTCTTAAGGAACGACTGGCCCGACTGCAGCAGGAACTGGCGGAGCTGGAGAGCCGGGCACCCTGGATTGTCCGGGAATACCCGGTGGAACTGGCCCTTTGGGGGCCGGGAGCAGGTTTGCTTTGAGGGCTATTGAAAGGCCCCTTTTGAACCGTCATTCCCCAAAAGTGTATGTAGCGCCTTGACAACGCCTTTTTCTAAGGTTACAAACTAACCGTCCGGGCCGTTAACTCAGTCGGTAGAGTATCTGCCTTTTAAGCAGAGAGTCGTTGGTTCGAATCCAACACGGCCCACCAAAAATATCTCTAGCCCCGCGTCCCCATCGTCTAGCCTGGTCCAGGACACCGGCCTTTCACGCCGGCAACCGGGGTTCAAATCCCCGTGGGGACGCCACCTTATTACACCGGGGGCCAAGCCAGGCTCACCAGAGCTTCATAAGCCCGGCCACCAAGGCCTGGCTGGTTTGGTAAGGGTCATAATTGTAGGAAATCCTGCCAAAGATCTCTGCCCAGCCTCCCAGACCCAAACTGCCCATACCACTTAGTGAAAGGCTGTCGGCTGCCCTGGGGGCCCCGAAACTGGTGAATTTGAAAGCCGGATTGGCTGCAAAGGCAGCTCCCAGAGGCAGCTCCTGACGGCCGAATTCATGTCGCCAGGCGGCTTCCAGCTGCAGACCCAAAGGCCAGCGCCCCACGCCACGCCTGAGGCTCAGCCGGCCTCCCAATTGAAACTGACGGAAAAACAGGGTGTTATAATAGAATTTCAAGTTATACGGATTTCCGCCTTTTTCCGTAAAGCTCGAAGTCATAAGGTCAGCCAGGAAAAAACCGGCAAAAGGCTGGAGGCGTAACGGCCCTTCCCGGCAAAGATCGAATCCGGCTTCCGTGAACCCCATTATAAGACGGGAACCAAAATCGCCCTGGGCCGTGACATTACCCGGGGCCAGAAAGGTCAGGTTACGTTTCAGATAATTGCTAAAAAGGCCATACGCTACCCCGAAGTCAAAGTACCAACGGCGCCAGCCTCCCTGATACTGCCCATAGAAAGCCCCGATACCGCCACAGCTACGCCAGTAGGCGGCACTCTGGGTGAAATTCCCCAGACTGTCATAGTACCCTAAGGAAAAGCCGAGCCGCACCTTGCCCAGGAGCCGGTCGAAGCCCGCCTGAAATCCGTTGGTGCGCCAGTGGGTGCCACTCACCCCCCAAATATTGCTCCCTTTAAGATAATTCCCCTGAAAAACCCCCGAGCCCCAGAGTCCGTGAACGGCAGGCGAATCCCCCAGGAAGGTCGAATCATGGTTTGCTTGGCAAAAGTTAAGGGGTGCAGGTTTGCTCCCCGTGAAGTGAATTCCACCAAAATGGGGGGAGGTGCCAAGGGAAGTCCCTGGCTCAGCCTGCTCCTTGAACCCCCAATCCCCAAAATACGGCTGCCAGGGGCGTCCAAAAACATGAGCAGGGGTAGCAAAATAATTGGTCCCCCACCCGCCGGTAAAATCGGCCACCCCGACAGGAAGTGCTGGCCGACTATCCCCTCCATCCAAACCATGGAGTCTGGTTTTCAGGCCGGCGTTAAAGTCCTGGACCACACTACCCAGGTTCCGCCGGGGAGCGGCATACTCGCTTCCGGCTAGCTGTCCCAAAGCTGACTGCACCTTGGGGGCAGTCATCATAAGTAGAGGTTGGATGATCTCGGGCAGGCTGCCGGCTTGCCAGGCGCGGTCCAGGGTCCGGGCCACGTTAAGTTGGTTGGCAGTGGAGTTCACCACGCTGACCAGAGGCTTCCAGCCTACCAGCAGGACATAGCGCCGGTTGGCCGCATCATGAAGCACATCCTGCGTATAAAAGGGATTGGCGGAGGAAGGAAGGGTAAAAGAGCCGCTGGCAGTGCCACCATAAGTCAACAAGTCATACCGGTATTGGGGGACATATTTTATAGGCGGATTTAAAAAATTATATTGCAGAAGATTATCATTTAGGGTGACGCTCCCTCCAACTTGCAAACCCACCCGGCTTCCTGAAGTCCAAGGGTTGATGGTAACCGAATAGATAGCTCCGGGACTCAGGATCAAACTTCCAGAGGTAAAACCGGTACCGCTTAACTCACATCCTGAGGCCACAGTTATGGAACTGTTCAGGCTGCCGGTTAGCCTCAGTTTACCTCCGTTAACCATGGTGGCCCCGGTATAGGTGTTGGCGCCGGAAAGGGTCAGGGTGCCGTCTCCCACCTTGCGCAAACTGCCCCCTGTCCCGCTGATGACACCGGACACCTCCGTGTCCCTTTGGTCAGAGCCGGTTTCCAGCCACTTGTTGCCCAAAATAAAGGAGCCCCCGCCACTGATGGAGCCCACTGTGGTTCCTGAGGATGACAGGCCGGAAAAATCCACGGTGCCTCCGGAGTCGGTCATCAGCCTGGCCATGCCGCCACTGGAGGTGTTTTGAAAATACACTATGCTGCCCGATTTGACGGTGAGGTTGGCCTGGGCGGCAGTGGCACTGTTCTGAAAGTAGAGATAACTGCCGGAGTCGGCGGTAAGGTTGGCTTGTGCCGCAGTGGCGTTGTTCCGGAAGTAAATCCGCCCCCCCAGGTTGGCGGTGAGGTTGGCCTGGGCGGCAGTGGCATTGGTGTTGAAATATAAGTAACCCCGGTTGTTGACGGTGATATTGGCCTGCTCCGCCGTGGAGTAGTCGTTAAAAGAAACGCTGCTGGTGGAGGTGCTGTTGCCATTTAAAGTCAGGTTGGCTTGTCCGGCTTAAGTATTGTGGTAAAAATAAGTAGCCCCCCCAGGATTATTATTTATTGTAGCTTGATCAGCGGTGGCATCGTTATAAAAATAAAGACGATAATTGTTATTGATTAAGGCTTGTCTTGCGCTACTGGTATTATAAAAATATGTATAACCTCCAGGAAAGTTTGTTATATTGGCTGAATTGGCATTGATATTTTGTTGAAATATGGTACATCCCCCTGTATTATTTAAAATATTTGCATTTCCAGCGTTGCTGTTATCGTTAAAATAAATTCTTCCATAAGAATTAGTGGCGATTTCCGTGTTTAAGCCAGTACTGGCAGTATTATATAACCTCAGATATGAATATGTAGTCCCGCCACCCACAGTAAAATAATTGATTGAGGATGAGTTATTCACTACCCCACCGCCAAAAAAACGTAAGTCACTCCTGGCCGGGAGGGAAAAGATATATGACGGGGAACCGGCAGTGAACTCAAAACGGTCCGTGGAGATGAGACCGGCTGGCAAAATGACACTGGTGGTAGAGACGCCGCCGGGAAAGGTGGCCACCTGGGTGCTGCCGTTGGGCACACTCCCCCCCCAGCCAGTTGCCGGTAGTGTTATAAGTGGAACTAACAGCCCCGGTCCAGGTGTCGGATGCTGCCGGAACCTCCTTGGGAGCAAACAGAAGCAAACTGGAAACCAAAACCAGATAACATTTCAGCCGAGCCCTGACATGCCATTTAAGTAGTTTTCCGGTCACTTGGCTTTTCGCTTCAGCCACTATTTCCAGCATCTGACTAGGTTACCTACCAGTCACTTTCTATAGGTAAAAAATTAAAGTTCATTTTTTTATCGAAAGAATTTGAATAAACTTTAGGAGAAAAATCTTCTAACAGCAAAAAAAAAGCTTCCTGTCCGAGTCACTGGTGGTGGTTATCTGTTTGGAGTAGGAAGCAATAGTGGATATGGTAGTGGATTTTCCCAGGATTGCGATGCTTTTAAAGGAAAGACGGGCTAAACAGAGGGCTTCTTTTCGGGACTGTATGTAGTGAGAAATTTGCACTTTCTCTGCTTTGAGGGGTCATGGTATATTCCACAACCCGGCCCGGACCACCACACCGGCCGGTACTGTTTTTCCGGAAAGTCGGTCAGGTCTCCCGGTGCGGGAGGCCGGGTCAGGATAACCACCTCACCGGCTCTCTTTGGAAAAGGACCACTTAATTGCGATCCCTGGAATCTCAGAGGTTTGATCCTCGGGACTGCATTGCTAACCCTAATACTGAATCCGACGGTAGAAAAAGTGCTTGGCCAATTCGGCACTTAAAACATAGAGGAGCAGTACAAGCCCAATTGCCAGAAGAAATTCCACGCTGAGGGGCTGAAAATTGAAAAACCCCCCCAGGGTTGTGTAAGGGAAAACCACAGTGGCGGCCACCACCAAAAGGGTTGCCGCCAGGAGATAATTTCCCGGCCGGCTTTTGAAAATGGGTCTGCGGCTGCGAATCACCAGGACAATCATCGCGGCCGAAATCACCGATTCCTGGAACCAGCCGGTGCGGAACTGATCCTGGGTGGCATGCATAAGCCACAGGAGCACCCCGAAAGTAACATAATCGAAGACGGAACTGATAAGACCGAAGACCAGCATGAACCGGCGGATGAAACGAATGTCCCAACGCCGGGGGCGGTCCACAAATTCCCGGTCCACCGAATCCGTGGCGATGGTCATCTCCGGAAGATCAGTAAGGAGATTGGTCAATAGAATCTGTTTGGGCAGAAGTGGCAAAAAGCTTAGAAACAGAGAGGCCCCGGCCATGCTGAACATGTTTCCGAAGTTGGCGCTGGTGGCCATGAATACATATTTGAGGGTGTTGGCAAAGGTGGTCCGCCCTTCCTTGACTCCTTTGACCAAAACGCCCAGGTCCTTTTCCAGAAGCACGATATCGGCGGCCTCCTTGGCCACATCCACAGCGGTATCCACCGATAGGGAGACGTCGGCGGCATGCAGGGCCGGGGCATCGTTAATGCCGTCGCCCATAAAGCCCACGACATTGCCGGCCTTGCGCAGGGCCAAAATGATGCGCTCCTTCTGGTTCGGTTCCACTTCCGCAAAGATCTGGGTGTTTTTGACCCGGTAAAGCAGGGCCTCATCGCTTAGCTGCCTGAGGTCCGAGCCGGTTAAGAGCGCCTCGCGCCTTAGCCCCACTTTCTTTCCCAACTCGGCAGCCACCAGGCGATTGTCTCCCGTGATGATTTTTAACGACACCCCCAGCTGCTTAAGCTGTTTGATGGCTTCCATGACTCCGGGCTTGGGGGGATCGTTAATCAACAGAAACCCCAGGAAAGTCATGTCCCGCTCGTCCTCTTTGACGATGGTGACGGCCGGATCCAAAACCCGGTAAGCAATCCCCAGGGTACGCAGACCTTGTTGACTGAATTTTTCAAAATATCTCTGGATTTCTGGCTGCATGACTTCAAGAGGCACCACCTCCCCTGATCCCGACTCAGCAGCAGTGCAAGCCTCCAAAACGTTTTTCAGGGCTCCTTTGGTAATCAGGAGGTGGTCATGGTCTCGGGCCACCAGCACGCTAAGACGTTTGCGAATAAAGTCGTAAGGCACTTCATCGACTTTGCGCCAGCCGGTGACCTCCATGCAACAATGGCGCCGCACGGCCTCGTCTAGGGGATTGGCAAACCCTGATTCAAACAGGGAATTGAGATAGGCATAAAGCATTACCTTGTCGGAAGCCCGGCCATCCAGACCCAGGGCTCCCTGGACCTGGGCCACCCCGGAGGTGATGGTGCCCGTTTTGTCGGCGCAGAGCACGTTCATGGAGCCGAAATTCTCGATGGCAGCCAACCTTTTGACGATAACCTTTTCCCGGGCCATGCGTTTGGCGCCGGTGGCCAGGTTTATGCTGATGACCGCCGGCAATAACTGGGGAGTGAGGCCTACTGCCAAGGCCAGGGAAAAGAGAAAGGATTCCAGCACCGGCCGGGCCAGGTAGACATTGATGGCAAAAATGGCGATCACCAGAAGCAGGGTGACCTCCATAAGGAAGTAGCCGAACCGTCTTACACCCCGCTCAAAATCAGTTTCTGGCCCTTTCAGTTTCAGCTGTTGGGCCACCTTGCCAAATTCCGTGGCCACGCCGGTGAGGGCCACCACTGCCACGGCGGTGCCGCTTACCACGTGAGTGCCCATGAACAGGGTATTTGAGCGGCGGCTTAAGGGAACCTCGGTGGAGAGAGGCCCCACAGTTTTTTCCACAGGAAAGGTTTCCCCGGTCAGGGTGGCCTCATCCACAAAGAGGTCCTTGGCCTCCATTATCAGACAATCACCCGGAATGACATCCCCGGCCCTCAGAAAAACCACATCCCCCGGGACGATTTCCTCCACCGGGATTTCCTGGACAGCATCATCACGTCGTACGCTGGCCTTGATCTGGACGATGGCCAGCAATTTGGCCACTGCATTGTTGGCCCCGTATTCCTGCCAGAAGCCCAATAGGCCACTTATCAGCAAAATTATCAGGATAATCAAGCCGTCCACGTGATCCTGTAGGGCAAAGGACAATAAAGCGGCGAACAGCAGAAGTAAGATTATGGGACTTTTATATTGGGAAAAGAGTAACCCAAGTATGCCTGCCCGTTTCTTGATCTTGAAAGTGTTGGGGCCAAAGCGCGCCAGCCTTTGGCGGGCTTCCTCTTGGGTCAGACCCTGGGGGGAAGTCTGCAGGCGCTCCATGAGCTCGGTGGAGGTCAAACTCCAGAAGCTTGTTGGCAGTTCCATTTCCATGGCAACCCCGCAATTCAGGCAGACCCGGTAAGGAGCAGCCACTAAAGAATACTGGGGATGTTGAAGCCCCCTATCTCGCAGGGCTCATTTCCCCCTTTGTTTTATCTTAATTTGTTTTTGGTGGTAAATAGAATTGAAAAAAATCCCCTTAAAAGAGATCAGGGGCGGATTTTATTCCGACCTCTTGAAGTTATTTTTTAGTAGCGGAAAGTGGATATCAACTATAGACCTTCGGGTTATGAGAACAATGCCGACCCATTCCTGGGACTTCCCGCAATGTTATTAACTATCTAATTTTAAAGCAAATTACAGATTTCATATTTTTCTTGACTTACCACCATTTACCATGATATTTCCAACCTAGGTTGGAAATACGGTTGGAAATTTTCCCTTAGTGTTCAGGAACACCATAGGCGGGAGGGAAATAAAGGTTTCCAAATTTTTCCAACCTAGGGAGGTGACCATGAAGAGATACAAGACCAATTACCCCGGCGTGTTCTACCGGGAGTCGAAACGGTTGGGGGGTCCCGGCACCGAGCGTATTTATTACATCGTGTTCAAAAAAGACGGCAAAATCCATGAGGAGAAGGTGGGCCGCCAGTTCGCCGATGACATGACCCCGGCCCGGGCAGCCAGGATAAGGGCGGAAAGAATCGAAGGCAAGCGGCAATCAAGAAAGGAGATCCGGGAGCAGCAGAAAGCCGCCCGGCTGGCGGAAGCCTCCCGCTGGACCTTCGACCGCCTCTGGGAGGAGTATAAGGCCTGTAAACCTGACCTCAAAGGCAGAATTACTGATGAAAACCGCTATGTAAATTACATCCGGCCGTGGTTCGGCGACAAGACCCCCCAGGAGGTCAGCCCCTTGGATGTGGACCGTTTGCGTTTGCAGACAGCCAAGAACCACAAACCCGGTACAGTAAGAAATGTCCTGGAAATCCTGCGCCGCCTGATTAATTTCGCCGCCAAAAAGCAGCTTTGCCCCACCCCCAAATTTATCATTGAAATGCCCAAGGTGAACAATCTGAAGACTGAAGATCTTAACGCCGAGCAGCTGGAGGCTCTCCTTAAGGCCTTGGAGGCGGACTCCAACCACCAGGCCGCCAATTTAATGAAGTTGGCCCTTTATACCGGCATGAGGCGGGGGGAGCTTTTTCGGCTGCAATGGCAGGATGTGGATTTCGAGCGGGGCTTTATTCATATCCGGGACCCCAAGGGCGGCCTGGATCAGAAGATCCCCCTGAACCAAATGGCCCGGGAGCTTCTCCTGCAGCACCCCCGCACCGGCAGCCCCTATGTCTTCCCCGGCCGGGGCGGCGGCCCGCGGGTGGATATCTCCAAGCAGGTGGGGCGCATCAAGCGGGCAGCCGGCCTACCCAAGGACTTCCGGCCCCTGCATGGGTTAAGGCACACCTATGCCTCCATGCTGGCCTCCTCCGGCCAAGTGGACCTTTATACCCTCCAGAGACTTTTGACCCATAAAAGCCCAGCCATGACCCAGCGCTATGCCCATTTAAGAGACGAGGCCCTGCGCCGGGCCTCGGAGCTTGCCGGAGACCTGCTGGGCCAGGTGATAAACGAAAAGAAACGCCATACCGCCAATGTGAAGAATTTGTAAAATTCCTGGTAGAAAGAGGGCTGAACCCCAACCATCACAAGGCTGCGTCCCTGCCCCTCTTCCCATAAAATCCCCTACCTTGAGCTGGGGCTTTTGTGATCTGAGGCCGTCACTGAAAGCCCCCTCCGCGCCGCCCACCCCCTTGACTCTAATTTCTCAGGTGGGGTAAAAGCGGCTCATACTGCCTCAAGTAGCCCATTTCCTTGTAACCGGCGGAAGCTCATTAAAAGAACCCGTGTCTCTATGTAGAAATATATCCACCCATCCGCACCATAAGGGGTTACCCCCCCCTTTTCCTGGGTTATGCCCTTTGGCTGGCTGCACAGCAATAACTATCTGAGTAAAATTCATTCTTAAGTCATTGATGGAACATCACTGATCTCTTGACCCCCACACGATTACTTGATGAAATTTAAAATATTCCAATAATTATCTTAAAATTATACTTTAAGATACCTCATTGATTACATTCCACGATGCTATATATACTTTTTTTCCCAAAAAGATGATAAATGACCTGACATAGCAAAAACGTTCCGCTTTTGTATAAAAGCGGAACAGAAATCCTTACAACGGAGAAATCTTTTCTTTACATTTTATTTTTTTATGTTATATTACAGGTGATTTGCTGTAATTACTTGATAGGAGGGAAAGTATGGGTCACTACGATCCCGAAACCTATGTTACCGATACCATAGCTGCATCACTCATTGGCTGCAAACCTCAAACCTTGAGGAATTGGAGGACTAATCGAACGGGCCCTCCTTACATAAAGCTTGGTCGAATGGTCAGATACAAAATCAAAGACCTTTTGGATTTTATGGAAAGAGGCCGCATTGACCCAAAGACGCTGGGAGAAAGGTCCAAATAAGGGCCGCAGCCATCGCCCAAACTTTGGCTGGGGAGGGACGGCCTTGGCGGTCGGAGAGAAGTGGCTGACTTGGTGCCGCCATCATGGAGAGTCCGGCCTGTGCCGGATTTTGACCAGCTTTCTAAGGAAATTAAAAAAGGAGGGACGGATCCATGAACCAATTACAAAACATTCCAGGGGAACTTAGCCCGCATTATTCATGAAGGGGGAGAACAGGTCCCTTTATAAGGGATGGTAGGCAGAGAGGGGAGCTCCTCCCAAGGGGTCGGAGGCGGTGAAAAGAGTCTTGACGGATGTTTTTCCTGGAACCAATCGGTGAGAGACCGCTTTTAAGCCCGGTGGGGGCGCACTTCACCCCTGGCGCCGCGCTGAAATCCAGAGTGGCTCAAGACTTACGCCGGGCTGGCCCGCAGGTTTTGCACCAACCCGGCCAGGAGGTCCCGGTAAGGGTAACCCGAGGCCAGGTGAACCCAGATGCGGCGGCACCTCGAACGGATGCGGGCCCCGATTTTCAGGAGTTTGAGCCGCAAGGTGTTGACCTGGGCCACGGCCAGTTCCGGGCCCTGGATGTGGCGGCGCAACAGCCAAAACAGGCAGTAGGCCGCGGTGTGGAGCAGCAGCCGGAACTGGTTGGCCAGGAAGCGGTGGCAGCTCAAGCGATCGGCCTTGAGCTCCATTTTGCGCTCCTTGATGCGGTTTTCCACCTCACCCCGCAGGACGTAGATCTCGTCATAGACCAACTGGGGGCGGTGCCCTAGGTTGGTGACCACAAAAAGGACGTTGGCGCCCAGGGGGCCATACTCCCCCTTGGCGATGATGCGGCGGGGCCGGTTCCAGGAGTCCGGCTGGTAAGTGAAGGAGGTAAAGCTGTTTTTCCCCCGTCTCCTGGTACTGCCGTTGGGCCTTTAAAAGCAGGGGGGCGGCTTTTTCCAGGACCCGGTTGTTGGTGATAAAGCCGATGACGTAGCGGACCTCGTGCTGCTCCTCCAGATAGTCATAGAGTCCGGGCACGGCAAAACCGGCATTGGCCCGGAAGAGGATGAGGGCCTTGGGGTAAGACTGCCGCAGCTTTTTGATCAGCCTTCTGAGTACTGCCAGCGCCCCCTTGGAGGCGTGGGTGTTGCCGGGGCGCAACACCGCGGCCAGGGGAAAGCCGTCCTGGCCGTCAAAAACGAGGAGCGGATGATACATGTGCTCTTCGTAATAGCCGTGGAAGAAGCTGAGTTGCTGCTTGCCGTGGGTGGGGTCATCGGTGGCGTCCAGGTTAAGGCACGATGACCTTCCGGGGGCCGGGATGGGTCTTGAGGTACAGGTCCAGCAACCGGTCGGAAAGGCGGCGCCGGTCCTTGGGGGTGACCCGGTTCTCAAACCGGGAGAGAGTGGGCTAGGAGGCCAGGTCCGCGCCACTCTCCGGGGCCTTGCCGGCCATGATCTTGAGGGCTGGATCCCTGGCGAGCCAAGCGGCGTCGTTGTTGTCCTCGTAACCCAGGGCAATGGCGAACAGCCGTTGCCGCACCAGGGTGAGGAGATCGTGTCTCACTTTGGCGGAATCCCGAGGGTCATGGAGACACGCAGCCGCCTGCTCGGCGACACGGTAGCGCTGATCCAGCTGCCTGAGCAGCAGGCCCCCGGCATCCGAGGTTATCCGGCCACCCTCAAAATCGGCGATGACTTCCTTATGAAAAAGGCTTTCAAAACGGAGCTGTTTATGGCAAAGTGTTTCCATAGGGTATGCTGGTTAAGAGGCTGATTGTTTAGCGACTACAGCATCTTACCAGATACCCTATGCTTTTTACAGCACTTTTCATGCATAATCCGGGTTAAGTGGGAGGTGTGAATTGCTTGACCTGAAAAGGCTGTTGAATGAATTACGTGACCTGGTGCGGCGGCCCCGAAGCGGGGGCAGGGACCTGGTGGACCATCCCCCGCGTGGTAGCGATGATTTGGCCAATGCGGTGGCGGGGGCGGTGACCCTGGCCGGGGCGGGGATGGTGAGGCCACAAGCTAGGGTGAGGTGGATAGGTGGAGAATCACCATGGCGTAGGCTGGCCGATCTGCATGAATTGTTTGGGGGATTGCGGTGAGACATTGCAGAAAACCTCGCTGGTGGAAGTCAACTCCGGCGAAGGAAGAGAAAGTCTGGCGCATCCTGGAATTGATTGACCAGGTGGCCCAGGGGAAGCAAGGGGAGGGACAGGAGAGAGAACTGACCTGGCGCCAAATGGCGCTAGGTTGGAAAAAGGTAAATTTCAACCGAAAGCGCCAAGTG
>Ga0068707_1000710_pt1 | contig 22343 bp, 18 predicted proteins | sample YNPNPMetaG_FD_66600 | JGI IMG/M metagenome (GOLD analysis project Ga0068707, IMG submission 66600) | Anoxygenic and chlorotrophic microbial mat microbial communities from Yellowstone National Park, USA - YNP NP MetaG | ecosystem: Environmental > Aquatic > Thermal springs > Hot (42-90C) >...
CGCCCACGCCCACGACGGGAAAGGAACGACCACGACGGGAAGCGAGGATATGCACCCGACTCACCTCCCGCGGGTGGCGACCGCCCGGAGGTGTTCCTCGTACGTCCGGCTGAAGATGTGGGTGCCGCTGCCGTCGGCGCGGGCGACGTAGAACAGGTAGTCGGTGCGTTCCGGCTCGAGCGCCGCGCGGAGGCTGTCGAGGCCCGGGTTGCCGATAGGGCCGGGCGGCAGACCGGCGCGCCGATAGGTGTTGTACGGGTTCGCCGGGTCGGCCAGCATGGCGCGGGTGGGCGGGCCCCGGCCGGCGTAGCCGGCGCAGGAGGGGAGTCGCGGGAAGCGGCGGCAACCGTAGGCCGCGGCGGGATCGACCTGCAGGCGGTCGAGAGCGGGGTCCAGACCTTCAAGACGGTTCCAGATCACGGAAGCGATCCGGGGGCGCTCGGCCGCCGCCGCCGTTTCCGCCTCGACGAGGGAGGCGATCGTGACGACAGCGAGGCGCCCGTCGGCGGCGAGCTTGCGCGCGGCAGCGACACGGTCGGGGTGCCGTTCGAACAGGGGAGCGGCCCGTTGGTGCCAGGTGCGGACAAGACGGGCGACGATGCGCGGGGCCGGGGTCGGCACGGCGAAGCGATAGGCGGCGGGGAAGAGGAAGCCTTCCGCGTCGTCGGCGGGGAGGCCCAGACTGCGAGCCAGCGCCGGGTCGGTGGCCGCAGCGATGAACTCGAGGGCCGGGCAGACACGGCGGCGTTCCAGCTCGCGGGCGATGTCGAAGATCGTCCAGCCTTCGCGGACGATGACGGTCGCTTCGAGGCGGACGGGGCGGGGGGCGGCGAGGAGGGCAAGGGCGGCGACGAGCGCGGCGAACGCGGCGCCGAGGGTGACGGCGGCGGAACGGCGGGTCACCGGTCGGACTCCCGGCGCGCGGCCAGCCATGCTTCGAGCAGCAGGGCAGCGGCGGCGGAGTCGACCGTCCTGCGGCGCTCCTTGCGGTTGCGGCCCATCGCGAGCCGTTCGCGCCGGGCCTGGACCGTGGTGAACCGTTCGTCGACCAGCTCGACCGGCAGGCCGGTCGTTCGTTCGACGGCCGCCGCGAACTCCCGCGCCGCGCGCGCCGCAGGACCCTCCCCGCCACCCAGCCGCAGCGGCAGTCCGACCAGCACGCGTTCGACCTTCCGTTCCGCGGCGAGGCGGGCGATGGCCGCAAGGTGGGTGTGGTCGGCGGCGACGGGGATGGGCGGCTGGGGGAAGGCGAACGAGCCGTCCGGGTCGGACAGGGCGACGCCGATGCGGCGGGATCCGGGGTCGAGGGCCAGGACGATCATCGGGGCGAGTCTACCCCGGACGCGGCCAGGCGCAGTAGTCCACCAGGGATGGAAGGGTGCCACCCGTTCTACGCGCACCCGGCAGGGAGGGTGGCGGTCGAGGCCTGGAGGCCGATGCCCGATGCCCGGTTGTGTCCTGTGATTCCGGGTCGTTGGGCGGATGACGAGCCCGTGACGATTCGGCATGCGGGTCGCTTGCCTCGGGGGTCGCCGAGGGAGTGACATGCAGAGTACGAAGCCTGGGAAGTTGCCGAGGGAGCCCTTGTCCTTCTGGATGGAGGGGCGGGGGCATCGGTTTCGGATTCGTTCGCGTTCCTACCTGATCGGTGGGACGTTCAACCTGGTCAACCTGCTGACGCGGTACGACGTGGAGGGGCGGGAGCACCTGCTGGACGCGGTGGAGCGGGCGGCGGCGGCGGGGCGCGGGTTGATCACGGTGAGCAACCACGTGTCGCTGTTCGACGACCCGCTGGTTTTCGTGAAGGTGCTTCGGCTGCGGAACTTCAACGTGCAGACGAAGTGCTGGTGGAGCACGGCGTGCGCGAGCAACTTCAACCCGCAGGGGAAGGGGTTGGGGGCTCGGGTGACGCGCTGGTTCAACGAGGTTTCGAACATGGTCTTCATGGCCCGGTCGCACAAGGGGTGCAAGGCCGTGGAGCTGCCGGAGTCGCTGGCGCAAATGCTGGCGCCTCGGCTGGGGTGGAAGCGGCTGGAGCTCCTGGAGCGGAAGGCGCGGGAGGCGGGGCTGGACGTGGAGGGGTACCTGCGGCGGTTCGTGACGGCGCGGGCGGGGGACGAGCCGACGTCGTTGGACCAGCCGGGGATGCTGGAGGCGTGTGCGCGGGTGAACGTGGGGGACTGGCTGCACTTCTTCCCAGAGGCGGGTCGGTCGCGGAACATGTCGTTGCGGCCGGCGCGGCCGGGGGTGGGAAAAGTCATCTACCACGCGCCGGAGGCGGAAGTGGTCCCGTTGTGCTTCTACGGGACGCAGGACGTGCTGCCCGTGGGCGCGGTCTTCCCGCGGCCGTTCCGTCGGGTGGTGGTGTCGGTGGGTCGGCCGCTGTCGGCACCGGTGCTGGAGGGGTTGCGGCGGGGGCCGGCGACGGTGGAGACGTTCCTGGAGATTGCGCGGTTCGCGTTGGCAGGGGTGGCGGCATTGCGGCCCGGGGTGCTGGCGCGCTACCTGGGAGCGCAGGCGGCGCTCGACCTGCTGGCCGAGGAGGCGGCGGCGGAGGCGTTGGCGGCGCAGGTAGGGGAGACACCGGCGCCAGCGGCGCCCGGTTCCGAACCGTTGTCGTGGCCGGCGATGGCGGACCAGGCGAACCGTCCGGAGCGTCGAGCTTCGGTTTGACCCTTCGGCGACCCGTCCGGGTCGCTGGACGTTCGTTCTTCTCCTCGCCGGGAGCGGTCGGCGGCGGGCCGCGGGGTCCGAGCCGGTGCGCGGCCGTCCGGGTCGCGGGTGGACGCGGGTCTCGGGAATAGCCCTTCGGTTCCTCGGGTTGAGGGTTGACAAACGACCGCGCCGGCTTATGGTGCGCGGCGTTTCGTACCGAGCAGCGCCCTGGGCACGGGGCGGCTGCGCGTTCGGACGTCCGGCGGTCGTCGAGGAGGTCACAGGCGGATGGCTGGAACGGAGACCATGGTCACGGCGCGCGACGTGACGAAGTACTACGGGTTGCACCGCGCGGTGGACCGAATTTCGTTCGACCTGCATTCCGGCGAGGTGCTCGGCTTCCTGGGGCCGAACGGGGCGGGGAAGACGACGACCATGAAGATGTTGACCTGCTTCCTGGCACCGACGGCGGGGAGCATCAAGGTCAAGGGGCACGACGTCTCGGAAGAGCCGGTGCGGGTGCGGCAGATGATGGGGTATCTTCCCGAGAACGCTCCCCTGTATCCGGACATGACGGTGATGGGGTTCTTGCGGTTCTGCGCGGAGGTGCGGGGGCTCACGGGGCGAGAGCGGGACCGGCGGGTGGCGCGGTCGGCGGAGCAGTGCGGGATTGCGGACCGGATGCGCGATCCGATCGGCATCCTGTCGAAGGGGTTGCGGCAGCGGGTGGGATTGGCGCAGGCGATCCTGCCCGACCCGGAGATTCTGATTCTGGACGAGCCGACCAGCGGACTGGACCCGAACCAAATCGTGGAGATCCGGGGAATCGTCCGGGAGCTCGGGCGGACCAAGACGGTCATCTTGTCGACGCACATCCTGTCGGAGGTCGAGCTCACCTGCCGGCGGGCGATCATCGTGAACCAGGGGCGAATCGTCGCCGACGCGCCGCTCGAGGAGCTCCGCGGCCGGCTGCAGGGGGAGCGGCGCCGGTATCTGTTCGCGGTGGGCGCGGGATCCGGCGGGGTCGCGCCGGGGGAGGCCGAGGTGCGGGAGCGGCTGCAAGCGCTGCCGGGGGTGGAAGAGGTGACACGGGTCGACCGAGGGTCGGGCGAGCCGGCCACGTGGTCGATTCTCGGGTCGGCGACGACCGACCTGCGGCCGGATCTGTTCCGGTTGGCGGTGGAACGGGGCTGGTCGGTGCTGGAGCTGCATCGCGAGCTGGCGACGCTGGAGCAGGTGTTCCTGCGGCTGACGCAGGAAGACCTGCAGCCGTCGCCGGGAAACTAGGGAGGGCCTCATGCGAACCACGTGGGTCATCGGCAAACGGGAGTTCGCCGCCTATTTCGGCTCGCCGCTCGCCTACGTCGTGACCTCGATCTTCCTCTTCTTGCTGGGCCTGTTCTTCTTCTTCGGGGTGTTCCACCAGGACGTGGGGTGGCCGTTCTACGTGCGGAAGGTGGTGAGTCTCGACAATTTGTTCAACGCAAGCCAGCTCCTGTTCCTGTTCCTGGTCCCGGCGATCACAATGCGGTTGTTCGCGGAGGAGCGTCGTTCCGGGACGCTCGAACTGTTGACGACGCTGCCGGTGCGGGACATCGAGGTGGTGCTCGGCAAGTACTTCGCGGCGTTCGCCTACCTGCTGGTGGTGCTGGCGCTGACCGCCGTCTATCCCATCTACGTCGCCACGCTCGGACGCCTCGACTGGGGCGCCGCGGCGGCCGGCTACATCGGACTGGCGCTGGTGGGGCTGGGCTACCTGGCGATCGGCGTGTTCGCCTCGTCGTTGACCCAGCACCAGGTGGTGGCGTTCGTGGTGGCCCTGGTGGTGGCGCTGCCGTTCTTCTTCCTGCACAAGGTCAGTTTCCTGTTCGGCGCGGGCGTCGGCAACGTGCTCGAGTTCCTCGCCTTCCGCCCCCATTTCGACGGCATCGCCCGCGGGGTCCTGGACACCGGCCACATCGTCTACTTCCTCGGCGTGTCGGCGGTCTTCATCTTCCTGGCCCACCGGCTGCTCGGCAGCCGGCGGTGGAGGTAGGGTCATGACGCGCGCGCTGCAGGTGTTGTTCCACCAGAGCCCCTACTGGGGCTGGTTCGCGGCGGCGATCCTCCTGTTGGGGCCGCTGGTCGGGTGGCTGCTGGTCGAGCGTTTTTCGCGCCAGTCCCGCTCCGTGGTTCGCTGGCGCTCGACGTTCTTCACGGCCTACGTGGTGATGGACCTGGTCCTCCTCATCGGGATCGGTTCGTTGCACACCGCGCGGGTCGACCTGACGCGAGACAAGCTGTATTCGCTGTCGCCGGTAAGCCGGGAGCTGGTGTCGAAGCTGGACGACACGGTGACGGCCGAGGTGTTCTTCCCGGAGGAAGTGCCGCCGGAGATGGTGCCGTTGCGCGAGTCGCTGGCCGACCTGCTCGAAGAGTACCGCGCAGCGGCCGGCGGGCAGCTCGTGGTGCGCTACCTCGACCCGAGGGACGCCGGAGTGGCCGAGCGGGCGAAGGCGATCGGGATCGAACCGGCGCCCTACGTGGCGATCGAGGCCGGCAATCCGGTGACCAAGGAGGTGATGCGCGGGGTCGCGGTGACGTACAAGGGGCGGACCGAGCGCATTCCGGTGGTCGATCGGGACGTCGGGTTGGAGTACCAGCTCACGACGCTGTTGCGGACGTTGACGGGCAAGCCGACGAAGCTCGGCGTGCTGACGGGGCACAAGGAGCTGCAGGGGGCGTTCGAGCAGCCGCAGTTCCTGGAGACGCTAAAGAACGTCCTGTCGTACCACGAGGTGGTGACGGTGAACCTGGAGGGAGGGGCGAAGCCGGTGCCGCCGGACGTGCAGGCGCTGTTGATGGCCACCCCGGCGGATCCCCTGGTCGAGGCGGAACTGTACCAGCTCGACCAGTTCCTGATGCGGGGCGGGGCGTTGGCGTTCTTCGGCAACGGGTTCACGGTGATCGAGCCGCCGCCGCAGATGCAGATGATGGGGCAGATGCAGCTCCCGGAGATCAAGCCGCTCGATGCGGCGCTCGACGGCTGGCTCGCGCACGTGGGGGTGAAGCTGGGGGACGACGTGGTGTTGAGCGACGCGGCGAGCGACGAGGTGCCGCAGCGGGTAACCGGAATGCGGCTGACGCGGGGCGGAGCCGTGCAGCCGGAGTACTCGAAGTTCACGGCGGTGTTCACCTCGCAGGAACTGGCCGAGGGCCACCCGGTGACCTTCGGGATCGACAAGATGCTGGTGTACCAGGCGTCGACGGTGGACCTGTCGGAGGCGGCGCGGGGGCGGGCCGACGCGCGGTTCGCGGTGTTGTTGCAGTCCTCGGAACAGTCGTGGCTGGGGAGTTCGAGCGAGGTGATGTTCCCGATGGCGCTGGGCGGGATGCCGCCGCAGGCGCCGCCCGAGCTGCGGGACACCTCGACGGACGAGGAGCGGCAGCGGGCGCAGCGCGGTTCCCGGCCGCTGATGGTGGCGATCGAGGGGCCGTTGGCGAGCTACTTCGCGGGGAAGGACGTGCCGGCGCCGGCGAAGGCGGAAGGCCGGAAGGACAAGTCGGATGGCCCGGTGCGGGTCCTGGCCTACGGTTCGTCGGTGCCGTTGATTCCGGAGGCGTTGAAGGGGGGGCTGGCGGGCAATCCGCGGTTGCGGGCGATCCCGAACCTCCTGCTCAACACGGTCGACTGGCTGCTGTCGGAGAAGGGGCTGCTGGAGGTACGCGGGAAGAACGCGGAGCCGCCGCCGTTCAAGACGCCGTTGCCGGACGAGGGGCACCAGAAGAAGTTCACGTGGCTGCTGACGGTCGGCTGGCCGGCGGCGTTCGTGGCGTTGAGCCTGGGAGCGATGGTGCTGGTGCGCGCGTACCGCAGGGCGCCGACGCCGGCCGCCGGTCCGGACGGGGAGTCCGGGTCGTCGCGCGGCGGCGAGGCGTCCTCGCGGCCGGCGCGCGACGGGACGGAGGCCGGCGGGGAAGCGGCCAAGAGCGAGTCTTCCGGGAAGGAGGTGCAGCCATGAAGCGCACTCCGATCCTCGTCGTCGCGGCCCTGTTCGCGGCGGAGGTGCTGGTGCTGGCGGTGGCCACGCCGGCACCCCCCGCCGCGCAGGTTCGCGCCGAGACGCTGGCGCTCGGCGACGACTACACGGGGGTGACGCTGAAGATCGACCGGCCCGCGCCGGAGAAGGCCGAAACGGAGAAGAAGCCGGAGGGGTCCGAGGACGACCTGTTGGGCGGAGGGGAGGAAGCGGCGGCGCCCGCGGGCAAGGAGGGGCGGGAGGTCATCGAACTGGCCTACGAAGGGGGGAAGTGGTTCCTGCGCAAGCCGATCGAGTTCCCCGCGTCGAAGACGGACATCGAACGCCTGGTCGAGCACCTCAAGGACCTGGACCTGGCGGAAGTACCGGCGACGAAGGCACGCGAGGAGCTGGGGCTGGACGACAAGCAGGGAATCCGCATCACGGCATCCCGCGACGGCCGCCCCGTCGTCGACCTGATCGTGGGCAACACCGTCGAGGGACGGACGTTCGTGCGGAAGCCGGACGAGACGTCGATCTGGACGGTGGAGGGCCTGCGACGCGACGAACTGACCCGCACGGTGGACGATCTCCGAGAACATCAGATCTTCGACCTCGAAGCGGCGGACCTCACGCAGATCACGGTCGCGCGGGGTCGGGGGGAAAAGACGTTCGTCCAGAAGGACAAGGTCTGGAGGCTGGAGCCGGCCGATGAGAACTGGCTCGCGGACGCCTCGAAGATCTCGGGCGCCGCCGGGGCGCTCGCACGGCTGCGGGCGACGAAGTTCGCCGACAATCCGTCGACCGAGGTCACGGGGCTGGGCGGGCTGTTCGCGGGCGCCATGGTGACGTTCGTGGCGCAGCCGGAGGGGAAGACACCGACGACGTACAAGCTCCTGGTCGGCAACCTGGACGAGGCCAAGGAGAACTACTACGTGATGCGGACCGACCCGGGCGCGCCGGCGCCCGACACGGTGTACCTGGTGTCGAAGTACACGATGGAGCGGGTGATCGGGTCGGAGACGACGGGGCTGGACGAGTATCGCGAGCGGCGGGTGGTGCGAGACATCGCGAGCGACCAGATCCGGACGGTGGCGGTGACGGTCGGGGGGGTCCGCGCGACGTTCACGAAGGGGGAGGGGACGGACGAGTGGAAGCCGGGGGAGGGGGTGTCGTTCGCGAAGGCGGACGGGGCGACGATCGCGGCGGTGACGCGCAAGCTCGGCACGCTGCGCGCCGATGATTTCGTCGCGATGCCGGGCCTGCGGATCGGGAACCGTCCCGTGACGCTGAAGGATCTGATCGAACACTTCCCGCAGGACATCCGGGAGGCGATGCAGACGGGCAGCGGCGGGTCCGTCGGCCAGCTCGAACTGGCCAACGTACTCACGCAAAACTCCCTCTTCCTCGAACAGATGGCCGGCCTGTACGCGGTGGTCTATCCCGACACCGCCGCCGCGGCGGCCGCCGGCATCCGGGCGCTGGCCGGCGAGCTCCAGGGAACCTTCGTCTCGCTGCGCGATCCGTTGCTCGCGCTGGCGGCCAAGGTCGAGACTCCGACGCCCGGCGTGCCGGTCCAATGGTCGTTCACGACGGCCGACAACAAGACGCTGAATCTGTACATCGGCGGGACGACACCAGACGGGAAGCGGCCGGTGTACACGGACACGCCGGGCGACCGGCAGGTGTATCTGCTCGGCGGCGACAAGCTCGGGGACCTGGCGATCGAGGACCTCAATGACCTGCGCGCCCCCCGTCTGCTCGGCGACGTCTCGGCGGACCGGGTGACGGCCGCGGTGTTCTCGAACGCAGGGAAGACCTGGTCGTTCCAGCATCCGATCGGGAGCACCTGGAGCACCGCGGCCGGCACGACGCTGGCGGGCCTCGACCCCGAGAAGCTGGCGTCACACGTCCGCCGGGTGCTGGAGATCGAGGCGGTGAAGTTCGTTCGGGTGTCGCCCGAGGCGGCGGGGCTGACGGGACCGACGGCGGTGGTGCGGCTGACGTGGATTCCGGCGCCGCCCGCGGCGGCGGAGGGGGCGCCGCCGCCCCCGGCGCCGGGGCCGAAGACGGTGACGATCGAGGTGGGGGGTGAGAATGCGGAAGGGCAACGCTGGGTGCGCCTCACCGGCCTCGACCCGATGCTCGACGCCGGCATCTTCCTGGTGGCCAAGGGTCCGGCAGCGGACCTGCTGTTCGACCCGTCGAAGGTGACGAAGAGCGAGGCGGCGGGGACGACGACGGGGCCGGCGACCGCGCAACCCGGCGAGGACCTGGTGAACCTGCTCGGTGGCGGAGCGCCCGCGCCCGCCGCCGCCCCTGCACCCGCGGCCGCCCCCGCGCCCGCCCCCGGGCCCGCGCCCGCCGCCGCCCCTGCACCCGCGGCCGCTCCCGCGGCCGCGCCCGCCCCCGCGCCCGGGCCCGCGCCCGCCCCCGGGCCCGCGCCTGGTTCGACCAACCCGTAGAGTGGTGGGAGTTCGGGGGGGTGCTGGCCGGCCGCGGGGCAGGATGTCGGTGGTGCTCCGCGACTCGCCGCTGCCGGCGCCCGAGCCCGCGAAAGGGGAAAGGAGACGCCCACGCGCATGGCCGCGAAGGGGGAGGAGGGTCGCCCATGCGCGGGCCCGGGAGGGGGGGACGGGTTCGCCCACGCCCGCGCCCCCGAACGCGGGAACGGCGGCGGCGGCCCGGCGAAGTCCGGCGGGGGGGAGGGGTTCGTTCACACCCGCGCCCCCGAACGGGCGAAAGGGGTGAAGCGTGGAGGGGATGTTGAGCGGGGAGGGTTGCGGGGACCCGAGGGCGTTGGCCGGCGCGATGCTGGCGACGGGGGAGCACGCCTACCGGGTGGTGCGGCCGATCGCGGCAGGTGGTTTCTCGGTTGTGTACCTGGCGCGGCGGTCGGACCCGTTGGGTCGGGAGCGCGACCGGGAGGTTGCGGTGAAGGTGCTGGACGTGCCGCACCTGCACGAGCGGTTGCGGGATGGGCCGCCGGCGTTCGTGGACCCGGACGCGCCGTTGGCGCAGCAGATGGCGGAGGTTCGGGAGCGCTTCGTGAACGAGGCGCATCTGCTGCGGCAGATGCGGCATCCGAACATCGTGGCGGCGTTCGACGAGGGGGTGGTACCGGGGCCGTGGGGGCGGGCGCCGTTCTTCGTGATGGAGTATGTGCCGGGGGCGGACGTGGGGGAGATCGTGCGGCACAACGGGGCGCTGGACTGGCCGGCGACGCTGGCGATCGTCGGGGCGTTGTTGTCGGCGCTGGCGTACCTGGAGCGCGAGGGGGTGATGCACCGGGACGTGAAGGCGGCGAACGTGCTGGTGCGGCCTTCGGCGCGCATGACGCCGGCGGCGGGGGACGTGCGGCTGATCGATTTCGGGCTGGCGACGGCGATGCGCCGGGTTCCGCGGCGGGCGCAGGCATGGTTCCGACACGAGGTGACGACGCGGCCGGGGATGTTGTGGGGCACGCTGGCGTGGTGTCCTCCGGAGCGTCTGGCGCCGTTCCTGGCCGGCGACGGCGATGCGCCGGACGTGCAGGTGGATCTGTGGGGGGCGGGGCTGGTGCTGTATCTGTGTCTGACGGGGATACAGCCGTTCGAGCGGGCGCGGTTTGCGACGGACGCGGAGCAGTTCGGGGCGCTGATCGAGGGGCGATATCCGCGGCCGCGGGAGCTGCGGCCGTCGCTGACGCCGGCGCAGGAGGGGGTGTTGCTGCGGGCGCTGGCCCTTCGTCCGGCGGACCGGTTCCGCGACGCGAACGAGTTCCTGGCGGCGTTGCGCGCGGCGGCGCCGGGTTGAGACGGGCTCCCAGAGCCGGTTCGGGTCCTCGACGACGCCGGGGACGCCGCCTCCTTCGGGCCGCCGGCGGCCGGCGAGGGCGATCGCGCCGCGGAAGCGGCCCGCGACCCGGTCGGAGAGAGAAAGGAGGCCGAGCCGGCGGTCTTCGCGACGCGCGCTCCTGGGCGGGCCGCCCTCCGGTCGGCTCTGGCAAGGGCGGCTGGTTGACGAACAGGACGGTGATGCCGCGTTCCTTGCAGGCGTTGAGCCGTCGCATCAGGTATTCGAAGGCGGCCTGCCGGCCGCCCATGCGCGGGCAGGCGGAGATGGCGTCGACGATCCCGTGGCGGGGGGCGAGGGTCTCGATGCGGTCGATGCGCGCGCAGCTCGCCGCGGCGAAGGTGGTGGCGAGGATGGTCTTGCCGGTGCCAGGGAGGCCGGCGAGGAGGGCGCAGGCGCCGCGGCAGAAGCCCCCGTCGAGAAGCTCGTCCAGCCGCCGGGTGTTGCCAAAGCGAGGCGTTCGGTCTATGAAGTAGGGCACGGCGCGGTGGCGAAGCCTGCGCCGGGATGTTCGGGGCGTGGCGCAGCCTGGTTAGCGCACCAGACTGGGGGTCTGGGAGTCGGTGGTTCGAATCCACTCGCCCCGACGAAGCGGACGGAGGGGTTGTCGCGGGGGAGGGGGCCGGGTGTCTCCCGGGGCTCGCGGAGGGGGGATCGATTGGCGGGGGTCGGCGGGGAGCGGGCGGGGATGTCCGGCGGACCGGTGCCGGCGTTCGCGGCGGGCGCGACGAGCGGAGACGGGGAGCGCTACGGGAACAGGCTCGAGCTGCGTTCGATCGCGCGGGTGACGGGGTGCCACCAGACGCCGAGGGCGAGGGTGGGAAGGGCGAGAAGGGCGAGAAGGGCGGCGTAGGATCCGGAAAGGGGCAGGGCGGCGGCGTCGGTTTCGGGATGATCGAGGTACATCGCCTTGACGACGCGGGCGTAGTAGTAGAGGGAGACGGCCGAGTTGAGGACGCCGACGATGGCGACGACGTAGAAGAACGCGCCCCCTTTCGCCAGCACGGCCGCGAACAGGTAGAACTTGCCGATGAAGCCCGCCAGCGGCGGGATGCCCGTCAGCGAGAAGAGGAAGATCGCCAGCGTGGCGGCGAGGAACGGGCTGCGCGCGCCGAGTCCGCGATAGTCGGCGATCGACTCGGAGCCGGTCTTCTCCCGCACGGCCATGACGGCGAGGAACGCGCCCAGGTTCATCGCGAAATACACGACGAGGTACAGGAGGACGGCGCGGAGGCCGGCGTCGGTGCCGACGGCGACGGCCATCAGCATGTACCCGGCATGGGCGATGCTGGAGTAGGCGAGGAGGCGCTTGAGGTTGTCCTGGACGACGGCGACGAGGTTGCCAAGGGTCATGGTGGCCATGGCGAGGAGGCCGAGGAGGACGGGCCAGGGGAAGGGGGGCGGTTGCGAGAGGCCGCCGAGGTCGAAGCCGACGAGGAGGAAGCGAAGGAGGGCGGCGAAACCGGCGGCCTTGGGGGCGACCGAGAGAAAGGCGACGAACGGCGTCGGGGCGCCCTCGTAGACGTCCGGACACCACATATGGAACGGCACGGCGGCCACCTTGTAGCCGAACCCGGCGAGGGAGAACAGGGCGGCGAGGGAGAGGACGAGGCGGGAGGCGGGGTCCTGGGAGGCGTTCGAGACGGCGCGGCCGACGCCGGCGAGGTCGAGGGATCCGGTGAGGCCGTAGAGCAGGGAGAAGCCGTAGAGCATGAGGCCGGAGGCGGCAGCGCCGTAGATCACGTACTTGAGGGCGGCCTCGCTGGAGCGGCGGTCGCCACGGCGGAAGCCGGCGAGCACATAGGACGGGAGGGAGACGAGCTCGATCGAGAGGTAGATCATCAGGAGGTGGCGGGCCGCGGCGAGGAGACACATGCCGAGGGTGAGGCAGAGGAGGAGAATCAGGTATTCGCCGTAGCGTTCCGGGTGGACCTCGTCGGAGAGGGCGCCGAACACGGTTCCGGCGAGAGCGGCGGCGAGGAAGAACCAGAGGAAGAAGCGAGCGAAGCCGTCGAGAGCGATCAGACCGGAGAAGAGGGAGGCGTCCGGCGCGGAGGGGCGGACGGCGAGGGCGGCGGCGGTGAGGCCGAGGGCGGTGAGGACGGCGAGGGAGGGGCGGCGGCCGGGGCGGCCAGCGAGCAGCAGGTCGCCGACGAGGACGGCGACGGCGGTCGCGGCCAGAACGATCTGCGGGACGAAGCCGGCGAGGCTCGAAGCCATCAGATTCCCTTGCCCAAGGCGACGTCGACGAGGAGGTGGATCGAACGGTTGACGAGGCGGAAGACGGGATGGGGCCAGAAGCCGAGGACGACGGTGATGGCGGCGAGGGGATAGAGGGTGAGACGTTCGCGCCAGTGGATGTCCCACAGGTGGGACCACTTCTCGTTGAAGTTCCCGAGAAACATGCGCTGCATGGTCCAGAGATAGTACCCGGCCGTAATGACGACGGCGGGGACGGAGGCGGCGACGAACCAGCGGAAGGCGTGGTCGGCGGCGCCGAAGCCGCCGAGGAACACGAGGACCTCGCCGACGAAGCCGGCGAGGCCGGGGAGGCCGAGGGAGGCCATGAAGGCGAGGCCCGTGATGCCGGCGTATTCGGGTAGCCGGGTCGCCAGTCCGCCGAAGCCCTCGATCTCGCGCGTGTGGGCGCGGTCGTAGATCACGCCGGCAATGAGAAAGAGCATGGGGGAGATGATCCCATGGGAGACCATCTGGAACACGGCGCCGGAAATGCCCTGGTGGGTGAGCGCGGCGGCGCCCAGGAGGCAGAAGCCCATGTGGCTGACGGACGAGTAGGCGATCAGCTTCTTGAGGTCCTTCTGGGCGAGGCAGACGAAGGCGCCATAGACGATGTTGATGACGCCGAAGACGGCGATGGCGGGTGCGGCCCACCAGAAGACGTCGGGGAGCATCTGCAGGTTGAACCGAAGGATGCCGTACACCCCGGTCTTGAGGAGGATGCCGGCGAGGATGACGGAGATCGGGGTCGGGGCGTCCACGTGCGCGTCGGGAAGCCAGGTATGGAACGGGAACATGGGCACCTTGATCGAGAAGCCGAGGAAGAGTCCGAGGAAGATCATCTTGGGGAAGGCGACGCCGAGGATCGGTGCGGCTCCCTGGAACAGGCCGTCGCGGGCCTGCTGGGTGAGGTAGACGAGGTTGAACGTGTGGGCGGTTTCCTTGCCGTTGACGAGGACGGCGGGGCCGGAGGCGTAGTAGAGGGCGATGAGCGCGAGCAGCATCAGGACGGAGCCGGCCAGGGTGTACAGGAAGAACTTGATGGCGGCGTACGGGCCGCCGCGCACGCGCCCGTCTGGCTCGACCCGGGGCGGCGCGCCCCAGATGCCGATCAGGAAGTACATGGGCAGCAGCATGACCTCCCAGAACACGTAGAACAGGAAGAAGTCCTGGGCGCAGAAGGTGCCCATGACGCCGGTCTCGAGCAACAGGAAGAGCACGACGTAGGCGGGGACGCGCCGCTTGGAAAAGTGCGGGTGGTGTTCGTCGTCCAGCCGCCCCCACCACGGGACGGAGGCGATCATGGCGGCGAGGAAGACGAACGCGGTGAGCAGAATCATGGAGATCGAGAGCCCGTCGGCGCCGACGAAGTACTCGATGTTGAACGGCTCCATCCAGACGGCGTGGTGGACGTACTGCAGGTCGGCCTCGCGGCCGTCGAATCCTCGCCACAGGTGAACCCCCAGGGCCGCCACCGTCGCGGTGGACGCCAGTCCGATGGCCCGGGACAGGTCGTCGAGGAGTTTCTGCGACAGGCGGAGCGCCGGGCGGAGGGCGAGGAGCAGCAGGATCAGGCCAATGCCGACCGCCGGCAGGAAGATCATCCAGGTGAGCAGCGAGCTTGTCGTCGGATACGTCGGATACATCCCCGTTCCCTCTCCGATCACCACGGCACGACGTACGTGATCGCGACGAGCGCGATGGCGCCGGCGACGAGACCGGCGACGTACGACTGGATCCGGCCGGATTGCACGAGGCGCAAGTTCCGGCCTCCGGCGACGATCGCGTCGCCGACCCGATTCACCAGGCCGTCCACGAACCGGCGATCGATCCACCCCTGGAGGTCGCCGCAGATCCGGCCCGCGCGGCCGCAGAGGTTGACGAGCCCGTCGATGACGCGGGCGTCGAAGGAGGCCAGGGAGCGCGACGCGCCGAGCGCGCCGTCGACGAACACCCGCCCGTACACCTCATCGACGTAGTACTTCCGGTAGATCAGGCGGTGCACAAACCGCACGACCGGGTTCGGGCTTTCGAGGAGCCGGGCGGGGATCGGGTTCCTCGCGGCGAGGTACAGCCACCGGGCGAGGGCGAAGCCTCCGAGGGCGATGGCGACCGAGAGGCCCATCAAGCCCCATTCGACCGCGGGGCCGAAGTCGCGCCGGCGGACGAGGTGCTCCGAGCCCGCGAAGACCGGCTCGAGCCAGCTCTCGAGAGCGTTGGGCAGATGCCACAAGTGGGGGAGGCCCACCACGCCGCCGACGACGGCCAGCGCGGCGAGGACCACGAGCACCCCGGTGATCGACGGGGGCGACTCCTTCGGCAAGGCGCCGTGCCCGTGTTCGGGCCCGTGGACCTCCCCCCCGGTCGCCCCCCGGTAGTCCCCGGTGAACGTCATGTAGTAGGACCGGAACATGTAAAACGAGGTGCACAGCGCGGCGCCTGCCGCGACCGCCCACAGCACCACGCCGCCACTCGCGTAGCGCAGGTTCGCGGTGGCGAAGACGTTCCAGAGGATCTCGTCCTTGGAGAAGAAGCCGGAGAAGAAGGGGAAGCCGGCGATGGCGCAGCAGGAGAGGAAGTAGGTGATGGCGGTGACGGGCATCCAGCGGCGCAGACCCCCCATGCGCCGCATGTCCTGCTCGTGGTGGCAGCCGAGGATCACGCTGCCGGAGCCGAGGAAGAGGCAGGCCTTGAAGAAGGCATGGGTCACCAGGTGGAAGATGCCGACCCACCAGGCGCCGACGCCCACGGCGACGAACATGAAGCCGAGCTGGCTGACGGTGGAGTAGGCGAGCACCTTCTTAATGTCGTACTGGAAGAGGCCGATGGTCGCGGCGAACAGGGCGGTGGCGGTTCCCACCGTGGCCACCACCGTCATCGCCGTGGGGCTCAGGGCGAAGAGGAAGTGCAGGCGGGCGACGAGGTAGACGCCGGCGGTGACCATAGTCGCCGCGTGGATCAGGGCGGAGACCGGCGTCGGGCCCGCCATGGCGTCGGGCAGCCAGGTGTACAGCGGGATCTGGGCGCTCTTTCCCGTCGCTCCGAAGAAGAGCAGGAGGCAGGAAAGGGTGAGGACGCTCAGGCCGAGCCAGCGCTGGGAGGCGAAGGCGTGGCGTCGCGCGGGATCCCGCAGGATGCGCTCGACCTCCCGGAACCGGATCGACGTTCGGGGCAGGGGGGACGCATCCGTCGCCTCGGCGCTGCGATGCGGCTCCTCCGCCGTTCCGCCCGGCCGGGCAATCGGCGAGGCCGCCCGACCGGCCTCGCGTCGGGGCTCCTCCGTTTCGACCGCCGTGCTCCGTCCCGCCAGCGGGCTCTCGAGGACGTCCGGGGGTCCGCCCACCGGCCGACCCGTGCCCGCCAGGCCCCAGAAGAGGAGGAAAAGGCCCAGGGCGAAGCCGGCGTCGCCGACGCGGTTGACGACGAAGGCCTTGATCCCCGCGATCGCCTTCTCCCGGTCGCGGTACCAGAAGCCGATCAACAGATACGAGCAGAGGCCGACGCCTTCCCAGCCGACGAACATCAGGAGGAGGTTGTCGGCGAGGACGAGGACGAGCATGGCGAAGAGGAAGAGGTTCAGGTAGCAGAAGAAGCGCCAGTAGCCAGGGTCGCCGTGCATGTAGCCAATGGAGTAGACATGGATCAGGCTGCCGACGAAGGTGACGACGAGGCACATCACGGCGGAGAGGCGATCGAGCTGGAAGGCGAGATCGGCGTCGAGGTCGCCGACGGGAAGCCAGGCCCACAGTCGCTGGGCCAAAACGGCGTCGGGACCCGAGACGGCGAGGACGGCCACCGCGTGGGCGGCGAACGCGAAGGAGATCCACGGGAGGAGGACGGCGGGCCGGTGCACGGCGCGTTCGCCGAAGCGGCGCTGCGCTCGCGCGCCGACGAGTCCGCACCAGGCGGCGCCGAGCAGCGGCAGCAGCGGGATCAGGAAGAGCGTCGGGAGGTGGACGAGCTTCATTTCCCGTTCACTCCTTCATCTCCCGGGTCTCGGCGGCGTCGACGGAGCGCCAGGCGCGGTAGAGCTGCAGCACGATCGCCAGCGCAACGACGGCCTCCGCCGCCGCCAGGACAATGCCGAAGAGGGCGAACACCTGGCCGTCGAGGCTGCCGGTGACGAAGCGCGAGAAGGCGACGAGGTTGAGAATCCCCGCGTTGAGGATCAGCTCGACGCCCATCAGGATCGCCACGGCGTTCCTGCGGCTGGCGACGGTGTAGAGGCCGAGGGCGAGGAGGGCGCCGGAGACGACGAGGTAGTGAGCGAGGCCGATCATCATGGGGCGGTCTCCGGGGGGGCTGCGGTCTGCGGGTCGGACGTCGGAGGTTCCGGTCGGGTCGGGGGCGCGGGGACGGTCGTCGCCCCTGCGGACCCGGTCCTCGCCCGTGCAGGCTTGCGGGCGAGGGTGACGGCGCCGATCAGGGCGGCGAGGAGGAGGACGGAGACGATTTCGAACGGGAGCACGTAGGGGCCGAGCAGGGCGTCGCCGAGGCCGGCCGCGGTGGGGGTGGCGGGGGCCGTGGGCGCGCGGCTCCAGGGCGAGCGGATCGCCGCCAGGGCCAGAAGGGCGCCGAGAACGAGAAGGAGGATGACGGCGGGGAACCGGCCGAGGGAGCGGTTGGAGACGTTGGCGTCGGCGATGCGGGCGGTGAGCATGACGGCGAACAGGAGGAGGACCAAGACGCCGCCGACGTACACGAGCACCTGGACCACGGCGACGACGTCGGCGGCGAGGAAGACGTAGAGGCCGGCGACGCCGAGGAAGGTGGCGAGGAGGGCGAAGGCGCTGTGGACGATGTTGCGGGCGAAGGCGACCCACAGGGCGCCGGCGACAGCGAGGGCGGCGAGGGCGTAGAAGACGACGGTGCCGGGGAAGGAAGCGGTCATGAGACCTCCGGCTTGGTCGGTGCGGCGGCCGGCGGGACGTCGCCGGGAGCCGGCGGCTCGTCGGGCCGCCGCGGCTCGGCGGCAACGCCCTTGGGGCGCCAGGGCACGCGGCCGAGGCAGGGGGGCACGATGTCGGGGAGGATCGACCCGACGGCGCGGCGGGGCGGCCCCTGGCCTTCCTTGTGCCGGCTGACCGGGGTCGGCTTGCGCGCGAAGTGGAGGACGAGCCCGTCGGGCGAATCCACAACCGCCTCGAAATGGGTGGTGTGGGCGAGGGCGCCGAACTTGCACTGTTCGGAGCAGAGGCCGCAGAACATGCAACGACCGATATCGATGTCGAACTGGACGATCTCGCGCCCGCCGGTCTGGGGGTTCTTCTCCACCTTGACCTGGAGGGCACCGATCGGGCAGGCGCGGTTGCACAGGAGGCAGCCGGCGCAACGGTCGAGGTCGACTTCGAGCAGGCCGCGATACGAGGCGGGCAGCATTTCCTGCACCGGTTTCTCGATCTTGTCGGGGTACTGGATGGTGAGGGGGCGGCGGAACATCCAGCTCGAGGTCACGGCGAGTCCCTCGAACGTCGTGACGATCGCGCGCCCAACGTCCGCGAACCAGCGTTTCACGGCAGCCGGTAGGGTGGGTACCACGCGTCCTTTCCTTCCATGCGCCGGTAGAGGTCGCGATCGGCGAGGTAGGTCTGGCGGATGCGCCGCCCGTAGAGGAGCGCAACGGCGGCGCCGAAGATCACGAGGGTTGCCCGGAGAATGGAATCGGCAAGGCCGCCCTCGGGGACGAGGGCGAGGAGGACGAGGGCGCCGAGGACGACGGCAAAGGCGAGCGGGACGAGGTACTTCCAGCAGGTGATCATGAGCTGGTCCACGCGGAGACGGGGGAGGGTCCAGCGGAGCTGAATGACCAGCAGGACGAGGGCGGAGGCCTTGGCGGCGAAGATCGCGAACGACAGGGCCTCCCCGCCGACGAAGGCCCATCCTTCGGCGGCGGCGATCCGATCCGGCGGCACGCCCGGCACCTGCCAGCCGCCCAGGAAGCAGGCCGTGGCCACGGCGCTCATGATCCAGAGGTTGGCCCACTCGGCGAACATGAAGAACAGATACCGCATCCCGGAGTACTCGACGTTGTATCCCGCCACCAGCTCGCTCTCCGCCTCGGGCAGATCAAACGGCGTGCGGTTGCCCTCGGCGATCGCCGCCGTGAAGTAGAGGAAGAAGGCAACGAAGAGGAACGGGTTGCGGAAGACGAACCAGTCCCACGGCCAGCCGCCCTGGGCGCCGACGATGCCCTGGAGCGACAGGGTGCCAGCGGCGAGGGCGACGGCGAGGAGGGCGAACGCGGCGGGGACCTCGTAGGAGACGAGCTGTGCGGCGCTGCGGACGCCGCCGAAGAGGGCCCACTTGGAGCGGGAGGACCAGCCGGCCATGAGGAGGCCGACGACGACGAGGGAGGTGACGGCGAGGAGGTAGAGGAGACCGACGTTGAGGTCGGCGGCGACGAGGTGTGCGCCGAAGGGGAGGACGACGAAGGCGCCGAACATGCCACCGAAGACGAGGTAGGGGGCGAGGCGGAACAGGGGGCGGTCCGCTCCGTCGGGAATCAGGTCCTCCTTGAGGAAGCACTTGATGCCGTCGGCGAGCCACTGGAGAGATCCCTGGGGACCGACGCGGTTGGGGCCGATGCGGGACATGATCCGACCCGCGACCCGCCGCTCGACCCAGGTGACGGGGCCGGCGAAGAGGGCGACGAAGGCGAGGAGGACGGCGGCGGCGAGGAGGAGGAACGCGGCTTCGACGACCCACGTCCAGGGCCAGGCGGCGGGGTCCACGCCGAAGGCCCACCGGATGCATCGATCCGCGGCGTGGTGCACGACGTTCATCGGTCCACCTCCGGGGCGACGACGTCGAGCGAGCCGATGAGCGCCACGAGGTCGGCGAGGAGCAGGCCAGGGCTGAGCCGTTCGATGATGGACATGGCGGTGAACGACCCGGTGCGGAACTTGGCGCGGTAGGGCTTGTCGGTGCCGTCCGAGATCACGAAGACGCCGAGCTCGCCGCGCGCGCTCTCCGTGCAGGCGTACACTTCGTTCGCCGCGGGCTTGACGGTCTTGGGCTTCGCCCAGAAGTCACCGGGCGGAAGCTTCTCGCACGCCTGGCGCAGCAGCCGCACGCTCTGGCGCATCTCGAGCATGCGGCACCAGAAGCGATCGTAGGCGTCCCCGACCTGGCCGCGCCAGCCGCGCCCGACGACGACGTCGAACTCCAGCTCGGGATAGACCGAGTACGGCTGGTCCCGCCGCAGGTCCCAATCGACCCCCGAGGCGCGCAGGTTGGGGCCCACGAGACCCCACGCCACGGCGTCCTCCGGGGAAATCACCGCGATGCGGGCCAGGCGCTTGACGAAAATCTCGTTCTCGCCAATCAACCGGTTGAACTCATCGATGATCGGATCGAAATGGTCGAGCCACCGGCGGATCATGTCCACGGTCTCGCCGTCGATGTCGCGCGCCACGCCGCCGAAGCGGAGGTAGTTGTAGGTGAGCCGCGCCCCGCAAATCCGCTCCATGATGTCGTTGATCTTCTCGCGCTCGCGGATCCAGTGGATGAAGGGGGTGAAGGCGCCGAGGTCCATGGCGAGCGAGCCGGTGGCGATGAGATGGCTGGCGATGCGGTTGAGTTCGGCGGCGATCACGCGGCAGTACTCGCCCCGCGGGGGCACCTCGATGCCCAGCAGCCGTTCGACGGCGAGGGCCCAGGCGTGATTGGCGAAGATGGCGCCGAGGTAGTCCACGCGGTCGGTGTAGGGCATCGTGCCGAGGTAGGCGTTGCTTTCGGCGAGTTTCTCGATGCCGCGGTGCAGGTAGCCGACGTCGGGAACGGCGCGGCGGAGGATCTCGCCGTCGGTTTCGAGAAGGAAGTTGATCACGCCGTGGGTGGCGGGGTGGTGGGGGCCCATGTTGAGCCGGAGGAAGCCGGCCAGCTCCTCGGCCTTCGGTTCGTGCATCGCCGGCCGGGGGCGGGGCCGATCGCCGCCGCCACCCCGAGCAACGGGGGGCGAGGCGTCGCGGCCCACCGGAATGCCGTGGTACTCGGCCGGCCGCTCGTAGTCCTTCCGGAGCGGGTGGCCGACCCAGTCTTCCGGGAGCAGGAGCCGCCGGAGCCGGGGGTGGCCGGCGAAGTCGACCCCGAGGAGGTCGAACGTCTCGCGCTCGTGCCAGTCCGCCGTCGGCCAGACGTCGTGCACGGACGGGACGGACGGGCGGTCGCGGTCGAGCCGGGTGCGGAGGACGACGGTGTGGCGGCGGGGATACGAGAGAAGGTGGTACACGACCTCGATCGCGTCCCTGCGGTCGACGCCGGCGACCGAGCGGAGGAAGTCGAAGCGAAGGTCGTCGTCGTCGCGGAGGAACCGGCAGGCGTCGCGGAGCCGTTCGGGGCGCAGTTCGATCGCGGGGTCCCGCAGATCGGCGTGCAGAGCGACGACGTCGTCGCCGAAGCGCGCTCGCAGCCGGTCGTGGATCTCGGCGGGGGTCATCGGCACCTCATCCGCCCTTCCGCTTCGCCGCCCAGCGCTCGGCGTGCATCTTCTCCTGCAGCCGCAGGATCGCCTCGTTGAGCGCCTCGGGGCGGGGCGGACAGCCCGGCAGGTAGAGGTCCACGGGCACCACCTTGTCCACGCCGCAGACGACGGAGTAGGAGCGCTGGAACAGCCCGCCGGAGTTGGCGCAGCTACCCATGGCGATCACGTAGCGGGGTTCGGCCATCTGGGCCCAGAGGAGGCGCACGCGGTCGGCCATCTTGTAGGTGATGGTGCCGGCGACAATCAGGAGGTCGGACTGTCGCGGACTGGCGCGGAAGACGGCACCGAAGCGGTCGAGGTCGGTGCGGGGTCCGCCGGTCTGCATCAGCTCGATCCCGCAGCACGCCGTGGCGAACAGCAGGTACCAGATGGACGACTTGCGGAACCAGTTGAGGAAGTGGTCGAGGCGGGTGGCGATGGCGCCGGGATAGACGACGGCCTCGATCGGGGGCGAGGCATCCCCGGCGGGGGCGGCGGCGGCGCCGTCCTTGAGCAGAGGATCGCGCGATTCGTCCGTCACCGGTCTCCCTCCGGCCCGTCGACGTCCCGGGCCCAGTCGAGATGTCCCTTGCCCCAGACATAGGCGAGCGCGGCGATGAGCACCGCGAGGAACAGGACGATCTCGACGACGGCCAGCAGCGCCTTTCCGTCGCGAACCCAGTCGCGCACGACGACGGCGACCGGATAGGTGAGCGCGATCTCGACGTCGAAGACGATGAACACGAGGGCCATGGTGTAGAAGCGGGGGTTGAAGTTGAACCACGCGCTGCCGATCGGCCGCTCGCCGCACTCGTAGACGGTGGCCTTCTCCGGATCCGGCAACCGGGGTCGGACGAAGCGACCCGCGACGAGCGCCCCGCCGACGAAGGCGGCGGCGACGAAGAGGAAGACAAGCACCGTGGCGAAATCGAAGAGCACCGTCTGCTCCGCTCACCCCCCGGGATGGTGACGGGCATCCTATCGATGGGCCCTTGCGTCGTCAATAGTCCATTCCCGAGGACCTTGTAGGTTCGCACCCGGGGGAGCCCGGGGCGAAACGGGTGGCGGGATCGAAGGTGGGGGACGTGGGTCGGTTCGAAGGGACTCGGGATCTGCCGAAAACTTGCGTAGGCCGCCCCTTCTGCTGAATAGGGCTG
>Ga0068707_1000711_pt1 | contig 22300 bp, 17 predicted proteins | sample YNPNPMetaG_FD_66600 | JGI IMG/M metagenome (GOLD analysis project Ga0068707, IMG submission 66600) | Anoxygenic and chlorotrophic microbial mat microbial communities from Yellowstone National Park, USA - YNP NP MetaG | ecosystem: Environmental > Aquatic > Thermal springs > Hot (42-90C) >...
TCATGAGCGGGAAGGAGAGGGCCGTGAAGCTCCCCTCTATCATACAGGCGGAGTGGGATTCGGTTTGAGGGGCTCGTCGGTGCGGGGTGTGTGTCGCACTCGGTGATTTCTGAAAGGAGGGAGCGGGTGATGGAGTACAAGGTCTTGAAGGTGGAGAAGAAGGAGGGTGGATACGCAGTCATCACCTTCAATCGTCCCGAGAAGTTCAACGCGGCCAATGCCCAGATCTTCGGGGAGCTTGCGGCTGCGGTGCGGGAGCTGGATGCGGACAGGGAGGTGGGCTGCATGATCCTGACGGGGCAGACCTTCGTTCATCCCAAGAAGGGGACGCCGTATCCGGTATTCTCGGCCGGGGCGGATGTGGAGCAGTTCGCCAGCATCGGTCAGACCGAGGCGGGTTTCGAGTTCATCAAGGTGTGTTTCGAGCCTTTCAAGGCCATAGAGTTGAGCGAGACCCCGATAATCGCTGCTGTCAATGGTGCTGCTTTTGGTTTTGGGTTCGAGATCGCTGGGACGTGCGACATGGCCTTCGCGGCGAAGAGCGCCAAGTTCGCCCTGAAGGAGATAAACCACGGGGCGGTGCCTGCGTGGACAGTGACCCGTGGGTTGGAGAAGCTGGGCAAGGGTGTGGTGGCCTATCTGTGCATGTCGGCGGTGGAGTTGGAGGCTGAGGAGGCCAAGCGTCTGGGGATCGTGATCGACGTGTTCGATGACGATGAGCTCATGCCGAGGTGTGAGGAGTTGGCAAGGCGTATCGCTGCCAACAGCTACATGGCAAAGACGTTCATAAAGACGGTGCTCAATCGTCGCGCCTACGAGGACTATCAGGAGGCGGAGCGTTTCATGCCCACGATCTTTGCGACGCAGTACATGCAGGGGGCCTTTGCCAGGTTCTTGGCAGGGGAGACCAAGGGGAAGAAGTGAGGCGCGCACGGAGGCGGGGAGATGGAATTCGGCTTCTCGAGGGAAGAGGAGGCCTTGATCCAGGAGGTCAGGGCGTTTCTGGCGAGGGAGGTCACCCCGGAGTTGATCGCGGAGTGCCGGGAGCTGGGGCCGATCTACGGGGGGAAGGAGGCCAGGAAGTTCATCAAGAAGTTCGCGGCCAACGGATGGTTGGTTCCCAACTGGCCCAGGCAATACGGGGGGCTCGACGCCTCGGAGATGGTGACTTACATGATTCGGGACGAGCTGGCCTATGTGGGGGTGCACCTGGCCTTTGTGGGGGCCCACATGGCGGGGCCGACGATCCTGAGATTCGGCAGCGAGGAGATGAAGAGGGAGTATCTTCCCAGGATCGCCAGAGGGGAGATAGAGTTTTGTCTGGGTTACACGGAGCCTCAGGCGGGCTCGGACCTCTCCTCCTTGACCCTTCGTGCCGAGGACAAGGGTGATTACTATCTGCTCAATGGCCAGAAGACTTTCAACACACATGCACATGTGGCGGATTACCACTGGCTAGCCGTGAGGACCGACCCCAGTGTGGCCAAACACAAAGGGATATCCATGATGATCGTGGACCTGAAGAGCCCCGGGATCACCATTCGCCCCATGATCACCATGGCCGGCTACAGGACCAACGAGGTCTATTACGACGAGGTGAAGGTCCCCAAGAAGAACCTCGTGGGGGAGGCGAACAAGGGGTTCTACTATCTCATGGCGGCGTTGGACTTCGAGAGGATGTTTGCCCCCAGCGCCTATCGCAAGCTCTTCGAGGACGTGGTCGAGTACGCAAAAGCGACCATTGTGGACGGCAAGCCCCTTTCCAAGGATCCCCTGGTGCGCCAGAAGCTGGCACAGATGGCCATCGAGCTCGAGGCGGCCAGGCTGCTCTATTATCAGTTGCCTCACATGTTGGACAAGGGGAAGATCCCGAACTATCAGTCCTCCATGGAGAAGGCCTTTGCCACGGAGGTGGCCCAGAGGATCACCAAGACTTGCATGGAGGTTCTGGGCCTCCACGGGCTTCTCAAACAGGACTCCAAGTGGGCGCCCCTTGCCGGGCGGGTGGAGCATTATCACAGGTGGAGCGTGGTGGAAACCATCTACGGGGGCACCTCCGAGATCCAGAGGAACATCATCGCCCTGAGGGGGCTGAACCTCCCCAGGGAGTGAGAGGGAGTGGGGGAGATGAACTTTGATCTGAGCGAGGAGCAGCAGATATTGAGGGACTCGGCCCGGAGTTTCCTGGCCAAGGAGTGCCCTAGCAGCTTCGTGCGGAAGATGGAGGAGGACGAGCAGGGGTTCACCTGGGAGCTCTGGCAGAAGATGGCGGAGCTGGGCTGGATCGGCCTGATGGTGCCGGAGGACTATGGTGGATCCGGCATGAGCTTTCTGGACCTGGCGGTCCTTTTGACGGAGATGGGCTATACCTGCCTGCCAGGGCCGTTTTTCCCCACCGGGGTCTTGGGGGTGATGGCGCTCTTGGACGGAGGGAGCGAGGCGCAGAAGAGGGCGCTCCTCCCCGAGGTTGCGGCCGGAAAGAGGATCCTGACCCTTGCCTGGACCGAGCTTCAAGCGAGCTATTCCCCTGAGGGGATATCCATGAAGGCCGAGGCGATAGGGGGGCGCTACAGCCTGACAGGTACCAAGCTCTTCGTGCCGGACGCGCATGTGGCCGATACCATTATCTGCGTTGCGAGGATAGGTGAGTCCGGGGATCCGCGCGAGGGGTTGAGTCTCCTCCTGGTGGATGGGAAGTCCGAGGGGTTGGAGGTCCAGCTCCTCAAGACCATGGCGGGGGACAAGGCCTGTGAGGTCTCTTTCCGGGGAGTGGAGGTCCCCAGGGAGAATCTCTTGGGTGAGCCGGGCGAGGCCTGGCCTGTCTTGAGAGGGATCCTCCTGAAGGGGGCTGTGGCGAAGTGCGCCGAGATGTGCGGAGGTGCCCAAAGGGTCTTGGAGCTAGCCCTCACCAATGCCAGGGAGAGGGTCCAGTTCGGTCGACCCATAGGGGCATTTCAGGCGGTGCAGCATCACTGTGCCAATATGCTCACCTATCTGGACACATCCAGGTTCATGACATATCAAGCGGCGTGGCGTATAAGCGAGGGGCTGCCGTATGAACGTGAGGCCTCCATGTGCAAGGCGTGGGTAGGGGATTCTTACCGGCGCCTGGTCGCCCTGGGGCATCAGGTGTTGGGGGGGATCGGTTTCACGGAGGAGCACGACATGCAGCTCTATTTCAAGCGGAGCAACGCCTCTGAGCTCCTCTTCGGCAGTGCCGATTTTCATCGGGAGCTGGTGGCGCAACAGATGGGGATGTAGCGCCGAAAGGGGGCCGGGATGGAGGATCTCTACGAGAGGCTCAGGGAGCATTTCAACGAGGGCCCCACAACGAAGCTCCGCAAGACAAAGGAGCTCATGGAGATCCTCGAGATCCTGTTCACCCCGGAGCAGGCGCTTTACGCCATGGCAATCCCCCTGACCGTGACGGGGAGGATCAGCCTGGCCGATCTGGCCCTCAAGATGGGAAAGAGCGCCGAGGACGTGGAGCCCGTGGTAGAAGCCATGGCCAAGGAGGGGAAGGTCCTTGCCACCACCAGCCGAAAGGACGGCAGGAAGCACTATGCCCTGTGGCCCCTCCTCCCAGGGATCCTGGAGTCGACCTTCGCCGACGGGATGGACAACGACCGAAGGCGGCGCCTGGCCAGGTTGGTGGAGAGGTACTACTCCGACGGGCTCTGGAACGAGCTCGCCTCTTCCAACTATCCGCAATTCAGGATCATACCGATAAACAGGAATGTGGACCCCTCATCCGAGGTCCTGCCCTTCGAGGTCGTAAGCCGCATCGTGGAGAACGCCGATGTGATCACGGTGATCCCCTGTCTTTGCAGGGCCCTGTCCCGGAGGTGCGACCACATCCTGGAGGCGGACTTCGTCTTCGGGGCCTGGGCGGATTATCTCATCAGGTACCGCGGGGCCAGGAGATGGAGCAAGGAGGAGGCATTGCACAGGTTGGAGGAGTGCGAGGAGGACGGGCTCATGCACCTCACGGGCAATGTCCAGGAGGGCTCGGCTGTGATATGCAACTGCTGCAGCTGCTGTTGCAAGGCCCTCAGGGGCTTGACCGAGCTCCACAACCCCCGGTCCTTTGTGCGCTCCAACTTCCAGCCCAGGATCGACCGCGAGAAATGCAACCTGTGCCTCATGTGCCAGAGGGTCTGTCCCATGGGGGCCATAACGAGGCTTCCTGGTTACAAGGGGGATGGGTCCGACACCCGGATGCTGGTCCAGGAAGGGCGCTGTGTGGGCTGCGGCCTCTGTTCCAGTCACTGCCCGGCGGGGGCCGTCTCCATGGAGAAGGTGCGGGATCATGTGCCTGTCAGGTCCTTGGCGGAGATGGCTGAACGGTACATCAGGGAAAAGGTCTGGTGAGTGATTTCCCCCCGTGAAGGATAGGGGCTGCTCGGCGCGGGGAGGGGGAATTTTCGCGCCTCGCCCCGGAGGTGAAGCCGGCTTCGGCGAAGGGAAAGGGCCTGTTCGCTGCGCGTCTTGCGATGCGCAGCCCAAGGCCAGGGTACCTGTCCAACAGAAAGGAGGTCAGCGATGGGAAGGAAGCGCATTTTCGGGGTGGCGGTCTTGGTGGTCGCCCTCTTGGCCTGCCCAGGCATGGGCCTCGGGGAGATCGGTGTGACGGACACGGAGATCAAGGTGGGGACGCACCTCGCCCTGACGGGGCCTGCGGCGCTGGTGGGTGTGCCCATTCGCGACGGGCACAAGATCTGCATTGAGCATTTCAATGCGCAGGGGGGGATCCACGGCAGAAAGATCGTCTACGTAGTGGAGGACGACCAGTTCATGCCTTCCCGGGCCAAGGAGGCGGTCAAGAAGCTCATCCACAGCGACAAGGTCTTCGCCATAGTCCATCCACTCCAGGGGGCGGGGATCCTCGCTGCCGAGCCCGACATCATGGAGAGCAAGGTGCCGGTCCTCTTTGTCGGGACATCCCTGGACGCCCTCTTCAAGCCCGTGAAGAGATACATCTTCGGGTGGACCATCCCGTACTATGACTCGGCGGCCATACAGGTGGATTTCGCGGTCAAGACCCTGGGCAAGAAAAAGATCGCCTTCATCAACCAGTGGGGGCCGGTAGGAGAGGTCAACGAGAAAGGGGCCACTGACAGGACCAAGAAGTATGGGGTGGAGTTGACGGCGTGCGAACTGTTGCAGAACGTGGAGATGGATTACAGCGGCCTCGTGTCCAAGCTCCGGACCAAGGGGACCGAAGTGGTGGTGATCACCACCACGGCTCAGTGGACCATCCCCATCCTCAAGGAGATAGAGAGGCAGGGGTGGAAGACCGAGGTGATCGTGGGGCACGCCTCGGGGGACACGGAGCTCCTGAGAAAGATGGGCGGCAGCGCGGCGGATGGCATTTACGTAACACTGACCAATCTGCCTACCGATGCGGACGATCCGTTCATGAACGAGTACAGGGCTGCGGTGAAGAAATACGGGGGGGGTGTGGAGCCTTCGTTCTACAACTTCGTAGGGTACGCCAACTTCCACAATTTCTGCACCCTGCTTAACGAAGTCGGGCGTGACCTCACCAGGGAGAAGCTCGTGGACACCCTGGAGAATACTTGGAAGAACAGGGAGACCTGGGCGGGCAGGATCACCTACGCCCCTGATGACCACGCCGGGCAGGAGGGATTGATCATCTCCAGGATCAAAGACGGCAAGGTGGAGATCATAAAGAAGTGGGCATACCCCGAACCCTAGGAGGCTAAATGCCCTTTCGTCCGTGCCGGGCGAAAATGGCCATGGCGAGGGCGCCCCAGGGCGCCCTCTACTTTTTGGGGCCTCCCGGGCCCCCTGTGCGCGGCGTCGGCCTTTCCCCAGCCGCAGTCGCACGAGGCGCGGCAATCGAACCGAAGCCGGGGCCGGCTTCTTATCCGTCTTCGGGCCCCCGATAGGTGGGATCGCCCACCTACCGAGACGGCGCCAGGTAATCGGGGCCCCTCCCTCGGGTCGGTGAGGCGCGTGAGACTGGGTCTGGAGAATCGTTCGAGATCCGCCAAGCGGCCGCCGGCCTTCGCCCGGGATCGCCTGAAGCCGGGCTGCACGCCCTCTTTGGCGCCTCTCGAGAGGTCGCCGGTTGGAAAGGGTTCAGGTTGACACTGCTGGTGTTGTGTGCTAAAAAAAAAATCGTTCTAGTTTTAAGGTCAGACCAGAGAACGCTCGTCGATTCCTTTGGGAGCGAGGTCCGCCGTGACCACCGTCTCCGATGTGAACCGCGCCTTTCAGGCCAAGAAGATCTTCATCGAGCTCCCTTACCCGGAGGAGTGGCTCGTCAGGGACATCCAGATCTTGGAGAAGAAGGATTCGCCGCGGGGCGTCAAGGTGCTGCTGGCCGTGGACCTGATTCGGGACGGGAAGGTCTTCCACGACATCTGTTTCTTGGAGGGGGGGATAGAGAGGGAGGAGTACCGGACGCAGGCAGAGGTGGAGTTGCCGCGGAAGACGAGCCATACGCTGCCTGTCAGGAACCGCTTCGACTTCGACAGCGAAGCAGAGGTGCTGGCTTATCTCAAAGAGGCATTCGGCGCCTTGCTCCTGGACCACGGATACGAGATTAGGGAGACCCCAGAGGCCGATCTTTTCGGCCTCCTGGAGGAGAGGGGCTTCTTCGCCATGCTGGCCGTCCGAAGCGATGCACGTGCCAGTGAGCAGGCCGAGCGCCTCATAGGGCTGCGCAGGCGTCACAGGCACATGCATGACTACGGGCTGGTGATGCCCGCATTCCAGGAGCCGCTGGGCGTTTCCATGTCGGCGCAGGAGTCCTGGGTGATGGCCCACGTTGACCTCCTCAGCACCCACCGCATCGGGGTCTATGGGGTGGACAACTCCGACCCCAATCGTATCTACCCCTTCACCGTCTACCCTCAGGTTCGGGGCCTGCTGCGCTATTTCGTCGCCGCCTCGCGACAGTGGCAGGATGTGCGTGCGCAATACACGATGTCTCGGGGGAAATGAGCGACGGCTGGCTCGTGGGCGGGATCCGGGACCGGCCGCCGAGAGGAGAGGTGGCGAGGAGATGCTGATCGAGGGATTGCAGGAGAGGTTGAGCGATTACCTGAAGAAAGGGGAAGACCCCCTTGCGGTGATATTGGGACAGGCCGAGGCGAAGGAGGCCATACTGGCATCGGTGCTGGCCGGGCACCATGTCCTGCTGGAGGGCCCCCCGGGGGTGGGGAAGACCACGCTGGCGCGGAACCTGGCCGCGGTGCTCCCGGCGGTCGATGCAGTGGCTGGTTGTCCTTTCCACTGCGATCCTGCCAATCCTGTCTGTCCCGCCTGTCTTTCCAAGGTGAAGCAGGGGCAGGCACTGGAGGTCACCCAGATCTTTGGTGCGCAGCGGTTCGTGCGCATACAAGGGAGCCCGGATCTGACGGCCGAGGACCTCCTGGGGGATATAGACCCGAGCATGGCCTTTCAGTACGGGCCTCACGACTGGCGGGCTTTCACCCCTGGGAAGCTCCTCAAGGGAAACCGTGGGATCGTCTTCTTCGACGAGCTGAACCGCATCCCGGAAAAGCTCCAGAATGCGCTCCTCCAGGTCCTCGAGGAGCAGGTGGCCACCATAGGCCCTTACGACGTGGACTACGCCGCCAACTTCCTGATGATCGCCACCATGAATCCGCGTGAACACGCGGGGGTCGAGGAGCTTTCGGACGTGCTGCTGGACCGTTTCGACGTGGTGACCATGGGTTATCCGGAGACACCGGAGTTGGAAAAGGAGATCTTGCTCAGGTACGGAAAACGGCAGGACGGTGTCTGCTTTCCAGACGGTGTCCTCGACTCCCTGGTCACCTTGGTGCGGGCGACGAGGGAGGATCCATGGGACAAGGAGCTGGATCAGGGGGCCTCGGTGAGGGCTGCCTTGTCCCTCTACGAAAAGAGCCAGGCATACGCTTGGCTCGAGGGGAGCTCGACCGTGACCGGGGAGCACATCCGGCGCGCTGCCGTATCGACCATGGCCGGCCGCATCAAGACCAGTCCGGAGTCGAAATACTACGACGACCCCGTGGGCCTGGTCCGGGAATTGCTGACGAGTGTCCTGAAGGATTGAACCGCCTCCAATGGTAAGCGATCACAGGGCGGTGGCGTTTCTCGGAGCGGCTCGGCGGAGGCGCTTTCGTCTTCCAGGATTTGGACCTGGGGGAGCCCTTGCGCCCGAGTCTTTCTGCGAGGGCGACAAGGGAGGGGGCGAGCGCCCCAGGAGATCGAATCCTTTGGAAGATGAAGCCGAAGACTTGAAGCGAAGAGAAATGCCAGCACCTCCCGTGACCGATCGCCTCCAAGGCGCGGAAGCGCGGCCTTTGTCGGGGTGAGCTTTCATATGCGTGTCGTGGCTCGGGTAGTCTTTGCCCAGCGGACCTCTCGGGGCGGACATCTCGGTCGGGAGGGAAGAGCCCGGCGGCGGGGCATTTGTCCAGCCGGAGCCAGGCATGCCTCAGGGGATGTGCGGGTGTGATCATGGGACAAGGAGTCAAGCTGAAGGGGTTCACGGTGGTGGTAGCAGGAAAAGGGGGGACAGGCAAGACCCTGGTAAGCGCACTGTTGGTGCGCCATCAGCTCAAGCATGGGGCGGTGCTCGCCATCGACGCTGATCCCGACTCGAATCTCCCGGAGGCCCTCGGGGTCAAGGTGAGCCGTACAGTGGGGGAGGTGAGGGAGTCGCTCCTGAAATACAAGACCCGCCGGACCGAAGACAGCGTCATCACCGCCGAGAAGGTCATGGAACAGGGGATAATGGAGGCCATAGCCGAGGAAAAGGGCTTCGATCTGCTGGTGATGGGTCGCAGCGAAGGGGAGGGATGCTACTGTGCGGTGAATCACATCCTTCGCTCGGTCATAGATGCCCAAGCCCGCAACTATGAGACCGTCGTCATCGACTCCGAGGCGGGACTGGAGCACATCTCGCGGCGCACCGCCCGTGACGTGGACGTGATGCTCGTGGTGACGGACGCATCGGTGAAGGGGATCGCTACCGCGCGGCGCGTTAGGGAACTGGCCGACGAACTCCGGGTGGACTTCGGCCACATGCTCACCCTGGTGAACAAGGTGACCCCTGAGACACGGGAGATCATGGCGCAGCATATCTCCACGGCCAATCTGCGGCTCCTTGGGTTCCTGCCGTTCGATCAGCGGGTGGCGGAGAACGATGCCCTGGGCGGATCCGTTTGGGACTTGCCCGATGACTCCCCTGTGGTGGTGGCGGCGCAGGAGGTCTTCGGGAGGCTGGACGAGATCCGCTTCCAGAAGGCCACACAGGCGGTGACCGCAGCAGGGTCGCACAGGCGGGTGGGGGGGCCGTGACCGTCGCTCAGGAGATCAGAGAATCGATTCGTTGCTTGGGGACGGAGGGGGTTCGTGCGACCCTTTTCGACGGGCTGTGGATCCCCGAAAGGGCGGCCATGGACTTGCTTGGCTCGTTGGCCGCCGGGCATCATGTGCTCTTGTGCGGCCCTCCCGGTGTGGGAAAGACAATGGTGGCCAACAGGGTCGCCCGTCTGCTCGGCCCGGTGGATGTGGTGAAGGGCTGCCCGGTCCATTGCCGCCCGGGTGGACCCATGTGCCCTTGGTGTGCCCAGCGCCTGGCCAAGGGGGAGGGGCTCAGCCTGGAGGTCCTGCCTGTGGAGGGGCGTCTCACCAAGGTGTCCGGGAGCGCCGAGCTCACCGTAGCCGATCTTCTCGGGGACCTGGATCCCCAGATGGCCCTCGATTACGGGATCCTAGATCTTCGAGCCTTTTGCCCTGGGAAGCTGCTTCGCGCCAACTCAGGAGTGCTCCTCCTCGATTTCATGGACCGCATCCCGGAGCGTGTGCTCAACGCGGTGCTCGCGGCCCTCGCCGGGGACGTCATCTCCATCGGCGGCTTCGACGGCGTCTTCCCGCTCGATCTCTTGATAGTCGCGACTGGCTCCGACGATGCCGTAAGCCGAATGCCCGCCGATCTGGCAGACCATCTAGACGTGATCCATCTCTCCTACGTGGAGGACCGGGAATTCGAGAGGCGGCTCCTTTCAGCGGGAAGCGTTCCCCCCGAGCTTTCGGATCCGGCCATGTCGGCGATCCACAGGACGAGGTGGCACGAGGACTTGGCGCGCGGGGTGTCCACGAGGGGGGCCATCCGTTATGGGGAGCTGCTGGCCTCATGGGGGGCCATTGCCGGCTGGAGCGAACAGGGCAGGCTCCTCACAGTGGCCTCGAGGGTGGCCCTGCCTCACAGGGTGGAGGTGGCCCCGCACGCAGAGGCGAACCGCTCGGCCAGAGAGATCATAGATGAGATAGTCAGAGAGGTGCTGGGCGAGGGGGCGGCTCGAGAGGAGCTGGTGCCCATCTCCAAAGAGAATCTGCTGGCCATAGTGGAGGAGATCGCCAGGTTCGACCACTTTCGAAAGCCTTTGAAATTCGGGCTCTTTGACCTCCTCCTGAAGCGCATCAGGCGTTTCCCTGAATCCCAGCTGGCCCGGCTTCACGACCAGATCTTGGGGCGCTTGGCCCAGAAGTACCAAGAGCGCCAGATGGGGGACAACCTGACCTTTGAGTTGCTGGCGGACATCGAAGAGGTAAGGGAGAAACAGGCCCGCCTCACCAAGGAGCTTCGATCGAGGTTGGAGGCCGAGGCCCTGATCAAGACCATCGAAGTGCTGGAACAAAGGCAGATCCTCACCCGCCGAGAGCGCGGATACAACCTCTCTCGCCGGGGGGTGATGCTCTTGCTGGAGAAGCTGGCCCCGAGGCTTTGGTGGGGAACCCAGATGAGCGGCCAGGGCAAACACAGGACCGGAAAGAGGCTTCCCATAGGGGAGGGAAGGGTCGTGGGGACCCGTGCCTGGCGCTTCGGGGATCCGTACCGGGACGTCTCCCTGAGGGACACCATACGGGAGGCGATACGCAACCGGCACCGGAGGATAGTCCGGGAAGACATACAGGTGGTGAAGAGGGACATCAGGAGCCGGATGGACATCATTTTGTGTCTCGATCTCTCGGGCACCATGGATCAACTCGAGAAGCTCTGGTATGCCAAGGAGAGCGCCATCGCCCTGGCCCTTGCCTCCTCCAACTACGGCGATCGGGTCGGCCTCGTCACCTTTTCGAATCTGGCCAAGGTGGTAAGCGACCTGAGCTCCAACACCTACCGCTTGACGGAGAAGCTCCTGGATCTCGACCTCCATGAGAACGCCTTCACCAATCTGGGCCACGGGCTGTTGACCGCGCGCGGGCTTTTCGCCCGGCACTCCAGGGGTCACAGCAAACAGCACATCATCCTGGTGTCGGACGGGGATGCCACGGCGCCCCATCCCTCCCCGGGGAGGTTTGCCGTCAAAGAGGCCGCCAAGACCATTCGCAAGGGCATAACCATCTCCTGTATCTGTATCGACGAGGAGAATTCGGATCCGGACCTGATGAGCAAGATAGCTAGGATCGGAAGGGGAAGGATCACCATCATCAAGGATGTCAAGGGGATCAAGGAGGCAGTCGTCGAGGAGAGGATCGCCATCGGGAGGTGACGCACAGGACTAGTGGACTTCTCGGGGAGGGGACCCCGAGGGGGCGTCTCACGGTAGGAGCGAAGGAGAAGGAGCATGACGGAAGGGACCAAGTGTCAGGTATGCAACGAAAACGAGGCAACGGAGAAGTGCGCCATATGCGGGATAGACCTCTGTGAGCTGTGCAAGCAGGTCGTCCAGACGGAGGACATCTCGGCCTCCCACCGCGTAAAAGGGGTGAGCACCGAAGGTGTCCTGGGTCCTGCCCAGAAGCGGGTCACGGTCTGCGCCAAGTGCATGGCCGAGACGGATTTCTTCGAGAAGGAGGAACACGAGAAGGTCGAGAAAGAGGCGGCCAAAGAGGCGGTCTCGGACCGGCTCAGGCCTTTCAAGGGCCCCGAAAAGGGGAGGGTGGTGGAAAAGGTCGGGGACCTCGTGGTGGATCTGACGGAGATCACCCCGGACATAAGGGGTAGGGAAGAGCTGGTCCGAAGCATCTTGCGCAGCGACTACATCGAGACCAAGTTGAGGCAATACGATACGAAGATAAGGCCGTTTGCGAGGGTGGAAGACCTCGCGGAATGGGATCATATACTGCTTCGCAGGTATCGGCCGTTGTACACCAACCCCGCCATGGAGGGGGGAAAGGGCAAGCCCAAGTTGGCCTCCGCCGTTGAGCAAGGTATGAAGACACTCAGGGAACACCTCAAAGGTGCGGCCATGGCCCTCGCATCGGCCAGGGGGGTGCTGGATGAGGCCATCAAGGCCTTTGGCCCAGAAAAGTCGGTGTACCTGGGTCGCTCCATCGCCTACACGGCGTGCAACACGGCGGTCCTGACGGGCTTCGAGCCCAAGAACCTGGCTCAGATGGATCAGGCCCTCAAGTACGCGGAGGCCCAGTTCGTCGAGCAGGCGGCCTTTCTGGCCCAGGGCGGCGGGGATCCGTTGGATCTGGAGTCCCGGGCGTTGCACCTCGGCTCCATCCAGTTTCTGGCCTCCGAGGTGGAGGAGATCACCAAGATCTGCTGCTTCGGGTACCTCTCCACAGGGGACATGCCTGTGCAGGAGATGCCCTTTTATCCGCCTGCCCGGACACCGGTGGGCCTTGGGACGGTGGATCGCTCCAAGCCTGTCCTGGCCTTCTTCGGCGACGATTGCCTGCCCGTATTCTTCACGGTGGGCCGCCTCGAAGAGGAGGGACTGGCGCCGCAGATGGAGATCACAGGCCTGGGAAACGCCGGGCACGAACTCGTCAGGTTCTACGCTCCCGGCAAGGTGCTTACCTCCACGGGAAAGGCCCTCAAGGGGGTCCGATTGGGTATAGCCGATCTGATTATGGCGACGGATTCCTGTTACCCGCTGGAGCTGATCAAGCATGCCCAAAAGGCTGGGATCCCGGTCCTCGTTACCGGTCCTAGGGCATCGTACGGGGTGCCGGATCTGTCAGGGGAGCCGGTGGAAGCCATCGCCCAGAGATTGAGGAGGGGGGAGAGCGTCTTGGTGCGGCCCATCCAGAAGGCCGCGGAGGCCGTGGTCGGCTTCTTCAAGCAATTCCCTGGCAAGATGGGCGCCGTCCCGTTGCCTTCGGCTGTGAAGGCCCTGATGGAAAGGTGCTCGGAATGCGATCGGTGCTTCTACGCATGCCCCAACTCTTTGCAGATCAGTGTGGCCCTCAAAGGAAGGGGAGGGGCTAGTCCTGCGGATCTCTACGAGCGTTGCCTCTTCTGCGGAAGGTGCGAGGCAGTGTGCCCCGAGGGGATCCCGGTGATCGACTGCATCCTGGCCTGGTCCTCGGACAAGGTGGCAGCGGACGCCTACAGGATGCGGCCAGGTCGGGGCCCTTTGAGCCACCTGGAATTCCGGGACCTCACCTTCGGCCTAGTCCTCGGGGGAAACGGCCCAGGTATGGTGACCTTGCTTGGTTGCGGTCATTATCCGGGTTCGGACGAGGACTTGGTGGCCATGGCCAGGGAGTTGCTGGACCGCAACTGCGTTGTCATGACCGCTGGCTGCGCTGCAGCGGATGTGGCCAGGCAGCTGGAAAGAGAGACAGGGAAAGGCTTCCCGGAGAATTATCTTTCTCTGGCCACCTTGAAAGGTCTGGTCAACTGCGGCGGGTGCTCCGCGGACACGCACATCATGGCTTCCATGTTCAAGTTCGCCAGGCTAGGGGGCGGGGTCTCCGTGGCCGGCAACTTCGACCAGCCCGCTGATTACAGCATGAACCGCGCCCCCTTTGCCGTGATCATCTGGGGGCCGGCTTCCGAGAAGATGCTGGTGAAGGCGGCCGGATTCGCCAGGGTGGGTGCCAGGGTCATCATGGGCCCATCGGGGTTCAGGTTCACGAGGATGCTCGTTGGGAACAAGTACGACCGATCCCTTTGGACGATGTACGACGGGATCACTGGTGAAGAGAAGGAGATCGACCCCTGCCCGCCGCACATGATCATTCCGGTCGAGACGAAGGAAGAGGCGGTGACAATGGCCATAAAGGCGTGTTTCACGCCGTGCGCCCTCAGGGACCCGAGGCTCTCTACCATCGATAACTACAACGAGGTCTACGAGAAGTACTTCGGCGAACTCCCTGACGACTGGACTTATTACGTGCGCAGTCCCCTGGAGCTTCATGTGATGAAGCGCATGCGTCTGCTCAGGATCCTGCGAGAGCAGCATGGCTGGGAGATCGATCGCTTCAAGGTCTTGAAGGTCAAGAACCGGGACGGGGTTCTCGTGCCCATGGAGGAATACATAGAGCAATACGGGATCAAACAGGGGCGCTACGCCACGATGGTAAAGAGGTTGGTCATGCGCGAGGCGGTGAAGGAGTGATACCATGGCGAAGTTCGATGCGATCAGTTGGGGCAGATACATGAAAAGGCACCGAAGCCCGCTACTTGTGGCCGGGGAGGATTGCGTGCATATCACGCTGGAAGGCAAGAAACTCTCGGATTACGCCGTGGAGGTGGCCCTCAGGCTCCAGTGCCCTATCGCGGCCACAGGCAACACCTTGCTGACCGTGATCAGACACGCGGGGGTCAGGGCCAAGAAGATGTGGCTTGCCGAGCTGTTTCGTTACCTGGAAGGGAAGTGGGAGGATGCGGTTTCAGAGCAGCGGCCGGATCTGCTGGTGTTCATCGGATACCGACCGGATATACTGAATGGGATGGTCGCAGCTGTGAGGCGCGTGCACACGGTCTTCCTAGGACCGGGGAGGCTTGCGGCGGCCGACAGGAGCGTGGACGAGCTCCCCTTTGCGCAGTGGAGGCGGGACCTGGACGAGCTGATCGAGGCCCTTTGACGAACGAGGGGTCTGACCAAACCGAAGACGGCCATGGAGGGATAGATCGTGATTCGGATACCGAGCGTGAAGCTGCCCGAAGGACGGGTGTATCAAGCACCTACTGATCTGGATGAGCTGTTCGACGGGGTGGAGATCGAGATCTCTCCCCGCTGGATGGGACAGAAGATCCGCAAGGACAACATGTACATGGAGCTCGGTGGCCCCAAACACGGCTACCAGAGTTACATCCATGTCCAGGTCTCCAAGGACGAGTCTGACGTGGAAGATGGCCGGATAGAGCTCATAGGCCCAGAGATAAGCGAGGTGCAACCCGGCTCGTCGTTTCCTTTCGGCATCTGGCTGAAATTCTGGGGAAGCCAACTCAGCGAGGACCATGTGGATCCCCTTATCCGAGCGGGTTTCATGCCTTTCGAGCAGGGGGAGGGGTGGATGCTGGTCAATACCCGCGACACCATATGGATCAGGCTGAGCACCGAGAGCGCCCACAAGAACTCCTGGCGTCGCATGGGGCAATCCCTCCTGGGGATGGCGAAAGTCAATTTTCCCCTGGTGGAAAAGGGCGAGGCCCTGATCATCATCGCATCGCCCGAGGTGGGCGGCGTTGAACTCATCCGGAGGATCCTGGACACCACGATCCGACCGGAATGGGAGGCCTACGATGCCAGGCTCATGGGGCTGGAGGACGAGGATGTGGACGTCTTCTACGGGTGTACCCTGTGTCAGACCTTCGCCCCGAATCACGTCTGTTGCATCACGCCGCAACGCAACCCCTATTGCGGGATCATGAGTTACCTGGGGGCCAAGGCGGTGGTGGAGATAGACCCTTACGGGTACTCCTTCGTCATGCCGAAGGGGGAATGTCTCGATCCGATAATGGGCCACTACACCGGGGTGGACCAGGTCACCTACGAGCGTTCATCGAGGACCGTGAAGAAGGTCAACCTTTACAGTTGCCTGCGCTACCCCCAGACGAACTGCGGCTGCTTCGAGGCTGCGGCCTTCTACATACCGGAGCTGGACGGCATAGGGCTCGTGGATCGTCGGTATCCCGGCGACACCCCCATCGGGCTCAACTTCTCCAAGCTCGCCGGTTACATGAGCGGGGGCAACCAGAACCACGGGACCATGGGACTCTCCATCAGGACCCCCAAGTCCAAGAAGTTCCTGCAGGGCGACGGCGGTTGGGAACGGATTGTCTGGATGCCCAAGGAATACAAGGTGCTGCTCGCGGACTGCATCCCAGAGGAGATCTACGACAAGATAGCCACCGAGGAGGTGGGCACGGACGTGTCGGTAATAAAGGAGTTCCTCAAGAAGGTCAATCATCCCATAGTTACGAAGTTCTGGAAGGACGGGGAGCCGGTTCCCTTGAAACTACCCAAGCCCAACGAGGATTGGCCTGATGAGTGAGCAAGCCGAGACCGCCAACGAGGGGTGGCATCGCCTTTACGACGAGCGAGCCCTGTTCTCCAGAGAGGATCTCCTCAAGACCTTGAGGGGCTTCCTGGAGTACGCCGGCTACCAGTTGACAGAGGCGAGGCCCATAGGCTTCATGAAGCCCGATCTGGCCGCGTGCAGGGTGGCCGGTGACAGGCGCTACGAGATGATCTTCGTGGTCCGCCGAGAGATAAACCAGGCGGTGGAGGGACTGCGGGAACTGGCGGCGGCGAAGTGTTTCAGGAGGGACTCCCTGGACTATGTGCTCGTCCTGCCCCCGGTCTCGGAGCATTACATGATAGAGTTTCTGATAGAGAAGGAGGAGTGGTTCTTTCCTATCAAGGACCACCTTTTTCAGCTCTGGCTGGTGAATCCTCAACGCCAAAAGGTGGACTGCCTCCTGGGCTGGCCCAGGGACGACGAATTGAGGCACTACTTCTCGAACCCCAACCTGGCCGGGTTCGCAACGTACATAGCCAACAAGGCCGCTCAGAAGATCATGGCCGAGGAGTTCGAGTAGCGATGGGTCGCAAGTCCATCTACGAGATCTACGAGCTCCTGCCCAAGACCAACTGCGGCAAGTGCGGCATGAACTGCATGGGATTCGCCGGGTATCTCCTATCCAGGGACGTGAGGCCACAAGACTGCCCGCCCTTGGGCGAACCGGAATTCGAGGACAAGATGCGGGCGCTTTCCGAGCTCTTGGGGGACTGGGTGAAGAACGAGCTCACCGGCCTCATCGTGGACCGGGAGCGCTGCATCGGATGCGGCATCTGCGTCCATGTCTGCCCCGTGCACGCGGCCAACAACCGCGAGGTCGCCTTGGGAAGGGGCCCGAGGCACACGGATACGGTGGTGATGCAGATCGTGGATGCCAGGGTCGAGCTCATCCATCCCGAACTGTGCAACAGGGCCATACCGTCTGCGCCTCCGTGCAAGGCCTGCGCCGACTACTGCCCCACTGACGCGATGGAGCTGGTCTGAGCCTTTGCGCCCATGCAACGCACTTCTGGGGTGGCAGTCCCGGGGCCCGAGTCTCGAGCCCATGGCGTCAGAACAAATTGGCACTGCCCCTCGTGAGAGAGCAGGCGGCAATGAGCATCCAGAAGTTCACCAGGGCATTCTTGGAGCAGGGGGAGCCAGGGGCCCGCAAGCCTGGCGATGGGGCGGTCTTCGACGATTACGATGTGCAGAGTGACTCCATGGTATGCGCTGGGTGCAGTTGCCTTTGCGACGACGTCTCCTACTACGTCAAGGGGGGACGGGTGGTGCGGACGCTGAACCTGTGCGAGGTGGCCATGAAGAGGCTTGACTCTGCGCTTGCAGGGGATCGACTTCCCGTCCTTCCCTCCGAGGAGCTGCGGAGATCTGTGGAGGCCGGGGCCCGGATCATGAAGGGGCACAGTCCGACCCTGGTCATCGGGGCGGATGGGCTTCATGAAGCCGGGATGGTCGGCTCGTGGGAGCTTGCCAGGGCGCTGGGCGGGTTGTGGTTGCCCTGGTCGTTCGTCGGTATGAAAAGGTTCTTCGATGGCGTGAGGCGATGGGGCTGGGCAGGCGCCATCCTGGACGAGGTCCGGGATCGTGCGGATCTCGTCATGTTCTGGCGGGCGGATCCCCTCGAGACGCATCACCGGCACCTGTCGCGCTATTCCCTCTTCGCACGGGGGCGCTACACCGAGCGGGGCAATAGCGACCGGAACTTGGCTGCCGTTGCCGCTGGCGACACCGTGATGGAGCGGCTTTGCCAGCAGTTCTTCAGGATGGCGCCTTCCGAGGACCTGGGATTGATCCAGGCCCTGACCGGGCCCAATCCGGCTCCCGCTTCGGCTCACCGGGACTTCGTATCCCTGGTCAAGGCCCTGGAGAGGTCCTTGTACATCGCGCTCTTCGTGGATCCGGAAAAGGTGACAGCCGATGCCATGCAGGGGATCCTGGAGTGGGCCGCCGCGGTCAATGCCGGAGGGCACAGGCGCATGGCGGTCCTGCCCCTGTGGGGAGGGGGGGTCAACGCCTCCGGTTTCGTCCAGCTCTCCCTGGAGCGCAACGCCTCCGGGTGCGGGGCGGATTTCTCGGAGGGAGGCATGGGTGCGGTGCCCGAGGGGGATTGGGAGGACATAGCCATTAGGGTGGGCTCCGTGCTCATGTTCGAGTCGGGTCCCGACGGGGCGCAACGGAGGAGGCTTCCGGGACCCCTTTTGGGGAAGCCGCTGGTCTTGGTGACCCCTTTCAAGCGCCCTTCCCTGGACCAGGCCCAGGTGGTCATCCCTACGGCCTTGGCCGGGATAGAGCAAGACGGTGTCTTCTTCAGGGCGGATGGCCTCCCCCTGACGGCGCACGCGGTACCGGGGCTCGCCTGCGACGGATACCCGACGGTGGAGGAGGTGATCAGCGGGCTTCTGAGGGAGGTCTTGGCGTGAGCCAACTCAAGAGGATCCTCATCAAGGACGGCTCGGTCTTCGATCCGGCCCAGGGGTGGAGGGGGGAGCGCAGGGACCTCTACCTCTCGGGCGGCCGGGTCAGCGAGCCGTTCCGGGACCCTGAGGTCGTCATCGAATCGGGGGGGCGGGCGGTCCTGGCCGGGGGGGTGGACCCTCACTGTCACCTCGTCCATCCCGGTCAGGCCCTTATGCGGATGTTCGGGGCCCTGTGCGGTCCGGAGGAGATCGGCAAGGCATACGCCTCCGCCGGATACGTCCACGTCCATCACCCCTTTGTCACCCTCGTTACCGCGGCATCGGCGCGCCGCAGCCTCGCGCTCGTGCCCTACGTGGACAAGTCCTACGGTGTGGCCCTCGATCTGAGGGACATGGGCAAGGCGGTGCGAGGCAATGACCGCTCCCAATTCGCCGCGGAGGCCCGGGCCCTCTTGCATCTGACAGGTGCCCAGGGACTCTTTTTACCCTTTCCCTGGCTGAGGCACAGACAGCGTCATTACATCCAGAAGAACATCAGCCCCAAGAAGGTCTTGGAGTTCCTCTCCGCCTTGGAGGATGAGGAGCTGAAGCCAGTGGCCCTGTGGTGCAGACCAGGTGTGCTCGACAACGAGATACCGAGGCCTGACTTTTTTCACTTCACCGCGTTGGCCGATAGTCCTTCATCGGACGGGCTTCCGGGGCGGGCGTCGGGCCTCCTGGAGGCTGGGGCGAGCGCCGATCTGGTGGCCGCATGCGAAGACGACCCGTTGGAACTCTCCACAGGACAAACGGTCTCCCCCGGCAGCATAAGCATCGACATAGGCCTTGGAGAAGCTCTGTGTTTCGCGGTCGGGGGATGGAGGGGCGAACCGCGGTCTTCCCCTGCCGGGGAGGGGACATGGAGGTTGCTGGCCGCGGCGGGCGAGTCCTGGCGCATCTCCCTTTGTTCTTCCACGCCGGGCCGTGTGGTCATGGGGGGGCTGCCCAGGACCTGCGCTTGGCTGGTCAGCCGTGAGGCCAGACCGCAGGAGGTGGATGAGCTCTTGGGGGGTCGGGTGGTGGATCTCTACGAGATCGCAAGGCTCACCCGGTTCGAGCCGGCACGTCGCCTAGGGCTTTCGGACATGGGACATCTTGGGGTCGGGGCGCGTGCCAACGTGGCCATCTACGACGTCAGGCCCGGGATGCCGGCGGGGGAATTGGTCACGGCCCTTTCCCATTGCTGGTGCCTGATAAAGGACGGCGTCTTGGTGAGGGAAAAGGGGGAGTTTACTGGGGAGACGCCCTCTGTTACTATTCGATTCCGGGAGATCGAGGCCGATGTAGCGAGTCTGGCCGGTTGCGATCTCCTTCAGAATCCAACGCTGCGGTTGGAGCACCTGTGGAGAAACGGCCGATGGGAGGCCCGAGCTGAAAGGAGGAGACATGAGCACGACGGCGTATGAGGCCAACACCAGGGATCTCAAGTTCGCTCTGTGGGAGCAACTCGGGGCAGAGGAACTCTTCCGGTTCCCGAGGTTCAAGGAGTTCGATCGGGACACATTGGACATGGTCATCGACCAGGCGGCGAAGTTCGCGGAGCAGGAGCTGGGGCCTGCCAATGCCGAGGGGGACAGGGTCGGGTGCCGTTTCGACAACGGCAGGGTCTACTCGCCGCCCCACTTCCACGATCTCCTCAGGAAGTTCCGGGAGGCCGGGTGGGTGAACCTGACCAGCGACCCTGAGGTGGGGGGGCAGGGGCTGCCCTATGTGGTCAGCACGGCCGTGAGCGAGATGTTCATGGGTGCCAACTTCAACTTCATAAGTTACCCGGGGTTGGGATATGGGGCCGGCCACCTCATCGAGACCTTCGGGACCCCCGAGCAGAAACAGAAGTACATGTTGAAGATGTACAGCGGGGAGTGGGGCGGCACCATGTGCCTGACGGAGCCGGGGGCTGGCTCCGAAGTGGGGGCACTCAAGACCACTGCCCGGCGCGCAGGGGACCATTTCCTCATCACCGGAACCAAGATGTTCATCACATCCGGCGAGAACGATATGTTCGAGAACATCGTCCATGCCGTCCTGGCCCGTATCGAAGGGGCCCCTCCGGGCGTGAAGGGCATAAGCCTGTTCATAGTCCCCAAGATCCGGGTGAACGACGATGGATCCCTGGGAGAGCCCAATGACGTGGTGTGCGGGGGGATCGAGCACAAGATCGGTCTGCACGGCTCGGCCACCTGCCTGCTCAACTTCGGGGAGAACGACAACTGCCACGGCTACCTCCTGGGGAACGAAAACGAGGGCCTCGCCTGCATGTTCCAGCTCATGAACGAGGCGCGGCTCGAGGTGGGTCTCCAAGGGGTGGCCATGAGCAACGGCGCATACATGAACGCGGTGGCCTATGCCAAGGAGAGGATCCAGGGGACCGATATCAGGGCCATGAAGGATCCCAATGCCCCGAGGGTGGAGATCATAAAGCACCCTGACGTGCGCAGAAATCTCTTGACCATCAAGTCCTTCGCGGAAGGCATGCGTGCCCTTCTGCTTTACACTTCGATCATCATCGACAGGTCCCACAACTCCACCGATGAGGCCGAGAGGGAGAGCAATCGTCTCAAGGCCGAGCTCCTCACCCCTGTGTGCAAGGCCTATTGCTCGGACATGGGCTTCAGGGCCATAGAGATCGCCATCCAGGTGTTGGGGGGATATGGCCTGTGCTCCGAGTATCCCTTGGAACAGTACCTGAGGGACTGCAAGATCGCGTCCATCTACGAGGGAACCAACGGGATCCAGGCCCTGGACCTTCTCGGCCGCAAGATAGGCATGAAAAAGGGGCAGGTCTTCATGGGGCTCATTCAAGAGATCTCGGAGTTCATAGGCAAGCATGAGTCCGACCCGGATCTGGGGCCGGCATTCAAGGAGCTGGCCCAGGCAAAGGACAAACTGGCGCAGGTCACCATGCACTTCGGCGGGATGAGCATGAAGGGCGACCCGATCTATCCTGTGCTCAATGCCAGCCCATATCTGAATCTCTTCGGATACGTTCTGAACGCATACATGCTCCTTTGGCAGGCGAAGGTGGCCTCCGAGAGGCTCGATGCCATGTATCGAGAGGCCGGGGCAAAGGACGATGCCGCCCGTGCCAAGGTGGTGGCCGAGAAGGCGGATGCGGCCTTCTATGCAGGAAAGGTCGCTGCGGCGAAGTTCTTCGCCTTCAACATCCTGCCCAACGTGGACGCCTTGTACAAGGGGATCATGTCCGGGGACAGAAGTGCCCTGGAGCTGGCGGAAAACGCCTTCTAGGGCGCCCCGGGTGACCTCGACGAGCTGGTCGTGACTTATCACGGGGTGGTGGCGGTTCTCGGGGCGGCTTGCCTGCCGCGCCCGGCTCAGCGGGGGCAGGGCGAAGACTCGAAGCGAAGAGAGATGCCACCACCCCCGTGACGGATCGCGATCGGTGGGGTGGGCGGCGGTGGGTTGTGTTTGGTCCGGGCCTGGTAGACCTCCTCGCCCTTCAGGGGCTTTTTTCGACCATTTGGGCGTCTCGCTTCGCTGCAAATCCCGGATCCGCCCTTTTGGGGCGGCGGGATTTGCGGTCGCTTCGCTTCGCCGGCAATGGTGCCCGAAAAAACCCCCGAGTCGGGCTCGGAGGATCCCCCAGGCCGTGG
>Ga0068707_1000715_pt1 | contig 22221 bp, 19 predicted proteins | sample YNPNPMetaG_FD_66600 | JGI IMG/M metagenome (GOLD analysis project Ga0068707, IMG submission 66600) | Anoxygenic and chlorotrophic microbial mat microbial communities from Yellowstone National Park, USA - YNP NP MetaG | ecosystem: Environmental > Aquatic > Thermal springs > Hot (42-90C) >...
TGTCGGTTGTCCGTTGGTGCCCGTTGGCACACCCGTTTTATACGACCCTCAAGGGACCACGGTCAACTGACACAAGGCCTAAGCCCAGTGGCCTTCCACGTTGGGACCTTGGGCAGGGGAGTATCGACCCTGGAGGTAGCCTAGGACAGCATCCCTGGCGGAGCCCTCCACGCCCACACACACGGAGACCCCCTTGGCCTGAAGCACCCTGAAGGCCTTGGGCCCGCAGTTGCCGGTCAGGACGACCTGTGGATCCTTCTCCAGGACATTGCGTGCGGCCTGTATCCCGGCCCCCTGGGGGAGATCCAGGGCCTGTCTGTTCTCCACCGCCTCCCAGGCCATGGTCTCGGAGTCCACTATCAGGAAGTAAGGCGCCCTCCCGAACCTGGGGTCCACCGGCGCCTCCAGATCCGGCTTCCCCACCGAGACAGCGATCTTCATGTCAGCCTCCCAATTTCGTCCCGCCAGCCTCCCCTTTCTCCAGGCGCTCCAGGACGCTCTGACCCAGGGAGCGAAACGCCTTCTGGGCGCGGGAATAAGGCTTGTTGAGCACGAAAGGCTTCCCGTCGTCGCAGAGCTTGACCATCTCGGGCTCGATGGGGATACGCCCCAAGAAAGGCACCCCCAGCTCACGGGCGGCCTTCTCCCCCCCTCCGACCTTGAAGAGATCGATGGTCTTCTTGCAATGGGGGCAGACCATCCCGCTCATGTTCTCCACGATCCCGAGAACAGGGATCTTCAGGAGCCGGCTGAACTCCACCGCCTTTCTCGAATCGAGCAGGGCCACGGCCTGGGGAGTGGTGACGATTATGGACCCGTCGACCTTCTCTATGAGATGAGCCACGCTGAGCGGCTCGTCCCCTGTCCCGGGTGGTAGGTCCACGATGAGGAAATCCAGATCCCCCCACTGCACCTCCCCCAGGAACTGCTTGATCAGATTGTGCTTGATCGGCCCCCTCCAGACGATGGGCGTATCGCTGTTGGTGGAGATCAAGGCCATGGAGACGACCTTCAAGTTGGGCAGTGCCTCCACGGGCTGAATCCCGTCCCCTGTGCCCATGAGCCTGTGGAGGTCCACGCCGAGCATCCGCGGTATGTTGGGACCGTGGATGTCCGCGTCCAGTACCCCCACGCGCAGGCCCTCGGAGGCCAGTACGGCCGCGAGATTCGTGGCCACCGTGGTCTTGCCCACCCCCCCTTTGCCGCTCATGACCATGAGTTTGTAGCGGATGTGGAACAACCGATCCCTGAGGCGCCTCTCCTCGTGCTCCTCCTTCTCCTGGGCAGAGCACTTGCTGGCCGAGCTGCAGGTCTCGCAGGCCCTGTCCTCCTCGCACTTCCTTCCTTCCGTCATCTCGTCTCCTCCCGAGGGCCTCTGCCCAAAGGATCACGGCGTCTTGCCCGGGATGAGGAGCCACGGCTCCGAGTCCCGCCCGCGGCCCCTCTGTATGTCCCCAAGAGAATATACCCCAAAAAGGGGCGTTGGGGGAGGAGGCCGGCACTCCCCCGTCTTCTTCCGCCTCAGGACTCGCCCTCGGGAGCGACCTCTCTCATCCTTCGCTCCACGGCCTCCAGCTCCTCCCTGAGCCACGCGGCTCGTTCCCGAAGCCACTCCTTCTCGTCCCCCTGGGATGCGAACCATCCCGGCCATGGGCCGAAGCCCCAACCTGGGGGGCCCCACGGCCCCAACCAGCGTCCGAAGCCACGGCCCCATCCGAAAGGGGGCCGCCACCCGCCGCGGCCCCTGCCCCGGCCTCGCGCCCAACGAGGTCCGGGGGCCCCGTAAGGGGCGTATCCGTAACACCATCCTCGTCTCCCTCCCGTACCTGGTCCCAACCCCATGGGACCTGTTCCATCGAAACCCGGCATCTCCAACACCTCCTCTCACACCGTCTCAAGCGCCTCCCATTGCCCGGCGGCGCCTTCGATGCCTCCCCGGCCCCGGGCAGCGTCCCATGCCCGGGGCCACGCGACCCGCCAGATACGCATCAAGCGCCTCCTCCGGCGTGCCGATGAGCCCCCAGATGACCTCTATGCCCAAGGCCCTGAAGAGCTCCTGAAACTCCAAGTTTATCCCGCCGGTGAGCACCACTTGGACCCCCTTGCCGTGAAGATAGGCGGGGATCTCCTGTGGGAAGAGCCGCCTGACGGACAGGACCTCGCTCCGGCCCGCCCCCCCCTCGTCAACTTCCACCAGCAGGACATCCTGCGTGAACCCGAACCTCGGGGAGATGCGACCCTCGTATCTGGGTATCGCGATCCTCATTGGAGCAGTCTCCCGCGTCCTCCTCTGCCAAGAGTGATCAGGGGGTGGCGGCGTTTATCGGAGCGGCTTGCCTGCTTGCCGCGCCCCGCACCCGAAACCTCCATGCGCTTTTCCCCTGCATCCTGAGTAGCTAGAAAAGACCGTGCCAAGCGCTCCGACCCCGAGGCCGCTCTCCACCAGAGACCTCGTTGCGAACGCGCACCGTACCGGGATCTCGAGGCCAGGTGCCGGAAAATCGTCGCAAGGCGGTGAATTTTTCTCCGGAGGCCGTCGCTAGGTGACCGTCCGAGCCGAAGCAGTGTACGTTCCGCCCAAGTGGGGTCTTGTTTCAGACATGCGACAGAGGCATCTCTCGTGGCGTGACGCAGGGCCCTGAGCTTTGTCGCAAAAATGCTACGGTTGCATCAGAGCTACACCCCGATATCCTTTATCCCGAGTTGCCTCATCTTGCGCCACAGGGTCGAGCGGTGCATGCACATGTCCCGGGCAGCCGCACCCACGCGCCCACCGTGTCTGCGCAGGACGGCCAGGATGGCCTCCCTCTCCTTTTCCCTGAGGATCTGCCTCCCCGGCGACGAGCGGCCCGGCAAGAACGGCTCGGCCGGTTCCTTCAGCAGGTAGGCCGGGAGGTGGGATCGCTGGATCTCCACCCCCTTGCACAGGATCATGGCGTGCTCAAGGATGTTTTGCAGCTCCCTCACGTTTCCCGGGTAGGGATGATTCAGGAGGACCTTCAGGGCCTTTTCCGACACGCCCCGCACCTGTTTGCCCATCATCCGGTTGAAACGGTGCAGGAAGTGCTCGATGAGGAGAGGTATGTCCTCGGGCCTCTCCCTCAGAGGCGGGATCTCCAGACGGATCACGTTGAGGCGGTAGTAAAGGTCCTCGCGGAAGGTGCCGGCGCTCACCATGGCCTCCAGGTCCCGGTTGGTCGCGGCGAGGATCCTCACGTCGGCCCTCTCGGTACGGACGGCCCCTAGGGGCTCGTACTCCTTCCTCTCCAGGACCCTCAGTAGCTTCACCTGGGTCCCGGGGGAGAGGTCTCCTATCTCGTCCAGAAAGAGGGTCCCCCCTTGGGCCAGCTTGAACCTCCCCGGCTTGTCCTGCCTGGCGTCCGTGAAGGCGCCTTTCTTGTAGCCGAAGAGCTCCGATTCCAGGAGGCTCTCCGGGACCGCCCCGCAGTTGACCTTCACGAAGGGGCCGCCCTTCCTGCGGCTGCGGTTGTGGATCGCCGAGGCGAAGAGCTCCTTTCCGGTGCCGCTCTCGCCGCAAAGGAGCACAGTGGCCTCGCTCTCGGCGATGTCCGGGAGGACCTGAAATATCCTGGAGAAGGCCTTGCTGCGGCTGATGATCTCCTCAAAGGAGTAGCGCTCCGAGATCTCCTTCTGGAGCTCCCGGATCAGAGAGAGGTCACGAAAGCTCTCCACGCACCCTATGACCTCCCCCTCCTTGTCCCGGATGAGAGAGGTCGAGATGCTCACCGGGATCTCGCGGTTCTCCCGGTTCAGGATGTTGACCTCGAGGTTGACGATGTTCTCGTGGGTCTTGGCGGTCCTTTGGAGGGGGCAGGCCTCGAAGCAAATGTTGGCCCTGAAGATCTCGTGGCAGAACTGGCCTATGGCCTCCTCCCTGGAGAAGCCAGTGATCTGCTCCGCGGCCCGGTTGAAAGAGGTGATCCTCCCTTCCCGGTCCACGGTGAAGACACCATCGGCGATGCTGTCCAGCACGAGCCTGGTCCACTGTGGATCCCTGTAGGGATCAGAGACCCTCGGGCGCGAGTCCCTCTTGCCCATCCCGTCTCCCCCCCCGCAACTGGTCACGGGGGGTGACGGCATTTCTCTGCGCCAAGCCGCTCCGAGAAACGCCGTCACCCTCTGGTCACTTATCCCCTCCCTCTTGTGTGAGCCTACAACGAATGTCGCGAAGTTGCAACATGGGCTGGACCGATGGGGCGCGATGGGGTATCATTGCCCTCGAGGGGCCCTTGCGAGGGGGCCTCCATCGGACCGGGAGAAGGCCCATGCTTCGCGGGTTGATGGATTCGCTTGCCAGGAGCCGCTGGGGCTTCGAGTGGCGCTACTGGCGGCACGAGACTCCGTGGGACACGAACATCACCCCTCCCGAGGTGATGGAATTCATCGGGGAGCACCCACCGGGCAGGGCGCTGGATCTCGGGTGCGGCACCGGCACCAACGCCGTCACCCTGGCCCGCCACGGCTGGGAGGTGACGGGGGTGGACTTCGCGCCCAAGGCCATCCGTGCTGCGCGCCGCAAGGCACGAACTGCCGGGGTCAGGATAGAGTTCCTCGTGGCCGATGTCACGGACCTGGGTGCCCTGTCCGGCCCTTACGACTACGCCTTGGACATCGGATGTCTCTTGGCACTCAAGGAGAGGGATAGGCTCGGGTATGCCTCTGGCCTTGCCCGGCTGGTCGGGCCCGGGGGCTGGTACATGCTTTACGCCTGGCTTCCCAGACAGTGGAGAGGCGCCTCTTGGGGGATCTCACCGGAAGAGGTCGATTCCCTCATGGGAGGCCATTTCTCCAAGTCTCGGCAGGTCATGGGCGAGGAGCGAGGCCACCCCTCCGCATGGTACTGGTTCCAGAGGAGATGATCAAAGGGGCCGTCCGTCTCAATCTTCTTTCCTCCGCATGGCCTCCCTGACCTTGCGGGCGAGTCGTTCCAGGCTGAAGGGCTTCTGGATGAAGGGGACCCCATCCCCCAGGAGCCCGCGGGTGGCGATGACATTGGCGGTGTACCCTGACATGTAGAGGTGCCTGAGAGTGGGCCTGAGCGCCTTGAGCCTCCCCACCAACTCCTTTCCGTGCATCTCTGGCATCACCACGTCCACCAACGCCAGATCGATCTCCCCGCTGTGCCCCGCTGCCACCTCCATGGCCTCGGCCGGACTCGATGCCGTCAAGACCGTGTAGCCCAAGGACTCCAACATGGCCCTGGCCATCCTCAGGACAGCCTCCTCGTCCTCCACCACCAGGACCGTCTCTCCCATGCCCCGGGGGACATCCAGCCTCTTCGATTCGCCCACCACCTCCCCCTCACCCGTCCACCTCGGGAGATACACCTTCACCGTGGTCCCCTTGCCCAGCTCGCTGTATACGTTCACGAATCCATTGTTCTGCTTCACGATCCCGTAGACCGCTGCCAAGCCCAAGCCCGTCCCCTTGCCCACCTCTTTGGTGGTGAAAAAAGGCTCGAAGAGATGCCCCATGACCTCTTTGGTCATACCACACCCGTCATCGCTCACCGCTAACATCACATACTGGCCGGGGACAAAACCCTCGTGCCCCCTGCAGTAAGCCTCGTCGAAGACCACATTGCCCGTCTCTATCACCACCCTTCCGGCCCCGGATATGGCATCTTTGGCATTCACGCAGAGGTTCGCCAAGATCTGGTCCACCTGGGAAGGGTCCACCCTCACCCTCCAAAGACCTCCCCCCGGCTCCCAGACCAGATCGATCTCCTCCCCGATGAGCCTCCTCAGCATCTTCAAGAGATCCTCGACCACGTCGTTCAGATCCAATACCACGGGCCTCACCACCTGCCTGCGCGCAAAGGCCAGGAGCCTCTTCACCAAATCCGCAGAACGCTCGGCCGCCTTTCGCACCTCCAGGAGATCCTCCCTCAACTCCACGTCCCCACCGACCCTTCTCAAGGCCAAACCCACATAACCCAATATCGCCGTCAACATGTTGTTGAAGTCGTGCGCCACCCCGCCGGCCAGCCTCCCCACGGCCTCCATCTTCTGAGCCTGCTGAAACTGAGCAGCCAACCTCAGGTGTTCCGTCACGTCCCGCTTGACCGCCACGTAGTTCACGATCCGTCCCGAGCCGTCCGAGACAGGGGATATGGTCGAGTCCTCCGTATAGAAGGTCCCGTCCTTCTTCCTGTTCACCATCCTGCCGCTCCAGGTCCTGCCAGAGCTAATGGTCCCCCACAGATCCTGATAAAACGCCAGGTCCTGTTTGCCGCTCTTCAAGATCCGCGGGTTCTGCCCCAAGACCTCCTCGCGGCTGTAACCGGTCACCTTCTCGAAGGCCGGGTTCACGTACTCTATGGCCCCATCCGCATCCGTTATCACCACGACCTCCCCTGCCTGCTCTATGGCCGCGAGCAGACGCTCCCGCTCCGCCTCGGCGAGCCTGCGATCCGTGATGTCCGTCATCACCCCTGTGACCCCGACCACTCGACCCCCCTCCATGAGGGGCCGGCTGTGGGTCCTGACGAACCGCACGGAGCCGTCCTTGTCCACGACGCGAAACTCGTGTGGCTCTATCTGCCCGTCCAGGACCCCTCTGAAACGCCCCACCATCTCAGGGAGATCCTCCGGGTGGAGGAGGCTGGTGAACCTCCTGCCCAAGAGCTCCTCGGCCCTGTAATGGCTCATACGCTCGATGGCCGGGCTCATGTAGGTGATCCTGCCCTCCGGGTCCACGTGGAAGATCACGTCGTTGAGGTTCTCCACCAGCGTGCGGTACCTCTGCTCGCTCTGCCTCAGGGCCTCCTCCGTCCTGAGCCGTTCCGCCACGCCCCATACGATTCCGGCCAGGTAGGAGACGGCCTCCGCATCCCTGTCCGTGTAATCCACGGGCTTGTTGCCGAGGCCGAAGACCGCCACGACCTTTTCCCCCCTGACCACCGGGACCAAGAGCAGGCGTCCCAGCGCGGGATGCCCTTCGGGCAGCTCCTTTCTCCCGGGAAGGGAGGCGAAGTCATTGTGGATCACCGGCCTCTTCTGGCGCACGCAATCGGCCCAAAGCCCTGCCCGATCCACGCTCAGGTGCCCTCCTTCGGCCTTGCAAAGCCCGTCCAACGTCCGGGACGACCAGCGCTGCAAGGAGAGGGTCCTTTCGTCCGGCTCCAGTAAATGGTAAAGACCCAGGGGGCTCTGGACCAATGCGCCGATCCGGTCCAAGGCCTCCTTCAGGAAATCGTCCGACGAGCGATCCGCCGCGTACTCTATGAGATCGCTCCTCGCCTGGGCCAGGCGCTGGGCGGCGCGCTCCTCGCTCCTGTCCCGGAACGCCAGGACCACCCCCAGGATCCCTCCCTTCTCGTCGCGTATGGGGGCACCCGAGTCCGCGACGGGCCTCTCGGTCCCGTCCCTGGCGATAAGCAAGGTGTGGTTGGCCAGGCCCACCACCACGCCCTCCCGAAGGACCCTGGCCACAGGGTTCTCCACGGGCTGCCTTGTCTCCTCGTTGATTATGGAAAAGACCTCCTCTATGGGCCTCCCGGCCGCATCCTCTTGCCTCCAGCCCGTTAGGGCCTCGGCCACGGGGTTCAAGAGCTCCACCCTGCCCTGGGCGTCCGTGGCGATGACCCCATCGGCGATGCTCCTCAGGGTCAAGCCGAGCCTCTCCTCGCTCGCCCTTCTGGCCGCCTCGGACCTGTAAAGGGCCCGGTAGTGGGCCTTGAGGTTGCGCTGCCAAAGCGCCACCGTCCCTGCCACCAGCAAGACCGCCACACCGCAGATCAGCGCGATCAGAAGGAGGGATTCGCGCATGACCGATGCCAGGGCCTCGGAGGAGTCCTCCTTGGCCACGATGTACCAGGGGGAATCAGGGATTGGCTGGAGCATGGACACCACCTTCACCCCGCGGTAGTCCCTCCCGTGGAAGATCCCCCCGGGGCCGAGGACGGCCATGACTTCCGCCCTTTCGGTCCAGCTCAAGGGCATCCTGAACCTCAAGGCCCTGGCCCCTGCGTGGCGCGGTTGACTGAGGAGGAGCACCTCGCCATCTTCGCGGCGCACGAGCAGCGTCTCAGCCGTGGCGCTGGGGGTGGGCCAGGACTGCACGATGGGATACAGGAACCTCTGCGCCTCGTTGCGCAAGACCACCGCAGCCAGGGGTCTCGCGGTATCACCCTCCCTCAGGACCACGGGGGCCACCACGTCCGTGTGGGGCGGCAGATCCCCCGGGCCCTCGTGAAGGTCCGTGAGGCCCGGCCTGCCCAGCCGAAAGGCCGTGGTCATGGCCTCGAGGACCTCCTGGTGGACACGGCCCTCGTGTCCCGTGAGGCTCAGCCTCACCCGGCCGCCCGTATCCACGAGTGAGACGTCGCTGTAATTGTAGTGCTGGGCCAAGGCCCGGAAGTGGGCGAGGATCTGATACTGCCTATCGGGCCCCTCGTCTTCCATCCAGAGCCGGATCGCCTCGGCCAAGGGGGGGGTCTCCATGAGCACCTCTGCATCGGCCAAGCGCTCCCTCCTCCACTGGACGATCTGGGAGACCTTGAGCCTGGCCACCGCCGTTAGATCCTCCTCCGTGTGGCGCACGAGCCCCGCCCTGTAGGCCTTGTAGATCCATGTGCCGCCTGCCGAAAGGGCGAGCAGGGCCAGGATCAGCGCGGCCCAGATCCATCGCGCAACGGCGACCTTTCTCATGGCACACTCCCTTTGCCCACGAGCCCCCATCGCCCCCAAGGCCCGGCCCCGGGCGTTGCCCATAGGCGGTGCCCGGATACGAGGGCGGACAGCCGAGCCGGGATGGAAGAGGGGTTCCTTGGGGTCCTTTGTCTCTCGGCCAGGAAAGCAAAAAGAGATTGGAGTTCGCGCAGCCCGGTCTTCCCGGCCTTACGGGATATGGAAACAGTTATGTGCCCGAAAAGTCAAGTGGGACACTCCGCACCTGGACATGGCCGCCAGCCGGTTCGTTGACGAGTGGCCCCTTTCCCCATAGAATCGAAATTCGATGGTCTCGAAAGGGTCGTCGGGACTACGGAGATGGGAGGACCGTGGCGTCTCATCAGACCATGGAGATCCAGATTGTTCCGTAGATGCGGCGCATTTGCATGTGATATTGGGAGCTGTGACCCAGGAGGCAGTCCCTTGGTCCGGAGAGACTCAGCCGGAGCCGTCGGGCACCCATCGCAGGCGAGCAGGCATGGGGAAGCCCCTTCGCCCGAGCCTTCCTGCAAGGGCGAGGGGGGAGGGGGAAGGTATCCCCGGCCTGCGAGCCGCGAAGGGGTGACGGCGAAGGCGCGAAGCGGAGGGATACGGGGCTGCCTCTCCTTGGCTTTGGTTGCGGCCCAAGGCCGCTGTAGGGCGTGATCGGATGGGACCGCGTTCTGAACCCAATTCTGAGATGACCCTCTGGAAGGGCCTGCGCTCGGTACGCCTCACCCTAGTCCTCTTCCTGATACTGGCCTCGGCAGCCATCCTCGGGACCCTGATCCCGCAGAACCTCTCCCCAGAGGAATACCTGCGCATCTACGGGGCCGTGGCCGCAACCCTCTTGCGCATCCTGGGGCTCACGGACCTGTATCACTCCGCATGGTTCACGGGGCTGATGGGCGTGCTCGTCTTGAACCTGATAGCCTGCTCGGTGCACCGATTCCCGCGCACCTGGAAGGCCGTCCGGACGCCCCAGCGCCCTCTGACGGACGGGTTGTGGCGCTCGCTGCCCATCCGCAGGATCCTCCAGGGCGGAGGGGGAGTGGAGGAGACCTCGAGGGCCTTCTCGGCGGAGCTCTCGCGAAGGGGATGGGCCTTCAGGGAGGAGAGAAGGGAGGGCGACATACACCTCCTGGCCCAGAAAGGGCGTTACGGGAGGCTGGGGGTCTTCGTGACACATCTCGGGGTGGTGGTGGTCCTCTCGGGGGGCTTGGTCGGCTCCCTTTTCGGGTTCAACGGCTTCGTCAAGCTCCACGAGGGGGAGGGCGTGGCCGTGGCCCAGGACCAGCGCGCCGGGGCAGGCAGGGAGCTCGGTTTCGAGGTGAGATGCGACGCCTTTCGTGTCGCCCACTATCCTGACGGGACCCCCAGGGAGTTCCGAAGCGACCTGAGCTTCCTGGAAGGGGGAAAGGTCCTTTTCCAGGGGCCCGTCCGGGTCAACCACCCCGTCGAGTACAAGGGCTTCGTGTTTTACCAGTCCAGCTACGGCTCGACGGTACGGGTTACCCTCGAGGCGGCCAACAGCTCCGGCGCAGGCACGAGGCTCGTCCAGACCGAGGTGGGTCAGACCGTGCCGCTCGCCCCTGGGCTCGGCATCCAGGCGGCGCGCTACGAGGCCGACGCCGGGGGCAGAGGGCCGGCAATTCTCCTGGCTGTGGCCCGGCCCGGCCAGCACCCCGTCTTGGGATGGCTCCTAAAAAACGAACCTTCGCAGCCTTTCGATGGGTGGACCCTGACCTTCCTGGAGGCCTCGGAGAGACCATGGACGGGGCTCCAGGTCAAGAGGGACCCGGGGGTGTGGGTCGTGTGGGTCGGCTCCGGGCTCGTGCTTTTGGGCTGCACCATGGCCTTCTTCATGCCGCATAGGGCCATGTGGATCCGTCTCAGAAAGACCGGTGAAGGGACGGTGTGTCACGTGGCCGCCTCGGCCCCCAAGGGTCGGCCGGCACTGGAGAAGACCGTAGAGGGGTTCTGCCTGTCGCTGGCGCAAAAGGCACGCATGCACATCGGGGAAGGGGTGCAGGACGATGGATAGCGCGACCCTGCTCAGCGGAGTCGCCCTTGGGTACCTGGTCTGCTGGCTCGCCTACGTGATCCATGCAGCGGGCCGGTGGGTGTGGCTCGGACGGGTCGCCACAGCGCTGCTCGTCCTGAGTTGGACCCTCAACACGGCCGGCATGGGGTTGAGGTGGAGGGAGTCGTACGAGCTCGGCTTCGGGCGCATCCCCTTGACCAACCAATACGAATCCATGGTGCTCTTCGCCTGGACCGTCGGCCTGCTCTACATCGTGACGGAGCTGAGATATCGCAACAAGGCCCTGGGCGCCTTCGTAATCCCCATACCCTTCCTCTCCCTGGGACTCGGGTCTCTCGTCTTCGAGGCGGAGATCAGGCCACTGGTCCCTGCCCTCCAGAGCAACTGGCTCACTGCCCATGTGATCACGTGCTTCATGGGTTACGCGGCCTTCGCGGTCTCCTTCGGAGTGAGCTTGCTATACCTCCTGGGAGACCGTGCGCGCCAAGCCTCGTTTCTCAAGTACCTCCCCCCACTGAGTGTGCTCGACGAGATCAATTACAGGGCCATCGCCGTGGGATTCCCCTTTCTGTCGGTGGGGATCGTCACGGGGGCCATCTGGGCCGATGCCGCCTGGGGTAGCTACTGGAGCTGGGATCCCAAGGAGACTTGGTCCTTGATCACGTGGCTGGTCTATGCCGCCTTTCTTCACGCCCGATTCGTCAGGGGGTGGTCGGGAAGACGCACGGCCATACTCTCCGCAGCCGGCTTCGGGGCGATGCTGTTCACCTATGTGGGGGTGAACTTCCTCTTGAGCGGGCTCCACAGCTACGCCTGAAATCCCCCCTTCAGCCCTTCCCTCTGCCCTCCAGGACCCTGCAGATGGACTTGAAGTCCCCGCGCTTGCCCAGGGCGATGAGCACATCTCCGGCCTTCAGGGCCTCTTCCGGGGATGGGTTCACCAAGAGCTCACCGTCTTTGCGCTTTATGGCCACCACGATAATGCCGTAATCCCTCCGGAGGCCCGAGGACTGAAGGCTCTTGCCCTCGAAAGGGCTCTGCGCCGGGATGTGGACCTCCTCCATGACCAAGTCCACGCTGGGGTCATAGAGGGAGGTCTCCATGAACTCCACCACCGCCGGCCGAAGGAGTATATTGGCCATCCTCTGGCCGCTCATCTGATAGGGGGATACCACCCGATCCGCACCGGCCCAGAGGAGCTTCCTTTCCGCCCCAGGCTCCGCGGCCCTTGCCACGATGGTCAGTCGCGGGTTGAGCCCCCTGGCGGTGAGGGTGATATAGACGTTGTCGGCGTCCGTCGATGCAGCCGGTATCAGGGCCTTGGCCCTCTCGATCCCTGCCTCGGTCAGGACCTCCTCCGAGGTGGCGTCCCCCAGTATCCCGAGGAACCCCTCCTGTTCTATCTTCTGCAGCTGGGATTGGTCCTTCTCCACCACAACGAAGGGGACCTGCGCCACGGAAAGCTCCTGGCAGATGGATTGTCCGATACGGCCGAAACCGCACACGATGCAGTGCTCGCTGAGGGACTGTATCTTCCTTCTCACACTCCCCCTCCCCAGTAGATCCCGCACCTGCCCCTCCACGAGGCTCTGGGTAAACGCGCCAAGGGAATAGAGGACGAGCCCCACCCCAGACAGGATGAGCAGGATCGTGAAGACGCGCGTCTCTTGACGGACGAAGGGATGGACCTCGGAGAACCCCACAGTGGTCAGGGTGATCACTGTCATGTAAAGGGAATCCAGGAGGTCCCAACCCTCCAGGACCTTGTAACCGACCGTCCCGAGGGCCAGGATCACCAGGAGGCTCAGCCCAGTGACCCGAACCCTCTCCCGAACGTCCATGCCATCATCCAAGCAGGCGCGATGTCGTTTGGCGGCGCTCTTGGCCTGGCGGGCCTCCGCGCGACCTACCCCCCAGGCCGAGGGAAAAAGGGCGACGGGCCAAGGCCGGAAGGAGGCTCCGAGGGCCCTGACTCCCCTCAGGATTCAGGGATAACGGCCTCCGTCACGACCGCTCCAAAGGACTCAACACCCTCGGGGACGTCGAAGAAGACCACGGTGAAGGGTATCGAGGCCCCCGGCGCGATCTTTTGATTCATTCCGTTCTTCCCGTTTCGGTTCTTCATGCTGTTCTGGATCTCGGCCGGGGCCTTGGTCCTGAGCTCCTGCGCGGGGATCGGGTTTCCACAGAAGGCCAACGCCTCTTTGAGCGTCTTGCGATCCCTATCCAAGAGCACCCCCTGGACCTTGATGAAGGCCCTGGGTCTCTTGGAGCGGTTCTCCACCGTGCCGTTGATTATGAAGATCCTGGGGATCTGGGCGTTCTTCTCCCACTTGCCTTCCAGCTTACCCTGGTCTATGACCAGGTTCGCCACCGGGGACTCCGGGGCAGCGGAGGGAAGAGGCAGGAGATCCAGGTAATAGAGAGCTGCCGCCACAATCGCCAGGAAGAGCACCACTGCCCCACCCAAGATCAAGGGTCTCCCCACCGCCTTCCTCCTCGGGGCTGGCGGCGGAGTGGGCTTGACCTCTTCTTCCTCGAAGGCGAGTTGCTCCTGTGCCGACAGATCGATCCTCACGGTGGGCTCGAAGGTCTCCTCCGGCTGGGCACGGCGTCGGCCCTCGGGCTCCCCGGCCTCCATGCGGGCCAGCTCCTCCTCGTTCAGCCCGATGTCCAGCCCGGCCTCTTCAGGCGGTGGAGCGGGGGGTGGAGGGGGTGGCGGCGGCGGGGGCGGGGCGGCCGTCCGCACAGGAGGGGCCGGCCGAGGGGCGGCCGCTTGCCGGGGAGGCGCACTCGTCCGCCGGGCCAGGAAGATGTGCTGGCACTTGGAGCATTTCACCTTCCTCCCCTGCTCCGGGATCTTGGAATCGTCCAAACGGAACTTGGCATGGCAATTCTCGCACTCGATGATCATGGCCGCTCCCTTGTGCTTTCGTGAAGGGGTTTTCACCCCCCGCGGGAGGCGGAGGCGCCTTCAGCCACCTGCACGATGAAGATGTCGGGAAGATGGCGGAAGTCCTCCGACCAGTCCAAGCCGTAACCCACCACGAAGCCCTCTTCCATGACGAAACCGACGTAATCCACGGCGATCTGGACCTCCCTGCGATGCCTCTTGTCCAGAAGCACGCAGCACCTGACCGAACGTGCCCCGCGCCTCTGGAGGTCCTCCAACAGGAATTTCAAGGTCCGGCCGCTGTCCACGATATCCTCTACCACAAGAAGGTCCCTGCCCTGCACGGGCATCTCCAGGTCCTTGGTAATGCTTATGACCCCCTTGCTCTCCATGGCGTCCCCGTAGCTGGCCAGACGGACGAAGTCCAACTGGACGGGTATGGTCAGTTGTCTCATCAAATCGGCCAGGAAGACCACAGCCCCCTTGAGGACCGCCACCAGTATCGGAACCCTTCCCTTGTAATCCTCGGAGATCCGTTCTGCCAGGGACCGGACCCGGTCGGCGATCTGGTCCCTCGGGTACAGGATGTGAAGGGTACGGCGACTCATCTTGAGAGCTTTATAAGGAAAGAAACGGTGTTTGTCAATGATAAAGCCGGAGGTGATTTCGAGGATCCTTTTCTTGACTTGGCGAAGGTCCTTGGTTATAGTGGGCGCGAAATCTCGGCCTCCGCATTTGCACGAGCCGACGGTGTTCTGGGATGAAAGAGAAGGAGAGGATAAGGGTCAGGATGTCCGACGGGACCCAGTACGAGGGCGACCTGCAACTGGCCGGCAAGGGCCGGGCCACGGACGTCTTGAACCTCCCGGAACCGTTCATAGTGCTCGACCGGATCGAGACCGATGCGGGCACCTCGGACGGCTTCGTCATCTTGAACAAGGCCCATGTTATCTCTGTCTTGTCGGTGAGGGAAAGACAAGGGACGGGAGCGAGATGATCGTCCGCTTCTGGGGCACCAGGGGAAGCATCCCAGCCCCTGGTCCCTCCACTCTCCATTTCGGCGGCAACACCAGTTGCGTCGAGGTTCGTTGTGGCGACCTCCTCCTGGTCCTGGATGGGGGAACGGGCATCCGGCCCCTCGGGGAAAGCCTGTGGCGACAGGGCGTCCGCAACGGGATCCTGCTCTTCACGCACGTGCACTGGGATCATATACAGGGTTTCCCTTTCTTCCTGCCCGCTTATGACCGGAAGGCCTCTTTCGAGATCCTGGGGGGAGAGGAGGTATTGGAGAGCCTCGAGGCCACTCTCGGAAGACAGATGCGACCGCCCAACTTCCCCGTGCGGCTCAAAGACATGGGGGCCGAGATCAAGTTTCGGGCGATTCGCGAGGGCGAACACCTGGTGCGCGGGGGCGTGGACATACAGGTCATCAGGCTGGTCCATCCCGACCCCACCTACGGCTACCGGATCCGGCACGAAGGCGCCACCCTCGTCTATGCCACAGACATGGAGCATCCTGCCCAGGGTGTGGACGGGAGACTTGCCGAGTTCTCCCGTCGCGCTGATCTGCTCATATACGATGCCCAGTACACGGTCGACGAGTACCTGGGGATCTCCAATGGGAGGTCGCGCAAGGGGTGGGGCCACAGCACTGCCCAGGATGCGGCGCGGCTCGCCTTGGAGAGCGAAGTTGGGCAGTTGGCCCTCTTTCATTACGATCCTTCGCACGATGACGAACTGATCCGGGGCATCGAACGGGAGGCCAGGGCGATATTCCCCAACACCTTTGCAGCCTACGAGGGGCTGGAGTTGCACTTAGGGAGAGACAAGGCGTGATCCCCTGGACAGACCCCCTCGTGTTGGGCGGCTTGGTCTTGTTGTTGCTCTTCCTCGCGAGAGGCGGACACTCTCTTTGGTGCGAGCTCCAGTTCCGGCGAAGGCGCCGCCTGTTGCAGCAAAAGGAAGTCAGGCTTGTGGTCTGTGATTACCGGGCGAGGTACGGCGGCGATCGGGAGGCCCTGAGACGTCTCGAAGAGGACGTGGAGTCGGCCCGTACCAGGCTGGAGGAGCTGGCTGCCGCGTGGAAGGCGTCCCAGATGCGGGCCGACGAGGCCGAAGGAGAAACGGAGGGACGGTTCCGAAGAGAGGAGGAACAAAGGGCCTATCAGGCCTTCTTGAGGGAGGCCAGGAGGTTCAAACATCTGAGAGAGGCACAGGGACAGCTCAGGCGGTGAAGGGAGGGAGCTCGGGTGGAGGACCAAGGGCTTTTCCAAATGCCTTCCGAGGGCTGGGAGCGGAGGCTGGCCACTGTGATCAGCGCCGCCCTTCTCGGTATCGAAGCCTACCTGGTGGAGGTCGAGGTCGATATCACCCGCGGCCTTCCGAGCTTCGCCACGGTGGGTCTCCCCGAGGCCGCCGTCAAGGAGTCCAAGGACCGCGTGAAGGCCGCGGTCAAGAACGCCGGATATCGCTTTCCCTCGGACCGAATCACAGTGAATTTGGCCCCTGCTGACATGAAGAAAGAGGGCTCGGCCTTCGATCTCCCCATCGCCATAGGTATCCTGGCGGCCATGGGGACAGTGGGTATTCAGAGGTTGCAGGAATACCTCTTGCTGGGCGAGCTCTCCCTGGACAGCCGTGTGAAGCCTGTGCGGGGCGCCCTGCCCATCGCGACTGCTGCGAAGGAGAGGGGGCTCAGGGGTGTGATCCTCCCGGCCGAGAATGCCCCCGAGGCAGCGGTGGTCCAGGGTGTGGACATAATGGGGGTGCGGCACCTGACGGAGGTGGTGGATTTCCTCAACGGGGACAGGCAGTTGGAGCCTCACAAGGTCGACCTGGAGGAGATCTTCAGGCGAGGTGCCGACTACGAGGTGGACTTCCGCGACGTCAGGGGTCAGCACCACGTCAAGCGTGCCCTGGAGATCGCTGCCGCGGGAGGACACAATGTCTTGATGGTGGGCCCGCCGGGGGCCGGCAAGACCATGCTCGCCAAACGCCTGCCGACCATCCTGCCTGAGATGACCTTCGAGGAGGCCATAGAGACGACCAAGGTCTACAGCGTCGCAGGTCTCCTGCCCGATCGAAGCGCCCTCATCACCACGAGGCCCTTTCGCTCTCCCCACCACACCATCTCCGATGCGGGACTCATCGGGGGAGGGCAATTCCCCAAGCCTGGGGAGGTGAGCCTTGCCACCAATGGCGTGCTCTTTTTGGACGAACTGCCGGAATTTCGAAAGAACGTCCTCGAGGTCTTGCGCCAGCCCATGGAGGATGGCCGAGTGACCATATCCCGTGCTGCGACCTCCATCACCTACCCGGCCCGTTTCACCCTGGTAGCGGCCATGAACCCTTGCCCCTGCGGGTACTACGGAGACCCCAAGCGCACCTGCAACTGCAGCCTCCCCCAGCTGCTTCGCTATCACGGAAGGATCTCCGGCCCTCTCTTGGACCGCATCGACCTTCACGTGGAGGTCCCTGCGGTGAGCTACCAGGAGCTCTCCGCCGAGGAATCCGGGGAGGGCTCGGCCGAGATAAGCAGGCGCGTGGACGCCGCCAGGGAGATCCAGAAGAGGCGTTTCGCCAAACTCAAGATCTTCTGCAACGCCCAGATGTCCAGCCGCCACATAAAACGCTTCTGCCCCACCGACGAGGCATGCAGTAGACTCCTGGAAATGGCCATCGACCGACTGGGTATGAGCGCCAGGGCATACACCAGGATCCTGAAGATCGCGCGCACCATCGCCGACCTGGAAGGGTCCGAGGAGATCCGCCCTCCTCACATCTCGGAGGCGATCCAGTATCGCTCCCTGGACCGGCAGGCCCTGTAGCCGCGGTCTTCCCTTTTTGCCCGATTTCGGTTCGACCGGATTTTGGGTGAATTCCCCTCGATCGGTCACAGTTATGTCCTCGGGGTCCCCCGAGAGGGCTGCCCAGCGGAAAGGGCCCTTCCCCTCGCAAAAAAGGGGCCTCCTTTGGGAGGCCGCATCCCTGGCCATCTCGTCCAGGTACCTGGTCTTGAGCCCCCTCTGGATGCGCTCGGGGTCCACCGCCACGCAGATGGCGACCCCCTCCTTCATGTTCACTGCAAGGGGCTGGGCCCCGCCCATGCCTCCCAGGCCGGCGGTCAGGACTGTTTTACCTGCCAGGGCGCCCGAGAAATGCTTCTCCGCCAGGGAGACAAAGGTCTCGCACGTCCCCTGGAGAATACCCTGGGTCCCGATGTAGACCCCAGTGGGCCCAGCGGGGGACCATGTTGGCGTTGGCTATGAGGACCCCGGGGGCGTGGAAATGGGTCCTGAGGATCCCGACGGGCTTGCCGGATCGCGCGAGCAGGGTCTCCTCCGCCTCCAGCTCCAGGAGGGACAGCGCGATGGCCTAAGCACTTCCAGTTGCGGGCCGCCTTGCCTAACCCGCCGCAAACTATGAGCTCATCGGGCTTCTCGCCGGTTTCGGGGTCGAGGTTGTCGAGGAGCATCCTTAGGGCCGCCTCCTGATGCCGGCCCTTGCAGTGAATCTCCCTTCCACGGGGGCCCCTCACAGGCCTCGGCCCCCCGCAGCCTATGCGCAGCTCCCCGATGAGCCGCTCTCTCGCTCATGTCCACCCCTCCCAGGACGCTCGGCGCGGGACGCGGAATCCCTATTTCACCATCGTGGATGGATCGACTCAATGCCCTCACCCCAGGCTCCCCACGGCCTCCTGCACCCTGCGCAGAACAATGCGCCCCCTGACCAGCTCGACGGCGGCCGATATCTCCGGAGCCAGGAACCTGTCCTCCGTCAGGTGCGGAATCCTCTGCCTCACGGCCCTGTAGGCCGCCTGTGTGCCCGCCCCGGCCTTCAGGTCAGTGAAGAGGTCCAGGGCCTGGGCAGCGCACATCAGCTCTATGGCCAGGACCTGCTCGGCGTTTCTCACCACCTCCCTAGCCTTCCTGGCCGCTATTGTCCCCATGCTCACGTGGTCCTCCCTGTTGGCCGAGGTGGGGATGGAGTCGACTGATGCAGGGTGCGCCAAGACCTTGTTCTCGGAGACCAGGGAGGCCGCTGTGTACTGGGCGATCATGAAACCGGAGTTGAGGCCTCCGTCCTGGACGAGGAACGCCGGAAGGCCGCTCAGCTGGGGGTTCACGAGCCTCTCGATCCTTCTCTCTGAGATGTTTGCCAGCTCCGAGGCTGCCATGGCCAGGAAATCCATGGCCATGGCCACGGGCTGGCCGTGGAAGTTCCCTCCCAGGAGATACTCCCCGCTCTCCGGGAAGATGAGGGGGTTGTTCGTGGAGGAGTTCATCTCTGTCTCCAGGACCTTGAGGGCGTACGATATGGCGTCCCTGCAGGCACCGTGGACCTGGGGCGAACAGCGAAGTGTGTACGCGTCCTGGATTCTGGAGCAGTCCTTGTGGGAGGATATGATCTCGCTCCCGGCTGTGATGCGAAGCATGTTCCGGGCGGAGACGGCCTGGCCCGGATGCGGCCTTGCGATGTGGATCCTGGGGTCGAACTCGGTGCGGGTGCCTAGCAACACCTCCAGGCTCATGGCGCAGGCCACATCGGCCGTGCGGGCAAGGTCACGGGCATCCCAGACCGCAAGGGCCCCCACGGCGGTCATGACCTGGGTGCCGTTTATCAGGGCCAGACCCTCCCCGGGGCCCGGCTCCAGGGGATCCATCCCCAGTTCCCTGAGAAGCTCAGCCCCCGAGAGCCTTCTTCCCCTGCAAATGGCCTCTCCTTCCCCCAGCAGCGGGAGGAACATGTGGGCCAGGGGTGCCAGGTCCCCGCTTGCGCCCACGGAGCCCTTGGAGGGGACAAGGGGAACGACACCCAGGTTCAGGAAATCCACTATCCGCTGGACCAGCTCCGGACTCAGGCCCGATCGCCCGAGGGTTGCATCCTGTACCCTGAGGAGCATGGCAGCACGCACGACTTCCTCCGGGAAGGGTTCTCCTACCCCCGCCGCATGGCTCAGTAGCACATTCCTCTGGAGGGTCCTGGCCTGCTCACGTGGTATGGCGACATCCGCCAGGGCGCCGAAGCCCGTGGTCACCCCGTAGACCTTGCGTCCTTGGGACACCCACTGCTCGAGGACACGCCGACCTTCCTGGATTCTCCTTACGGCTTTCTCCGAAATGGCCACTGGCAGCCCTCGGCGCGCCACATCCACTAGCTGCCCAATGGTCAAGAAGGACTCTCCCAGCTTGAGCGCTTCCATGATCCTTCTCCGTTTGTCCGGCTTCCGGGCACAGAAAAACTAGTGTTGCATTCGATCGCGGGATGGCGGCGTCTCTCCGAGCGGGTCGGCGGAGGTTCTTCGATCCTCCAGGATTTTTACCTGGGAAAGCCCTCTCGGCCCACCGCACAAAATCTCCCGGCAGCCGGCAAGACCGCGAAACTCCGTGATGGGTCGGGGGGGGCATTTCAGGGCGATTCTGGGTCAGGCGGCTGCGCCCGGTCAACCGAGATCCGCTCTCTCCCTTTCCGATCCCCATCTGTCCGACCGATCAGGAAAGCAAGGATGCCCCCTGTTCCCTGCGTCAGAGGGCCTTCATGGCGGATCTCAGGGCCTCCTGGGTCCTCTCCATGTCCTCCTGGCTGTGGGCCAGCGACACGAAGGCGGCCTCGAATTGAGATGGGGCCAGGTAGACCCCCCGGGATAGCATTTCCCTGAAAAAGCGTGCGTACCTGCTCGTATCCGCGCCCTTGGCCGAGGAGTAATCCCAGACCTCTTTTTCCGTGAAAAAAACGCTCATCATGGAGCCCACCCTGTGTTGTCGGATGGGTATCCCGGCCTCCCTGGCCGCCTCCCCGAAGGCCTCCTCCAGTTGCCTTCCCTTCTCTTCCAGCTCCTCGTAGGCCCCGGGCCTGCCCAGCTCCTTCAAGGTGGCAATGCCGGCAGCCATGGCCAGGGGATTGCCGGAGAGGGTGCCGGCCTGATACACCGGCCCCAGGGGTGCGACCTGTTCCATGATCGCCCTTGGCCCCCCGTACGCCCCCACAGGAAGCCCACCCCCGACGATCTTTCCCAGGCAGGTGATATCCGGCATCACCCCGTAGCGCTCCTGGGCCCCCCCCGGGGCCACCCTGAAGCCCGTTATCACCTCGTCGAAGATGAGGAGGGCGCCAGTCCTCTTGGTCTCCTCCCTGAGTGACTCCAGGAAGCCGGGCCTCGGCGGAATCACCCCCACGTTGCCGGCCACGGGCTCCACTATGACGCAGGCCGTCTCCTCTCCCCACCGGGCCATGGCCTCCCTGAACCCCTCAGTATCGTTGAAGGGAAGGGCGATGGTGAGCTCCGCGTAAGGGGCGGGCACCCCTGCGCTGTCAGGGACGCCGAAGGTGAGAGCGCCCGAGCCGGCCCTGACCAGTAGACCGTCTGCGTGGCCATGGTAGCAACCCTCGAATTTCAGGATCCTGCTTCTGCCCGTGTATCCCCTGGCCAGTCGGATGGCGGACATGGCGGCCTCCGTGCCGGAGTTGACCATCCTGACCATCTCCACCGAGGGGACCCTGTCCACTATGAGCTGGGCCAGCTCTATCTCCAGGTCCGTGGGCGCCCCGAAACTCGTGCCCCTGGCCAGTGCCCTCTCGATGGCCTCCATCACCTTGGGGTGGCGGTGCCCCAGGATCATGGGCCCCCAGGATCCCACGTAGTCTATGTAGCGGTTGCCGTCCGCGTCCCAGAGGTGGGCCCCCTGGGCCTTCTGTATGAACAGGGGATCGCCTCCCACGGCCCTGAAGGCCCTCACAGGACTGTTCACACCGGCGGGCATGAGTTGCTGGGCCTTGCGGTAAAGATCCCTGGAGTTCTGGACGGAACGATGCATCTTTTCCCTCCTCGCACTTACCCAGTGATGGCGGGCCTGGAGAGTGTCACCGGGATGATCCTGGCGATACGGCGGTCCGGTTCGATCGAGGGAAGCGAGGGCTCGACCATGAGCGGAACCTACCACGGCCCGCGAGGAGGTGTCAAGAAAGGCGCAAGGGCCCTCTACCCATTTCTGGTTCGACCTCTGTCGGGTGAATTTGCCCGTTTCATGCCTGACCGTAAGTGGATGAGAAACGATGTTAGCTATCCCAGTGCAGGTACTTCTTGACACGGTCGTGGCTCTATGATTATGTACCAAAATACTGCCGGAAACCTCGGAAGTCCTGAGGAGGAGGGGGTGCTTCGATGGGGTGGAAGATCGCACTGGTGTTCGTCGTCTGCTTGGTCGGTTCCATTGCGTTTGGCATGGTCGGCGGGGGGGATATCACCTTTGAGCCGAAGGATGCGGGCCAGGTGATATTCAGCCACGAAAGCCACGTGGGGGTTCACTTTCAGGCCTGCACGGACTGCCACGCCTCGCCCTTCACCACCCGGGCCCAGCACAAGCAGGTGAGCATGGCTCAGATGGCCCAGGGGCTCTCCTGCGGGGCCTGTCACAACGGCACCTGGGCCTTTTCCGTGAAGGAAAACTGTCAGATTTGCCACCATTAGAGGACCCTAACAGAGGAGGAATCCGCCAATGTACCAGGGCAGGGACGAGCTCACTGTGATGCAGGAGGACCTGCACCGGGCCCTCAGCCGCCCCGCACGGCGTTGGGCCATGTTAATCGACTTGAGAAGGTGCACTGCCTGTCAC
>Ga0068707_1000716_pt1 | contig 22196 bp, 13 predicted proteins | sample YNPNPMetaG_FD_66600 | JGI IMG/M metagenome (GOLD analysis project Ga0068707, IMG submission 66600) | Anoxygenic and chlorotrophic microbial mat microbial communities from Yellowstone National Park, USA - YNP NP MetaG | ecosystem: Environmental > Aquatic > Thermal springs > Hot (42-90C) >...
CAGAGCCAGCAGTAACGACAAAAAGCCTAATCTACCCATGCATTGACCCCCAAGGCGGTTGTAGTAAAAAGCATATGGCCATAGCTTTATCCCTGTCAAACTGGCTTTTCATTCCAGCTCGATTATTTCGTGCCGCAGAGGCTTATCCAGATAGAGTAGGCCCACGCTCCTTACCGGTGCAAAGCGCCGGTCCACAGCCGAGCCCGGATTGAAAAGGAGCAGTTCCTGCTCCACCTCGGCGAAGGGCGAGTGAGAGTGACCGAACACCAGCACATCCAGCCGCTCGCCGGCAAATCTGGCCCGCACCCGCCTAGCAAGCCCGCCGGGCGCGCCCCAGCCGTGAATCAGGCCCAGCCGAAAGCCTCCCAGCTCCAGCACCCTCCTTTCTGGAAGTGCGGCACAGGTTGGAGCCGGATCCATGTTGCCCCGCACAGCGTAGACCGGGGCGAAGTTTTCCAGCATCCGGAGCACTTCCAGATCGAGAATGTCGCCGGCGTGCAGGACGGCATCCAGACCCTGGAAATGGGGAGCCAGCCGGCGGCGAAGATCTTCGATATCACTACCAGCCCTAAGATGAGTGTCAGAAATTACACCGATTTTCATCCATTTCTCCTCTGTGGCAACCAGTTTAGCCGCGCCAACCACCGACCGCAACTGCGCATAGGAAAAGTTACGCTATCGAGAGAACTAGTGAGAATGCGGGTACGAATGGTGTCGGCAACTTGCTTCCTACCAGAATGCCTCGGAAAAATGCGGGTCGGCGCGATTTTGCCGTAATCATTCGTTGATTTTCCCAGCTGAGGTGCAAGGGACATAGCTGGACTTTGCAAAAATTCCCTACCCCCACTGCGCTGGCGCACATGCAGGGAGGGGATTTGTACTCCCGGGGGGCCCGATCCCAAATGTTTCGCAACGCAACTTTTTCTATAGCAATTTCTCTTGAACCGCAGGGTAATTGGGCTTATATTACCGGCGATTGGTGGGGGGCAGGAGGCCCCACTCTGGAAAACAATCTACAGCGCCTGCGCAATATAGGCATTTCCGCCCACATCGACTCCGGCAAGACCACTCTTACCGAACGCATCCTGTTTTACACCCGGAGAATTCACCGCATGCACGAAGTGCACGGAGAGGACGGCGGCGCCACCATGGATTACATGGATCTGGAGCGCGAGCGGGGCATAACCATCAATTCTGCGGCCACCTACTGTCAGTGGCGGGGGCATCAAATAAACATCATCGACACGCCTGGGCATGTGGACTTCACCATGGAAGTGGAGCGGTCGCTGCGCGTGCTCGACGGCGCGATACTGGTGCTATGCGCGGTGGGTGGGGTACAGAGCCAGTCGCTCACCGTCGACCGGCAAATGCGCCGTTACGGCGTGGCCAGACTGGCTTTCATCAACAAATGCGATCGCGAAGGAGCCGACCCTCAGCGGGTGTGCCGGCAGATTCGACAGCGGTTGAATCTCAATCCGGTGCTGATTCAGTTGCCCATCGGCCTGGGGGCTGCTTTCGAAGGGGTGATCGATCTCATAGAAATGCGAGCCCTTTTTTTCCGGGGCGAAGCCGGCGAGCGGGTGGAAGCAGCTGAAATCCCGGCTTCACTGCAAAGCGCGGCTCGCGCGGCACGCGAGAGCATGCTGGACGCAGTGTCCATGTTTTCGGAAGAGTTAACCCAGGCCTGGCTGGAAGGCCGGGCCGACCCACCGGCCATCAAGCAAGCTCTACGCCAGGCGGTGTTGCGACGCCAGTTGCTACCGGTTTTGCTGGGCTCGGCCTATCGCAACAAAGGTATACAGCCCCTGCTCGATGCGGTGGTCGATTTTCTGCCTTCGCCGGAGGAAATAACCACACAGGCTTACCGCCTCGATACCGAGGACGGACAACAGCAGGCTATCTGCCTGAGCGGACGTGTCGATGACCCTCTGGTGGCCATGGCCTTTAAGCTGCAGGAGAGTCGCTTCGGCCCCATCGCTTACCTGCGCATCTATCAGGGGCGGCTGGAGCGGGAAACTCAACTTATGAATTGCCGCACCGGAAAATTTCAGCGGCCGGGCCGGCTGGCCCTGATTCACGCCGACCGCCTTGAGGAAATACGTTCGGCACATTCGGGACAAATTGTGGGGGTTTTCGGCTTGGAAACCCAAAACGGAGACACCTTTACCGACGGACGGTTGCGCCTCTCTTTTTCGGCCATGCAGGTGCCCGAACCGGTGATTTCTCTGGGCGTCAAGCCAGCCCAAAACCAACAGGCGCAAGCTCTGGCAAATGCCTTGCAGCGGTTTGCCCGGGAGGATCCCTCATTCCGGGTAAGCACCGACGCCGAATCGGGACAGCTGCTCATTGCCGGCATGGGAGAGCTGCAGCTGGAAGTGTACCTGGAGCGTGTCCGACGGGAGTACGGCATAGAAGTACAAACTTCGCCTCCAGAGGTAGCCTACAGAGAAACCATCACCCGGGAGGTGGAGTTCGACTACACTCACAAGAAGCAGACGGGCGGCGCCGGCCAGTACGGACGCATTATCGGCCGACTACAGCCTGCGGCCGAGGTGGAATTTGAATTTGTCGACCAGGTAAAAGGCGGAGCGGTGCCCGCTCAATTTATTCCGGCGGTGGAGAAGGGCTTTGCCGAAGCCGTCAAGAAAGGGCCGCTGATAGGCGCGCCAGTGGTCGGTGTGCGGGTGATACTGGAGGACGGCGCCTCGCATCCAGTAGACTCAAAAGAAATTGCCTTTCGCCAGGCGGCTTACGGAGCCTGGCGGGAGAGCATTGGGAAAGCCGGCGCCAGGTTGCTTGAACCGATCATGCGAGTGGAGGTGGAAACACCACCTGCCTTTTTGGGAAAGGTTCTGGGCTCGCTCAACCAGCGCCGAGCGATGATCATCGGGCAGGAGGAGTTGGGGCAGGTGGTGCGGGTAGAAGCCGATGTCCCACTAGCGGAGATGTTTGGGTACGCCACGGTATTGCGCTCGTTGAGCGAGGGTCAGGCCGCGTTCACCATGCAGTTTTCACGATATCTTCACTTGCCGGAATGGGTGGCCGAGAAGCTGCTGGAGAACAACCGCCAGCGGGAGGGAGCGTAAAGCCATGTCGCCCGATGCTACCTCCCTATGGATACGCCCCTGGCTAGCTGGCCCGTATAGCAACCTGCATCTGCTGCTGGCCCGACCAGGGTGTGGTAAGACTCGTTTCCTTATTCAACTAGCTTTGGACGAACTGTTGCACGGTCATCAGGTGTTGCATGTTTCGCTGGGTCGGGTCATCGCCCAGGTGGAAGCCAATTACAACGCCATGTTGACCTCCAGGCTGGAGCAAGTCTCTCCGGCACAACAACAGCAGTTGCAACTTGAAGTCATGGGTCGGCGAGCCATACAGGTGCTGACGCAAGGCTCACTCGAGGCCGAACAGCTGCAATCGGTGTTGGCCACTTACGGAGAGCACCTGGGCATGAAGCCGCGAACGGTGTTAGTGGACGGTGCCGACGGGCCGCCGGCTCGCGAAACGGCGGCAAAGCTGGCGCAGCTGGCCAGGCAGCTGAATATCGAAATTTGGTTTTCGGTTCCCGTGGCTTGTGAAGAAAGCGCCCTGGAACTGCCGCGACGCCTGGCTCCTTTTGTTGGTTTTTCGGTGCAACTGAAAAGTAAGGGTGATCTGGTATTGGCGGAAATTCTGCCTGTCGATTTTTCTGCCGCTGCACCTGCTCCGCTCCTGTTGCACGCCGAAAACATGCGTCCGCAAAAATCCCCGCAAAAATCGGCTGGCACCTCGGGCATCGTCAGCAGCCCGGCCGACTTTACCTTGCTTTCCGGGGCAGCTACTGGGACGGAAGAAGCTTTCGGAGAGCTGGCTGAAAAATATGGCCTGCGCGAGCTCAACTTCACTTTTGCCGGCCGCGAATGCAAGCGTCGGCGAGGTCTGGTGGTGCTTTCGGAAGAGCAACTTATGCTGGGCAGTGTAAGCTTCAGTTATTTTACTGCGCGCACCGGCCGCTACCTTGGCGATACCGCTTACCTGCGCCGAGTGCTGCAGTCAATCTGGCATCAAGTTAACCCGGCCGGGGAGGTGTTCTGCGTAGGTGAGGTTTTGCCAGCGGGTTCGGTAAAAGGTGGAACCGGCTGGGCGGTAGAGCTGGCCAAACAGCAACAAAAGCCGGTCTGGGTATTCGACCAAAAAATCGGCTGCTGGTACGAATGGTTCGAGAACGACTGGCGCCTGTGCAACCCCCCTCGCATTAGCCATTATCGTTTCTGTGGAACCGGCACCCGGCATCTTTCCCCAGAAGGCAGACGGGCCATCGAAGAGTTGTTCGCCCGAAGCTTCAGCTAGCCACATATCCTCAATAAAGGTGCCACCCATTTTTTTTAGTGGCCGAAAATTGTACCAGATGGCCGAAAATTTGAGACTATCCTAAAAATTGCACCTAAAATTTATTAATAATATCTTTATATTTCAATATGTTAACATACGGGCACTCTGGCATATTTTTTGCTAGTTACTATTTGCATGGGGCGACAGATAAGATTTTTACCCTTCGAAAAAACTACTTTCGAAATAACCTCTAGAACCTTACAAAGCCGTTTTCTCCTCAGACCTTCTCCCCAGCTTAACAATCTGGTACTAGGAATCATCGGCCGGGCGCAAGAGCTGTACCAAGTGGAACTGCATTTTCTTGTAGTCATGTCCAACCACATTCACATCATTCTCTCAGTCGAAGACTCTGAAATCCTTTCAAAATTTATGTGTTATATTAATGGCAACATCGCCCGCGAGGCCGGGCGGCTATATGGTTGGCGAGGAAAATTTTGGGGCAGGCGCTACACTGCCAAAGCTATAATGGACGAAGGGGCACTGGCTGCGCGGGTACGATACTTGCTTTCCCACGGTTGCAAGGAGGGGCTGGTTCAACGACCAAATCAATGGCCTGGGATACACGTTATCGATGCACTACTTTGTGGCCAAAAACTCGAAGGAACTTGGCTGGATAGAACATCCTGCTGGCGTTACAAAGAAAAGAACACAAGCCACCAAATTTGTTACCGCTTGCGACTCACCCGGCCCCCACTTTGGCAAAACCTCGATGAGGATGAGTATCGAAAGCTGATAAACAAAATAGTATTGGAAATCGAAGAAGAAACCCGTCAGATTTTTGCAAAAAAGGGGAAAAAAGCCCTGGGCGCGAATATGGTGCTCTCGCTTCATCCTCATGATATGCCACAGCAGAGCAAACACAGCCCGGCACCCTGCTGCCATGCATCCAGCGAAGCCCAAAAACAAGAATACCGCCAACAATACCGGGCATTTCTTAAAAAATATCGCCAGGCTAGCGAGAAACTGCGAAACGCGAGGCTGAATTTCATGTTCCCCGAGCACTGCTTTCCACCACCGCTTCCTTACACCGGCACCTTGTCAACTGCCTGGTCTTCACAACCACCTTGATGGTATTGTTTTCCTTTTCGAATCTGGTTTTCTTTCAATTACTGTTCCGTGAAAATACCTCTCTATTCCAACCTCTTTCGAATGCCCACTCCTTTATTCCGTTCACAATTCCGATGATTTTCAACTGATTGAAAGCACTTCGCAACTTGAAATTCTAAGTAATTTCTTGGAGGAAACACATTTAGAAATAAAAAATTGGGTGGCACTTTTAGTGTTAGTGAATTACTCTACTCCGTTCTACCGTTCAAGGCAAACTAACGTTTCAAGATGTTCGCTTTGCGGGAACATATCCATAACAAAAATCTTATTTATGCTAAATCCATATCCCAAGAGTATTTTTAGATCCCTGGCCAGCGTACCCGGATTGCAACTTATGTACGCCAGTCGCTCAATCGGGCTGTCTCTAAGCGTGATTAGAACTTCGGGCCGGCAGCCTGAACGGGGAGGATCGATAACCGCCGCTTTCGGCTTTAGCCCACTCGCTGTTATTCTTGGAAGTACACGCTCCACGGCTCCGACATAAAACGCTGCACCTGTGAGACCATTATCCTTCGCCGCCTGTCGTGCAGATTCTATTGCCTCACCGTCTGTATCTATGCCAACTGCTTCTTTTCCCTCCCGGCAACAAAGTAACGCTCCTAATCCCACTCCGCAAAACGCATCCACTACCGGTCCAGGCACTGCTGCAAGAAACTCCACAGCCCGTGAAAACAATTCTTCAGCAACGGCATGATTTACCTGAAAAAAAGACGTCGGCGCCAGTTGCAACTTAAGTCCTAAGAATTTTTCAGGCAAGGTGCCTTCTCCCCAAAAAAGAAACGTATGTTTTCCGAAGATTACATTGGTACGAGCCGACTGAATGTTACAAGCCAGACCTACTAGCTGGGGAACTTCTCTCCTCAGGCGGCGCAATAAGTCAGAAATAGCCAGTTTGCTGGGGGAAGTGGCGACTAAAGCAACCAGAAGCGCCTCCCCAGAAGCGTTCACCCTGGCGGTTATATGACGCAACCATCCTGAATGAGTAATCTCGTTGTAGATAGATATCTTCTTATGACCAGCCCAAGCTCGTACCTGCCTCACTGCCTTATCTATAGTCTCATTATGAATCAAGCATTTCTCAACGGAAATCACCCTATGGCTTCCTCTAGCGAAGAAGCCGGAGATAATTTTTTTATTGTCCTCGGCCACTGGGTATTGACCGCGGTTGCGATATCCAAAGTATCGAGGAGAAGCGAACATAAAAGTGGGTGGCACTTTTTGCTGTGGTAAACCGGCAATAGTGCGCAGGGCATCGAGTAAAATGGTTTTCTTGAATTCCAACTGCTTCTCGTCGCTAATGTGCTGCAGACTGCACCCCCCGCAGCGACCAAAAACCGGGCAGGGAGGCTGGCGGCGCCAAGTAGAGGCCTCCTCCACTTCCAACAGCTCGGCCAGAAGTCTGCGGCCAGAGCTTTTCTTTAATCTGACCCTGATTTTCTCTCCTGGAATTGAAAAAGGCACAAATACCGCCCTACCCTGCCAGTGCCCCAGTCCCAATCCTTCAGTAGCCAGTGACTCGATGCGCAGACTAAAAACACTGCCAAAGTTGCCGCTGGCGCTTTTCATGGAGCAGTGTTTCGGCGACATGAATTTCTTATAATTTTATAACTCGCCTGTTTCTGCTGAACTTTAACCACGGCACCCATGCCGCAGCTGACTGCACCAGAGTTCAGCTGCCAGGGCAGGGGGTTGGCCGAACCGACGTTGAGCCATAGTCTTTCTACCATTTTGTCTTCGGGCACCAACTTTCCTTGCGCATCGCTACTTACCCCGCCCGCTTCCAGTATGTGGCTGAATATCCCGAAATTTATTTCTGCCTCCTGCATCAGGCGGTTTAGCGCCGGGTCGCCGACGTTATCGCCATCGGGAACTGCATCCAATGCCTCACGGCCTTTGCCCAGCGGCGGGCCATGAGTGAATAACAGACGAGTTGGAACTCCTGATTTGGCGATGTTAGATAGCTGCTCCAGCTGCTCCTTACGATAAATGCAGGCGGCTGTCTCGTGGGCAAAGCGCCTTTCAAAATATCCCCCCAGAAACAGCAGAGTAATCCCTCTGGCATCAACCCGCTGTACCAAGTTGGCGTTTACTACATGGTGATAGCGTTTCTGCACCCCCAACAAAGCTCGGTTGAAAGCCGCCCGGCTTTCGCTGTTTCCAGAAACAGCCAACAAAGGCAAGCCGGAGCGGGCACAAAATGAAACCACCTGCATAATTTCATATTCCGTTGAACCAATGTCGCCCAACAGAATCAGAAAATCGACCTTTTCTTCTTGAAAGCGCTTCAGGAAAAACTCCAGTGATTTCTTGGTTTCCGGCATAAAATCCTTTATCGCGCCAAGGACACCTACCACCAGCGTACCCTCAGAAGGTTCTTTTTCCCAAAGGCGAACGCCATCGAAAAGAAAAGTTCTTTCTCCAAGCTTCCATTCCAGTGGCTCAGCCAGTCTTTCCAGTGGAGCAAAGCAATCAAGTGTATGTTCCGAAAAATATTGCCAGACAGCGTTCTTCGGTTGCGGCAGATTCTCCAGCTCGTCGGCTTCCTGACTTTCAGCTCCAACCGCAGAGCCAAGCAGTAAAAAGGAAATAGTGAACAAAATAGCGCTCATGGCCGCTCCTCGGCTTTCTGTCTGTCCGATTGCCACCACTACGGGACAAAGTCAACCGGCAAAAAATTACAGTTCGGCAAAAAGTGTTGCCATGGATAGGTCTAGCGCCCTGCAGATCTTGTATAAAGAAGCCAGCGAAGCCGAAGAACGTGCGCGTTCAATCTGGCTCAGCAAGCTTACCGAAAGGCCGGTACGACGAGAAAGGCTCAGCAGCGAGAATTTGAGCTCTTGCCGACGAGCTCGCAACCGATTGCCAATACTAGTCAGTATCGTTTTTATGGGATGGCTAACCCAGCCCTTTTTTTGCGCTACCTGCTGCACGACTCGCTCCAGCTTGTCCGGTTCAACCGGTTTGGCCAACAGGTCATCCACTCCGCTCTTGAATAAATCGGCTACCCGCTCTACCGGAGGTTGCTCTGACAAAACGATGAATCCCTTTTCTTTATGCCGGCGGCATAGCTCCTTTATTAGTGAGACTCTAGTTTCATCCAGACGGGGATAATCAAGAATCACCAAATCGGCTTTGCGCTGAAAATATCCCGGATCGAATTTTGATAACTGCTGCAGGCTAAAAACTTTTGCTGTTCTGTGAAAGCATTCCTAGCCAGCGCAGAAAACAATTTGCGGTCTCGGCTGATGAACAAAACCTTTAATTTTTTCCCTTTTTTCCCCATGCTGTAAAAGATATTAATCTCTTGATTATGTATACTTCAGACTGACGATTCAGTCAAGTTCGGGTGTTATTTTGAGAAAATTGGGAGGCGGCGCACTTAGAAAAAATTGGGTGGCACTTTTTTACTGCACTTTTTTACTGCACTTTTTACTGCTACTAACCCCTACTAACCCCTATTCCCCCATCCGCTGTTCGCGGGCCTTCATACCCGACTCTATGGTCGACTCCACCTCCTGTTTCACTTCGTTAGGATTAGTCATTACCTTTACCTGTTGCTCTTCAATTTGGACCGTGCGCGTCTCGGTTACCTTTGGTTTTTCCCTGCAACCGGCAAACTGGGCAATCGCAACCACAGCCAAAACTGTCAGCAAAAATCTTTTCATGTAAGTTCTCCTTTCCGAATGCAGATTACAACACGTTCGCACGTGCGCTAGCAAGAGGCAAAGTATGCTTGCCATCTCTCGAACAGTAACTAATTATTTGGTCAAGCCGCCGGCATAATCTGCCGCAGTTGGAGCAGAGATGGGCCCAAAGCTAATCCGTGTAAGCAACGTCCGACAGAACAACCTCAAGGGCATATCCCTGGAGATCCCGACCTACCGAATAATTTCAGTATCGGGCCGCTCCGGGTCAGGTAAATCCTCCCTGGCCTTCGACGTCCTCTTTGCCGAAGGTCAGCGCCGCTTCATCGAGACTTTTTCCCCCTATGCCCGCCAGTTCCTGGAACGCCTGGATCGTCCGCAAGCCGAACGCATAGAAAACATCCCCCCCGCCATCGCCGTGGATCGCAAATCTCCGGTGCGCACCTCCCGTTCCACGGTGGGCACCATGACCGAGATCACCGATTATCTCAAGCTGCTCTTCGCCCGACGGGGAACATTGCACTGTAACCACTGTGGTCGACCGGTGAAAGCGGCCTCGCCCGGCGATGTCTGGCGCGAGGTATCGACCCAACCCGCGGGCAGCCGTCTGGTACTTACCTTTCCCGCCCCTGCCTCGGCCCGGGCTCGGCTGCTCCAGCTGGGATTCGAACGCATCTGGACCGGTGCGGACTTTTTGCCTCTGGTGGCAGCCCCGCAGAGCGGAGGCTTTCAGGTGGTAGTGGATCGCTTCCAGGCTTCGGCTAACATCCGCGCCCGAGTGGTCGACTCGGCGGAACAGGCTTTTCGCCACGGCGAGGGCCGAGCCACTCTCTGGTTGGTCGACGCCGGTCGCTCGATTGATTTTTCCAGCCGGCTGGAATGCCCCGAATGCCGGCAAATCTTCTCATCCCCGCCGGTCAATCTATTTTCTTTCAATAGCCCTCTCGGGGCATGTCCCCAGTGCCGCGGCTTTGGCCGCATAATTGACGTCGACTGGGACCTGGTAATTCCCGAGCCTCGATTATCGCTGGACCAGGGCGCGATAAAACCTTTCGGCGGCGCCTCCCAGAACCGCCTAGAATTTCGCGAACTGCGCGCCCTCTGCCGGGCGGAAAAAATACCCATGGATGTGCCATGGCAGCAGCTAGAGGAAACACAACGACGCAAGATCATCGAGGGAACGGAGCGCCACTGGGGTCTGAGGCAGTTCTTCAAGTGGGTAGAAAGCAAAAATTACCGGGTTCATGCCCGGGTTTTTCTTTCTCGCTACCGTGCTTACCTTACCTGTCCCGCTTGCCGGGGAAGCCGCTTTCGCCCCGAAGCGTTGCTCTATCGTCTCCGGGGCCACAACATCGCCGAGGTGCTTTCCCTCAACGTGTCTCAGGCTCGTCGATTTTTCGCCGAACTCGATTTTCCCCCGGATGATCCGGCCGCCCGCCTGGTTCTAGACGAATTGCGCCGGCGGCTGGAAGCGCTCGACAAGGTGGGGCTCTCTTACCTTACCCTGGATCGCCAATCGCGCACCCTCTCTGGAGGGGAAGCCCAGCGGGTGAGCCTGGCCGCCCTGCTGGGGACAGCCCTTTCCGAGACGCTGGTGGTGCTGGATGAACCATCGGTGGGCCTGCATCAGCGCGATGTCGGCAGGCTGGCAGAGAGCCTTCAGCATTTGCGCGACCTGGACAACACGGTAGTCGTGGTCGAGCACGACCCGCAGCTTCTGGCAGCCGGAGACTATCTTCTGGAGCTCGGCCCGGGCTCCGGCGAGCAGGGCGGGCGGATAATGGAATTCGCCCCCCTTTCCGAAGCCGGCGGGTTGACCGCCCAGTACCTGACCGGCCGGAAAAAACTGCCTGAGTTTCCCGCTCGACCAATGCAAGACGGCGAAAACTGGCTGGTTTTGAAAGGCGCCAGAGAACACAACCTGAAGAACCTCACCCTGCGCCTTCCGCTTGGACATCTGGTTTGCGTGACCGGTGTATCCGGCTCCGGAAAATCCACCCTATGCGAAGAAGTGCTCTACCGGGCAGTGCGCTGGGCGCTGGGCGCTCCCGACGGAAAATGCGGTCTGTTCGAGAGCATCGAGGGTGCAGGCAAGCTGGATCAGGCCGAGCTGGTCGACCAACAACCGCTGGGACGCACTCCCCGTGCCAATATTGCCACTTTCAGCGGTGCCATGGACGAAATACGCCGTCTATTCGCCGCTACCGAACAAGCCCGTCAGCTCGGGCTTTCACCGGGAGCTTTTTCTTTCAACGTTCGGGGAGGCCGCTGCGAGCATTGCCGGGGAGAAGGCTTCGAAAAAATCGAAATGCAATTCCTCTCCGATGTCTACGTAACTTGCCCCGTATGTGGCGGCCATCGCTTCCGTTCCCAGGTGCTTGAGGTGACTTTCAACGGTCTGAACGTGCACCAGGTGCTTTCGCTTACGGTAGATGAAGCGCTGGATTTTTTTCGCTTCCGGCGCGAAATCGTTTCCTCCCTTCTGCCCCTGCAAGAGCTCGGCCTGGGTTACCTGCGCCTGGGTCAGCCGTTGAGCACACTTTCCGGCGGAGAGGCTCAGCGTTTGAAGCTCTCCCGCTATCTGCGTCAGCGCGCCTCCCGCACCCTATTCGTACTCGACGAACCCACCACCGGCTTGCACTTCGAAGATCTGCCACCCCTCATCGGTGCATTTCGTCGCCTGGTTGATCAGGGTCACACTCTGGTGGTGGTGGAACACAATTTGGAGATCATAAAGTGCGCCGACTGGGTCATTGACCTGGGGCCGGAGGGCGGAGAGGCCGGCGGGCACATAGTGGCCGAGGGGCCGCCGGAACAAATAGCCCGGTGCACCGAGTCTTACACCGGCCGGGCGCTGCGTACTCATCGGCAGGGTCCGACACCCGTTATCTCCCGCCCGGCTATGGTGGCTGAGCGACCACCTTGCGAAAGCCTAATTTCCATCCGAGGGGCACGCGAACACAACCTCAAGAATATTGATCTGGACCTGCCGCGGGGGCGGTTGATAGCCGTCTCCGGCGTTTCTGGTTCGGGGAAGAGCTCGCTGGTGTTTGATGTGATTTTTTCCGAGGGCCAGCGCCGCTATCTGGAGTGCCTGGCTCCCTATGTGCGCCAGTATTTGAAGGTGCTGCCCCGGCCGGAGGTTGATGCGGTGCGGGGATTGCCTCCAGCGGTGGCCATCGAGCAGCGCACCAGCCATGCCGGGCGGCGCTCCACCGTGGCCACTCTCACCGAGGTCTATCACTACCTGCGCCTGGCCTTTACCCATCTGGCCACCGCCCATTGCCCCCGTTGTGGCCAGGAGCTGAAAACCTTTAGCGCCGAAAATATGGTCGACGCAGTGCTAGCGGCGGCCCGGCCTAAATCGGCACTGCTTTTCCGGGCGGTCAGCGCCCGCAAGGGTCATTACCGGCACCTCTTTGAGCAGCTGCTGCGACGGGGCATATCTATGGCTCGCATCGACGGGCGGTTACGGGAGATTACCCCCGGCCTGGAACTGGATCGCTACCGCCCCCACACCATCGAACCGGTGCTGGGCTGGCTGCCGACTGCCGAGGGAAAGGCCCTGGTCGAAAAGGCCCTGGAACTCGGAGGCGGCGAGGTGCTGCTGCTGACCACCGATGGCCGGGAGGAAATATTTTCCCGCCGGGGGATCTGTCCCCGCTGTCGAGTGAGCGTGGCGGCGGCCGACCCGCTGTTGTTTTCATTCAACACCTCCCGCGGCGCTTGTCCCCGCTGTCAGGGGCTGGGGCAGGTGGGCGATAAAAAGCCGCGCCTTTGCCCGGCCTGCGCCGGGAGCCGGTTGCGCCCGGAGGCACTGGCCTTTCGGCTGGGGGGTTTGAACATTCACCAGGCTAGCAACCTCAACGCACCGGCCATGCGCCAGTGGTTGGCAGGCCTCAAGGTGCCGAGCCGGCTGCAACAGGTGGCCCAGCCGCTGTTTGCCGAGATCGAAGAAAGGCTGCAGACCCTGGAACGGCTTGGCCTAAGCTATCTTCAACTTTCTCGAAGCGGCGATTCACTCTCGGGCGGCGAGGCCCAGCGGGTACGTTTGGCCGCCCAGCTCGGCTCTAACCTTTCCGGCGCCTGCTACGTGCTGGACGAACCCACTATTGGCTTGCACCCGCGAGACACCGGACGGCTGCTGGAGGCGCTGCGGCTACTGCGCGATCGGGGAAACACCGTGATAGTTGTGGAGCACGACGAACAGGTACTGCGTGCGGCCGATTTTCTGGTTGAACTGGGGCCGGGCGGGGGCGAGGCCGGAGGCCAGGTGGTAGCTCGGGGGACAGCGAGCCAAGTGTCCGCATCTCCACTTTCAGCGACCGGGCAGCTGCTGCGCCAGGGTAGCAGGGAGCCACCTGCTCCCCGGCACTCGCTTACCGACTGCCGCTGGCTAGAGATCCAGGGCGCCCGCCGACACAATCTAAAGGACATAGACGTGCGCCTTCCCCTGGGCCGGTTGTGCTGCGTCACTGGAGTATCGGGATCGGGCAAGTCCTCGCTGGTGGTGGAAACTCTCCTGCCTGGCCTGCGGTGCCTTCTGGAAGGCGCAAAACCGCAGGAGCATCCCTACCGGGCCATCGAGGGTGCAGCGGAGTTGAAAAGAGTGTGCTGGGTCGACCACCAACCCATCGGCCGCACGCCTCGTTCGGTGCCGGCCACTTACCTAGGCATCTGGTCCAACATAAGGGCTCTCTTTGCGGCCACCGCTGAAGCGCGGGCCCGCGGCTACGGTCCGGAGCGTTTTTCCTTCAACACCGAAGCCGGCCGCTGCCCCGCCTGTCGGGGACAGGGCTTGGTGCGTGAGGAAATGGCTTTCCTGCCCGAGGTCTACACTCCCTGCGAACAATGTCAGGGTGCGCGTTACAACGCCGAAACGCTGGCAGTGACCTTCCAGGGTCTGAGCGTCGCCGACGTACTGCGCCTTACTTTCCAGCAAGCGCTTTCCGTTTTCAGCGCCGTTCCTCGCCTGCTGCGCCCGCTGGAATTCGTGGCGGACATCGGCCTGGGCTATCTCCAGCTCGGCCAGCCCAGCCCCACCCTTTCTGGCGGAGAGGCCCAGCGTCTGAAACTGGCCCGGGAGCTGGCCTTCGGTGGGGTAAGCCGGACGCTTTATGTCCTGGACGAGCCAACCACTGGCCTGCACCTCCAGGACGTGCGCCGTCTGCTGGCCTCCTTTCACAAGCTGGTGGACGCTGGACACACCCTGGTGATCATCGAACACCACCCGGAGGTAATCCTAGAAGCGGATTGGGTGATTGATCTTGGGCCGGAAGGCGGAGAGGGAGGCGGACAGCTGGTGTTTCAGGGGCCGGTTGCCGAATTATTGCGGCGCGATGATTCTTTTACCGCGCAGGAGTTAAGAAAATATCTTAAACCATAAGGCTCAAGGACAGAGGGGAATAGAGATCACGAAGGTGGTACCCTTGCCGGGCGTGGAGCGGATGAAAATGCCGCCACCGTGGTTTTCAATGATCTTCTGCGAAATGGCCAATCCCAGCCCGGTGCCCTTCTCTTTGGTGGTGTAGAAAGGCACGAAGACCTTGTCCAGGGCTTCGGGTGGTATGCCGCAGCCGGTGTCAGTGACCAGAAGCTCGGCCATTCCGGTCGGACTTTCCCGAAATGAGGTCGGTGAACGAATGCGGGTGCTTACCTCGATTAGCCCCTGGCCGTTCATGGCGTCGGCGGCATTGGAAAAAAGGTTGTGCAGCACCTGCGCCAGCTGCTGAGCGTTAGCCAGGACCTGGGGAGAGGGCGAGGCCAGTTCCAGTTTGACTTTCAGGGCATCTCCTCGAGCCGCCAAAAAAGCGGCGGCGGCCTGCTCCACCACCTTGTTCAGATCGGTGGGTTGCAGCGGCGCCTTGAAAGGGCGAGCGTAGTCCAGAAACTGGTCCACCACCTTGTTCAATCGGTCCGCCTCGTCGATGATGATGCGCAAGAACTCCGAGGCCTCCGGTCCAGTGACCGCCGGATCCAGGTACTGGGCGGCCCCCTTTATGGCCCCCAGGGGATTACGAATTTCGTGAGCCAAACCGGCGGCCATTTGCCCCAGAACCGCCAGTCGGTCGCGTTCGCGCATGCGTGCGAAAAGTTTCGAGTTCTCCACGGTGATAGCCGCCTGTTCGGCCACGGCCATGAAGCGCTCGATTTCCTCGGTCGAATAACTGGCCGTGCCCGATTCGTCCAGTACGTTCCACAATCCGACTATTTCCTTGTGCCCCACCAGCGGCACGCACATGCCGGCTCGCAAATGTCCCAGAGTGGCCAGCACCTGGCGAGCGTGCCGCACCTCGGGTGGGTCCTCTCCCGAAAGCGGCTCCTGTTCCACCAGCACTCGCTCGAAGGTCTCGGCCAGTATTACCGTAGGGGTTTTTTTCAGTTGCTCAAAAAAATCACGGTGAGCGCTCACCTCCAGCCGCGGCGGCGGTTCCGCCCCACGCCAGCCCAGACGCACGTAACTAGCTCCAAACTCCTCCCGCAGATAGAAGCTGGTGCCGTTGAAGCGGAAATTTTCGTAAATAGTGTCCATCATGGCGCTGGCCATCTTCTGCAAATCGATGATATTGGCTATTTCCCGCCTCAGTTCCTCCAGCTTGCGTCGAATTTCGTAGCGTTCGCGAAAGAGCAACAACCCGGCGCTGCTTTCTACCTTGTCGCGCAGCGGCTCGAATAGGATAAGGATAATAAAACCCACCACAAAGGTATGAAATAGCGAAACTGCCGGTGAGCCTCCGGCCAGCATCACCAGGACTCCGAACACCGCGGCCAGCACCACGGCTATGGCAATGAGCACCAGTCCCTTTCCCAGCAATTCCTGAAGATCGAGCAGGCGGAACTTTAGTAGGCTCTGCGAAAGAAAATAAAGGAAAAACACCGAAACCAGATCGCCCCAGGCGGAAAGGAAGGAGAACGGCGGTGGCAGTACCCCCAGCAGGGCGATGCTCACCGCCGCCAGCATGGAAAATTGCAGCATGCGCAGCCGGGTGCGTTCTCGCCGGGAAGAAAGCTCACTCAAGCGCACATGAGTCAACCAAACGCACAGATAAAGCCCGGCGAAGACGTATACAATACAGACTACGGCCGTGGCGTGGTAGCGCCCCAGTGGAGTGGCGGCCGCCAGCATAACCAGCAATGACAGTGCAAAAACCATGCGGATCAAAAAGCGCAGGTGCGCAGAGTCTTTCCACAAAAAGTGGGCGAAGAACAAAAGCGCCGTGGCCGGAAGCGCCGACGCAGCCGCTAGATCCACACGGAACCAGGTTTCCACACCGGAGAAACGGTGAAGAAACGAAGCCATGAAATGGACGAAAAGATTCAGCGCAAAAAGCAAAAACAGGCGGTTGGGCAGGGGCTTTCTACCGCGCAGCAAAACCGACAGGGCGATAGCGGCCGAGACGAAGGCGGCCAGCAGACCGCTCTGTGCACCGATATTCATGCGTGGATTTTTACCACCGCCGCCCGCGCCTGGCAAACGGTGGTCGAGAAGCTTGATTTACAGGCGGGCAGAAAAGGTCAGCCCCAGCAGGTGGCTGTAGGTGGTATAGGTGCCGTTGGCCTTTCCCTCGGGGTTGAGCTGATCGCCCGAACCCACATCGTTGTTCTTGGTGCCCTTCCAGAAAGCTAGCATGTAGCCGACGTCCACCTTCCACCAGCTTCCGTGCCAGCCGCTACCGATGGTGATGAGCTGGCGCTGGCCGTCGGGTAGCGAGGGATCGTAGGTCTCGGCGGGCACCGGACTGCTTACCGTGCCCCAGCCCAGCCTAACTGGCAGCTGGTCCAGAACCAGGTATTCGGCCCCCACCGAAATCTGCCAGCTTTCGTGCCAGTTTTTCTCCAGCGTCTTGTTCAGCCCCGAGTAACAGGTGCCCTGGTCCACGCATTCGAATTTGATGGCCAGCTCGTCGTAGCTCTGGAACATGGCCAGGTAGAAATCAACCGCCACCTTCAACCGTTCCACCCCAAGATAGGCCACGCCGGTGTTGAAATGCAGCGGCAGATCTATGTTCACCCCGCCGCCCGTCTCGTCCGGAAAAACCGTGCCCATTCCGGCCAAGAACTGACGCGCCTGTTGGCTGGACTGGGTGGGAAAGCTGAACTTTGCCGTACCGTCGAAGGGCATGCTCACCCCTGAGCGCAGAGAAAAACCGAAGGCCAGCTGTTTGGGCAGCTCGGCATAGAGGGCCACATTCCAGCCGTGGCCGAAGGCGTCGCCGTCCAGTTTCATCGCCGCCCAGGGGTCTTGAATGGCGCCACCGGAAAGAGCCTCCGTTGCCCGAAGATCGATGCGCTTGGCCAAATGAGCCTGGCCGTAGACCAGCATGTAGCCTGCAGCCAGCGAAAGCTTGAAGCTGTCTTTGAAACCGGCCAGCTCGGCGATGTCCAGGGCCACCACCGGATTGTTGAAGAAGGTGGCCATCTTGGTTTCGGTGGCGATAAAGCGCCCATCCCAGTTGTCCGGCCAGAATGTGCCCAGACCGAAGGGATTGGTAAGGCCGTAACCGAAGGCCAGCGGAAGATTTTTGGGCCGCCAGGTAGCGTATAAGTGTATGGGTGTAAAGCCAACTACCTTGGCGTCGGCCGGATTCTCACCGTCGTTTACGATTTCCTGGACCGGATTACCCTGGGAGTCGAAGGTGTTGTAAATGCGCGGTTGGGCTGGTCGTCCTGCCGGCTCGTAATGAGCATACGGCAACACCCCAGTGGTGCCAATTGCCAGCTGTACCCCTTCCAGTTCGGTAATAGCCGCCGGATTGTAATACATGGCGCTCGGGTCGTCGGCAATGGCCGCGCGAGCCCCGCACATACCCGTGGCGGCGGCTCCGTGCTCGTAAATAAGAAACCCGCCCCCCTGAGCCTGCGCAGCCGCTAGCAGAACCAAAATGACCATCAACTGTTTTTTCATCACCGACTCCTTTCTAAAAAAAACGCCGTCGGAAAACCGGCGGCGTTTCTTGCAAGCTGATAATTTTCCTTCTTTTTACTTCTCGAAAATCATGGCCCAGTAGCAGAAGCCGGCCTTGGAAGCGGCCTGCGCCTCGCCAAACTGCATCCCCGTCTTTTCGGCGATGAGCTTTCCGTCAGCCAGCGAGTAAGGCCCGGGAATGATGAAGATGCCATTGGCCGAGGTAGAAGTGCCATCGAACTTGCTAAAATCGGCGCTGGGATAATAAATGGTGTTCAGATCCGCCCCGCCTGCCTTCTTGACCACCGCACCTTCCACGGGCTGGTTGTTTTTGTTCATGACCATGCCCATGATAAAGCCGTTTTTATCTGGATCCACGCTGGGAAGTTGCTTGAGAGCGGTAACCATAGCGTTAGGAACGGCAAATACCACGGCGTTGTCCACGCACACCTTTTCCTCCGGGGTGCTCCAGCCCTTGACGCCGGTGCCGGTGGGGAAATAAGTCCCGCCCGTGCCGTCCGGAGTTTCGTCGTCGGTCAGCACCACCATGCCCAGGGCCACATCGGTTACGTCGAAGCAGTCCAGACTGAAGGCACCGGTGGTCTCGGCCGACACGGCGGACTTGAGCGGAGTGGGCTGGGGATTGGTCAGAGCATCCATGGGAGAAATGGCCGCGGTAAATACCTTGGCACCCTGACCGGTGGTGATGTCCTTCACGTTGCCTTTCACATAAATGTAGTTCTTACCCTGTGGGGCGGTGGGGCAGCAACCGGTGGTGGTTTCGCATTTGCCCTCGGCGTTGCAGGTTCCGGTGGCGCAGGGACACTCGGTGCAGCATTCTTTGCCGGCGCCACACTTGTCGGGACACTGCTTTTCTTCACTGGAGCTACCACAGTAGAGAACGAACAATCCTGCAACCAATACCAGAGCCAACGACAACATACCAAACAACGACTTTTTCATCCTGTCTCTCCTTTCGGTAAAGTAAAACTTAAAAAACCTGGCGCTATACTACGTACCGCCGACTCTCGTGTCAACGATATTTCAGTAAAAACTTTTCTAGCGAGCAGGCAAACCGAAGCGCCGTTCGATCATCTGGTAGAGCTTCTCCAGCCCCCGGCGGTTGTCGGTAAGGTAGTCGGCAATCTCAAAGATTATTGACTCATAATCTTGCGGACTAAGTTCTGCGGTAGCATCAGGGTCAACCCGGTGCACGGCGCATAGTACTCGCTCGAAATCGAGCAGGGGAAAACCATCCGGTAAAGCCACCAGACGGCCCGCATTCTCAAGAAGCTGCGCAAATACATCCACGCCGTTCGGACGCAGCTGGCCTAGCTCGGCCACAAGCCGCATAAGCCGGCCGGGCAGCAGGTTGCTTTCCACCTTGTGGCATCCCACACCGGGTTCAAAAACCCGTCCGGCCGCCTCCGGATCAAAGTAATCCGCCACCAGCCGCGACCAGGTTACGGTGAGGCGATCGACTAAAAGGTCCTGTAGCAGCCAGGCTGCCGAAAGCTTTATCTTGGGCCACTCAACCCATGTCGCGTCAAGCAGCCAAAGTAGCAGGCCGTCGAGCTGTTCGGCCAATTCCTGATCGGCCTCTAATATTTGAAAAGCCGACCATAGCGCCGCCACAAACCTTCCTTCCAGTGCGTCTTTCAGCTCCTGCTCCAGTCGCAAAAGCTCCGGGGCTAGTTCGCCCCGATCACGAAAACTACCCAACCGGCGGCTCAAAAAATCCAGGGTATCGAGCAAAACGAACCAGGCGTGGCGATTTTTTATGCGGAAGATTCCGGCAATTTCCTCCGGGGCAAGGAATCTTTCGTAAAGCAAACGGGCAATTTCATCAAGGGCCTGCCCGGAGGAAGCGTCGGCATCTTTCGACTGATCCATAAGGCGCAGGGCATCCCAAAAAAGATAAAGGGGGCTGAAAGGGCTAAGCGGAGTAAGACCGTCTGCGGCCAGGACAGTGGCGGTGCCATCGTGCCGGCGCAGTTGCGCGTCCGGCGCAAGCAGCCAAACGACGAAATCGGAAAACTCCTCGATGACCTCCCGTCCCTGGGGGCCGGCAAGACCGTCGAGCGAGCCAAGGAAATCCACCAGCGCTTCGATCAACCCAGTTTTCTGGAGGATGTCCAGATAAAGCGGCTGCAATCTTCCCAGGCCGGCGCAAGCGGGCGAGGCACCGGGAGTGTTTTGCGAAAAATGCGGATGGAGCGTGGCCAGAAAATCAGCCAGCACCTTGGTGCCCGGCCGGTTTAGCTCGCGGTCGCGCGCCGCCAGCGCGGTAATAAGCGGCCGCAGGCCATCGAGAAGGCCCGAAACTTCCAGTGCCAGCAGGGCCTCTCCGTTATAGTCGATAAGCTCCCGGCCCTCCAGGCCCCGGGGATTTCCCAGGATGTCGTGATCGTGGTTTATGAAGCGGTTTACCTGTTCGGCCGGGGGATACTCGGTGTCGAACTCCTGAACCGCAGTCACTACATACCAGGGCACGTGGGCCAGGCCTTCTCCCGGGCGGCCGGAATCGGCTGCCGAATCCAGCCAAAAAACCAGCATGTCCGGGATGGAGAATACGTCGAAGCCCGCTACGTAAATTCCATGGCCGGCGCCGTTGGTGTCGTAGACCAGATGAAGCGCCTTCTGAAAGTTGGACCGATTCTCGTAAAGCGCATCCGAAAGGGAAAAATCGGTGGGCTGGGAAAATTCCATACCGCCGGGTCGTTGGTCGTCGAGATGGTCTCGATAACGAATCATGGCCGCCAGGCCGGCGGGTAGGGCCCGGGTTCGCCCGTCGGCAAAAGCTTTCAAAAGCGGCTTCAGATAGCCTCTTTCGGCTATTTCCCGAAGGTGCTCGATAAGATCGTCGTAGAGCCGGTGGTGATCAAATAACGAAGCGGGGTAGGCTTCGATCATGTCGCCGGCTCGATCCAGTTCGGAAAGCAGCCGCGCCAGCTGTGGTTCTCGTAGCTCAAGAGTTACTCTCAGCGCCTCCAGCAGTTCGGGCAGCCGGGGGTACCGACCCAGTGTCGCCAGAGCATGGATCAGGGCATAGAGCGGGCTTTCTTCCGTCCGGTGTCCCAGGTAATTGCCCCGTTCATCGGCCATGATTTGTTCCGGGCCCAAGAGCAAATCGGCCCCAGCTACCGCCTTTTCTAAAAGCCCGTCCGCCACAAGCTGGCGCAGCTCTCCCAACAGCGCCACCAAGAGAGATTTCCCTAAATCGACATACTGGTAAACAGGATAACCGTCGACAAAAGCCCGTCGGCCCTCCGAGGAAAAAGGCGCCGGTGCGTCGAGCGGCCGGCGGTCGGCGTCGATAAAATCGCCGCTTTCTTCGTCGATGTCGGCAAGGCCGTCTCCATCAGCATCCACAAAAGGAGCGTGCAGCCGTCCGGTTCGCGGATCGATAGCCACCCGGGCCCGGCCCCGCAGATCGGTCCGCACCAGCCACAGCTCTTCACCCTCTAGCCGGGCATCCTCGCCCAGCAAAAATCCCACCAGCGCTTCGGGCCAGCTTCCTACGGTAATGCTTTCCTCCCTGTCGCGCATCCATACCGACAGTTCATGAATTAGCCGTTCCAGGGTAGCGTCTTCGTCCGTCGGCCGGCCATCGGCGTCCCGTCCGTCGTGAGCAAGATAAATGCGGGAGGCCGCGGAAAGCAGTTTTCCGAGGCCCGGGTAGGACAGCAATCTTCGCAGTGCCGCCCCGCTTTCTCCGCGCCCGTAACCTTCCGGCCGAAAATGCCACCACCAGGCGCGAAGCGCGTCGCGGGCGGTGGAGACTTCTTCAAGGACACAGGCCAGGTTACGCACGAAGGCTACGGCCAGACCATCATCAAAAAGAGGCAGAATGCTTACCAGATATTCTTGTATGTCGTGGAGCTGCTCCTTTGGAAGCAGGGTATCCACTGCCCGGACGAAGCGCTCCCTTTCTCTTTCCAGTGCCCGACCCTTGGCCGGCCGGAGTCGATCCAGATCCTGCTTGAGGATGCGGTAGACTTCAGCACCTAGGCTCTCGCGCTGGGGTGCCTTGCGGCTGGTGTCCAGCTGATAACAGCTCAGGCAAAGCTGGGCCAGAAAGAAAAGCAACAGTTGCCGGATGCAACTAAATGACATGGGAGATCATTCTATCACAGAGCGGAAGGCAACGGCATTTTTCGAATCGAGTC
>Ga0068707_1000717_pt1 | contig 22193 bp, 16 predicted proteins | sample YNPNPMetaG_FD_66600 | JGI IMG/M metagenome (GOLD analysis project Ga0068707, IMG submission 66600) | Anoxygenic and chlorotrophic microbial mat microbial communities from Yellowstone National Park, USA - YNP NP MetaG | ecosystem: Environmental > Aquatic > Thermal springs > Hot (42-90C) >...
GGCGCGCACGCACTGGCCGTAGCGGCCGCAGACGAGGCCGGCGTGGCAGTCGTCGAGCGAATCGCAGTTGGCACCGAGGTCGCCGGCGGCGGCCGCCCGGCGGCACCGTCCGCCGAACCCCTCCGGCACGCAGACCAGGCCCGGTTCGCAGTCGGCCGTCGAGGCGCACCAGTCATCGACCTCGCCGTCGCCGGCGGGCCGGCAGACCGTCCGCGGCGTCCCTTCCTCGTCGCGCTCCCACAGGCACGCCAACCCTTCCTGGCAATCGTCCCAGAAGTCGCAGGGGTCGCCCTCCGCGGTCGCCCCGGCGGGGCCGCAGGTGAAGTCGTCGCGGCAGACCAGTCCCGCGCGGCACTCGTCGTCCTCCTCGCAGCGCTCGCCGATCCCGGCCGGGTCGCGGACCAGGCGCTTGCGCTCCGAGCAGTGGGCGAGGAGGAGAGGCGCCAGGGCCAGCAGGAAGAGGCGGCGTGTCATGGGGCTTCCTCCCCGGGCCGCCGCGGCCACGGCGGCCCCGCGACGATCCCTCGCCCGTCAGTCTTCGGCGCACCGCCCGACAAGTCAAGTCCGCGACCACGCCCCGGAACCGCCGCCGCTACGGCACAAGCCACGTGTCGTAGAACACGTCGAACGGTGCGCCCCGCTTGAACGAGATCGCGCCCCAGGCGTTGACCAGGAACCCGACGACGACCAGCGTCACGAACAGCCAGCCGAGACGGCGGCGCGAGAGCGCCAGCAGCAGCAGCACGTAGAGCAGCCAGTCCATCGAGAAGCGGAACCCGTACTGCTCCCAGCCGGTGTTCTGGTACAGCAGACCGGGGAGCAGCAGGGCCAGGGTCGTCAGCCACAGGGCGACGTGCCAGAACCGAACCGACCGGTCGCCCTCGGGGTAGCGGGGCACGGCGAGGTAGATCAGGAACGGCATCGACAGGAAGATCGACATCCCGTGCAGCGAGAACTTGACATACGGGTAGTCCCGCGAGAGCTGCGGCAGGGTCGTCAGCATCGCGGTGAGGTTGATCGGGAAAAAGTGGTAGTTGAACAGCCCCCACTTCACGATCCGGTCGAGCTTTCCGGCCTGCAGGAACTCGTGGCCGAACTTGAACGGATCCTCGAAACGCACGTCGTTGTACCACGCCAGCAGGACCCCGACGACGGCGAGCGGCACGGCGAACAGCACCAGGCGGCGGAAGGCGTCGCCCCAGTCGGCGCGGCGCCAGCGGCCGTCCGGGAAAAGCACGAGTGCGGCGAAGAGCAGGCCGCCGGCGGCGAGTTGCGGGCGGGTCGCCGCGCAGAAGGCCAGCGCCAGTCCGGCGAGCCACGGGCGGCGCAGGTCGGTGCACCCCAGGACGTAGAGGAGGGACCCGGTGACCCCCAGCACCAGCGCGGTGAACCAGACCTGGCCCAGCACCGAGCACCAGAGGTGGGTCGTGGCGAACCCGAGCGTCAGGGACAGCAGCACGTTGTCCCGCTCGCCGCGCGCGGTGATGCCGAGCCGCGCGAGCCGCCGGAGCAGGACGAAGCACAGGGCGACGTTGAGCGCGGCGAAGAAGAGGGTGAAGCGGACGTCGTTGACGTCGTAGCCCTGCACCAGCGCCAGCGGCATCATCAGCACCGCCGGCGCGGGCGGAAAGGAGACGAAGTAGTGGCGCCGGCGGTCCTTCGTCCGGGCGAAATCGATCTCGTCGCGGGTGATCGTGAGCAACCGACCGTCCAGCGTCTCGAACCGATGCGGCGCCTCGTACTCGGAACCCTCGACGAAGTTGCCCCGCAGCACCTCGCCCGTCGTGAGCGGAAGCTCCTCCCAGGAGGCCCAGTCGTTGTCATGCCGGTCGGCGCCGACCCCGAGCGGCGAGGGAACGCCCCGGGGCACGTCCTGCTTGCGGATCTCGACCGTGCCCTTGAGGAACGCGTTCGCCAGCAGGACGAAGTGCGGATCGGTGGAACGGTGCCAGAAGCGGTTCCAGGAAAAGAGCGAGAAGACGAGGAACGAGACGAGAAAGAGGATCAGGGGGGTGCGGACCCACGCCCACCACCGCCGCAGGATCTTGGGCCTCGTGGGGGCGTTCCCGAGCGGCGGGGGTGGCGTGGCGGGTTCCGGCGCGGGCCCGGCGACGGCAGGCGGGCCGGCGGAGTCGGCGGACGAGGCTGCCGGCCTTGGCGACGGCCGAGCGGGCGCGACGGAGGTGGGGATGTCCCCGGTCGCGGTCTCGCCGGCGGACGAGGCGCGCTCCCCGGACTGCGGTTCGTCGTGCGGGGTCAGCTTGTCGGCCACGCGCGGCTACCCTCCCTCGAAAACGGGCGGAAGCTAGCACAAGGCGGGGGCCTTGGGGAGGGTTGCGCGACCTCCCGAATCCGCCGGCAGAGTTCTTGCGCGGGCCGCACGGCGGGTACTCCCGCCGGCGCACCGCCCGCCGTGGCCCGCTCCGCTGGCTCGGGCCCACGCGGCAACCGCTAGATGCGCTCGCTGGTGTCCAGCGCGTTGCGGCACTGGGCGTCGGCCGCGTCGACCGTGCCGTCGCCGTCGTTGTCGCGCCCGTCGTTGCACTGGGTCGTGCCGTAGCCGACTTCGGTCATTCCGAACCGGCAATCCGGGTCGGCGATGTCGGTCCAGCCGTCGTGGTCGTCGTCGACGCCGTTGGAGCAGCCGGCGGTCGTCGAGTCCGTCTCGTCGATGTCCAGGGCGTCGGTGCAGCCCGGATCGGCAGCGTCGACCCGGGTGTCGCGGTCGTCGTCGATGCCGTTGTTGCAGGCGGTCCAGCCGTAGCCCATCTCGCGGCCGACGCCGGTCGCGCAGTCGGGGTCGGCGGCGTCGGTCCAGCCGTCGCCGTCGTTGTCCAGGCGGTCGGTGCAATTGGTCACCGTGCCGCCGGTCTCGCTGCGGTCGAGGGCGTCGGTGCAGTCCGGGTCGGCCCGGTCGGTCGCCCCGTCGCGGTCGTCGTCGAGGCCGTTGTTGCACTGGGTCCAGCCGTAGCCGCGTTCCGCGTCGCCCCACATGCAGTCGGGGTCTTCGGCGTCGGTCCAGCCGTCCCGGTCGTCGTCCGCCCCGTTCGAGCAGGCGGGGCCGGTCGGGTCGGTCTCGTCGTTGTCCAGCGCGTCGGTGCAGCCGGGGTCGACGGAGTCGACGAAGAAGTCCCGGTCGTTGTCGAGACCGTCGTTGCACTGGGTCGTGCCGAAACCGGTTTCGGTACCCGTGCCGGTCGCGCAGTCGGGGTCCGCGCGATCGATCCAGCCGTCGCCATCGTCGTCCAGCCCGTTCTCGCACCCCGGCACTGCCACAGGGCTTTCGGAGTCGTCCCGCGCGTTGTCGCAGTCCGGGTCCCTTGCGTCGATCTGCCAGTCGCCGTCGTTGTCCCGACCGTCGTTGCACTGGGTCGTGCCGAAACCGGACTCGGTGCCCGTGCCGGTCGCGCAGTCCGGGTCCGCGCGGTCGGTCCAGCCGTCGCCGTCGTCGTCCACGCGGTTCCAGCAAGAGAACGCGTCGGGCGCCTCGCTGTTGTCGAAGCCGTCGGCGCAGTCGGGGTCGGCGGCATCGACGGCGCGGTCGCCGTCGTTGTCGCGGTTGTCGTTGCACTGGGTGAAGCCGAAGCCCCGCTCCTCGCGCCCCGCCGAGCAGTCCGGATCTTCCGCGTCCGTCCAGCCGTCCCGGTCGTCGTCGAGCCCGTTGCGGCAGGCGGGAACCGTCACGGCGCCCTCGGAGTCGTCGAAGGCGTTCGCGCAGTCGGCATCCGCACGGTCGGTCAAACCGTCGCCGTCGTTGTCGCGGTTGTCGTTGCACTGGGTGAGGCCGAAGCCCCGCTCGTCGCGCCCCGCCGAGCAGTCCGGATCTTCCGCGTCCGTCCAGCCGTCCCGGTCGTCGTCGAGGCCGTTCGAGCAGCCGGGCAACATGGCGTCTCGCTCATCGATATCCAATGCCGAGGCGCACCCCGGGTCGGCGGCATCGATCCGGGTGTCGGCGTCGTCGTCGCGGCCGTTGTTGCAGGCGGTCCGCCCGGTGCCGGCCTCGAGGAAGCCGTCCATGCAGTCGGGGTCGTCGGCGTCCGTCCACCCGTCGCCATCGTCGTCCAGGCCGTTGTCGCAGTTCAGCGTCAGGACGGGCGCCTCGCTGTCGTCGTCCGCCCCGGTGCACTCGGGGTCGCCGGAATCGATGGTCAGGTCCCCGTCGTTGTCCTCGCCGTCGTTGCACTCCGTGGTGCCGTAGCCGGCCTCGCTCACGCCGGCCGCACAGTCCGGGTCCTCGGCGTCGGTCCACCCGTCGCCGTCGTTGTCCGACCCGTCGCCGCAGGTGTCCGCCACGTCGCCCGGCGTGTCCCCCTCGACCTCTTCCGCATCGCCGGCGTCCGTCGGCGTGTCGGCATCGACCTCTTCCGCGTCGCCAGCGTCCGTCGGCGTGTCGGCATCGACCCCTTCCGCATCGCCGGCGTCCGTCGGCGTGTCGGCATCGACCTCTTCCGCGTCGCCAGCGTCCGTCGGCGTGTCTGCCGGCGTGTCGCCGTCGACCCGTTCCGCGTCGCCGGCGTCCCCGACATCCGTCGAACCGGTGTCGTCTCCGCACCCGGCGGCCAGGACGGCGGCGATCCCGATCGCGACCCAGGACCAGGCTCTGCTCCACGACATGAGCACACCTCCTTGCGCAGCAGCGAGTCTAGCACTCCCGCGCCGCGCGGCAACCGCGCTGGTGCGGCCCAGCGCGCCGACGGGAGGCAGGCGGAGGCGGCTCGGCGAAGAACGGAGGACCCCCCCGGGTCGCTCGCAAGTCGTGCAATGGCCGGACGACGGCTCGGTCGCCGCGCCCCTCTCCGTGCGGACCGGGCCGCGGGGCTATTCAAGCCCCTTCTTGCGCTGGATCTCCTCGCGCAGCCGCTGGAACTCGACCTCCCACTCGCGGCTGCCCTCCTCGATGTTCCGCATCCGCGCCCGCACCTCGCGCTCGACGTCCTGTCCCTCCGACATGTGCTTTCGCAGCACAGCGCGCATCTTCCGGTTCAGCGTGGCGTCGTCGGCATAGATTTCCTCGACGTGGGCCGACTGCATGAAGCAGCCGATGGCCTGGGCGGTGAGGTAGTCGATCGCGTCCTCGCCTCGACCGAACTCGCGACCTTCGGCCACCACCTTCATCGCCTTGCCGAAATCCGAATACGGCAACCCGTGCTCCTGGAGGTAATCCTTGGCCTGCTCGACCAGCTCCCTTTCGACGCGGAGATACTCCTTGAGAACGGCCTGCAGGTCGAGTTCCAGCTCCTCCAGCGTCGCCTTGTCCGCCACCTCGATATCGCCGTCCCGAACGAGGATCGTGGCAATTTCCTTGGCGATGACGGGGATTTTCCCGGGGAACAGACGCATGCCGCACCTTCGACCCGTTCCCGGATCGAACGCCCCATAGTTTCCGGGCGCGGGCACAGAACCATGCCACGCCCCGGTGCATCGGTCAACGGAAAAGGGAGGGAGGACCGTCCGGCAGGAGAGCCGTCCCGGGCCCGCAGCTCCTGTGTGGCCGGTGTTCTGCAAACCGGGTCCCGCCGGCCTGCGGGAAACCGTTGGTCTCAACCGCCGGGAACGACAATCACCTCCACCTCGACCGGCGCGACGGGCACGCCCGAGCCATCGACCTGCTGGCCGCCCACGACGACCACCCGGCAATCGGGCAACCGCACCGCCACGTGGTCGTGGCGCGGACGGGCCAGGCGCACCGGGAGCAGGGTCCACGTTCCCGCCGCCGGATCGTACACCTCGAGGGCGCCGGTGGAAGCGCTGGGAGACGACGAATCGCTCCAGCCGCCGACGGCAAGCACGCGGCCGTCCTCGAGCGGCGTCAAGGTGTGCGCCATCCGCCGAACCGCCATCGGAGCGGTGGGGACGAAGCGGTCGGTCGCCGGGTCGTAGACCGCGGCGTCGGCCAACGTCCCGTCCAGGGCGTTCGCTCCGCCGGCGACGAGCACGCGACCGTCGGGGAGCGGGGCGGCGGCGGGCGCCTTGGCCGGATGCGCCAGGCCGCCGGATGTGTTCCAGAACCATCCGTCGGCCGGCACATACCGCTCGGCCGTCGCCAGCTCGCCCCGTCCCGAGTCGCCGCCCACCAGCAACACCTCGCCGGAGGAAAGTCGGGCGGCGGCGTGGAAAGCGCGCGCGGTGTTGAGCGGCGCCGCGGTCGGCGCGAAACTCTCGGTCGCCGGGTCGTACAGCTCCGCCGATGCATGAAACGTCATTCCGATCGCCTGCAGACCGCCGGCGATGAGCACGCGACCGTCGTCGAGCCAGGTGGCGGTGTGCGCCTCGCGGCCGACCGACATCGAGTTGCCGGCGAAGCGGAACGTACCCGCGGCCGGATCGTAAATCTCGACCTTCGCATCCGAGCCGAACGAGGGATGGAAGCCGCCGAACAGCAGTGCCGTGCCGTCGGGCGCCGGCAGCGCGGCCGGGAAGTTGCGCGCCTGCCGCAGGTCGCCCGTGGGCGTCAACGTCCCCGCCGCCGGGTCGAACAGCTCGGCGGAACGCCGAATCCCCGCGGCGAAATCGTAGCCGCCGGCGACGAGCACGCGGCCGTCGCGCAGCCGCACCGCGGCCGGAGCGTACCGTCCGGTGGACAGGAAACCGACCGTCGTCACCCGCGCCTCGCCGGCGCGCGCACAGGGCGTCGGCGCGCCGTCCGGCGCCTCCTCGCCGGCCTCGTCGGCCTCCGCCTCGTCCGGCGGCGCGTCGCCCGACGCGTCGGCGACGTCCGGAGCGACGTCGGTCTCCGCGTCGCGGGCGCCCGGCGAACCGTCGCAGTCCGCCATCGGAAGCGCGGCGGCGAGCAGCACGAGCGGAATCGTCCGCAAACCCATCGGCTCGTCCCCATCCCCGAGTCGGCAGTGTAGCACAGGGACGGGGCGACGAATGTCCCCGGCGGAGGCCTTCCGCGGCGCGGCGCCCCCATCCCGAAAACGCCGGACGCTCCCCCGTCCGCCGGCCGACTCTCGGCGGGGACAGGAGACCGATGCATCCGAGACTTGGGGGGGAGTTCCGCTGCGGCCGTACGGGAAGCGGACCGATTGCCCCGCGTCGCGCCCCCGACGTAAACTGTGTGGGCCGGCCGCCGTCCGGAGGCAGTCCCGGTTGCGGGGTTGCGGCGGCAACCCTCGACGCGCGGTCCGGGGAGGAGGACGCCAATGAAAGCACGCACGCTCGCGGGATGGCTCGCCGGCGCCGCCCTGCTGTTCGGTCCCGCCTGCAAGAAACAGACGGGCGACTCGAAGCCGGCGCCCCGAGATGCAGCGGCGGAGAATGACGGCGCCCCGCCGCCGCCCGAGCCGCCGCCGCCCCTGCGGGACGCCGAACTGACGCTCGACGGCTGGCGGTTCCAGCTCAAGGTGCCCGAAGGGTTCGAGAGCTCCGACCGGGACCCGGGCGTGTACCGCACGCCGGGCGCGATGATGACCGTGCGCACCGGCTGCGGCTCCCCTTGCGACCCCGAGAGGCTCCTTGCGAAGTCGGCCGAGCTCGTGGCCGGCGAGATCGACGGCTGGTCGGCCGACCTGCCGGACGGGAACAAGCAGCGGCCGCAGATCCAGAAGAACGAACGTCTGGAAGAAGGTCGCTACGTCTACGAGGTGCTGGTGCCGGCGGGCGGCGGCCTGCTGTCGGAACCGTCGCTGGCGGGTGCCGTGCTGCTGTTCCGCGAGGGGTGGCCGAAGTACGTCGTCTGCGAATGGAACGTGGCGCTCGAGACCGCCCCGACCTTCCGCCCGGCGCTCGACGAGGCCTGCCGGGCGCTCCAGGTCGTCGCGGCGGGGTCCTGAGCGGCGGCGCGGGCGCGCCGTTCGGCTCCGGAAGCACCGGCCGGCCGGGAATCAACAACGGGTCCCGCACCGGCGCGACGGCGCGGCGACGCCGCCATTCCTCAGCCCCGGGCCGAGTGACTCGAGCCGCGCAACGTTCGGCCGGGGTCCACGGCGGCCTCACGCCTCCAGCCGGCGCAGCACGCGCGCCAGCAGGAAGGTGATCGTCGGCGACGGCTCGCGCTTCTGCCCGAAGTCGTACGCCTTGTACGCCGTGAACACCGACCCGGCCTTGACCCGTCCGCCGCGCGGCGCTTCCGGCAGCGCGGCATCGACCATCGCCCGCAGCCGCCGGTCGCCGAGCAACCCCTCGAAGCGCGTCAACACGTCGAGCACGTGGAGCACGTCGTACCAGACGAACGGGAACTTGAGCCGCCGGAAGCGCCGGCCAGCCTGGAAGTAGCAGATCGGCCGACCTTCCCGCCGGTCGTACGCCTCGAAGTGCGACAGGAGCAGCTCGGCGCCCCGGTCCGTACGCCGCGGGTCACCGGCCGGCAGGCGCGCCAGGGCCCACAGCGAGTACAGCGTGGCGATCGGGCACGACTCGGGCCGCTGCCGCCAGTGCGTCTCGAGCCCCTGCCAGTCGCCGTGGCAGAACCAGCCGCCGTCCCGCTCGCGGCGCACTTCGAGCGCTTCGAGGGCGGCGGCGGCGCGCGGGTCGGCTGGGTCGCCGAGCGCGAGGATCGCGCCGAGCAGGATCGGGGCGTCGCACGGAAAGGCGAGGCGCTGGGGTTCCTGCGTCTCCGGGTCGCAGACGACGGAGCGGAGCTGTCCGTCGGGGCCCGCCATCGAGAGAATCTGCCCGACGAGTCGCGGGGCGTCGGGCAGCAGGTCGCGGTCCAGGCCGAGATCGACGAGCAGCTTGAGGCGGTGCAACGGATGCTTCGCGTCGTCGTGCCGCCGCAGGGGCGGCTCGGGCCAGCCCGCCAGCGCCGCCCGGCATTCGGCCACCAGCGGGTGCGCTGCCAGCGCCTGGCGCGCCGCGACCACGGCGGGATCGTCCGGCGGCGCGTCGAGCAGGTCGCGCAGGACGCCCATCCGCACCCACGGCGCCCCGGCCTCGAGGAGCCACGGGATCGGGTCTTCGCCGAACGGTCTCATCCACGGGGCGAATCGCGAACGGGTCATCGGTCCTCGACGCGGGGGGGTTGCGGCCCCGACCGGCGACTCCTACCACGGCCGGCGGCGCCCGCCAAACACCGCCGCGCGCGTGGGACTGTGCCAAGGAGGGTTCGGGGATCAAGTGTCCGTATCCGACCGCGTCGACCGACTTCTTCGCCGCGGCAGGGGGGGTCTGGGACGACGGCGGGGTGCTGGCGCCCGGCACGTCGATCGCGTCGCACGGCTATCGCGGCGGGCCGTTCGTGATCGATGCGGCGGAGCGCGAGGCCGCCCTGGCGATCATCGAGGCGTAGAACGACCGGGACCGATGGGAGGCGAATCTGTGGGCACGCCGAACGGTGTTCCAGGTGGTGAGCGTGCACGAGGCGACGGCGGAGTTCACGGCGCCGGTGGCCAGGCAGATGGTCGCCGCGCCGACGATCGCCGTGTTCTCGGACGGCAATGAGAACATCGCCTCGTCGTACCTCCGGGCGGCGGGCATTCCGCAGTCCAACGGCGCGGAGTTTCCCGAGGAGCGGTGCCGGCCCGGCGAGTGCGGCGCCGGCACCGCCAACCCGGACATGCTCACCGTGCCGTCCGTCGCGGGCGACATGGGCACCTGCGACGCGCCGAACGCCGACCACCGCAACGGCCAGCTGTTCCGCGACGGCGTCGCCGCGTACTGCCCGATCATGAGCATGCACTGGGACGTCCGGGACCGCGAGACGGTGCTCTGCAACGGTCGCGCGTGTCCGGCGACACCCGCGGAATGCGCGGGACAACCGATCACGTATCACGGCCACGAGGTGGTGGCGGAGGTCCGCGCGTTCCTCGACTACCCGGTCCACTTCTTCGCCGAGTGCCAGGCGGTGAACGCGTACGAGAACACGGTGCCGAATCCGGCGTGGCCGTTCCTGGACGACGAGGGACGCCTGGGGCACTTCCTGAGGACCGTCGGCACCCCGCCCGACTGCTCGGGCGGCGGCGCGTGCCCGGTCGCCGACCTCCGCTGCACGGCGGGGGGCTGCGACGGAGGCGCCCGCGACTGCTGCATCCCGACCGATCTCAAGGAGCGGGGCGCCGGCTTCTTCATCGCCGCACGGCCCGCGTCCGACACGATCCGCGTCCTGCACCCGGAAGTACCGTACAACCATCTCGACGGCGCCTTCGGGACCGAGGGCGGCAGCGAGCCGGCCTACGACCTGGCGACGGCGATGGGCGTGACCTACGTCAACGACCGCAACGTGACCTTCCTCACCGGACCCGACGGCCCCGGCGTCCAGGACGTCTGGATCACCGGGTACAAGGACGGCGTCTGCGACATCCTCCTGTTCAAGGACGATGACGACTGCCCCAACGGCAAGGTCAGCTACCTCAGCGACCACGCTTACGACACCGCCGTGCCGGTCTCGACCCATCCCTCGACCCAGGGAACGCGGCTGTTCCTCAACGCCCTGTTCGAGGCCGACTGCGTGACGACGGCCGGGCAGCCGGCGCTCACCGTCACGCTGAGCGGCCCGACGCGGCTGGAGGTCTCCGCCGCCGAGGGCGACTACGTCGTCGCCTACTCCAATACCGGCCTCGGCACGGCCCTGAACGGCGTCCTGACGCTGACCCTGCCCGTCGGCGTGACCGTTACCGACGCGGGCGGCGGAACCGTGGGCGGGTCGGAGGTGCGGTTCGACATCGGTTCGATCGGAACGACCGAGGTGGCCGGCGCCCCCGCCGGCGGCAGCCGCACCGTGGGGCTGGCCTTCGGCGGCGCGGGCACGTACGTCCTCTCCGCACGGCTCGAGTTCATCGTCGGGGTGACGCCGAGGACCGCCGGCCCCGCCACGCTCGGTGTCGGCGTCGGCACCGATCCGCCACCCACGGACGGGGGGACCGATGGGGACGGCGGCGGCGATGGCGGCGGCGACGGCGGAACGGGCGACGCCGGCGGCGACGCCTCGGCCGGCGGCTCGGGCTGCGGGTGCCGGGCCGCCGCGGGCAACGCCACCACCGGATGCCTCGCGCTGCTCGCGCTCGCCGCCCGGCGCATGCGCCGGCGCCATCGCTAGCCCACCCGCAACCGCCGGCCGGGCGATCGCGCGCCGCACCGCCGCCGCGCCGGAACGCATGCGCCCGCGGCGGACCGGCGAATCCGGGCCGACCGCCCCGTTCTTGCGACCCGCGAGCAAGCCTGCTACCAACCGCCGCGACGGAGGTGGCCGATGCCCCGCTTTCCGGCCCAACCGCAAAAAGGCTTTTCCGACTACTTTCCCGACGTACTGCGCGCCTTCCGCCACGTGGAGCGGCAGCTCCGTCGCACCGCCGCGCTGTTCGGCTACGAGGAGTACGACGGCCCGACCCTCGAGCCGCTCGAGATCTACGCCGCCAAGAGCGGAGAAGAACTCGTGCGCGAACAGGTCTACGTCGTGCGGGACAAGGGCGGACGCGAGCTGGCGCTGCGGCCGGAAATGACCCCGACCCTGGCCCGAATGGTGGCCCAGGTGCAGAAGTCCGCGCCACGCCCGATCCGCTGGTACTCCATCCCGACCTGCTTCCGCTTCGAACGCCCCCAACGGGGCCGCGTCCGCGAGTTCGGCCAGGCCAACGTCGATATTCTCGGAACCCCCTCCTGCGATGCCGAACTCGAGATCTTCTTCCTCATCCGCCATTTCATGGAAAACCTCGGAGCAACTCGGAACCAGTACAGAATCCGCTACTCGTCGAGGCGATACCTGGACGGGCTTCTGGGGCAGGTGGTCGGGGTGCCGGAGGACCGGACGGTCGAGGTGCGGAAGATGATTGACCGGCGGGACAAGCTGGCGCCGGCGGAGTTCGAGAAGTGGGTCCGGGAGGCGTTTCCCGAGGGTCCGGTGGCGGATCGGTTGTTGCGGCTGCACGAGTTCGTCGATCCGGCGGCGCCGCCGCTGGCCGACGTCCCGGCGGCGTTCCGGGAATCGGATGGATACCGCGAGCTGGTGGAGTTCCACGAACGGGTGCGCCAGACCGGCCTGGATGCGGTGGCGGTGTTCGACCCGACGATCGTACGCGGGCTCGACTACTACACCGGCATCGTCTACGAGGTGCACGACGTGGGCACGGAGAACCGGCGCGCGCTGTTCGGCGGGGGCCGCTACGACAACCTGCTCGAGCTGTTCTCGAACGAGCCGATGACGGGCACCGGGTTCGGGATGGGGATTCTGACGGTCAAGCTGTTCCTCGAGACGTACGGCCTGCTGCCGGCGGACGTGGGAAGGCCGCCGCGGGACGGCGCGGTGTACGTGGCCTGCCTGTCGCCCGCGCAACGCGGCTACGCGTTTTCGGTGGCTCAACGACTCCGCGCGCGAGGCGTGCCCTGCGAGATGGACCTCGAGTTCGCGAAGCTCGGCCGGCAGCTCCAGCGGGCGGAGGCGAAGGGGTACGCGCGGGTGGCGATCGTCGGCGAGGACGAGGCCCGCGAGGGCAAGGTGACGCTCAAGACGTTGGCCAGTGGCGCGCAGGAAACCGTGGGTCTCGAGGACCTCCCCGCCCGGCTGGGTTCGCCCGGGCACTGAACGGATGGTGTGGCCGGTTGACGGGCCGCCCCGGCGGTTCTATGGGTTCGCGACATGGCGGTCCGGCACATCGCGGTGGTGGGAGCGGGATTCGCCGGGGCGGCGACGGCGCTGCACCTGGCCCGCCGCGGCGCCCGCGTGACGCTGCTGGAGCGCGAGCCGATCGCCGGCGCGCACGCCTCGTCCCAGAACGCCGGCATGCTGCGCACCGCCATCGCCGACCCGGCGCTCGCGCGCGTCGCCACGGCGGGAGCCGACGGAGTCGCGGCCGCGCAGGCCCTGTCCGAGGTGCCGTTGGTTCGACCGTCGGGCTCCCTGCTGCTCGCCCGCGGGGCGTCGCTGGATCCGCTGCGCCGGGTGGTCCCCGAGTTGCGCGCGTCGCGGCGGAACGCCCGATGGCTGGAGCCCGCGGAGGCCGTGTCCCGGGTGCCGGTCCTGGCCGGCGCCCCGTTCGAGGCGGCCCTGTGGACGCCGGAGGATGGTGTTGCCGACACCGCCGCCTACCTGACCGCCCTGCTGCTCGGTGCCCGTCGGGACGGAACGACCCTGCGCCTCGGCACGGAGGTGCTCGGCGGAGACCCCGGCGACGGCTCCAGGCTGGCGCGCCTCGAGACGGATCACGGACCCGTCGAGGCGGACGCGGTGGTGATCGCGGCCGGCGCGTGGTCCGACGTCGTTGCCCGCCGGATCGGCCTGGCCCCCCTCGGCCTCGCCCCGTTCCGTCGTCACCTCCACGTCACCGGACCGCTTCCTGCGGTCGACCCCCGGTGGCCGTTCGTCTGGGCCCTGGGAGACGAGGTCTATTTCCGTCCTGAGTCCGGTGGGCTGCTCTTGTCGCCGTGCGACGAAGATCCGTTCCCGCCCGGAGAACCGCCGGCGGACCCCGAGAACCGGCTCCTTCTGGCGACCAAGGTGGCGCGCGCCTTCCCCGCGCTGGTCGACCTGCCGTGGATGCGCTCCTGGGCGGGGCTCCGCACCTTCGCGCCCGACCGCCGATTCGTGATCGGGCCGGACCCCGGTGCTCCGCGGGTCTTCTGGGTCGCCGGGCTAGGTGGTCACGGCGTCACCTGCGCCTGGGAAGTCGGCAGGCTCGCCGCCGAGGCCGCCCTGGGGTTGGCCTCCGTTCCCGCGGAGTTCGATCCCGCGCGCCGTTCCGCGTGCCGGCCGTAACTTGCCGAGTTCGCGGACTGTGCTAGGGTGTCGCATCGGGAACGGACGGAGAGCACAATGCGGGCAGCCGCGCGTGAGAGAAATGGTGGCGAGAGGGAAAGAGAAGGAACGAGAGAAGGAGTCATGAGCCGAAGGATGTGGGTGGGATTCGCCTGGCTGCAGGCTCTGGCGGCCGTCGGCCTCGGCTGCGGCGGGGACAGCACGTCGAGCCCGGACGTAGACGTCGGGGACGGCGTGGCGGCCGGACGGGCTGGGTCAATCCCTGTGCCGGCCGCACGATCGGCGAGACGGTCTGCACCGGTTGCACTGCATCGTGCGAGGCGGTCGGGACGCGAAGCGAGGGGTGGTACGCGACCTGCCGCGATCCGGGAACGACCGGCGGCTGCCCCGGCACGGGGATTCCGAACCTGATCCAGTACGACACCGAATGCGGCTAGCGTTTGCCCCGCCCCTTCCTTCCCGGCAAGCTCGTCCCCGCAGGAGGCCCGTCTCCCGTTGTCCGCGCGTGGCGCCGCTGCTGTTCGCCCTGGCGCTCCTGCCGGGCCGGTCGGCGCGCGCGGCGGAGGCGCCCGCCGTCCTGGAGCCGAACCGGGAGTGGTTCGCCCTCGGCCTGTCGCTCGGCGCCGGCTACGCCACGGTCGACTCGGCCGACGTTTCCGGCCCCGACCTGCTCGTGGCCCAGCTCGGCGTCCGATCGATCTTTCTCACCCAGTGGGAACTGGCGCTCGATCTGCGCGCCAGTTTCGCTCCCGCGCGTCCCGAGTCCGGAGCGCCGTGTTCTTACGACGCCCTGTTGTGGCTGATCGCGGACCTCGACCTGCTGCCGCTGGTGCTGTTCGTCGGCGCGGGGGGCGGTGGGGTGTTCGAGGGGGCGGCACCGTTCGCGCTGCACGGCACGGTCGGGGCTTGCATCGGGCTGGCGTTGTGGTTCGAGGGGGCGTGGCGGCTGGTGCTGCGCGCCGCCCAGCGCTGGGTCTTTCGGGCGGACGGCTCGGTGTCGGGCGCGGACCCGACGGCGGGTTCCTCCCCGTTCCTGCCGACGGAAGTGCTGCTGGCAGGCGAGTACTTCTTCTGGTGAGCCGGACGCGTCGGAGGGGGTGGGGCGGCGGGGGGTCGCGCCAGCCGTCCGCGACTCCAGGGCGACGGGGGCGCGGGTTCGAGTTGACCTCGACGCGCCGGGTATTGCAGTCTGGAACGCACGGAGAAGGTGGAGCAGGCGGGCGATGGGCAGGTTGTTTGGGACGGACGGGATTCGGGGCGAGGCCAACCGCTATCCGATGGACAGCGCGACGGCGTTCGCGGTCGGACAGGCGCTGACACACGTCCTGCGAAGGCCGAACCACCGCACTCGCGTGATCATCGGCAAGGATACCCGGATCTCGGGCTACATGCTGGAAAGTTCCCTGGAGGCGGGGATCACGTCGATGGGCGGCAACCCGTACCTTGCCGGCGTCCTGCCGACCTCCGGGATTGCCTTCGCCACGGTGAGCATGCGGGCCGACGCGGGGATCGTGATCTCGGCCTCGCACAACCCGTTCCAGGACAACGGGATCAAGATCTTCGGCGGCCATGGGTACAAGCTGTCGGACGAACAGGAGGCGGTGATCGAGGACCTCGTGCTGGGCGGCAGGTTGCCGGAGATGGTCCCGAGCGCGGCGGGGATGGGACAGGCGTTCCGCCTGGATGACGTGCACGGGCGGTACATCGTCTTCCTCAAGAACACCTTCCCGCGGGACCTCTCGCTGGAGGGGATGAAAATCGTGCTCGATACCGCGAACGGCGCGACCTACAAGGTGGCCCCCGAGATGTTCTGGGAGCTGGGGGCGGACGTGGAGACGATTCACAACACGCCCAACGGCCTCAACATCAACGAGGGCTGCGGTTCGCAGCACACGGAGGACCTGCGGCGCCGGGTGGTCGAGGTGGGCGCGTCGGTCGGCCTGGCCTTCGACGGGGATGGCGACCGTCTGATCGCCGTCGACGAGAAGGGGCGCGAGGTGACCGGCGACCAGGTGCTGCTGATCTGCGCCCGGATGCTCCAGGAACAGGGGCGCCTGCGGAACGACCTGGTCGTCAGCACGGTCATGAGCAACATGGGGCTGGTCGCGGCGTGCCGGAAGTACGGCTTGCGGCACCACGCCGCTCGGGTCGGCGACCGCTACGTGCTGGAGGACATGCTCCGGTTCGGCGCCGTCCTCGGCGGCGAGGACTCGGGCCACTTGATCTTCCTGGACCACCACACCACAGGCGACGGGATCCTGTCCTCGCTCCAGCTCCTGGCGGCGATGATCCGCTCCGGGAAGCCGCTCTCGGAGCTGGCGGCGCAGATGGAGGTCTTCCCGCAGAAGCTGATCAACGTCGAGGTTGTGCGGAAGCCGGACGTGATGACGGTGCCCGAGGTGGCCGAGGCGATCCGGCAGACCGAGGCGGAGCTGGCGGGAAGCGGGCGTGTGCTGGTGCGCTATTCCGGAACCCAGAACGTTTGCCGGGTGATGGTCGAAGGTCCGACGGAGTCGCAGACCGAGGCGTGCTGTCGGCGCATCGCCGACGCGGTGCGCCGGGCGCTCGGCGGATCCCCCGCCCCGCCGATGCGGAGCGTCAGGGCGTCTGGCCGGTGACCAGCTTCGCCCAGAGTCCGTTCCGGCGCTGCAGCCGCGCCGTGGGGTCCTCGACGCAACGGATCAGGTAGTCCGCGACCCGGTCGATCGTCCGCTCTGCGAAGTAGGGGCCGATCGATCCGACGTCCAGGTCGCAGACGCAGTTGAGGAAGTCGATGGCGTACGGGCGGTCGTCCTGGACCAGGAACTCGACCGTATTGATCTCGTAGCCCAGCGACTCGTTGATCAACCGCACATAGCGCTCGAGCCGATCCAGCAGCTCCCGGCCGAAGTAGTCGGGGTCATGCTCGTACCGCCCGAGCCGCTGGCCGGCGACCCGGTCGGGCGGCACGAACCGCGCCGTGATCACCTCACCGCCGAGATACCAGCATCGCGCGAACTTCTCGTAGGGAATGTCCTGCTGCAGGAGGAACACCAGCGTGCGGCTCAACCAGCGACGAACCGCGAAGTCCTCCGCGTCGCTCTCCAGGCCGAGCCTTTTCTCGTGGTGCACGGCGTGGTTGTAGTTGTACCAGAACTCCTCGCGGGAACGCACCTTGGTCACCGCCAGCCAGCCTCCGCCCGAGGCGGGCTTGAGCCAGGCGGGGAAGCCGATGTACTCGAAGATCCGCTCCCAGTCCTCCGGCGAAAGGTACTTCAGGTTCCGCAGCGACTGCGGCGTGATGTCGTAGAGCTGCGTGCTGCCCGCGACGGGCAACGTGACCGTCCGCGGGACGGGAATCCCGAGCCGGTCGACGAGGTTGAACCCCAGCAGCTTGTCGTCCGCGGACCACTGGAAGGGGTTGGGGATGACGTACGATCCTTCCAGCGCCGCCGATTTCAGGATGTAGCGGTAGTAGGGGAAGTCGTGGGAGATCCGGTCCAGGATCACGTCGTATTCCCACCGCCTCCGGAGGGGCTCGGCGCCCACGATCATCTGCTCCACCTGGATCCGGCCGCCCGTCTTCCGTTCGACGACCTGCGCCAGCATGTTGGGGAAGTTGTCTTCCCGGCCGCGGAGAATGCCGATCTTCTTCGCCATCCGTGACCTCCCGTCGGGGCCGTGCCTGGCCCCCGCCACCGCGCGCCGTGTTCCAACGCCGCGCCGTTGTCCCGGATCGGAATCTATTCGAAGCGCGCGGGCGAAGACAAACCGGCGACGCGGCAGCAAGGCAAGCCGCCCCCGCCGCGCGGAACCTACTCGAAGCGCTCGGGCGAAGACAAACCCGTTCAGGCCGTCCCGGTGGCGCGGGTGCGCGGCCGGACCTCGGCAGCAAGCCAGTCGGTGATTTCGGCGAGCCTCGTGCCGGGGCCGAAGACCTTGCGCACGCCCGCCGCCGCCAGGGTGGGAACGTCCTCCGGGGGAATGATGCCGCCCGCGAACACAACCACGTCGGCCAGACCCGCCTCGCGCAACCCGGCAGCGACCCGCGGGAGCAGCGTGGCGTGCGCGCCCGAGAGGATCGACAGGCCCACGGCATCGACGTCCTCGTCGAGGGCCGCCCGGACGATCATCTCCGGGGTCTGACGGAGACCGGTGTAGATCACCTCATGACCTGCGTCGCGCAGGGCGCGGGCGACAACCTTGGCGCCACGGTCGTGGCCATCGAGGCCCGGTTTGGCGATCAGGATTCGGAGGCGCTCGGCCATCGCTTCCTCCTACATGCTGCGGCGGTACTTGCCGCCGATCTCGTACAACGCCTGCGAGATCTGGCCGACGGTGGCGACGCGCACGAGGTCCATCATCACGTCGAAGGTGTTGCCGCCGGAGTAGGCGACGTGGGCCAGGCGGCGGATCAGCTCCTCGCGCCGCCGGGGGTCGCGAGCCTGGAAGGCGCGGCAGTTCTCGATCTGCGCCCGCTTCTCTTCCGGGGTCGCCCGCCGCAGCTCCATCGGCGCCGGCTCATAGCCCTCCTTCAGCGTCTCCGGGTTCACATAGGTGTTGACGCCGATCAGCGGCAGCGAGCCGTCGTGCTTCTTCACCTCGTACAGCATCGACTCGTCCTGGATCTTGCCGCGCTGGTACTCCCGCTCCATCGCGCCGAGCACGCCGCCGCGCGCCGCGAGCCGCTCGAACTCCGCCAGCACCGCCTCCTCGACCAGGTCCGTCAACTGCTCGAGGATGTAGCTCCCCTGCAGCGGGTTCTCACAGTGCGTGAAGCCCAGCTCGCGCTGGAGGATCATCTGGATCGCCATCGCCCGCCGCACGGACTGCTCCGTCGGCGTCGTAATCGCCTCATCGTAGGAGTTGGTGTGCAGGGAGTTGCAGTTATCGTAGATCGCGAACAGCGCCTGGAGCGTGGTGCGGATGTCGTTGAAATCGACCTCCTGGGCATGGAGCGAGCGGCCGGAGGTCTGGATGTGGTACTTGAGTTTCTGGGTGCGCTCGTTGGCGCCGTACCGGCGGCGCATCGCGACGGCCCAGATCCGGCGCGCCACGCGGCCGATCACCGAGTACTCGGCGTCCATCCCGTTGGAGAAGAAGAACGACAGGTTGGGCCCGAAGTCGTCGATCTTCATCCCCCGAGACAGGTAGTACTCGACGTAGGTGAACCCGTTCGCCAGCGTGAATGCCAGTTGCGTGATCGGGTTCGCCCCGGCCTCGGCGATGTGATAGCCGGAGATCGACACGGAGTAGAAGTTGCGGACGTCGTGCGCGATGAACCACTGCTGGATGTCGCCCATCATGCGCAGGGCGAAATCGAGGGAGAAGAGGCAAGTGTTCTGGGCTTGGTCCTCCTTGAGGATGTCGGCCTGGACGGTGCCGCGCACCGTGCGCAGCACGTCGGCCCGAATCTTGGCCGCCGTCTCGGGGGAGGGCTCCCCGTGCTCGCGCCGGTAGCGGTCGATCTGCTGGTCGATCGCCGTGTTGAAGAACATCGCCAGCATCATCGGTGCCGGTCCGTTGATCGTCATCGAGACGCTGGTGTTCGGGTCGCACAGATCGAAACCGGCGTAGAGCTTTTTCATGTCGTCGAGGCAGCAGATCGAGACGCCCGCCTCGCCGATCTTGCCGTAGATGTCGAGCCGTTCGGCCGGGTCGTCGCCGTAGAGGCTGACCGCGTCGAACGCGGTCGAGAGCCGCTTGGCGGGCTCGCCCCGGCACAAGTAGTGGAACCGCGCGTTGGTCTTCTCGGGCCCGCCTTCCCCCGCGAACATCCGCTTGGGATCCTCGTCGGCCCGCCGGAGCGGGTAGACGCCGGCGGTGTAGGGGAAGGAACCCGGGACATTTTCCAGCGCCAGGTAGCGCAGCAACGCGCCGTGGTCCTCGAACGGGGGCGTCGCCACGCGCGGGATGCGCGTCCCGGCCAGCGTCCGCCACGCCGCCGGCGCCTCGACCGGCCGGCCCCGCACCTCATAGCGGTACACTTCCCCGTCGTACGCCGCCTTGCAGGCCGGCCACGCTTCGAGCAGCGCGCGGTACTCGGGTTTCACGGCCGCGCGCGCCTCGGCCAGCTTGCGGTCGATCGCCGCGGCGGCGGCCGGATCGTCCCCGACCTCGCGCCGGGCCGTCTCCAGGGCCTGCACCACGCGAGCGCGCTCCGCCTGCGCCTCCACCTCGGCCCGATACGCCCGGCACGTCTCCGCGATCTCCCGCAGGTAGGCGACCCGCTCCGGCGGGAACATGTGCCGGAACGTCGTCACCCGCCTGCGCCGCTCCTCCGGGATGTCGTGATCGAACCGCGGCCCGCCCTTGGCGGCGATCGCATCCAGCAGGTGGACGTACAGGCCGTTGACGCCGGGGTCGTCGAACTGGCTCGCGATCGTGCCGAATACCGGGAACCGTTCCTGGTTCTCCGGATCGGCAACCAGCCCGCGTGCCCGGGCGTACTGCCGGCGTACATCCCGCAGCGCGTCCTCGCTCCCCCGCCGCTCGAACTTGTTGATCACCACGATGTCGGCGAGGTCGAGCATCTCGATCTTCTCGAGCTGCGTGCCGGCGCCGTACTCGGCGGTCATCACGTAGACCGAGAGGTCGGCGAAACCGGTGATCGCCGAGTCGGCCTGACCGATGCCGGACGTCTCGACGAAAATCAGGTCGAAGCCGGCGGCCTTGCAGACGAGCAGCGCGTCGCCCAGCACCGCCGGGACCTCCCGCTCGGAACCGCGGCTGGCGAACGAACGCATGTAGACCTGCGGCATGCGCACGGCGTTCATGCGGATGCGGTCCCCGAGCAGCGCGCCGCCGGACCGGCGCTTCGTCGGGTCGCACGACAACACCGCCACCGTCCGCTCGGGATGCCCCTGCACGAACCGACGGACCAGCTCGTCGGTCAGCGACGACTTGCCGGCACCGCCGGTGCCGGTCACGCCGACGACCACACTGCGGGCCGCCGTCGCCCGCGGCTCGAGGCCCCGCCGCAGCTCCTGCCAGCGCTTGCCGCCGGCCTCCGCCAGCGTCAACGCCCGGGCCACCGCGACATGCTGCCTCGTCGTCACCTCCTCGGGCGTCGGCGGCGGCGCACCGACCCACCGGATCAGCTTCCCGTCCCTCGCCCGCGCCGGCCGCGGCTTCCCCGTTGTCGCCACCGTCGGAAAGTCGAGCCGCTCGAAGAGGTGCCGCATCATCCCCTGCAACCCGAGCCGCCGGCCGTCGTCGGCCGAGTACAGCGCGGCGACGCCGTACTTGTGCAGCGCCCGGATCTCGTCCGGCCGGATCACCCCGCCTCCGCCGCCCACAACCCGGACATGCGCCGCCCCCTCCTCGCGCAGCATGTCCACCAGGTAGCGGAAATACTCGTTGTGGCCCCCCTGGTACGACGAGACGGCGATCCCCTGAACGTCCTCCTGGATCGCCGCCTCGACCAGCTCCCGCACGGCCCGGTTGTGCCCGAGATGGATCACCTCGGCCCCGCACGCCTGAAACAGCCGACGCATCAGGTTGATCGCCGCGTCGTGCCCGTCGAACAGCGACGTGGCGGAAACGATGCGGACCGGATGCTTCAACGGAAGCGGTTCGATCTGCGCCGTCATCCCGAACCCCTCGAACCCCCCTAGCCGCCGCGGCGGAGCTCCGCCACCAGCTCCTCCAGCACTCGATCGGCGTCCTCGTGCGGCACCTGGCACGTGCCCACGCCGCGGTGCCCGCCGCCGCCGTACCGTAGCATCAGCGAACCGATGTCCGTCTTGCAGGTTCGGTTCAGCACGCTGTGACCCACGGCGAACACGATGTTCTGCCGGTCGCGCCCCTGCATCACCTGGATCGAAACGTTCTGCTCGGGAAACAACGCGTAGATCAGGAACCGGTTCCCGGACCAGATCGTTTCCACCTCGCGCAGGTCCAGCACCACCACGTTGCCGTGCACGCGCGAGTGCAGCCGCAACATCTCGCGGAACTTCCCGTTCTGCTCGTGATACGCCCGCACCCGCTCCGCAACGTCCGGGTTCTGCAGGATCTCGTCGATCGTCTTCGTCCGACACTCATCTACCAGGTCCACCATCAACTGGTAGTTGCTGATGCGGAAGTCGTGAAAACGCCCCAGCCCCGTGCGGGGGTCCATGATGAACGACAGCAGCACCCACCCCTGGGGATTCTCGATCTCCTCCCGCGTGAACTGCGCCGTGTCCGACTTGTCGACCGCGTCGACCAGCGCGTCCAGCCGCGAGAAATCGATCCTCCTCTTCTGGGTGTAGTACCGGTAGATGACCCGCGCCGCGCTCGGCGCCGTCTGGGAATCGCCCTGGAACTTGAGCTGAAGGCGTTCCTCCTCGCTGCTGTGATGGTCGAACCACAATCCGCACCCGCGGGCGAACGGCACGTTCGCCAGCACGTCGTCCTTCGTCACCTCGACCTTGCCGTCCTGAATGTCCTTCGGATGGACGAACTGGATCGAATCGATGACCCCGGCCTCCTTGAGCAGCGCCGCACAGGCCAGACCGTCGAAGTCCGAACGCGTCAACAACCGCATGCAAGCCACCTCCTCGCGACCCCGAGGGACGCGGCCGGAGGGTAACCCAAGGGATGGGGG
>Ga0068707_1000719_pt1 | contig 22158 bp, 20 predicted proteins | sample YNPNPMetaG_FD_66600 | JGI IMG/M metagenome (GOLD analysis project Ga0068707, IMG submission 66600) | Anoxygenic and chlorotrophic microbial mat microbial communities from Yellowstone National Park, USA - YNP NP MetaG | ecosystem: Environmental > Aquatic > Thermal springs > Hot (42-90C) >...
GAAAAGCCCTGCACCGGCGAAGGCGACTGCCCGCAGGGCCAGAGCTGCGGCGCCGATGGAAAATGCCATCCCAATACACCCGCCGACGGCCAGGACGGCGGTCCGGACGGCGGCGATGCCCAGAGCGGCGACGGCGACAGCGGCCCCAAGCCCTGCACCCACGATCGCGAGTGCCCGCCCGACAAGATCTGCCAGCTCTCCACCGGCCAGTGCGTCGCCGGCCAGACCTGCCAGGAATCCTACAACTGCGACAGCAGCCAGTATTGCGATCCGGTCGGGAAGGTCTGCAAGACCCGTAGCGCTCTTTGCGAGCCCTGCAGCGACGATCTGCAGTGCCCCGATCCGGAAATGGGCGACATGTGCATAACCTATCCCGAGGGCAAATTCTGTGGCCAGCGTTGCGGCGTGGCCCAATGCCCGCCGGGCTACATTTGTGATACCCAAGCAGGCTCGGGCACCGGCCCCAATCCCGGCCAGTGCCGCTCCAACACCGGAAGCTGTGGCTCGACCTTCATCTGCCATAGCGATGACGATTGCGCCGCCAACAAAGTCTGCAACCTGGCCACCGGAAAATGCGTGCCCAAATGCCAGGAAATCGGCTGCGCCGCCGGCTTGGTTTGCCACGGTACCGGCCACTGCGGCGAGGCCTGCAAGGGAGATGCCGACTGTTCCACCTACGGCTCGGGGCTCATCTGCTGTACCGCCCCCGGCACGCCGGCAAGCTTCTGCACCCAGAGCCAGGTGGGCGTCTGCCGCCCGGCGGGCTGCGTGCTGCACTCCGAATGCTTGGTCACCGGCGGTAACTCTCTCGGCTACTGCGATAAGCGCACCGGCGAGTGTAAAACCGGCTGTCGCTTCGGCGGCCAGGCGGGGGTGATGACCGACTGCACTTCGGGCTACTACTGCGAGTGCACCTCGGGCACGGTAAGCTGCGACATCTTCGACTGCTGTCCTGACCCGGGCCAACCGGAAGACTGCGTCTGCAACCCCGAAACCCAAAGCTGCTCCAACGTAACGGTCTGCGACAACGGTACCTGCACCAAGATTCCCTGCTACGAAAGGGGCGTACACGTTTCCTGCGACGCTCATAACCTTTGCTGTGGTTACCCTCTGGGCGACTTCTATCCCTGCCCGAACGGAGTTGCCGAGGGGGACTGCTATCTCGCCGACAAGAACGCCTGGTGCGGAGCTTGTAGCGAAGAGGGCAAGGCTTGCCAGACGCCGGGCCTGGGGCGGGGAGAACCGGGCGTATGCCTGAAGAACCAAAAAGACGGCAACACCTACTGTCAGCCTGCCTGCCGCGACACCAACGACTGCCCGGCCACCTGGAGTTGCAAATACTCGTACATTCAGGCCTGCGATCAGAACGCCCCCTGCCAGGTGCAGAGCAACTGCAAACTCATCTACAAAGGCTACGACGATCAGGGCCAGGTGCAGGAGGTAAACGGCTGCCATTGCACTACCGACGCCGACTGCCCCACCGACATAAACGGCTTCAGGGCGGTGTGCGTCAATTTCAACATCTGCGACAACACCCAGCAGCCACCGGCCTGCACTCCGGGAAAGGTTTGCCAGTTCGCCAAGGCCTGTCAGAGCCCCACCGGCTGCGCGGTGCTAAACGGCAATTGATGATCATCTAAGAGGAGGCAGGTATGGAGCCATTCCGCGTCGATTACGAGAACGAGAAGGTTTTCGTGGACAACCGCTGGTACAGCCGCACCGAACTGGCCCGGCTTCTTACCGAGCGGCTGGCCGCCCTGGACTACAACATCGGCACGTTGAGCGCTGCCATCGAATATCTGGACCAGACCCTGCGTTCGCTTCAGAGCTTTACCGTGCGCCTCCCCCCGGAAATAGCCGCGCAATTGCAGGAAGCGGCGCAAAAGGCTCGTCTGCCCGCCGAAGCGCTCATCCGCGAGGCGGTGGTGTCCTATCTTTTAGGAGCTGCGCTTAGCAAGCTGGCCTAAGGACGATTATTTCTTTTCGATTGTTTCCAGCACCCAGACTTCTTTGTCTTTCAGAAAGGGCTTGCCATAAATGACATCGCCGGGCTTTAGCGAAGCGCTCTGCAAGTTCTTGCTGGTGCGGGCCTCATCGCGCACTATTTGTTTGGTCTGATCGTCAATCTGATAAAAACCGCGCACCATTATTTTCTGCCCCGGCTGGAAGGCGTCTTTGTGCTCGCCTACAGAAGGCGCAGCCAGCAGTTCTATTTCGATGGTGGGCAGCGGTTCGCAGGGACAGAGCGAAAGCACCTTGCCCGCCAGCTGCTCTGGACCCCAGGGAGCCTTTTCACCGCCGGGCAGGGGTATTTTCTTGCTGGCCCGGATGGAGCTGTCGCTGGAAAGGTCGCTCAGGGCGGGCTCGCCGTCTTTTCCCAGCGCCACCAGCGCAGCCAGGCTGTCGCCCTGGGGCTTGGGGGCGGGAGCCGAAGCCAGGGTAAGCTGGCTGAGTTTTTCGAGCAACGCTTCCAGCTTCAGTTTCTTTCCCTGGACAACGATGGTAACATCGTCAGCGGCCTTCAGTTTCCAGGGAGCCAGCTGGGCGGCCAGTTCTTTTACCGCTTCCTGGGCTTTTATTCCTTCTGCCAGTAACAGGCGGATGTTCTTGCCCGCTTTCTGCCACTGCACCACCAGCCCGGGAGCGAAGGTGCCGTCGGGGTTTTTCTTTACCAGCGGCTCCCCGGCCAGCGCCGGCAGGGCCAGCCAGAACAAAAACATTCCCAAAAATCTTCCGGCTTTCATGTACACTACCTCCCCGGAAAAAAGTTACTCTTTTCGACGGCGCAAAAAGCCGTTGAATTCAAAGAGCCTCACTCACCCCAGGTCTTCTTGACATCAGCCAGCTGGCGCAGACGAGCGGCGGCATCGGGAGAGGATTTTTCCAGCTCCCCGGCCAGTTGTTCCAGCGTTTGCGCCTCTTCCACATTGCGCTGGCGTAGCGCCGATACCGCTCCGGCAAACTCATCAAAGAACTCCTTCAGTTCGTCGCCACGCCTGAGCGGACGGGTGCGCGGCGCTCTGCCTTCGCGCAATTCTTTCAAATAGCGAGTAATGATGAAGATGGGACCGGCCACTTTGTGGGTAATAAGGATGCCCCAGAAAAACAAAAAGACGGCCATGGCCACCACGAAGCCTACCAGGTAGAACATCTGCCGCTGGTCGAACTTCTCCACCTCGCCCATCATGGCCGCGTCGATGCCGAGAAGCTCGCGGTTTTCGGCGGTCAGCTTGTAAATGAAAAAGCCCAGGATGGCGGAGACGACTACACCCACCAGCACAATGATCATGGTGTACTTGAGCTGGAAGTGGCGATCGACCAGGAAGGTGCGGCGCCTGATCTTCTTTTCCTGAACTTGGCTCTCGTTCATCTTTCACCTCTCCGGGAATATATGCTAACCTCAGGCGGTCAAAGGAATTGTATGCAAGGGCGCCCTACAGGATCAAGGTATTTAATCATGGCGTTGGTAGCAGCATGCTCGGCGCTTTTATGCCCAGGCTGCTCGAGCGAGCGTAGCTGCGCCGAGGATGAACACGGCTTGGGTGCCTGCTGCCGCGCCGACCAGGACTGCTCGGGTGGCCTGACCTGCTTCAGCCAGGTTCCCCAGGGCCTGTGCAGCAAGACCTGCCAGAGCGCGTCGGACTGCCCTTCGGGCGCTTTTTGCATCCGTATTGTTTCCAGAAGTGCCGGAGATCTCGGCCTGATCTGCTTGGCTAGTTGCTCTGGTGCGCAGGACTGTTCGGAGGGTCTTTCCTGCCTTACGGCCAATGAAGAGAAAAACATCCGGGTCTGTTTTCCGGAAATTTAACGGAGGCTGAAATGAAAAAGTGGCTCTGTCTGTTCGCCTTCTTGTGCGCCTGTTCGTCGGCACCGGCGCCGAAGCCGGATCTTTCGGGCCTCAAATCCGCCCCTCCGCCCAGCGGCCCGGCCAAAATTGCGCTGGTGGAAAAACCGGTCTCGCTTCAGGACCAGCAGGAACCGTTCCAGACCAAGCTAGAATTCAACTTTGAGCTACCGCGCAAACCACGCCGGGCGCGTCTGGTGCTGCGCTACTCGGGGGTGGTGGGCGCACAGGAAGAAAGCTATCTAATGGGCAAGTTCCGCGACAAGGTGGAACTCAACAACAGCTTCCTGATGGATCTAAACACCTACAGCCGGGGCGAGAGCGACGTGGTCGAGTACACCAAATGGATTTCCCCGGGAATGTTCCGCAAACAAAACCAGCTGGTTTTTCTGGCCGGCGACGACGGCGCTACCGACCGGCGGCCCGATCACGACGATTTCGAGCTGCGCTACGCCGTTTTGGAATTCGACTGGTAGATTTCAAGGCTCCGGCGGTTCATTACGTTGGCTTTCTTTTGCGTATTTGTCCTTCATCCAAACCCGGTGGAATTTCTCCACCTTTTCCCATTGTTCGGGGGTCATCAGGGCGCGGATGTCCAGCATCAGCCCCAGCCGGTTTTTGCGCAGCTCGACCTCCACCCGGCCGATTTGTTCCAGCTTCTCGAAAACCGCCTTCTTGTCCGGCTGCGCCCCGTCCAGTAGCCGCTGCAGCTCCAGCCGAGCCGAATCCAGGCGATATTTGAGCTCCACCTTTTCCTTTTCGGCTTGGAAGATCAAGTCCTGGATTCTGGTCACCTGTTGCCGGCTCAAGCCGGCGTCTTGAAGGGCCTGGCGCATGATTTCCGGAGGCGGCCCCGCCCAGGATACGCCAGCCCCAAGCAGCCCAATCAGCAAAAAGAGCAATCTTTTCATGGCGCGTCGCCTTTCTCCGACTCAGGGCCAATAGTTATCGACTGCCGCCGGGTCGAAGTTTTCCATCTCCAGGGCCAGCCAGCTCAAAAGCTCCTGGCTGTCCAGCCCCGAATCGGCCACTTCGGTTGCCTGGTCCACTTCGTCCCAGAGTGCCGCCAGCTTCTCCGCCGCCGGTCCGTATTCGACCGCGCGGGGACCAAACAGCAGCACCGCCAGCAACATCAGTGCGGCCAGCGCACCGGCAGCCGCTGGCCAGAGCGTCAACACCGGCCGCGGCCTTTTTACCGGAAGCGCGATCGGCTCGTTCCTGCCTGTTTCGTGCAAAAGCTCGTTCAGCTGCATTATCTCGCGGCATTCTTGGCAGCGACCCAGATGCTCCTGTTCGGCAGCCGACAGCGGTTCTGCAGCCACCAGCTTTTCCTGTATCCTGCGGCAAATTTTCATAGACGACCTCTTTTCATCTTTTTACGCAGCTTGTGAAGCGCCCGCACCAGGTGCGTCTTTACCGTGCCCGGGCCGGTACCGGTAATCCGAGCGATTTCTTCCACGCTCAGGTCTTCGAAATATCGCAAGCTTACCGCCACTCGCTGACGTTCGGGCAGTTGGTCCACCAGCTGGTAGAGCTTTTGCCGTTGCTCGTTCCGTTCGGCTTCTTGTTGCGGCTGGCTTTGAAGCTGCTGCCAGCCGAAAGGATGGAGCGAGGAAAAGCGGCCAATGAATTCCTCCAGCCGACGCTGCAGGCGCCGCCGGCGCAGCCGGTGCAGGGCTTCGTTTACCACGATGCTGCGCACCCAGGCGGCAAAATCTCCCTCGGCCCGGAATGTTGTCAAAGAGCGGTGGGCGCGTAGCAACCCTTCCTGCAACACCTCTTCACCCTCGGCAACGTTTCCCATCAACCGGCAGGCCAGCCTCAACAGGCGGGGACGTTGCTCCTCCACCAATGCCTGGAGATCCACGGCCCGCGCCGGTTGAGCCGCTGCCTTTTCCAATTTTTCCTCCAAAGCGTATGATCCTCCAGGCGGGAAAAAAGCATACCGCCGGCAACAGGTATTTTATACTGATTTTTCGATAACTTGACAGGGGCGCAGAAAAAGGCAAAGCTTGTCCTTTGCGGAAGCTGCCGCAAGAAGGCGTTTTTGAAAGGAGAACGACATGAAACTGCAGGGAAAAGATCTTTTCTGCACCCAGGACTGGAAAAAGGAAGAGTTGATCAAGATGCTGGAGCTAGCCGAAGATATGCGCCGGGAGCGCTGGAGTCAGAAATACGCCCGCGTTCTTGAACGCAAGACCTTTTTCATGTTCTTTTACAACCCCTCGGTGCGCACCCGCCAGAGTTTTGAATGCGCCGCCACCGAGCTGGGCGGTCACGCTCAGTTCCTGGAACCCAAGTCCATGCGCCTCAAGACCCAGAAAACCGCGGGCGAGACGGTGGAAGACGCCGCCCAGGTGATGAGCCGCTATGCCTGCGGCATCGGTATCCGCATCCTGGAAGATCAGATCGGCGCCTATGGCGAGGGCCACAAGCTGCTCGAAGAATACGCCCACTGGGCCAGCGTTCCGGTCTGCTCCATGGCCCACGACAAGTTCCATCCCTTCCAGGGCCTGGCCGATATGCAGGGCCTGTGGCAGCATTTCGGCAGGGACAAGGTGGCGGGGAAAAAGCTTTTGATGATCTGGGGCCACGGGGCACTGGCTCGCTCTTGGTGCTCGGTACAGGAGCACCTGCTCATCGCCTCGCGTTTCGGTATGGACGTCACCCTGGCCTATCCCGAGGGTTACGATCTCGACCCGGAGGTCATCGCCGCCGTCAAAAAGAACTGCCAGGAAAATCGCCGCAGCTTCGAGATCATCCACGATCACCGCAAGGGCTACGAAGGCGCGGACGTGGTTTATTGCCGCAACTGGATGCGCGCTGACGCCTATCGCAACGGCGAATTTCACAAACAAGAAGAAATCGAGCGCTCGCTGAAACTCACCCAGTGGATCTGCGACGCCGAAAAAATGAAGCGCACCCGCAACGCCGTATTTATCCATCCCATGCCGGTCGATCGCGGCCACGAAGTCACCGACGAAGTGGCCTCCTCGCCACGCTCGATCATCTATCAGGTGGCGGAAAACCGCCTGCACGTGCAGAAGGCGGTCATGGCCGCCACCATGGGCGGACTAGAGGTCTAAAGATTCGCCATGCCGCCACGCAAGAAACTGGCCGTACTGGCCATTGGAGGTAATTCATTAATTAAGGATCCTCGCCACCAGACTGTCCCCGATCAGTTCATCGTCACCCGGGAAACCTGCCGCCACATCTGCCGCATGCTGGAGGCGGGTTGGAACGTGGTCATCACCCACGGCAACGGTCCCCAGGTGGGGTTCATCCTGCGTCGCTGTGAGCTGGCCCTGCACGAACTGCACCCGGTGCCGCTCGATTCCATAGGCGCCGACACCCAGGGGGCCATTGGCTACATGATTCAGCAATCCCTGCACAACGAATTTCTGCTGCGCCGTCTGGAGAAAAAAGCGGTGAGCGTGGTCACCCAGGTGCGGGTGGACGCCGACGATCCGGCTTTTTCCAATCCCACCAAGCCCATAGGCTCTTTCCTCGACCAAGCCACCGCCCGCCGCATGGAAAAGGAAGAGGGCTGGACGGTGCGGGAGGACGCCGGCCGCGGCTGGCGCCGGGTGGTAGCCTCGCCGCTGCCGCGCGAAATCGTGGAGATCGACGCCATTCGCGACCTGGTAAAGAAGGGCTATGTGGTCATCGCTGTGGGCGGAGGTGGCATTCCGGTGGTACGCGGCGCCGACGGTGAGTTGCGCGGCGTGGCCGCGGTCATTGACAAAGATCACGCCAGTGCCCTGCTGGCCGGCCAGCTCCAGGCCGATGTTTTCGTCATCTCTACCGCGGTGGAAAAGGTCTTTCTCGACTACAGAAAACCTACCCAGCGCGCCCTGGACCGAATCAGCGCTGCCGAAGCCAGGCGCCTGCTAGCCGAAGGGCAGTTCCCTGCGGGGTCCATGGGCCCGAAGATCGAAGCCGCTTGCAACTTTCTGGAAAACGGCGGACAGCGGGCGGTTATAACCTCTCCCGAACACCTGGCCGAAGCCCTGCGGGGAGAGCAGGGTACGGAAATACATCCTTGATATTGAACGCTTGCCTGCGCTAGACGGGCTTTAGTCGGCAGGTCAGCTGGCTACTGGACTGCGGCAGGCGTTTCCACGGCGGGAGCCGGGGCAGGAGGGGGCGGCGCGGGATTTGCTATTTCGTTCTTGGCGCTACGGATTATATCCAACAGCCGAATAATCTTCTGCGACCAATCGGCGGCATCATTGAAGCGACCGCTTCCCAGGGCCTCGGCCTTACGAAATTTCTGCAGCGCCACTTCCAGGGTCTTTTCCACTCCCAGGTAGGCCCGCTTGGCTTCCAGGTAATCGACGTCGGCGCGCATGGCCCGGAGTTTTTCCAGCTGCTGGGGGTCAAGCCCGTGCAATCGGCTGGCTCGCTCCAGGTACTGCAGGCCACGCTGGTAGGTTTTCTCATCCTCGGTAAAGACCATCTTTTCCGCATGCTGCATCATGAAGCTGGCCAGCTCGCGATTGAGCGAGGGTAGGTCCTCGAACTGCAGGGGGGCGGAAGAGCGCAGCTGTTCGGGAATCTCTATAGGTTGATAGAGTTCCGCCTCCTTGGGATCGGCAGGTCGGTAGGTATCCTGCCCCACCGGGAAGAAAATTCCTTTCTTTACCACCAGTTCACCGCCTTCGGGCACCAGAAAGTACTTTCGGGAATTGAGCAGGCTGAGCAGGTAAACAATTACTCCAGCCAGAGCCAGAATAATAATCAAAACCAGAATGGTGCGAGCGCCAGAAGAGCGCCGCGCCGACTGCTGCACCACCAGTTTTCCTTCTTCTTGGTTAGCCATGCGCCTCACCTCGCTAATCTTTTTTCGCAGCTTTATATATAACGGCCGAAGGTAAAGGTCAAAATTAGCCTTCGATCTGCCCGATATAGGGGAGGTTGCGGTACAGACCCTGATAGTCCAGGCCGTAGCCTACCACAAATCTATCGGGAACAGTAAACCCCCGGTAGTCGATGGGCACCTGAACCCGGCGGCGGGCGGGCTTGTCGAGCAGGGTGCAGACTTTCACCGTGCGCGGGCGGCGGGCGCGCAGGTTTTCCAGCAGGTAACTTATGGTAAGGCCGGTGTCCACGATGTCCTCAACCAGCAGTACCTCTGCGCCCAGAACCGGCCGACTGACATCAGAAGTGATGCGAATTACACCCGAGCTACGCGTCTCGTCGCCGTAAGAGGAAACGCCCAGAAAATCGCAACGCAGCGGAAGCTCGATCTTGCGGCACAGATCGGCCATAAACAGAAAGCAACCCTTGAGCACCCCCACCAACACCAAATCCTTGCCGGCATAGTCACGGGTGATCTGGGCGGCCAGCTCGGCGATGCGCTGCTGTAGTTTCTCGCTCTCAATAAGCGGCTGCACCCCTGGGGCCCAGGGAGTTTTCACCTGCGTATCCACTATTCTTTCTCCCGTTCGAAGCAGCGGCGGCAGCGCGCTTCGTATTTATCGGCTGCTCCCACCAGCACCCGACCCTCTCCGCCAGCGATGCGCTGGGAGCGGTTAGCCGGATTGCCGCATTTTACGCAAATGGCCAGGTTCTTGCTAATGTATTCAGCAACCGCCAGAAGTTGCGGCATGGGTTCAAAGGGCCGGCCGCGGTAATCCTGATCCAGCCCGGCAACGATGACCCGCAGCCCCCGATCGGCCAGTTTTTCACAAACATCGACTAGTTCGGCCCCAAAAAACTGCGCCTCGTCGATGGCCACCACCTGGGTCCCCGGCTCAAGTTTTTCCAGAATCTCTCCGGCGGAGGCCACCGGCAGCGATTCCATGCGCTGATCGCTGTGGCTCACTACCTGGGTGGCGTGGTAGCGATCGTCTAGGCGGGGTTTGAAGAGCATTACCTTCTGGCGGGCGATGCGCGCCAGTTTGCAGCGGCGGATGAGCTCTTCGGTCTTTCCGCTGAACATCGAGCCGCAGATGACTTCTATCCAGCCGGTGTCTCGCGGGGGCTGCAACATGTGTGTTCCTCCCTCACAAAGCCCCCGCAGCTTATAACCTCACCCCCGGCCGGTCAAGAACAACCGCCAGCGGCTTTTGACAGCGCGGCTAAAGGCTGGTATATGGTATGGCCCTGATGAACGCGTTTTCGAAAATACACTATTGCTTGACTTTCTTATCTAAAACCTGCGGGCGGAAGTCTCTGCATTGAACCACTGGAATAAAAAGCCTTTTTTCAGCCGGTTATTGCCGGCCTTTGCCCTTTACCTGGCGGCCTCGGCTCTGTTTGCGCTCATCGCCCAGTCGGACCGTTTGATAATAAACCGCCTGAGCTGGAAGCCCGAAAGCCGAGCTCCGCTGACCGTTCGTCAGGCGCTGGTGCTGGCCGACGGCCGCTGGGTGGAGAAATTCGTGGTAAAAAGAGGCCAGCCGGTTACCGAGCAAATCCACCGGGATCTGAACCAGATGACCGAAAACGGCCAAGCCTTCGAGTGGCCAGCCCTGACTCGGGGTTTTTTCTTCACCCTGCTGTTGTTTCTGGTGTTCCATATTTTCTACAGCCGGCTGGCGCCCAAAATCTGGCAAGATTTTCAAAGCGGCCTTACCCTGCTTGCCGCTCTGGCCTTTTCGCTCCTGGCCAGCCGGATTACCCTTTCACTAAGCGGCATGAGTCAGTTTGCCGCTCCCCTGGCCCTGCCGGGTTTGCTTCTGGCCACCATGGCACCGGCCGGCCTGGCTCTGGCGGTGGGAATGCTCTCGGTGCTGGGAGGGTTCGGCCTGCTAGGGCTGAATATTCCCTGTCTGATTGCCAACCTGGCCGCGGTGGTGATTTCCACTCTGTTGGTGGACCGGGAGTCGAGTTCGTTACGGGTGATGCTGGCCGCAGCGGCCGGGGCGCTGGCCGGCCTGGCCCTGTTGGTAGTCATGCCCCTGGGTGGACGGGGAGTGCTTTTCTCCTGGTCGGCGGACGGTCCGGTGGTGGGCTTTTTTTCCTCGTTGCTGGCCTCGGGGCTGGTGGTAGTGGTGTTGGGCTCGCTTTTTGCGCGGCTCGCTGGAGGCATACCGCCGGCCAAGATTCGCCGGCTTCTCGATCTGGATCACCCGTTACTGAAAGAACTAGCCGAAAAAGCCCCTGGCACCTTCCAGCACACCATGGCTCTGGCAAACATGGCTGAGCAGGTAGCCCAGGACATCGGCGCTCACGCCGATCTGGCCCGGGTGGGCACCTACTACCATGACATTGGAAAGATGCGCAATCCCACTCTGTTCATAGAAAACCAAGAAGGAGAAAACCCCCATATCTATCTCAAGCCGGAAGAAAGCGCGGCCAAGCTGCGCGCTCACATTTCCGATGGGGTGGCCCTGGCGCGGGCCGCCAACCTTCCCCGCAGAATCATTGATTTTATCATAGAGCATCACGGCACCTCGCTCATGGATTACTTCTACGACCTGGCGGCTCGCAGTTCGGACACGCCGCCCAACCCCGCTCTTTTCCGTTACAACGGCCGCAATCCGCGTTCTCGGGAAACCGCCATATTGATGGTGGCGGATTCGGTAGAGGCGGCCTCGCGCACCCTACGCGAACCTACATCGGAAGAAATCGCCACCATGGTGCGGCGTATAACCTTTGACAAAATCCAAGCCGGGTTGCTGGACGACTCGGGCCTAACTCCGGCTGATATTAAACGATTGGTCAACAGCCTCATCCGCATCGTGCACGCCCAGTTCCACGTGCGCATTCCCTATCCCTGGCAGAGAAAGAGCGAAATATCCCGCATCACCCGCCCCCACACCGATCCTCACCTGCGCGTGGCCGTGCCCGTGGTGGAAAACTCTAAAGAGCAACCGGTTGAGGTGGGCGCCCTGTCCAAACCGCCGCGAAAAAACGGCGTCTGAGCCGCTTCAAGTATCGAGGAGTTTCTACCGATGGAAAAAAAAGCGACCGCAAAACACAAACCCGCGGGTCGAAAAAAAAACCGCCAGCTGGGTCTCTTCGAACCGGCGGCGCCGCAGAAACAACCAGTCGAAGTAGAACCCGCGCAGGAAAAATCGTCGGCCGCTCCACCTCAGCGCCGCAGCTCACCCTCCATGGCCGAGCGGCTGGCCCGGGAGCAGCGCGAAATATCGGTAAGCGAATTCTTCAGTAAAAACCGCCACCTGCTCGGTTTCGACAACCCCCAAAAGGCGCTGCTGACGGCGGTCAAGGAGGCCGTGGACAACTCTCTGGACGCTTGCGAAGAAGCGGGCATTCTGCCCGAAATAAAAGTGTCAATACAACCGGTGTCGGAGACGCGTTTCAAGGTGGTAATCTGCGACAACGGCCCCGGCATCATCCATGGTCAGGTGGGGAAAATCTTCGGCAAGCTGCTTTATGGCTCAAAATTTCACCGCTTGAAGCAATCACGTGGCCAGCAGGGTATCGGCATTTCGGCCGCGGTCATGTACAGCCAGCTTACCACCGGAAAGCCAGTCATCATTACCAGCCGTACCCGGGCTGACCGGCCCGCCCATCGGCTGGGAGTAAAGATCGACACCCGGCGCAACGCTCCAGAAATAGTACTGGACGAACAGACTAGCTGGCCGGAGGCGTCGGAAACCGGGACGCTGGTGGAGCTGGAGCTAGAAGGCGTTTACCGCGGCGGCAAGCGTTCGGTGGATCAATACATTCAGCAAACGGCCATCGCCAATCCCCACGCCACCATCCACTACCACGATCCTATGGGCCAGGAGCATCATTATAATCGGCTCACCGACAAGCTTCCGCCCCAGCCCACCCAGATCAAACCCCACCCCCATGGAGTCGAGCTGGGTATGCTGGCCAGCATGCTTAAAGAGACCCGGGCGCGCAATCTAAAGACCGCCCTGAGCCGTGATTTTAGCCGGGTAAGCGAGCGCATCGCCCTGGCCATCTGTCAGCAGGCAGGCGTCAGCCCTGAAGCTCGTCCGCACAAGCTGGCTCTTTCCGAAATAGAGGCGCTGCATCGGGCCATGGGACAGGTAAAGATCATCAGCCCGCCCACCAGCTGCGTGGTGCCCATTGGCGAGGAACTTTTGCGCCGCAGCCTGGAACAAGGAGTGCAGGCTGATTTCTTTACCTCCATTACCCGTCCGCCCGCGGTCTATCGCGGCAACCCCTTTCAGATCGAAGCCGCCCTGGCCTGGGGCGGCAACCTGCCGGCAGAGGAGCTGTGTACGCTGCTGCGTTTTGCCAACCGCGTGCCCCTGCAGTACCAGCAGTCGGACTGCGCCATCACCCGTGCGGTGATGGAGGTGGACTGGCGCAATTACCGGGTGCAGCAGGCGCGGGGCGCGCTGCCTTCGGGGCCGCTGGTGGTGCTGGTGCACATCGCCTCGGTGTGGGTGCCTTTTACCTCGGAAAGCAAAGAAGCGGTAGCCCGTTATCCGGAGATAGTGCGGGAGATAAAGCTGGCGCTCCAGCAGCTAGGGAGGCGACTGGGGCTTTATCTGAGCGCCCGGCGGCGCGACGCCGAGCAGCAGCGTAAAGCCAGCTACATCGAGACCTACATCCCGCACATCGGCATAGCCCTGCAGGAAATCCTGGGCCTAAAGGACGAGGAAAAAACCCGGCTGGAAAACACCTTGAAAGACACCCTGCAGCGCAGCCGGCGCCTGGTGTAAACTAAGGAGGAGTCAACCTTGGCAGGCAAGAAAAAAAGCAGATCTGAAGAACAGGCCTCCGGGCTGCAGACCAAAGTCTCACGCCGAATGCTCCAAAGCATTCAGGAACAAGCCCGGTCGGTCGAGCAGCACATCCTGCAAGGGAAAAAACCCTCCCTGCGCTTTCCGGTGCGCTCTCTGGCCAACGTGCGCTATCGTCCGGAGGTGGGTTATTTCGAGCTGCGCGGCCGTAAAAAAGAGCGCACCCTTACCGTAGGCACGGTAAAGACTTTCGCCCAAACGCTGCGCATGATGGCCCTGTCGAAAGAGCTGGTCCAGGGCGACGACATCGCCACCAAGCGAGAGGCCTACTATGTTTCCAAAAACTGGGGGCCAGCCCGCTTCAACGAACAGCCGGAGAGTGACACGGTCATCGACGACATCGAGGCGCTGTTTCAGGTCAATCGCGAACAGCTGGGCTTCATCCCCGAAGAAAAAGGTGGCGAGGTGGCCGGCCGGCTGGTAGTGCTGGACCGTGACCGCGACAGCGGAAAGCTGCTGCGCATCGACTGTACCCGCTTCGGCTCGGGGGCCTATTCCATACCCATCAGCGTTGAGCACTTGGGCTTCGAGACCGACGCCAAGTTCATCCTGGCCATAGAGACGGCGGGCATGTTCCAGCGCCTGGTAAAGCACAACTACTGGAAAAAGGCCGATTGCATCCTGGTTTCCATGGGCGGGGTGCCCACCCGGGCCTGCCGGCGTTTCATCCGCCGGCTGTCGGACGAAAAAAAGCTGCCGGTTTATGTCTTCGTCGATTGCGATCCCTACGGCATCGGTAACATTTACCGCACCCTGAAGGTAGGTTCGGGAAACGCTGCGCATATCAATGAATACTTCTGTGTGCCGCGGGCGCGCTACCTGGGCATAACCCCCGACGACATCACCCACTACCAGCTGCCCACCCATCCGCTAAAGGACGTGGACATTAAACGGGCTAAAGACGCGCTGAAAAACGATCCCTTCATCCTACGCTACAAAGAGTGGCAGGAGGCTTTCGAAAAGCTGATGAAGATGGGGGTCAGGGCAGAACAGCAGGCCCTGGCCAAGTGGGGCCTGAATTACGTCATCGACACCTACCTTCCCGAAAAGTTGGCCCACCCGGAAAAGTTCCTGCCCTGAAGCAGTGCTATTTTACGCTTTCAGTACGAATGGCTTTTTCGCGCAAGCTGTCTAAAGAGCGCTGATCCAGACTTTGCTTTTCGGCAATCTCCTGTTCGGCCACATGCTGGCGCCATTTAGTTAAACCGAAGATTGCCCCGCCGATGGCTCCAACCACCAACAGCACCAGCAGGATTATTTTAACCGTCGCGGCAGAAATCAGCGGACGTGGGGGCACGGTCACGGTTAGTGGTTCGTAGCGGGAGGGTGGGCGGCTTTTGGGAATATCGATCGCTTCCGAGGCGGAGGGCTTAGCCGGCGCGGGAGTTGTCGGGGGAGAGGCTTTGGCCGCAGGGGAAGCCTTGGCGGATGGAACCGAATGCTCTACCGCCAGCGGTTTCTCTTCGGCCGCGTCCTGGCCACCCAGGTCCACTATCCCGAAATCCATCTCGCTCTTGGGCTGGTTGTTTTGGGCTTTTTTGGGATTTTCCATCATCTCCTCCGCTTTTTAGAGCCATAGCACAAAATGGTTAAAAAGAAAACACCCCAAGTCATACATCTTTTTCACCAGCCGCTGGCGTCCGAGGTCGAAAGCATCAATGTCCTGCGCGCGCCGGCCGGGCGTTCCACAACGCTAGCATCAGCGCCGCTCCCACCACTGCGAACGGCACCGGCCACAGTTTCCACCATTGCCAGCCCAAGTTCGTAGATATCCAGCCCACCGCCAGGCCGGTGAAAGAAGAGGCCAGGTATTGCATGCCGTCGAAGAGCCCGGCGGCGGTGGCCGCGGCCTTGCGTCCGCCGAAATCCATGGAGGCCGCCCCGCCCACCACACCGTGGGCACCGTTGATGAAGAAAGAAAGCAGAAGCAGCGCTCCCGCCGCACCGGCTCCGCCCAGATTGAGAAAATCAGCCAGGTAGAACAACCCCAGGCAGATTACCATGCCCACAAATCCTATGAAAACCACCGGCGCGCGCCGGCCGGCAAAAACGCGATCGGACATTCCTCCCAGAACAAATCCTCCGGCTATACCGAACAAGGCGATTCCCCAGGCGGCCACCTGATACCAGCCACCGGTTTGAATCTGGTGCACCTCTTTCATGTAAACCGGCCACCAGGCGTCTATGACACTGCGGCGCACCACTCCGATCATCATTGAGGCCAGAGCGATGAGCCACATTTGCCATGAGCTGACCACTTTCATGATTACCATGCCAACGGTAACTTTCTGTCCCTCCTGGCCCAGGGTGGCGTCGCCGGTGTCGCGCGCAGGAAATCCGGCCTCTTCCGGTGTCTCCACCACGAAGAAGTAATTTAGCCAGAAAAGCACCAAAACCCCCAAAGCGGGCAGCCAGAAGGCCCACCACCAAGGAAGAACTGCGGCAATGAGCGGCGTTACCGAAAAGGCCAGTATCAGCCCGAAGCGAATCAGCACGCCAAAAATGGCCCCGAAGAACCCTCGTTCGCGCAGGTGAAACCACTGGGCGTTAATCTTAACAATGGAAAGCGCCCCGAAAGATTGAAAATAGCCGTTCACCGCCCACGTCGCCGCCATGATCCAGGCCAGATCTCGGACCGAAATCCCTCCCGCCAGGTGAGCCGCCTCGATCAATGTCCGGCCGGAGCCTTCACCCTGCCAGACCGCCGGCTGCTCGACCAGCAAATGAAAGGCGCCGAATACCAGGTTCATGATTACCACCCCGGCCGCCCCCAGCAAGAAGGCCTTCCTTCCCCCAATGCGGTCGGCAAGCGGCGCATTTACCACCACCGATATTCCATACACCAGCGGCAGCAGAAACTCGAAAATACCCAGGTCGGGTTTGGTCCAACCGAAAAAGTTCTGCAGCATGGGGGCAAGGGCCGAGAAATTATAGCGCGTCATGTAGAAAAACGCATAAAGCAGGCCCACCAGCATCCAGTTTTGAAAACGGCGTTTGCGGTAATTCCACTCTTTGAACTCTTCAGGTACTGGATGGCTATTCATGAAAATTCCTTTCTCAGTTGGGTCGTATCTTAGCCGGGCAACCTCAGTTTTTTCAAATTAATATTGGATTCTTGAAATATCTTGGCAAATTTCTGTAACTTGCCCGGCCAGTCGGGCAGAGACACTTCTGTAGCTCTGGATAACTATTTGATAAGCAATATGATTTTGGGGGCTAAAAACCACCATTAAAAAGCTTTTTTGGCCCGGAATTTGCAATAATATTTAGTTGATGAAATGGTTGGCTCAAATCGCCCTACTAATAGCATTTGCGCTCCCGTGCCGGGCCGAGCAGCCATCCGAGCAACAATTACTGGACCGCATGACCAGCATTGGACTGCAACTGGAAAGGCTGGAGGAAAATCGCCGCAGTCTAGAGCGGCGCCGGCTGGAACTCTCCCGGGAACTAGGGCGGCTTTCCGACCGCATCGAACGGGAGAAGCAAAATCGGGTCCTCAACGGCCTGTTGCCCGCCTACGGACTGGAAGCCGACCTGCGCCAAGCCAAGAATATTTCGGAGGAAATAGAGCAGATTGCCCGCGTTATTGTGGAATTGGATACGGCCAGACAGCAGCAGAACAAAGAGTTGGCGGCGGTGCTGGAAAAATTGATCGAACTCAAGCTCGCCGCGCTTGCTTCGCTTCAGGGCGAGAAAAAGAATCGGGAGCTCGGGATAATCGCAAAGCTGCGCCGGCAATACGCCGATCTACTCGCCCACACCACCATCAGAGAGCTCCCATCTCTGCCCGCTTTCGAAGAAAGCGATGATCTGGAACAACTGCAAGAGCAGGCCGACGCCGTGGCCGACGCCATGGACAAGTTGCGTCGCCGCCTGAGCCGGCTGGAGGAGAACATTTCCCGAACGCGCGCTCAGCTCAGGCTAGAGCGCCGGTTGTGGCAATTTATTTCCGACCAGGAGCTCTTTGCGGAAAGCCGCCCCGGCCCAGCCGGAGTTTCAGAAAGCCCTAAAACGGGAGGCAGTAATGAAACGCCGCCCGGGGGCTACCAGGACGGATCTGTGGGTACGCTGCCGGGAGGGGATGACCAAAGCCAGGTTGGGCCGGATCCCCGGGCGAATTACCCGCAGATCGAGGCGACCGCATCTCGCCCGGAAGAAAGAATCGAAGCGCTGGAAGCCGAACGTCGCCAGCTAATAGAAGATCTAAAAAAATTACAGATGCAATATGACCGCCTGCAGGAACGGCTGGAAAAATTGCAATAAAATTTTTTGTTGTCTTTCTTCCAGAAAGCACCTATCATGCCGCCCCGTGAGCGACGACGTCAGTAGTGAGCCGTCAGGCTACAGTGTAAACTGAAAGCCGCCTCTCTTTCCGCTATCCGGTCCGGCCGAAAGAGAAGCGGCCGGCCCGGGGTCCTCCCGCGGCAAAAACTTTTTGAGGCTGCGCATGAGCGAGCCGGTAAGGAATTCTTCTCCGGGCATCCTCACCGAAGAGGAGCTGCGTAACGTCTGGCCGGTGCTTTCCATCGACGAGCGGGTGGAAGGCTTTGAGCTACTGTCGCGCACCGACGCCGAGGACTTTTTTCTTTCCCTGTCCACGGCGGACATGACCGAACTGCTGCTCGCCCTGCCACTAGAAGAACAGCGCCTGTGGCTGCGGCTGCTTCCCCCCGACGACGCCGCCGACATCATCCAGGACGCGCCGGAGGAAAAACGGCCAGCGTTGCTTCAACTTTTGGACGACACCACCCGCAAAGAAGTTACCGGCCTGCTGGCCTACCGCGAGGATGAAGCCGGCGGCCTGATGAGCCCCCGCTACGCCCGGGTGCGCCCGGACATGACCGTGGATGAGGCCATAAGTTATCTGCGCAAGCAGGCCCGGGGTCAGCTGGAGACCATCTATTACATCTACGTGCTCGATGAACAGCAGCGGCTGGAGGGAGTGGTGTCCCTCAAGCAGCTGATAGCCGCCCAGCCCGAGAAGAGAGTGCGCGAGCTCATGGAAACGGACCTGGTCAAAGTCGACGAGCGCATGGACCAGGAAGCGGTAAGCCGGTTGTTCGCCCAGCACGATCTGCTGGCCATACCGGTCGTGGACGAACAAGGGCGGATGAAGGGCCTGGTCACCGTGGACGACATCGTGGACGTGGTACAAGAGGAAGCCACGGAAGATGCGCAGAAATTCGGCGGCATGCAAGCCCTAGACGCGCCCTACATGGCCACGCCCTTCTGGGAGATGATCCGCAAGCGGGGGGTTTGGCTGGCCGTGCTATTTTTGGGCGAAATGATCACCGCCAGCGCCATGGCCTATTTTGAAGACGAAATAGCTAGGGCGGTGGTGCTGGCCCTGTTCATTCCATTGATCATTTCCAGCGGCGGCAATTCCGGCTCGCAGGCCTCTACCCTGGTCATTCGGGCCATGGCCCTGGGGGAAGTGCGCCTGCGTGACTGGTGGCGGGTAATAAAAAGAGAAATGCTTTCTGGCCTGGTCATGGGCAGTGCTCTAGGCCTCATTGGTTTTCTAAGGGTAATACTCTGGCATCAGTTTCGCCCCATTTATGGTGAACATTATGTACTGATCGGCCTGGTGGTATTCCTCAGTCTTATAGGCGTGGTGACTTTTGGTACGGTCGTCGGTTCGCTGCTCCCCTTCATACTTCGCCGGCTGGGACTGGATCCGGCCAGCGCATCGGCACCTTTTGTGGCCACGCTGGTGGACGTAAGCGGTATTTTGATTTATTTCTCGGCGGCGGTGATCATACTGAGCGGCACTCTTTTGTGATCAACAGATTTGACGTTTTGCCGATGATAAATAATGATATCTTTTAGACGGAGGGAACCAATGCCTACATTGCAGGAGCAAATGTTCGAAATAGCCTACAACCTCTGGTGGACCTGGCACACTGAATTCGTCGACATCATGCACGATTTGGACGAGGAGTTGTGGCGGCGGGAAAACCACAACGCCGTCGCTTTCCTGAAAAAGCTCGACCCGCGCCGCATCGAGGAACGAGCTGGAGAAATGGCCATAGAGAGCCGGGTAATCTACGCCTATCATCGGTTGCAGGAATATCTCGATCCGCGCCACGGTTGGGGTCGCATCCACGCTGGACCTTTGATGGTAAGGCCGGTGGCCTACTTCAGCGCCGAATTTGGCTTGCACGAAAGCATGCCTTTTTATTCCGGTGGCCTGGGAGTGCTGGCCGGCGATCACCTTAAGGCTGCATCCGACCTGGGACTGCCCATGGTTGGGGTGGGGCTTTTCTATAACCAGGGATATTTCCGCCAGCGCATCGACAAGAGCGGCTGGCAGCAGGAAGAATACGAAGACTGTGATCCCAACATGCTGGCCTTGGAACTAGTGAGAGAGAAAAACGGTCAGCCGCTGGTCATCAAGATCGAGACTCCCACCGGCCCGCTCATGGCCAATGTTTTCCTAGTTAAGGTAGGGCGCTCCAAGCTGGTGCTTCTGGACCCGACGCTGGAAGAAAACGTGGCCGCCGATCGCGCCTTGGCTGGACACCTGGAAAGGCTTTACGGAGGCGACCAGCGGGTGCGCATTCGCCAAGAGCTGCTACTGGGAGTAGGCGGCCTGCGGGCGCTACAGGCCATGGGTATCCAGCCGGGGGTGTTGCACCTGAACGAGGGCCACTGCGCCTTCGCCGTGTTGGAGGCGACACGCCAGCTTATGGAGAGTCACGGCCTGCCTTTTGAACTAGCGCTGAAGGAAGTTGCCAGCCGCACCGTATTCACCACTCACACGCCGGTAGAGGCCGGTCACGATCGTTTCCCGCTGGAGTTGATGGAAGAATCACTAGGCAAACTGCGCCAGCAACTGGGCATAAGCCAGCAGCAGCTGATGGCTCTGGGTCGGGTGCACCCTCAGGACAACAACGAGCCATTTTGCATGACTGTGCTGGCGCTGAAGGCCTCTCAGTATGCTAACGGCGTTTCGGCAATACACGGGGCGGTCAGCCGGCGCATGTGGCATCAGCTGTGGCCGGAGCGGCGAGAACACGAGGTGCCCATTGGCCACATAACCAACGGCGTCCACGCCGAGTCGTGGCTATCTCCCATCATGCGCCGTCTTTATGAGCGGCACCTGGGGCGCGACTGGCTGCTGCGCATCCGCCGGCCAGAGGTCTGGCAGGCTATACACCGGGTAGACGATGGTGAACTTTGGGAGACGCACCGGTATCTAAAGGGGCGGCTCATAGATTTCGTGCGCCGGCGCATGCTAATGCAGGGTAAAATACGCGGCGAGGATGAGGCAGAGATTCGCCTGCGGGCTGGGCTGCTCAACGCCGATGCCCTGACCATCGGGTTTGCCCGGCGCTTTGCCCTTTACAAACGTGCCTGGCTGCTACTGGAAGACGAAAATTGGCTGATCCGGTTGCTGTGCAGTTCCGAGCGGCCGGTGCAGATAATTTTCGCCGGAAAAGCCCATCCCCGGGACGACCGAGGCAAGGAAATCATCAGGCGCATATTCCAGCTAAGCCGCGACCCGCGCTATCTGGGACGGGTGGTTCTGATCGAAGACTATGACATCAACGTGGCCCGCCACCTGGTCCAGGGAGTGGACCTGTGGTTGAACACTCCCCGGCGCCCCTTGGAGGCCTGCGGTACCAGCGGTCAGAAAGTCGTCCTGAACGGAGGGCTTAATTGCTCAACCCTGGATGGCTGGTGGGCCGAAGCCTACGACGGCTTCAACGGTTTTGCCATCGGTGACGGTTCGCTACACGTCGATCCAGACGTTCAAGACAAGCGCGAAGCCAAGGCGTTGCGTCAGGTGCTGGAAAAACAGGTGGTGCCGACCTTCTACAATCGCGATTCTAGCGGACTGCCCCGCACCTGGATCGCCATGATGAAGCATGCCCTGGCCAGCATGGCCTGGCGTTACAACGCTTCGCGCATGGTCGTCGATTATGCGGAACTATGCTACTTGCCAGCTTGCGGCGCTAACACTTCCCGCCTGCCGGATGAGACGGATTTGGATCTTACCACTATAGTACGTTGGCTGCGTAATCAGGACTGAGCGGCAAAAAATTTATTCTTCTTCCTTTTCTTCTTTCTTTTCTGTTTCTTCTTCACCCTCGTCGTCTCCCTCTTTTTCCTTATCCATCTCGACGGCGGAAGGTGAATTCCAGTAATTTATTCCCATGGCCACAGCTTTTTCGATAAGCGGCTTTAGGTTGCCACGATAACTTACCGAAAGGGTGCCGCCTTGCACCTTGCTCTCTAGCTTGTTGAGCACTTCGCCAATAGCTTTTTGGCTTTCTTCATCAAGGGATAGTTGCATTCCGCTCTGCTGCTGGGGCATGGAAAAAGCTAGCCGCGCGGCCATCAGGCCCATGTCCAATTTATTCTTCATATCTACAGCTGATTTTTCGTCGCTGAGCAGATTGCCGCTAACACCTTTTTCCAGGTGCAGCAGCAGGCTTCCGCCGCGCATTTTGACATCGGGGGGAGTGCCCGGCAAATTGCCCGAGAGAACGTAGATGCGGAGCTGGTTCAGATCGGCGTTCTGCCCCGCCAGTTCTTTGAGCACCGCGGCGCGATCGCCATCAGTCAGGCGTTTTTGCCGTCCAGCAGAGGTATCAAGAACTTTTTTTAGCATTT
>Ga0068707_1000722_pt1 | contig 22144 bp, 16 predicted proteins | sample YNPNPMetaG_FD_66600 | JGI IMG/M metagenome (GOLD analysis project Ga0068707, IMG submission 66600) | Anoxygenic and chlorotrophic microbial mat microbial communities from Yellowstone National Park, USA - YNP NP MetaG | ecosystem: Environmental > Aquatic > Thermal springs > Hot (42-90C) >...
GGGGGGGGGGGATGCTCAGCATAAGCTGCTCTCCGGCCTTGATACGGTAGGCAGGACGCTGGCTTCGGCCGCCGGCTAGCACCCGACCATCGTCGATGAGTTTTTGCCAGAAGGCCCGGGACTGTTGGGGCAACTTGTGCGCCAGATAGACATCCAGCCGCCAGCCGCCGCATTCGGCTTCTACCGTCAGGCTTATCTGTTCTTCTCCGGGGTTTTCCGAACCGGTCACGGATAAAGGAGCTTACCAGATTTTGGTTTTGATATGAGCCTTGGAACGGATCATGATGTCGACGATGGCGCGGTTGTAGAAATTGGTGGTGGCGTAGAGCTGGGGGTCGACCCGGCTCTTGTAATGTTCCCGACCGCGCTCCAATTCCTCGGCCAGCAGATCGAACAGATTGTCGTTTTCCAGACCCTCAATAACTTTTTGTTGATTGTACAGCTGTATGTCAGACACGATGGCCCGGGCCAGCCGGTTGGCAGCTTCGGGTGTGGTGATAATTGGCGGCGGCATTTTTATTCCTCCATTAACTAAAGTTTTTCCCATGCCTGCGGTTTTGTCAAGGAACCGAACCTGCTGGCGCTCCCTAGCGTTTGTTTGCCGGGGCAAAAGAGGGCTTGTGGTAGAGAAGCCTTAGCCTTAGTATGGTTATGGACCCCAGGGGTGGAGGAGTGGAGGCGTGGTCATGTTGGAAGCTTTTTGGCTTAAATTTTGGTGGCGGGCGGCAAACCGGGCGGCGGCCTTCTGGGGTTGCTGCCTGCTATTTCTGCCGACGGGGTGCGGCAAGCACCAGATGCCCGATCTGGTGGTGGACGACCAGGCGCTTGCCGAACTGCAGGCTCTGGAGGATCTGGCCGAACGGATGGAGGCCGACATGGCCGCCGGCAGTCCGGCCATCTCCGAACTGGAAGCCCAGCTGGTGGCACGCATGAGCCCCGAGGATACCGCGGTGTTGCTGCGCAGCCTGCTTTCATTCTATGAAGCAGCCAGCAGCTTCAGCGACTGGCAGCCGGATGCAGAATTCTTCGACCTGGTGGACCGCTTGCGCGATCTGCCTTATTTTTCGGATCTCCCCGGCCGTCCGGGAAAGCCGGTAGGGATGTCTTTTGCGCTGACGCAGCGCACGGTTCCGGTGGTCAGTTCGGCCCTGTTTGCCCTTCCCCCTACTTGCCTGGCCAACTGCAAATTGCAGGCCGGCATATATCTGGTGGGGGCTCTGGGGATGGAGCTACTGCAGAAGCACTTTCTGGACTTGATCAACGGCGGCGTCGGCTGTCTTAAAGACGTGATCGCCATGGCCGATTGCGCCGCCGGTGCCACCAACTGCAACTTCGGCGACCTGGTGCTGACCGTGGCTGGCTGCGCCCAGTTCTCGCTGGACGTGGCTTTCCCCGGGGTGAGTTTCGTGGCCAAGTGGGTCAAGACCGCTTGGACTCTGAGCACCCTGGCCGCGGGCGTGGCGGCCTGGACCAACGACTGCATGGACTGGCAGGAGGAAAAATGCCCCAACTGCACCCGCAAGAACCAGCTGTTCTGCGACCACTGTCAGGCGGGTGAACGAGTTTGCCGCTCAATAAACGGCCTGGATAGCTTCTGCTGCGGCGAGTCGGTGGGGTGTTTGGAATGTGGCGCCCAGATATCGGAACCCTGCGGCAATACCGCCTGCGGGACGGGCGAGCGCTGCGTCAATCCGGATCTTAGAATCTGCGAGGTGTGCCGCACCCCTTGCGGTTTCGGCTGCTGTGCCGGGCCGATGGTCTGCATCGCCGAGCATGCCGCCCTGTGCGTGTCGCCCAACTCTCCCTGTCAGGGTTTCGAATGTTCCGATTCTTCCTGCCTGGAGGGGGCCAGAGTCTGCGACGGAACGGCAGATTGTCTTGACGGAGCCGACGAAGAACTTCTCGAATGCCCTCTTCCCTGCGATGGCTTTCGCTGTACGACAGGCGGCTGCATACCGTCGGCACTCCTGTGCAATGGCAACCTGGACTGTCTGGACGGTTCAGACGAAGCGGTCGAGCTGTGCCGGCCGGTGGACGACTGGAGCGGCTACTGGCGTGGCACTTACAACCTTACTCTGAACGATGCGGACAGCGGTTGCACTTTCCACCACGCCGGGCAGCTGACCCTGCATATTGAACGCAATCCACAGAACGCCCAGTACCAGGGAACCTTCGAGCTGACCGGAGTGCAAGTGCTTCAGGTGCCGGGTTGCTCGCTGAAGGAAACGATGAGTATCTCCGGTGATCTGGGTTCTCTGTCCATAAGCGGAAGCAACATCAGCGCCGACATCGAGGGGGTGCTGCTCGTCGGCACCAGAAGCGGCTCCGGCATCAGCGGCAAACTCTCCGCGCCCGAAGGCAGCGGCAGCTTTTCCCTGAGCCGATAATAGCCGAGGCGGGATCCGCTTACTGCCTCAACCTCACCCGCAGCAGCACCGGGTGGTGATCGCTGTGAGCGAAATCTAGGTCCAGGGTCTTTACCTCGATTAACTCCACTGCGGGGCCGATGACGAAGCCGTCGAGCACGGTAACGAAAGTCACTCCCGGCCGGTAGGGCCGATCGGTGGCCCGAAGCGAGGGCGTGTGCAGATCGAAGGCCATGGAAAAGCCCTCGGGCAGCCAGTCGGCCGGCAGCCTCCGGAACCATTCTGGCTCGGGTGCAGCGTTGGGGTTTTTCCAGTCACCTGGCGCCTGGTTGAAGTCGCCACCGGCCACCACCAGCGCTCCGGCTGCGGCGTCCTCGCCCAGGCGGGCGGCGAGGTACTGAAGCTGCCGCAGGCGCTGCTCGCCGCTCGAAAAGACCGAAAGATGCAGGTTGTAGATCACCCAGCGTTTTCCTCCCGCGGCCTCCAGCTCCAGCCGGTGCAGACAGCGCTTTAGGTGAAACACCCGCACCGGCCAGGGATGCAGGGTGGGCAGTTGCAGCCTTTCGGCGGAAAGAAACCGGTAGCGGCTGGCCGAAAGAAGCCCACTGTAGACCCTCCCCATGGGCTTTCTAAGCGGCACCGGCACCCAGGTGTTGAAATTGGGCGCGAAAGACCAAGTATATCCGGGAAGCTTCTCGACCAGATAGGCTACCTCGTCGATGCGGTAGGTGCGAGCCGAAGGTCGATCCACTTCCTGAAGGAGCAAGATGTCGGCGTTCTGTTCTTGAATAACCTTTACTATGGCCGCGAGGTTTTCCCGTACCCGTTCCAAACTGCGGGCATGCACTCCCCGGCCGCCGTCCATGAAAAAATCGGCTTCCCGGTCCAGGCCGGCGTAGCCGATGTTCCAGGAAAGAATTTTTAGCTCGGCAGGAGGAGTCTGCGTCGGCGCGCATCCTTCTATCGGGACCGTTGTCCGCTCAGGCGGTCTCCATTCCAGCATGACCAGCGCTCCAGACAGGGCTGCGGCCGTAAAAACCAACCCGGCCATTACCCCCAAAAATATCCTAGTTGTTTTTTTCATCTTTCAGAATCAACAAAGTTATTTCCGAACGGGTGCCCACGCGAAGCGGCGGCCCCCAGAAACCGGTGCCCTGACTAATATAGAGCCAGGTTTGGCCTACCCGGTGCAAGCCGGACACGAAAGGTTGCTGCAACAGCACCAGATAGCTCCAGGGCCAGATCTGGCCGCCGTGATTGTGTCCGGAAAGCATCAGCGAAACCTGTTTTTCGGCCGCCAGGTCGATAAGCCGCGCCTGATGCGAAAGCAGAATAGTCGGAGCCTGAGGTTTGCATCCTGAAAGCGCCTGATCGATATCGGGTGGGTGCCCAAAGCGCCGGCCGTCAGGATCGTTTACGCCGGCGAGGTTGATGGTTTGCCCTTCTTTTATCAGTTCCACACAGCGGTTTTCTAAAAGCACCACGCCCAAGTTTTCCAAGGCCTCGCGCCATTTCTCCCAGCCCAGGTAATACTCATGGTTGCCGGTGGAGAAAAACACTCCGTAGGGGGCGCGAAAATCTTTCAACAGTGCCAATACTTCGGCCAGTTTTGCCGGGCTGCCATCGGCCAGATCGCCAGTGATCACCACCACATCGGGTTGCTGGGAATTAGCTGTTTCGACCACCTTTTCTAAAAAGCTGCGACCCAGTGTCGGGCCCAAATGCAGGTCGGTGATTTGCAGCAGGCGAAAGCCCCGAAAGGCATCGGAAAGAGCGGCGATGGGAACCTGAACGGTATGCAAACGCGGCGTGCGGAAAGCCTGAAAGACTCCGGCTATGCAAATTAGGCCCACCAGCGCCAGCGACCCTACAGCCAGCGTGCGGTGAAAAAAAGTTTTTTCGCTTCCATCCCCCACCAGGCGGGCCAGCCGGAAATCTTGTGGGCCAGCCAGAAGAAAACCCGCGCCAGGTCGCCGGTCAACAAGAAGATAGTCAGATAGAACATGGCGCCCATCCATAAATAGGGGACGAACACCACATATGGGCTCCAGCTCTGAGGAAGCGCCCGACCCATGGGCATTACCGCCACACTAAGAACGGGGAGCGCTACCAGCAACCCAAAAGCGACTTTTCTACCGGCGCCGCTCAAAGCGGTGTTGTTTACCAGGCGGGAGAAGAAATACAGGTGCACTCCCAGCACCACCACCAGTACGCTTATTCCGAATACCGTAAACCACACCACCCGCTGCGACATGTGTAGCCTTTACCAGGGAGCCGACCAGCTGGCGCCCAGCGAAGGTCCGAACAACGCGGCGTTGAGAAAGAGGCGCTGGCTGGCCCAGGCCGATGCCCGGTACAGGGGATGACCTGCAAAAAGAATGACCTGCCCCCGACCCAGCGCTTCCCGCACCAAGTAAGCGGTGCGGGCGAGTCTCCCCGCGCCCTCTGGCCAAAGCAGGCCCGAAAGGTGCAAACGCTCCACATCGGAAAAGCGCGCCGCCACCTGCGCCGGAGGTTCGGCAAGCAACGCCTCGTCGCCTTCGAAATGTACGGCGATTCTTTCCGGGCTGGACCAGCTCAGCCAGTGTTCAGTGTCCAGCTCGACCGAAAGAATGACTCCTACCTGTTGAAAACGCCGCAGGCGAGAGTCGGCTTCGGAAAGTATGGCCTTTAGCTCTTCTTCCTTCCCCGCCGGCTGCAACACCCGCACCCAGTCGACAAGGCTTGGGATCTTCTGCGGGGGCTGAAATATAGCGGCGGAAGGATCGAGGAATGGCCGTGCCCCCGGACCCACCAGAGGCGGTACCGCATAAGGGTCATCGTAGTGCGGCCAGGGCTCGCTTCGAGAAGTTGCTTCGTTTTTTTCAGCCGGAGGTATTACCACGCCCACCGCTCGCAGCCAGCCCGCATCGGCCGCTTGCTTCGGGCCCAGCCCGAGCGCGGGTGGGGGAAAACGCTCCAGCACCTGTCCCCGCGGGCGAGTAACCAGAAGGTTCTTTTCCTTGTCGGCCAAGAATTCCGCGGCGTTGCCCAGCGCTATAAGCGTGCCACCATCTCTTACCCAGGCCGTCAAAGCCTCGAGTTGTTCTTTGCCCAGAAGCGCTCCCAGTGCCTGTGGCCCTCCAAAAACCGGCGGGAGGATGATCAGATTATATCGGTCAAGATCCACGCGCCTAAGTCCTGCCATCTCCAGAGCCGAAAGTCTCTGACGCAACCGGTAGTCAAAGAGATGCCAAATTTCTCCGAAGGCGGGGGGCGAGACCGGAAATCCGCACAGCGCGGCCGCCCGCACCGGACGAAGCGGTCGAAACTCGTCGGAGCCAAAGTCTGCACCTTTTTCGGCCCGGGCGCCTGAAAGTGGCACCAGCGCTATCTTCCAGCGCCGTCCCAGCTCCAGGATTCTCTGATCCGGTATGGTGTTTTCTTCCTTTCGTACCAGAAATGTTCCGCGCGGCCATTGCCGACCGCCATGGACAAAGGGCTCGCTGGCTACCCTGACCGTTGCTTCGTCGGCCATCAATGATGCCACCAACGCCGGGGCGCTATCGGAACGTCCGTCGAAAAGGTAACCAAAACGCGCCTCCCGACACTCTGGAGGCTGGGGGAAGTTGCCTCTTTCTACTTTCTGCCAGTTACCCCGTGGCGCCTGTTCGGCCCAGTAGGCTTCCACGCCAAAAAGCAACGGCAGGCTCCAGGCGGTGGTCTCGTAAAGGCGGCTCTGTCTCTTCTTCTCCAGCCACAGCCGCTCGCGCCGCAAACTGTCCGGCGCCTGCGGGACATGAAAATCCATGAGGTTTTTTACCAGCGGATAGAGCGGTTGTTCGGCGCGCACCAGGTAGACGAAAGGCTCGAAGCGTTTTTTCGTGCCCGTCTCCGACCAGGGTGAGTGCAGTCCCTCGACCTCCACCGGGCCGGCCGAACGATACACCTCGATGCCGTGGCGCAAAAGGGTAGCAATCAGGCGAGCGGCTCGCTCGGGATTTTCGCCCGGGGCGACGAGGTAAGCCGGCTGGCGAGACCGTGCGCCTGCAGCCAGCGCTTCGCGCCTTCCCTGATGGAAGTCTTGAAGTATTTCTTCTCGGTTCCGCGCCAGGGTCTCCAGATTGGCCAGCGCCGCCTGCAGTTGCTGTTCCACGGTGCGGCGGTAGCTAAGGATGCCGCCGGTGCGCCTCTTCAGAGGTCCGCCGTCAGAGCCGGCCTGTTCGTGCAGGATGCCGATGGCACCGAAATATTTTGGCCAAGCCGAGCCGTAGGCCAGGTAAAATTCTTCGTTCCAGGCTCCGGTGTAATAGGCAAAGCCATTTTCGTCGAAACGGCGGGCGTTGTCGGCGGCGAAGCGTTCCAGCCAGTGAGCGACATGCGCCGGCACATGGGGGTTGTGCGGGTCGCGCGGCGGCGACATGAGGAAGGTGGAATCTCCCCACATTTCGTGAATGTCCACCACCAGCTGAGGGGTGTATTCCAGCCAGGCTGCCACCCGCGCGCGCGTCTCCGGGTGAACCAGGGCCAAATAGTCGCGGTTGGGATCGAACCAGTAATGGTTCCAGCGCCCCCAAGGCCAGAGGCCGACGTGCTGCATGGTGTCGGGATCGGGATTGCTTACCCGGCCCTGAAGGGTCTGGAGCTGGGCCAGGGTGCGAAAGCGACCGTCTGGATTTTCCGAGATGTCCAGAACGGTCACTACCTGGCGCAGAATGAGTTGTTCCGTCTGACTCTGCGCCCGGCAGAGTTTCCAGGCCAGAAGAAGCGCGGCGTCCGAGCCGGAAAGCTCGTCTCCGTGAATGCTGAAGGCCAGCCAGGCCAGCGCCGGGGTTTCGGCCGCCAGCCTCACCGCTTCCCCGGCCGGGACCAGGCGAGGGTCGGCCAGCCGCCGCAGGTTTTCTTTGAGGTTATCGATCTTTTCCAGGTTCTCGGGATCGGAAATCAATAGGGCGTAAAGGCGTCGGCCTTCGTAGCTTCGGCCATAATTGACGAGCCGAGCAGCCGGGCATGTGTCCGAAAGGGTCTTTACGAACTTTTCTATTTCTTCGAGTGTCGCCGGCCGCTCTCCCGGTTCAAAACCTAGGATCTGCGCTGCCGGAGCAAGTTCCGCAACAAAATTTCCAGAGAACAGAAAAACCGCGAGCCAAAAAGAACTCATGGAACTTTCCCCTCATGGTTGATGTTTTCTTTCAGAAGCTTCCAGGCTGCCTGGGCCAGTACCAGCACCGCCGGCCGCAGGGCCTGGTGGCCGAAATCAAAACGCGGGCTATGCAAAGGCTCGTGATTCTCTACGCCGAGCCACAACAAGCAGCCGGGTACCCCACGCGGCCTCTGTAAATAAAAAGAAAAATCCTCACCGCCCATGGTTTGGGCTTCTTCTTCGATTACGTTTTGTAAACCTAGTATTTCCCGGGCGGCCTGTTTTACCACTTTTGCCACCCCCGGATGGTTGTGCAGGGCCGGGGTGCCTTCGTGAAAGATTATTTCACCTTGGACTCCCAAGCCCCGGCAAACGCCCTTTATGGTAGTCCGGAGCCAGTGCTGCAGTTTTTTCATGACCGCGTCGCTACGGGCTCGCAGCGTTCCAGAAAGTTGTGCACTTTCGGGGATAATGTTACCGCGCGTTCCGGCGTGGAAAGCGCCCACGGTTACCACCGCTGGTTCGAAAGGCGCAATGCGCCGGGAGACGATCTGCTGAAGCGCCGTTACTACCTGAGCCCCGGCCACGATGGGATCGCTTCCCAGATGGGGATAGGCACCATGGGCACCCCGGCCCTTGATGTTCAAGGTAAAGGGGCCGGTGGCCGCAGCCGGAAAAGAACACACCTGGACCTTGCCCACCCGCAGTTCCGGTCGGGCGTGCAGACCCAGGATGGCGCGGGGACGCGGACTTTCTAGAACGCCCGCCTCTACCATCAACCTGGCGCCGTTTCCTTCTTCCTCGGCCGGCTGGAAGATGAGTTTTATCTTGCCGGCCCAGAGGTGGCGTAGGCGAGCAAGCACCAGCCCCGCCCCCGCTACCGCGGCCATGTGTCCGTCGTGGCCGCAGGCATGCATCACCCCGGGTGTGCGCGAACGGTAGGCCAGGCGGTTCTCTTCCATTATGGGCAAAGCGTCCATGTCGGCACGCAGGGCCACGCAGGGGCCGTCTTTTTGTCCTTTTATAAGCGCCACCAGGCCGTGGCCGGCAACCCCACGGGCTAGGATAGCTATGCCATGCGAACGTAAAAATTTTTCCAGCCGGGTGGCGGTATTTCTTTCGGCGAAAGAAAGCTCCGGATGGGCATGAAGCTCGCAGCGCAGGTGGTGAAGTTCGGCCAGGAGTTTTCGGTCCAGCGCGGCTAGGAGTTCAACGGACACCTGATGCCTCCTTTTTCCATTTCGGCGACACAGAGGTTACAGGGTTGGCAGTCGGAAGAGACGATTTCTCCCCGGCGCAGCCGGGCGACAAAATAAGGATCCTTGATAAGCGGCCGGGCCAGGGCAAAGGCAAAAAAGCCTTCCCTGAAAAGCTGCTCTATTTGTTCCAGCCGGCGCACCCCGCCCAAGTAAATAACCGGGATCTTTACCGCCGCCAGAATCTGCCGGGCCTGCTCCAGAAAGAAAAGATCGTGGTAGGGATATTGGCGCACGAAGAAGCGTCCGAAAAAGAGAAGGCCCAGCCTGCGCCAGGAATTTTTTTCGTTGGCGGCAAACTCGCGCACCGGAACTTTTCCCCGCAGCATGTAAAACGGCGTGCGCGAGACAAAGCCGCCGCTCGGCTCCAGGGCGTCGGCGCCGGCTCTTTCCAGGGCACGGGCAACTTCTATGGCCTCGTTGATCCGAAGCCCTCCGCGAAAACCGTCGTCCACATTGAATTTCACCACCAGGGCTAGCTCCGGCCCCAGGGACTGGCGCACCGCCCGCAACACCTCCAGGGGAAAGCGCAGGCGATTTTCGAGACTGCCTCCGTAGACATCGCGCCGGCGATTGGTAGCCGGCGAAAGGAACTGACTGAGCAGATAGCCATGCCCGAGGTGCAACTCCACGGCGTCGAAGCCCGCGCGCCGCACCAGCTCGGCCGCCCGGGCGAACTTTTCGACGAGACGGCGCAGGTCTTCTTCCGCAGCCCGCCGGGCACGGGTAAGATTGAACAGGCAAAAATTACCATCCGGTCCTATGGGTCGGCCTCCGCTAGCGTGGGGATTTGCGAAAAATCCGGCGTGACCTATCTGCAGCGCCACCCGTCCGCCTTCGGCGTGAACCGCTTCGGCCAGGCGCTTGAGCCCGGCTTCGATGTCGTTTTCAGCGCAGAGCTGGTGCTCGAAGGTAAGGCCGTCGCGAGTTACCGAGCAGTAAGCCACGGTGGTCAGCCCCACCTCGCCCCGGGCCAGTGTCCGGTGATATTCGATGAGGCGTTCGGAAACCTGGCCTTTTGGGGTCATCCCCTCGAAGGCCCCGGCGCGGATGGTGCGGTTTCGGAGTTCTATCGGGCCCAGCGCCGCCGGGGAAAAAAGGACGGCCTTCATGGACGCCGATCATATGCCAATTTGCGCCCGCTGATAAGAAAAATCACTGCCGTCCGATGCTGTAGCCGAACAGAGCGCCGTTTCTCTGATTGGGGTCTTGAGAGGGCAGAGCCAGCTCAACCGGGTTCGCCTCGTCATTGTCGTAGTAAACGAAAACCCGTCCTTCATCTTGGCAAACTTTATCGGGGCAGGCGTCATAGTCTGTATCCAGCCGCGGCGCGCCCACCGCCAGATCCGAACCGCTGCCTTTAATCCCTCCCGGTGAGGCCACCGCCCAGCCGAAGTAAACATTGTTTTCAGAAGGTAGGGGTGTCTTGGGAAAACGCAATATCTTATTATTTTGCAGGTTGCCTTTTTGAAATAGCGTGACGGCGCCCGTCTGGTTGCCGGTCAAACAGAAATTGTTCTCATCCCTTCCATGCAAGGGCCCCCCGACCGCCAGCGGCCAGCCGGAACCGCGCCCATAAGCCACCGACATTCCGAACAAGGCCTTATCGCAACCTGAATCCAGTAATGTTGCCGGAGTCTGTGGGAAATCTGGTCCCGGGTATAGGAAAACGGCACCTTTGTAATCGCCGACGTCCCAGGTGTATCTTGGAGCGCCCACCAGAAGGTCGATCTTTCCGTCGCCCGTCACATCGCCGCTGCCCACAGATGTTCCAAACGCCATGCATTCATCGGCATTGCCTTCGAAGACCGATTTCTGCTCCGCGATGAATTCATCCGACGCCGTGAAGGTAATTTTATAAACGAACACCCGACCATATCCCTCGGGTGTTTCCGCCGAATGACGAGCAGCTGGCGCTGCTATGGCGATCTCGGAAAACCCATCACCATCGAGATCGCCAACGGCGGCGACAACCTTTCCAAAATCGTTGGTTGGATGTTGGCTTTCGGGATTGGGAATATAGCTCAACCTGTAATTCAATCCATCGGAGAAAGTGGCAATGGCTGTAAAGGGAGGCGTATTTCTCCCCTTGGAAACGCTGCCGGTATCGCCGATTATGATTTCTTCCCTGCCGTCGCCGTTGAGATCCGTTGCGCAGGCTGCCGAGGATCCAAAAAATCCCTTCTCATGATCGATCGGGGAGATAACCACGGGGTATTGCACCAGCCCTTCTGAGGAGCCGAGGTAGATAAAGACGTTGCTGATGCCGGGCTGTGCAACTACGGCGTCTCCAAAGCCATCGCCATTTACATCACCGGCGCAGGCTGCCGCTTCTCCGAAACGGCTGTTCTTCTCGGGGTTATTAAAGTCGGATGGCGGTTCGATCAGCAGAGGCTTTAGGGAAGATTGGGGATCTGTAACCAATCCCGCCGCCGAGCCGTAAAAGACGGCTGCCGTCGGATAGTATTTGCTCTTTCCGTAGAATGTTTCGGACGATGGCGCGCCTATGATGACGTCGGAATAACCGTCGCCGTTGAAGTCACAGGTCTGGCGGCCCACCTTGAGGTAACGCACGGGCGACCAGGCGGAGCAGTTGGTCGGCTCGTTTTCCCAGCAGGTCCGCACCCGCCAGAAAAAAAGCTCGCCCACCGGAGAAGTGGCGTTTGCGGTCAAATCGCGCAAGGGAGTGTAGTCCATGGTTCCAACCGTCTGGTCCAGGGAGATAGAGGAGAAATCGCAGCTCGAAACATTCGAGCATGAATCTTTGTCGTATTTTGCCAGCTGGATGTTGAACTTTGCCGCACCGCAATTGTTATCGTCCCTCCAGGACCAGCGGAACTCGGGCCGGAGATTGCTTCCGGTATAATCGCCGTTGGCGGGGGCGATTAGTGTGGGCGCGGCAGGTGGAGGAGTTCCGGAGCTCTTACAGCCGCCGGTCTGAAGATCGCAGCTCTCCACGCCGTTACAGGCGTTTCCGTCATCCGGACAATTGTCCGTATTCCTGCACTGGCCGTTTTCGCAGGTGTCCGAGGTGCAGCCTATGCCGTCTTCGCACTGGTCATTTCTCCAGCAGCAGTCTATTCCGGGCTGGCAGCAAATATTGGCTTGTGGATGACACGATTTGCCACCGGGGCATTGCTCATCGCGGTGACAGGGACAGTCGCTGTCAATCTCGGGCCTGCAACAGGTTCGGGTAACGGTGTTGCAGGCTCTGCCGGTTTCGCAGTCCTCGTCGCCCCAGCAGGGGCAGTCGCGGCCGGGCCCGCGCACACAGCAGATTTGTTTTTCCGGATGGCAGGCCAGTCCGGCATCGCATTTCTTGCTCTCGTCGCCGGTGTTTCGGCAAGGCTTTCCCTCCTGGCCGACCGAGAGCTTGTCTTCCAGACAGCCGCTCAACATGAGACAAATGAACAACACCGATAGACTTCTCATTGTCACCAACTCCCGCTAGCGCAAAAGGCGAAGCCCGACTTCAGCGGGATCAACGACACCTGGTGTTTCTCGAACCAGGCGCGGTCGCCGGGAGAAAGTAGCCACAGGACGGCCCCGGCGGCCAGCAGCGCCCCGCCGCCGGCCCAGAGGCCGAAGCTGATATCGCGAAACAGGCGGGCGTCGTCGGCCGCCGCGGGATTTCCGTTTACATTCTGATCGGCATAATCGACGGCCTTGATGTAAGTGACCGCGCCCACCGCGGCCAGGCCCAGGCCGCTCCAGAAGGTGACATGACCCCACTTTTTGTAAGGATTCATGGGATAGATTCTTTCCAGCTCGATCACCAGTTCACCGCTCTTTCCGGACTCGATCAACGTTTCCATTTCCCTCGGCCGGTGGTCCCGGGCGGAAGCCGCCACCAGGTGTTTTCCCGGCGGGAGTTCCAGTGTAAGCGGCGCGGATCCCGCCGGCTTGCCGTCGATGGTCACCGCCGCCCCCTGGGGTGCGGTCTTTATCTGGACCTGTCCCCAGACGAGGTTTTCCAGCAACTTTTCGGCCTGCGGGCGCAGAGGGTTGTCGGAGCCGGCCTCGGCTAGATATTTTTTAAGCATTTCCGCCCGCGCCGAGCGGGGCAGCGATTCGTCGGCGGCCAGGGCTTCGACCTCCCCCCAGACTTTCTGCCGGCGGGCGCTTTCTTCCTTGAGGGAGGCGGCGTCGCCGAGAATTCTTTCATAACTGGAAAGAACCCGAGCCGCAGCTTTCCGCGCCGCTTCGCGAAGCGGCTGGCAGAGTTTTTCCGCCACCTGGCCGACCAGCTCCAGGAGTTTTTCTTCGCCGCAGCCGCCCGAAGCGCTGGCCGCACCTTCGGCGGCCGATTTCTTCAGATCGAAGATGGTTGCTCCCAGCTGGCAGCTGGTGCCGATCTTCATCAACTGGCTGGAAAGCGATTTCTGGGCGGCCAGCTCCCGGCCCAGCTCGATCTGACAGGACTCGTCGTAGCAGGCCTTGTAGCTCTCCTTCTGCTGCTCGCGGATGCGCTCGCGGATCTGTTCGCGTGGCACCACCTGATAGCCACACTCGGCCAGCTTCACCATCAGCAGCTGGGTGAGATTTTCCCGGCTTTGTTCGGCTACCCCGGCACCCCGATCTTCGAGATCGAAAACCGCCATCACCGGTCTGTCCTGGGCGGCGACCAGCGCCAGCGGGAAAACCACCGCCAGCCCAGCCACAGCATGCAACCTATGCATCTGAAACCTCCTGGCGCTACATCAGTCGACAAATTTTATCTGGAGTCAACCTGGGAGATCAACAAATAGAGTCGACAACCTCTTTATTGGCCCTTGGGGGGCCTGACCACGGTGATCAGCACCGCGGCCACAACACAGAGCACGCCGGAAATGATGAAGGCATTGAGATAGCTGCCGGCGGAGTACTCGATTACCTTGATGGTTCCATCCTTGGCCGCCGCCTCGTAAGGCACCTTCTGGATCACTTCCATCAATTTGGGCGCCAGCCAGGGGCCGAACAGGCCGCCGGCGCCGTAGGCGGTGAACATCCAGCCGTAATTGGCGCCGACGTTCTTGGTGCCGAAATAGTCGGCCGTGACCGCCGGATAGAGGGCCAAAAATCCACCGAAGCAGAAGCCCACCAGGCACACTCCCACCAGGTACAGGGCGAAGCCGGTCAGCCAGTTCAGGGCGATCATGGCCGCCGCCGCCAGCAGGAACATGATCATCAGGGTGGGCCGGCGCCCCAGGTTGTCGGAAACTTTCCCCCAGACGATGCGGCCCATGGCGTTGAGTATGGCCACGGCCATCACCGCGGTGGCCGCCGCAGACAGCACCCCGGCCACCGCGTCTTTGGCCAGCGGGCCGGCGCCAGAAGAGACCATGCTCAGGAAAGCGTTCGACTGCCAGACGTTGGATACGTTCATGATCACCATCAACCCGGCGGTGCAGCCGGCGAAGTAAGTAAGCCACAGCAGCCAGAACTGGACGGTTTTGAGCATTTCCGGCCAGGTGTAATCGGCCTTGACCGGGGCGGCTCCGGCGGCGGGGGCGGGCGGGTTCCAACCGGCGGGTTTGTAGCCGGCGGGAGGATTGCGCATGAACTGGGCGCCGATTACTACCGCCACCAGGAAGATCACTCCAAGATACAGAAAGGTGTTCATGATGCCTTGGCTGGCAATGAGGCTCTTGGCCACCGGGGTGAACACCAGCCCACCGGCGCCGAAGCCGGCCACCGCCAGGCCGGTGATCAGCCCGCGTTTGTCGGGAAACCACTTGACGCAGGTGGCGATGGGGCAGACATAGGCGGTGCCGATGCCGATACCGCCGATCACCGAAAAGCCCAGCACGAACACGGCCAGGCTGTTGGCGAAGGAGGCCAGCACCAGTCCCGCTCCCAGCAGCAGTCCGCCGATGGTGGCGATGATCCTCGGGCCGACCTTGTCCTGAATGCGACCGGCAAAGATCATGGATATGGCAAAGAAGGCCAGCACCAGCTGGGAAGGAAGAGCCAGATCCACCGGGGTCCAGTCGGGGAACTTTTCGCTCAGCGGGGCCTTGAACACGCCATAGATGTAAATGGCGCCCAGCGAAATCTGGATGAGCAGCGCGCCCACCACCGCCAGCCAGCGGTTCATCACTTTCTGTTCGGTTTGCGCTTCAGTCATGACTGGTCCTCCTTTTTGGGGAAATAAAAAAGTTTGCGGGCGAAAGTAGCACCTGCGCGAATATTATGTCAAGAAACTGAGGTGGTTATGAAAATTTTTACCGGTGGCGCGGGCCTGCTTAACGGCTCCGTCCCGGCCTACCGGACGCTTCACTGAAGCGTCCGGTTGTTCGCACCGGCCGGGACACCGCCGCCTTAGTCCCTTTGGTCCTCAGGCTCTGGACAGCTTCGCCTGCGCGGCCCGCGCGACCGCTTGGGAAAAGCCTCAGATACACCTGAGGTATTCCTGAAGATTTTGCCGGTGGCGCGGGCCCGCTTGAAGGCTCGCTGGCTGCCGGGCTATGGTGGAAAATTGGCGTTTGTGAGAAAAAAAGGTTTTGTTTACAATGGGCACCGTAAAGGGAGAGTAAAAATGAACGCTGCAGAACACGAGGAAAAAACACTGGGTCCGGACGCTGCCCTGGAAGAGGCCTGGCGCTGCCTGCAGTGCGCCGACCCGCCCTGCCAGAAAGGCTGTCCGGCGCGGGTGGAGGTAAAAGCCTTCATTCGCAAAATACGCTGCGGCGACCTGCGCGGTGCCTCCTTGGTAATAAGACGCAACAACATCCTGGGTGCCACCTGCGCCCGGGTCTGCGCCCAAGCCGAACAGTGCCAGGCCGAGTGTACCCGCTCTCGGCTGGACCGGGCGGTGGATATAAGGGCGCTGCAAAGATTTGTGACCGACTGGGAACTGGAAAAGGGCATTTTGCTTCCCCAGCCCGCCCCGGATACGGGAAAGAGCGTTGCGCTGGTGGGCGCCGGGCCGGCGGGGCTGGCCACGGCGGCGGAACTGCGCCGGCTGGGCCACCGGGTGACGGTGTTCGAAAAAGCGGCGCGGCCCGGAGGCATGCTGGTGCAGGGCATCCCACAGGCGCGTCTGGCCCAGGCGGTGGTGGAAAAGGAAATCGCCGCTCTGGAAAAAGTTGGGGTGGTCTTCGTCCGGGAGCGGACGGTTAGGAGGCGGCAGGAGCTGGGAAGCTTTGACGCGGTGGTGGTGGCGGTGGGCGTTTACCGGCCGGTGCGACTGGGAATTCCGGGAGAGGACCTTCCCGGGGTTGAGGCGGCCTTGGATTTTCTCGCTTGGAGGTTGCGCGGCGAAAAGCCTCGGGTCGGCGAGCGAGTGGTGGTGGTCGGAGGCGGCAACACCGCCATGGATGCGGCGGGCGAAGCGGTAAGGATGGGTGCACGTGAAGTTACCGTGCTCTATCGCCGCTCGGAAAACGAAATGCCTGCCTGGCCCGAAGAAATAGCTCGCGTGCGCAGTCTCGGAGTTAACGTAAGACCCCTGAGCCAGCCCGTGGAATTTATGGCAAACGGCGGCAGGTTGTCGGCGGTAAAGTGCGTGGTGTGCACTCTCGGGCCCGAAGACAAAAGCGGCCGGCGAAGTCCTGTGCCAATTGACGGTGCTTATTTTATTCTGCCGGCCGACCAGGTGCTTGTAGCCGCCGGAGAAAGGCTGGATGAGGAACTGGCCCGGGGCCTGGGTCTGGTGGTGAAAGACGGGCGTCTGGTGGTAGACGAAGCAGGAAGGGTCCAAGCCGAGCCAGGCATTTTTGCCGCAGGGGATCTTACCAACTCCCGCCGCACCGTGGTGGACGCGGTTGGGGCAGGCTATCGCACTGCCCATCAGGTGCACCAGTATCTCATGGGCCAGGGTGCCTCCATTGCGCCTTTTGTGGTAAAGCCGGCCCGGGTGGATCTGACGGTGGATTTTCGCGGGGTGAGTTTTACTAACCCGTTTGTACTTGCCGCCGCTCCTCCGACCGACGATTTGGAAATGGTGCGTTCGGGGCTGGCCGCCGGCTGGGCCGGAGCGGTCCTGAAGACCACGGCCGTGGAAGGCGAGCCGGTAGAGCTCAAATATCCCATGATGCAGGGCTACCAGCTCTGGGGTCGGCGGGTGGCGGGCCTGGGCAACATCGATCTCATCTCCGAGCACCACATTGACGTGGTGGAAAAACGGGTGCGTCAGCTAAAGCGCGAGTTTCCCGATCGGGTGATCATCGGTTCGATCATGGGCTCTAAGAAAGAGGACTGGCAGCAGCTGGTGCGCCGGCTGGAAGAGGCCGGGGCGGACATCATCGAATGTTCCTTTTCCTGTCCCCAGGGGACGCTGGGAGGGGAAGGCTCCTTCGCCGGGCAGATGCTAGGGCAGAACGTAGAGCTTACCCGCCAGGTCACTTCCTGGATAAAACAGGCGGCGCGGCGGGCGCCGGTGGTGATAAAAATAACCCCGCAGGTGGCCGACATTCGGGCGGTGGCCCGAGCGGTGGCCGAAGGCGGAGCCGACGGCGTCTGCGCATCCAACACCATTCCTAGTCTGATGGGACTGGATCTGGTAAGCTGGCGGCCGCTTCCTTCTGTCCAGGGCATGACTTCCTTCGCCGGTCTTTCCGGTCCGGTGATTCTGCCCATTACCCTGCGCAACATCGCCATGGTGGCCGAGGCTTCGGGATTACCGGTAACCGGCACCGGCGGGCCCTGCGACTGGCGTGATGCGGTGCAGATGATGCTGGTGGGTGCTACCACGGTTCAGTTCTGTACGGCGGTGATGGCCTTCGGCTACGAAATCATCGAGGACCTTACTAGCGGGCTCGCCTGGTACCTGCATGAAAAGGGACTGCGTTCGCCGGCCGAGCTGGTGGGTCGCAGCCTGCCCTATATCGCCACACACGAACGGTTGCCCGGAGGGCGTAAGATTCGCTCGCGCATAGACGAGGGGCGCTGTATTGGCTGCGGACGTTGCTTCGTTACCTGCCGTGACGGCGGCCACCGGGCCATAGAATTTCCCTCCGGGCGCCTGCCCCGGGTGGACGATCAACGTTGCGTGGGCTGCGGCATGTGTCTGGCCGTCTGCCCGGTGAGCGATTGCATATCACTGATGGAAATTCGATAATGAGGCGGCTTGAAGATAAAGGTAAGAGCATACGGCGCTTTGAGGCAGATCCTGGGTCGGCGGGAGCTGGAGATAGAACTGCCGGCCGGGGCCACGGTTGCCGATGCCCTGCGGGCCGCCGGGTTGCCGAACCGGGTGGATGTTTGGGTGCTGCTTGACGGTGTTCGTGCAGGCCGCGAGGCGCCGCTTAGCGAAGGAGCCGTGCTCGACTTCTTTCAACCGGTAGGAGGAGGCTGATGCCCCCCAGAAGCAAAGAGGAGCTACGCCGGGAAGCGGCGGCCAAGGTGACCGGCGTGCTGGTCTATCCTTCCGACCTGCAGCAGGAGGAAATGCTCTGGGTGGAAGTGGTGCGTGCCGCCCATCCCCACGCCTTGATAAAAAGCATCGACACCAGCGCAGCCGAAAAAATTCCTGGCGTGGTAAGAGTGCTTACCCACCGCGACGTACCCGGTCTGAATGCTTTTGGTATACAGCTTCAGGATCAGCCGGTGCTCTGCTACGATCGGGTACGCTATATGGGAGATGCGGTGGCTCTGGTGGGGGCGGAAAGCCGCCAGGCGGCGCGCCGGGGAGCCGAGCTGGTGCGGGTGGAGTACGAAGTTCTCCAACCTCTTTGCGACCCCGAGGCGGCCATGTTGCCCGAAGCAGTAAAACTCCATCCTGGGGGCAACATCCTGCACCAGGGCCACTTTACCAAAGGCGACGTGGAGGAAGGTTTTGCCCGCTCGGCGGTGATCGTGGAAGACACCTACCAAGTGCCCATGATGGATCACGCCTACCTGGAGACCGAAGCTGGCATGGCCTACTGGGAAGATGATGTACTGGTGGTGGACGCCTGCGGGCAGTACATTTATCGCGATCAGACCCAGGTGGCGCGGGCGTTGGGACTGCCGCTGGAAAAGATCCGGGTGCGTGCGCCTTACAGCGGTGGGGCCTTCGGCGGCAAGGACGAAATAACCGTACAGATTCACTTGGCGCTGATGGCCTATCACACCCGCCGTCCCTGCAAGATGGTGGCCACCCGTCCCGAGTCCATCATCTCGCACACCAAACGTCATCCGGCAAAAATGCATTTCAAGACTGGCGCCAGCCGCAGCGGAAAACTACTCGCCCACCAAGTGCGCATCGTCTCCGACACCGGGGCCTACGCATCGCTGGGCGGGCCGGTGCTGAACCTGATGATAGAACATGCCGGCGGGCCCTATCTCATCCCCAACGTCAAGATCGACGCTTACGCCGTATACACCAACAACGGCTTCTCCGGCGCCTTCCGCGGTTTTGGCTGTACTCAGGTGTGCGTGGCCATGGAAAGCCAGATGGACCGGTTGGCCGAAGCGCTGGGTATGGATCCTATGGAAATCCGCTTGAAGAACGTCCTGCATCAGGGCGACCTGGCGCCGCTCGGCTATCCCATGAAACTGAAAGTGGGCATCGAGCAGACGCTAAAATCGGCTCGCCGGGGAAAACTATGGCGCGAGCGGCGGCGGATAAAGAATCAGCTCGACCACCATTCGCCATCCCTTAGGCCCTACATCAAACGAGGGGTGGGAGTGGCTGCTCAGATGCAGGGTCTGGGTCTGGGGGTGGGCATTCCCGATTACGCCGAAGTGGCACTGCGATTGCTTCCCGGTCCGCGGCTGGAATTGATGGCCAGCACCAATGAAATAGGGCAGGGGGCCTACACCAGCTACGCGCTGATGCTGGCTCGCCGCACCGGCCTGGCGCCCGAGCAGATTGAGCTGAAGGTCGGCGACACCAAACTTGCGCCCGATTCCGGAACGACCACCGCTTCGCGCACCACCTATGCCGTGGGAAACGCCTTGCTCTTGGCGTTGGATCGCCTGGAGGAAAGGCTCGGCCAGTTGGTGGCGGAAAAACTCTCCCTGGCTGCCCCGGTGCGCCTGCGCCTGCAAGGTGGGCGGCTGATGGGTGAAAGCCTGCAGATTGAGCTGGCCCAGATAGTCGACGACCAGGGCGTGGAGGCGAAGGCCACCTTCCATCTGCCAGTGCAGGATATTGAGCTCGGCGACGGCTTGCCACATCTGCTTTATTCTTACGGCACGCATGTGGTGCTGGTGGAGGTCAACACCCTGACCGGCGAAATAACCGTTCCAGCGGTCGAGGCCCACCTGGACGGCGGCAAGGTAATCTTCCGTCAGGGCTTCGAAGGCCAGAGCGAAGGCGGCATTGCCCAGGGGTTGGGTTATGCCCTGTTTGAAGAGGTGAAGCTGAACGAAGGGCGGTTCCTTACCACCAACTTCGACACGTATATCATTCCTTCGGTCATGGACGTTCCCTACGACATGCGTACCCGACCGGTGGAGGTAAAGGAAGGCAGCGGCCCCTTCGGGGCCAAGGGAATAAGCGAAACCTGCACTGTGGGAGTGGCGCCGGCGGTGCTGAACGCCCTGGCCGACGCGCTGGGTGTGCGCTTTACACGACTACCGGTGCGGGCGGAAGACGTGCTCAAGAGCCTGGGAGAGAAGGGTAGATGAAAGTTTCGGTCAATCTGGAGATCAACGGTCGGCCGGCCATTTTCGAGGTAGATCCCGAGGAAAGGCTGGTCGATACCCTGAGGTACAAAGCCGGTCTTACCGGAACCAAGGAAGGCTGTGGCGTCGGAGAATGCGGAGCCTGCTCGGTGCTATTGGACGGGCGGCTGGTGTCGTCCTGCCTGGTGCTGACCGCTTCGGTCGACGGTTGCCGCATCACCACCGTGGAGGGTCTGGCTGGCAAGGAAGGCCTGAGCGACCTGCAACAGGCCTTTATAGAAGAGGGTGCGGTCCAGTGCGGCTACTGCACTCCGGGCATGCTTCTGGCGGCACAGGCGTTGCTGGAAAGATGGAAACGGCCAACAGTGGAGCAGATACGTCAGGGAATCAGCGGTAATCTCTGTCGCTGCACCGGATACAAAAAGATCATTTCCGCGGTGCGCAAGACGGCCCGCCGCCGAGCGGAAAAGAAATGAGGTGATCCATGGAACCGAATTTCAACCAGGACCTGAAGCAGCTTACTCGCAGCCTCCAGGAAGTAGTGGAGAACGAGCGGGAAGCGGTGCTGGCGCTGGTAATACGATCATTGGGTTCGGCTCCGGGCAAGGTAGGGGCCAAGATGCTGATTTTCCCAGACGGCAGCATCGAGGGTACGGTGGGCGGTGGGGTGGTCGAAGCCCGGGTTATCGCCGATTCGCTAAACGCCCTGGAAGACGGCAAGGGGCCGCGCACCATCAATTACAACCTTTCCGAGCTGGGAATGAGCTGCGGTGGCGAGATGGGGGTGTATTTGGAACCCGTGTTGCCGCCAAAACGCATAATCATCTTCGGGGGTGGGCACGTAGGTGCGGCCGTGGCCCGGGTGATGGCCTCCCTGGGTTGCCGCATCAAGGTGGTGGACGACCGGCCGGAGTGGGCCAACCGCGAACGCTTTCCCCAGGCCGAGGAAATCATCAACCTGCCTTTTGCCGAAGCAGTAAGCAAGTACCCTCCCGGCCCGCGCGATCACGTCCTAATCATGACCCGCGGCCACGAGCACGATCAGCTAATTCTGGAGGCGGTGGCCGATAAAGACGCGGCCTGGGTGGGCATGATCGGTTCCAAGAAAAAAGCGGCCCAGGCACTGCAGAAGCTGCAGGATAACGGCGTGCCCAAGGAGAAGATCCTCAAGGTGCGCTGTCCGGTGGGGCTGGATATCGGAGCAATCACTCCGGAAGAAATCGCCATTTCCATCGCGGCGGAGCTCATTCTGCTGTGGCGCAGCGGCAAGATGCGCTCCGGGTCTCAACCACCGCCGGTGCCGGGCCGAAACAACCGCCCGGAAGCCAAGAACGAAGGCGTTGTCAAAAAGTCCAGCGAAGAGAAATGATCGTCGCCGGCCATGGTAGACTATCTTAGACTGTATACGCTCGAAGACGTCGCCGAGATGCTCTGGGCCGAAGGGCCACAGCTGGCGCTGCTGGCCGGCGGCACCGATCTCATGGTAAGGAGGCGAGACTGGTCGGAAATAAAGCTGCTGCTGGACATAAAGCGGGTCCAAGAGCTCAAGGGAATAGGTTTTGACGAGCAGGGCCGGATCAGAGTGGGGGCAGGCGAGACCCACCAGGACATAGCCGATCATCCGCTCATCGTAAAACGGGCGCACTTACTGGCGCTGGCCTGCGGGGCGGTGGGTTCTTTCCAGATCCGCAACCTGGGAACCATCGGGGGCAATCTGGCCAACGCCTCTCCGGCGGCCGACACCGTGCCCGCCCTGTTTTGTCTGGGCGCAAGGGTGGTGTTGGTGGGCAGGGAGCGACGGCGAGAAGTAGCTGTGGAAGAGTTTTTTATCGGTCCGGGAAAGACGGTGCGCGAAAGCGACGAACTGA